>Ga0207706_10000013_pt1 | contig 188236 bp, 162 predicted proteins | sample KBSC53metaG_FD_184318 | JGI IMG/M metagenome (GOLD analysis project Ga0207706, IMG submission 184318) | Corn rhizosphere microbial communities from Kellogg Biological Station, Michigan, USA - KBS C5-3 metaG (SPAdes) (version 2) | ecosystem: Host-associated > Plants > Roots > Rhizosphere >...
GCTTTGATACCGGTTTGCAAAGGCTCGGTTACCGGCTGACGATAGATTACACCCGGAGCTTTACGCTCTAAAGGCATTTCGTAAGTTTTACCTGCAATTGCCCCCTTACCATCAATTGGCGCCCCCAATGTGTTTACCACACGGCCAAGCATGCCTTCACCAACGTTGATCGAGGCGATCTTGTTGGTACGTTTGATAGTATCGCCTTCTTTCACCTCATCTGAAGGGCCCAATAATACCACACCCACGTTATCTTCTTCCAGGTTCAATACGATACCCTGTAAACCATTATCAAATTCAACCAACTCACCTGATTGAACTTTTGTTAATCCGTAAACGCGGGCAATACCATCACCCACCTGAAGTACAGTTCCTACTTCTTCTAATTCAGATTCTGATTTGAAGCCCGATAATTGCTGGCGCAATATTGCTGATACTTCGTCTGGTCTAACCTCTACCATTTTTTATCTATTTAGAGTTTTGTTTTTAAATATTGACTAAGCCGTAAGCTGACGGCCAAAATCCTGTTTCAATTTATTCAAGCTGGTTGATATACTGGTATCTACCTGCATATCGCCTACCGTAAGCACAAATCCGCCAATCAGCTTCGGATCAACCTTGGTATGCAGTTCAATAGTACCTTTGGTTGCTTCTTCCAGTTCTGAGACAATTTTCTTTTTGTTTTCTTCAGACAATGGAGTAGCAGACGTGACATAAGCCCTTACAATGTGTTTGATCACATTATACTGATTGATAAACTCCTTCGAAGTAGCGTATAAGATCTCCGAACGGCTTTTATTGATCATGATCTTGAAGAAAGAATCAGTAAGCTTGCTTACTTTATCACCAAATATAGCTTCCAGAATATTGATCTTCTTGGCATGCGCAACGATCGGATTTGCCAAAACTGCCTGAAGCTGGAAATTGGCCTTTAGTGTTTGCGAAAAAAGCAACATATCCTTCTTGGTCTCTTCGAGGGACTTTTGTTCCACCGCAAGATCGATTAGTGATTTGGCGTACCTGGTTGCAACTGTTAATTCAGACATATTTTCTTATTTCGAATTTCGGATGTTCGATTTCGAATTTATTTTTTACTCTTCATTCTGATTTCAACCCGGCTAAATCCGAGATTGAAATTTCGAAATCCGATATTATTTCAATTTCACTTCCTTTAACAGGTCAGCTACCAATTGGTCCTGTTTGTGCTGATCTTCAAACTGCTTGCGCAAAATTTTCTCAGCAATTTCTATTGATAAAGTAGCTACCTGATTTTTTACGTCAGCCATAGCTATTGCTTTCTGGTTATCGATCTCAATGCGGGCGCGCTCGATGATACGGCTGCCTTCTGCATTAGCCGCATCTTTTGCTTCGGCGACGATCTGGTCTTTTACCTTTTTCGCTTCACGCAGGATATTATCGCGTTCGATACGTGTCTGCTTTAAAAGCTCATCGTTTTCGCTGGTCAAACGCGCCATCTCCTCTTTGGCAGCTTCTGCCATTGAAAGGGCGCTTTCAATTGATTTTTCACGTTCCGAGATAGCAGCCAGGATCGGTTTCCAGGCAAACTTTCCTAAAATGAATAATAGAATAGCGAAACAAAGTGTCGTCCAGAAAACTAAACCAATGCTGGGGGTTACTAAATCCATAGTATATTTCTATAATAAATTAATTCTGTTCAAATATTAAAAAAAAGCCCGGAGCCAACCGCCCCGGGTATCTTTTTTAGCCAATCATGGCTACAACCACCGCAAAAAGGGCCACACCTTCAACAAGTGCCGCAGCGATGATCATGTTCGTTTGGATTTTAGAGATAGCTTCAGGCTGACGAGCAATCGCTTCAACAGCTTTGCCACCGATTTGGCCGATACCGATACCAGCACCAATAGCAGCTAAACCTGCTCCAAGCGCAGCAATGTTTCCGTACATTGTTGTAGCTGCAGCTAAAGTTCCAATCATTCCAGTCATTGTTTGATAATTTAAACGTGTATATTAATAAAGATTAATTCAGATTAATGATGCTCCTCGATAGCCATACCGATAAACAGGGATGAAAGAAGCGTAAAAATGTAAGCCTGCAGAAATGCTACCAGTAACTCGATGCAATCCATAAACACCACAAACACAACCGAAACAGGCGAAACTGCGAGCGATTTAAATATAAAGATTAGTGATATTAAGCTCAGAATCACAATGTGACCTGCGGTGATGTTTGCAAACAAACGAATCATCAACGCAATTGGCTTGGAGAATATCGACACGATCTCAACAGGTATCATAATAGGGAACAACCACCATGGGTTCGGCACAAAAATGTGTTTCCAGTAATGTTTGTTACCATTCAGGTTTACTACAAATAATATAATAACAGATAAAGTAAGCGTTACCGCAATATTACCCGTAAGGTTATAACCACCCGGGAAAAACGGGATCATTCCAAACAGGTTATTGATCAGGATAAAGAAGAATATGGTTAGCAGCAAAGGCATAAACCTCACATACTTGTGGCCCATATTAGGAATAGCAATATCGTCGCGAACAAAAACAATCAACGGTTCAAGCCATGATTGCAGTCCTTTCGGTGCTTTACCAACACGTTTGGCATAGGCAGACGAAATGCTTAAGAATACAATCAGCAGCAATGCAATCGCCATAAACATGCTCACCACGTTACGGGTGATTGAAAAGTCGAGTACCTTCTTGCTGCCTGCTTCATCTATAGCACCTGTTGCATCTACTACTTTAATTTTATTCGCCTCAAGTTTATAGCTGTTTTTACCGCTATTATATACCGTACCTTCAGGATACAGATTACCTGATGAAAAAATATCAAGGCCTTTATCGGTATAAAGTATAACCGGAAGCGGAATGTGTTTTTCTTCTACAAAAGGCAGGGCCAGCGGCCACGAGTGCGAATCGCTGATGTGTTCTAATATTACGTCTTTGGGCTCAAACTTCTTTTCTGCATTTTCTGAGGCACTTTCCTGGCTCATTGCCAGCTTTGGAAATCCGCCCAGAATCAAAAAAAACGCGCAAATCAGGGAAATTCTAAAAATTTTTGAGTTCAAAATCGTGCCGTTTGTCATCTAATTGAAGTTTTCTACCTTAAATTTTTGTGCCGCAAGTTACGTAACAGAAAATAAACTTCAAAGACCATATTTAATAAATACACATAAAAAAAATCGGCCAGAAAAACGTACTTATTTACCTTATTTTTTGCCAAAAAAATGATGATGAAAAACAAACAGGCCAATATTTTTACCGTAGTACATACCAGGAAAGCCTGAATGTAATAATCCTTGCTTTTTTTTTGTACAACCAGGATAGCGGTCACCACTAAAAAAGTAAGGCCGGAGAGGAAAAAGAATATCAACCAGAAATTAGGTACCAGCCAATCCGCATAACCATTATGTTGTGCGGTAACCGGCATTATGGCCAGGAGCAGCACAAATACGATATAAGCAAATATTGATGGGAGAATTTTCATTGTGATAATAGATTGAATTATTTTTTCAAAGATACGATAACTATATATAATGAGATAAAAACGCCGACGAGGGACAATATAGCGGTCACCCATCGTACCTGGTGATGGGCCGACTCATCTATCTTGTAGCCCGCAAATGCGAACACCCCAATTATTGCAATCATCTGGAAGCCAAGTCCGCTATACTTTACATAAGCATCCAGCGGACGCTCATTGTTATCATCCGGTTCTTTTTTAGCCATCTGCAAATTTATTAATCCTAATTCATACAATTTAGTAAATTAGCAATGCTTTTCTTAACCGGAGTTGTATTTTGAAGCATATTTCTAAAACGTCTGTATCACAACAAGTCATCTTAATAATTTCCGTGTTTTTGGCCGCCGGATGCGCGCTTCAAAAAGAAACTGCCATTAACCGGGGCCTTCAAAACCTGACCGCTCATTACAATATTCTTTTTAATGCCAACGAAATATTAAGGCAAAAGCAGGAAGCTTATGCCTTATCGTTTGTCGATTCCTATAACGAAATATTGAGCGTATACCAGGACACCACAGCACAGTCTTCGGAACCAGATAAGGACCTGGCCGAAGCTAAGGCAAAAGCCAACAAGATTATCAACATCAAAGAACAAAGCCATTATATAGGTGATGCATACCTGGTTTTGGGCAAGGCCAGCTTTTTGGGCGGCGATTACTTTTCGGCACTGGAATATTTTAATTATGTAACGCGTTCGTTTCCTGATAAGGCGGAATTAGTACAGCAAGCACTGTTCTGGAAAGCACGTTCGCTGATGTACATGAACCAAATGCAAAAAGCCAAACTGGTGATCGATACCGCTATAGGGGGCATCAATCCTAAAAAGAAAACTTACCTGGCCGATATTTTTGCAACCAAGCTGCAATATGATATTAATGTACAGGAATATGCCGATGCTGAGCAGTCAGCTAAGCGGGCCATTAATTACGGTCATTCTAAAGCCGGGCGTCAGCGCTGGACATTCATCCTGGCGCAGTTGCAGGAACTGCTTGGCAAAAATGCCGATGCGATAAAAAACTATATACATGTAGCAAACAGTAATGCTTCATTTGAAATGGCATTTAATGCTAACCTGAACCGCATCCGTATCGAAGATATGGCAAACGGCGTTAAGATAAATCGTATCGATCGGCTAAGGGCCTTGATCAGGAATGAGAACAATAAGGATTTTATTGACCAAATCTATTACCAGATAGCTGAGCTCGATTTCGCTAATAAGGATATCGAAGGCGCTATTAAAAACTATAAGCTATCCGTACGCGCCAGTAAGACAAATCAAAATCAGAAAGGGCTCTCCTACCTGCGTTTAGCTGATATCGATTTTAAGAACAAAGCAGACTACATCAGTGCCAAAAAATACTACGATAGTACGCTGCTAAGCCTGGCGCCTAACTATCCGGGTTATCAGTCGGTGCAAAAGAAACGGGACAACCTGCAGGTACTAGCCGATAAGTATGGTATCATAGCCCGTGAAGACACCCTGCAAATGCTTGCCGGACTTGATGAAAAAACCAGAACCGCAAAATTAGATGCCATGGTGCAGAAACATATTTTGCAACTGCAGGCTGCAATCGCAGCTCCGGCGCCCACGACCGGTAATAGCGCGGGCACTTTAGGCGGATCGTCAGGCAGCAGCAGTTTTTACTTTTATAACTCGAATGCCCTTAGCCAGGGAATAAACGACTTTAAGCGGCAATGGGGCAACCGCAAACTGGAAGATAATTGGCGGCGAAGTAATAAAGGCATCGTTGGGGGCAGTACATTGGGCGCAACGCAAAGTGTCGACCCGGATGCGCCATCAGACCCATTTGCATCAGCAAACAATGCAAAAGCACCTGTTTCAGCGGGAAATTACCGGCAGCAACTAATTAAAGACCTGCCGCTTACTCCCGAGCTGCTAGCGCAATCCAACCTGCGTATTTATAATGCTTATTTTGACCTGGCTAATTTTTACCGGGATATATTAGGCGACAAGAAAGAAGCTATAGCCATTTATGAATTGCTGCTAACACGCTTTCCTAACTCGAACGACAAGGCGGCTATTTATTATAACCTGTACCGTTTATACACCGATTTGAATAATATTCCTAAAGCAGATGAATACAAAAACCTGGTGCTAAAAAACTATTCTGAAACAGCATTTGCAAAAACCATCCTCGATCCTGCATATGGCAAAAAGATAACCGATGCCGATGCCGGACTGACTGGTACATATAATGAGGTGTATGAAAACTACTCCAAGAAGAAATTTAAGGAGACCATTAAAGGCGTTGACTCTTTAACGGCGATATATCCTGATAATAAGCTGTCGGCACAATTAGCTTATTTGCGGGCCATATCAGGGGGACATTTGGAACGATTGGCACCATTTAGGGAAGAACTGGTTCAGATCGTGAATAAGTATCCCGCTGACCGCCTCATCACTCCGCTGGTAAAACAGCACCTGGCTTACATCGACGCGCATATGGCAGAGATGGCAACCTATCCGGTCGCTTTGACCGATAACGATACGGGCGAGGTTCCGTTTAAACAAGAACCGACGGTACAGGATAAAATCGCAGCATACAATAATTCGCAGCTGGTGAGGCAAACAGCACAAAAAAGGATAGAACCAAAACAGCCGGTTAAAAAACCGGATACTACTGCCATGAAACCGCCGGTTACTACTCCTGTCGAAGAAAGCAAACCTGTGACTGCCACGGTTAGTCCTCCGGCAAATAATCCATCCGCGGCAGCAGCTGTAAAACCGAAGCCTAAGCCATCTATATTCTCGATGAGCGATAGTACCAATTACTATTTTGTAGTGAATGTGAGCACGGTTACCATCAACCTGGCATCATCACGCTTTGGTATCGGGCAGTTTAACCGGGTCAATTTCCAGGAAGGCACTATTTCACACGGGCTAAAAGATGTTGGCGACGATAACCAGTTGATATATGTGGGCAGGTTCTATAGCCTGGAGGATGTGAAAGCTTATGCGCGCGCTATTATTCCGCTGATGCCGGATATTATGAAGGTACCAAAGGATGAATACAGCTTTTTTATCATCACCAAACAAAATTTAGACAAGCTGAACAATAAAAATCTATTGGATAGTTATATAGAATATTACCAAAGCAATTATTGAAATAGTTAATATTGACCCCTGAATTAAGTTCAAGTAAATGATAGTTAAATTAACTCAAGAAGATACAAAAAGATACAACGGCTACATATGGAAATTCGTTGCCGGTTGTTTTTTGCTGGTAGCGTTGGTTATTGCGGCCACCTATCTGGGCGTTTTTGGCTCTTTACCCACCTTTCGCGACATTGAGAATCCGAAAAGTAACCAGGCGTCTGAGATCATCTCGTCAGACAAGCAGGTGCTGGGCACTTATTATGTTGAAAACCGCTCAAACGTAACTTATAAGCAGATTTCGCCCAATGTGATCAACGCACTTATTGCTACTGAGGACGAACGCTTTAGGGAGCATTCGGGTATAGACTTTCGGCGAATGTTCAGCATTGTGTTTCTGAATATCTTTAAAAAGCAGGGAGGCAGTACCATTACTCAGCAATTGGCTAAGCTTATTTTTACCGAGCAGCCATCCCACAATAAAATTGTCCGTATCACGCAAAAGTTCAAAGAGTGGATCACAGCAGTACAGTTGGAAAAACATTATACCAAAGAAGAGATCATCACCATGTATCTGAATAAAGTCGATTTTGGTGCATACAACACTTTTGGCATTAAATCAGCAGCGCGTACCTATTTCAGTACCACGCCGGATAAATTAACGCCAGATCAGGCCGCTTTATTAATGGGTATGATCAATGCACCAAGCACCTATTCGCCGATAAAACATCCTGACAAGGCTTTGGGCCGTCGCAACAACGTTGTACTTCCCCTGATGGCTAAACAGGGCTTTATAAGCGAAGACGAACTGGAAAAATACAAAAGCGAGCCGCTTGGTTTGAAATTCAACCCGATAAGCCATACAGAGGGTCCTGCACCCTATTTCAGGGCGGTCCTCAAAAAAGAAATACAGAAAATATTCGACCAGGAATCCATCATCAAAGCGGACGGTACGCCTTACGATTTAGACAGGGACGGCCTGAAAATTTATACTACGATAAACTATACCATGCAGCAATATGCCGAAGAGGCCCAGGCTGAATATATGAGAAAGCTGCAAGTTCAGTTTAACGAGCACTGGCATGGTTATAAGCTGTCAAAAAGCATTGCCAACTTTAAGCTGTTGATCGATCAGGGTATGCACCGTTCGGACAGGTACAAGGCAGATACGGCTCAGGGCATGTCTCCGGAAGAGATCAGGAAAGATTTTAATACACCAACAAAAGTGGATCTGTTTACCTGGAAAGGCGATACTACGATGGTGATGAAACCGATCGACTCTATCGTGTATTCAAAAATGCTGATGCGGAATTCTCTGATGAGTATGGATCCTAAAACAGGTTACATCAAAGCCTGGGTCGGTGGCATCAGCTTTGAGCATTATAAATACGACCAGGTTAAAGATGGCAACCGCCAGGTCGGGTCGACTGCAAAACCGTTTACTTACGCTGTCGCTATCGATAATGGCTACTCGCCTTGCCAGAAAGTGGATAACGTACCATATACTATCGACGTACCGGGCTCTGAACCGTGGACACCAAAGCAATCCCAATATGATCTGCAGCCGGGCAGGATCACCCTGCGTACCGCATTGTCTTATTCACAAAACTACGTGACCGCCTTCGTAATGAAAGAGGTTGGCGCGGTCCCAGTAATGAACCTGATCAAAAAAATGGGTATAACGTCAGAAGTGCCTCCCTATCCTTCTATTTGCCTGGGATCGTTCAACGCCTCTGTTTATGATATGACTGGCGCATACTCTGTATTTGCCAATCACGGTATCTGGACAGAGCCTACTTTCATCCTGCGTATAGAAGATAAAAAAGGAAATGTGCTTTATACGCACAAACCAAGAGTGAGCCAGGCGATGAACGAACAGACAGCCTATGTAATGACGTATATGATGAAGGGCGTAATTGAAAATGGTACCGGCTCAAGACTACGATGGACCTATCATATCAACAACCCGGTAGCAGGCAAAACAGGAACGCCGCAAGATAACTCCGATGGTTGGTTTATTGGCATGGTGCCGCAACTGGTAACCGGCGTGTGGACGGGCTGCGAGGACCGCGATTTCCACTTCAGGACGACCAGGCTGGGCGAAGGCGCCAACACAGCTTTGCCTATATTTGCACTATTCATGCAAAAGGTATACGCCAATCCGGAATTGGGCATCAAGAAGGATACAGACTTTGATCCGCCTAAGGCTCCGTTAACCATCACTATAGACTGCGGCGCATACGATCAGCAGGAACAGGGTACGCCGAATGAGGTGGAAAAGAAGCTGGATTTTTAATTAGATAGTTGGAAGGTTGAAAAGTTGGAAAGTTGTAAGGTTGGCATAAGGTCATCGGCTACCAACCACTCACAACTCACCACTCACTACTTGCAAAGCTATGGAGAAGTTTGATTACAGGACGGCGTTAAAAAGAATACCTCATAAACCGGGCGTATACCAGTATTGGGATTCTGAAAACGAGCTTATATATATAGGAAAAGCGAAGGATTTGCGCAACCGTGTCAACTCCTATTTCAACAAGGACATTAATGTAAATGCCAAAACGAGGGTTCTGGTATCCAAGATCGCTGGCATTACCTTTACCATTGTTGATTCCGAAGTAGATGCATGGCTGCTGGAAAATGCCATGATCAAAAAGCATCAGCCCAGGTATAATGTGCTGCTGAAGGATGATAAAACCTATCCCTGGATCATCATCAAAAACGAGAACTTCCCCCGCATTTTCTGGACCAGGCGCATTATTCGCGATGGCTCTAAATATCTGGGCCCATACGCATCTATCAGCATGATGCATGCAATACTCGACCTGATTAAAGAGACCTATCCCCTGCGCACCTGTAACCTGGCACTCACCCGCCAAAATATTGATTCAGGGAAGTTCAAAGTGTGTTTAGAATACCAGTTGGGTAACTGTAAGGGCCCTTGCCAGAATTTTCAGACCGAGGATGATTACGATCATAATATTGAAGAAATAACCGATATATTAAATGGCAAGATCGGTGCCGTATTACGCAGTCTGAAGTCGGATATGGATAAGGCAGCTGCCGATCTGAACTTTGAGTTAGCCCACCGGTTGAAAAGAAAATTCGACTTATTGGAGAACTACCAGAGTAAATCAACCGTAGTTAACTCGTCCATTACGGATGTGGATGTATTTAATATAGCTTCGGAAGAGAAATATGCCTTCGTTAACTTCCTGAAGGTGATGAATGGCACCATCATCCAAACACAAACCATCGAGCTAAAAAAGCGGCTCGACGAAAGTGAAGAAGAGTTATTGTCTCTGGCAATCTCAGAATTCCGCTCCAGGTATAATAGTCATTCTAAAGAAGTGATCGTACCGTTTGATATTCATATTGATGATCCTTCAATAAAATTCACAGTACCAAAGCTCGGCGAGAAAAAGAAACTCCTTGATCTATCCTATAAGAACGTACAGTTCTTTAAAAGAGAGAAGATCGATCAGTATGAAAAGCTTAATCCTGAAGTACGTACTGAGCGTTTGCTGACGCAGATGATGAAAGACTTGCGCATGAACCAGCTGCCGCGTCACATCGAATGTTTTGATAATTCCAACTTCCAGGGTAAATATCCGGTGTCGGCAATCGTCGTATTTAAAGACGCAAAGCCTTCCAAAAAAGATTACCGGCACTTTAACGTAAAAACAGTTGAGGGTCCGAATGATTTTGCTACAATGGAAGAGGCCGTACACAGGCGTTACCGCCGAATGCTGGACGAAGGCACTGAACTGCCGCAACTGATCATTATAGATGGCGGTAAGGGCCAGCTTTCAGCAGCGTTAAAGAGTCTTAAGCTACTGGGTATTGATAAACAAGTAACCGTTATCGGCATTGCGAAACGTTTAGAAGAATTATACTATCCCGGCGATCAGTATCCTTTATATCTTGATAAAAAGTCTGAGACCTTAAAGATCATACAGCAGCTGCGAGATGAGGCCCACCGTTTCGGTATCACCTTTCACCGCAAAAAGCGCGATAAAGGCACACTTGCCACCGAACTGGAGCTGATTGAGGGGATCGGCAGAACATCGGCCGAGAAACTTTTGAAATATTTTAAATCTGTTAAAAAGATCCGCGAAGCATCAGCTGAAGAGCTGTTGGAAGTAGTAAATACTAAACAAGCGAATGCGATTTTGAATTATTTTCGGGAAAAAACGGTGAGTACGGAGTCTTGAGTCGAAAGTCACAAGCCCTAAAACGCAAAAGTCCCGGGCGCAAACCCAGGACTTTTTACATATAACTTCAGACTTACGACTTAACTAGTACTGCCACAGGTTAAGTTCCCAGTCCATCAAGTTCTTCTTTACACGCTCAGCTTCATAAAGCTTGTCGATACCCTGAGCATAGTCTTTAATACGCTCATCCTTGTCGTTAGATACTTTTACAATATAGCTGCTGAACATCCTTTTCATAAATATATCATCAAAGCTTAGACCAGTCGCATCGCTGTTCTTGCTGACGGCCTCTTTAGTAACCAGGATCTGGCGTGCGTCCGGGAAGTATATCCAGAAAGCAGGCTGAAAATCGCCTTTTACACCGCCCACGTTGACCCGGACCATTGGCGCAATGCCTACGATACGCGGCTCGAAAATAGAACGCTGTTTATCGAAAACCCAGTCTTCTTTAATGCGGAACTTAACAATACTGTCAGCGTTAAACTCACCAGCAACCAGCTTTGATCCTATTTTGTCGCCATTCTTGTCAAATTTATCTACCACCGTGCTATCTGCCATTTTATTTCTGGCCTGAGCTGCAGTTAATGGTCTTGAGAATTCGTCGCCGTTAACATCACCTTTTTGGCCCGGGGTAGCATCATATGCCGTTAGCTCACCAGCCATAATCGCATCCATAAACACTTCGATCAAGCGACCCTTTGGCGATGAAAGAAATTGGTTCATTTTTTCCCGGGTGTCGATTTCGCGCCATACCCGTTTAGCATACACGACATCTGACTCACGCAGATTTGGGTAGGCCGTAACCTTAGCACTTAAAATGTTGGTCTTTTTATAGTAACCGTCGAGCGGCCGTGCAAATGGTTTGGCCGGTTTGCCGCTAGCCACTGTTTGTTTCTGGCTAGTGTCAACAGCCGCTTGTGAGGCCGCAGTTGAGGCCGCAGTCTGCGCAGGCTTTTTTGCTGCAGTCTTTTTCTTACGCTTTTGCGCATATCCGGCCACACATGCCAGGCACAATGCGATTACTAAAACTTTCTTTTTCATAATGCTATTAATTTGCACTTAATATGATGTCGTCCACGCCAACCTGGCCACCGGGACCTGTTGCCATAATATTGGTGAATATTACCTTAGAACCCGGACTGATAGTACCTAACGCCTGTTTCATAGCCGGAGACAATTCACTGCCCGAGGCGCTTAGTATGATCGCATCCTGGCGCGGTTTCATGATCGTCATCGTAAATCTACTCACAGTAAAACTGATATCGAAATAAAAGTTCTCCAATTTGGCGAAAAGCCTGTCTTGCGCCTTCAAGTTAGCTGAGCTGGTTGAGCCGCTGCTCTTGCCGGCGAACTGTCCTTTCGGGTCAGGTATACGTTTGATTCTGAATAAGGTTGAACCCAAAACCTGTGTTTTACCACCCAGTTCACCTGATACCGTTATAGTTGCGTCGCCCGGTGCAGTAACAAAAGCTTCATATTTGCCATTCGCTCCTTTCAATGTACCGTTTGACATGCTCACATGCAGCTTTTCCTTTGGAACGCCCGGAGCGGAAACCGATACCGGGTTGGCTACACCGATGAACAATACGTTCATTTTATCTGGTGATACAACAGCCGATGGCTTTGCTACCTGGTAAGTTTGTGGTGGCGTTTTATATTCCTTATAAGTACCGTCATTCTGTCTTACCCTGATCGTACCTGTCCAGGTATGCATACCTTCACTCCCGGTACTACCAGAGTATTTACCAACGCCTTCTGAAGTTGGCAATTTTGATCCGTCAACCGTGATATCAGGATTCGATTTCGAATCAGATGCTGTTAAGAATACCTGTGCAGTATAAGGCTGACCAACCAATACATAGCTGGTAGGTGCAACAGCAACTGCGTTAAATTTATCCAGGTTAACAACTGCCTGGTCAACTTTACCTAATATCTTTTTAACAACCTCGTTTTCTGAGTTCTTTACGTCTGATTGTATTTTGATCAGAGAGGTCATTGCAGCACCCATTGGAATACCTTCACCAAAGTTAGCTTGCTCCCAGTCTTTGGTTGGGAAACCAGCACGCGGTTTTGGTGGGGTAGTGTTCAGTGCCAGGTTTACACCAACGCGGTCTTTAGGGTCTAACAAATCTAAAAGTTGCTCTTTAGTTGAATTGATCCTCTTAGCTAGTTCATAACCATTTTTTCTTCTCTCTACCATCAGGTCGACAGCAAAGTCCATACCTTCACGACCAGCATAGTCACCGGTTGCTTCGTTCATGCCGCCCGATTCTTTAACCAGGGTAGTTTTCAGACTTTCAATATAACCATCCAGGTCGTCCGCTAATTTCTTAGCCTTTTGAGCCTTTTCGTATATAGGCTTTGCTCTTTCTTTTTGTTCGACGAGTTTGGTCTTTTCAAATGCTGTAAAAGTATTATCTATACCAACCTGAACGTTCTTTTTTGAAGAGTCCAAGCTATTGCTTATGTTTTTAAATGCGTCCAGCAAATTCTCCGGTACTTCAAGGGCAATCAAGCCTAGTAGTACCAGGTATAGGATACCTATCATTCGCTGTCTAGGGGTTTCTTTACCTCCGGCCATTTTGCTATTGTTCTATATATACTATTAGTAGCCTCTGTTAATTATTAGCACGTGGCTGGCTCATGGCTGACAGCATGTTGCCATAAACAGAGTTCAATGAACTCAGGTTCTTAGCCAAACGTGAAACTTCGTTCTTGAACTGTTGTGAATCCTCCAGCGACTCGTTAAAGTTCTGCATGGTGGAAGCCATGCTGTGATAGAACTTATTCATCGATTTCAGGTGAGCGCTTGAATCCTGTAATTCCAGTTCGTATACCGCATTCAGGGCCGACAGGTTCTTTGCAAGGTTATTCACTTGTTCGTGATATGCTTTTGAGTCGATGTTTGAGTTTGCCATTTCCGCAAGATTTGCAGAAGCCTGGTCAAATGCAGAACTTAATTTATCATAGCTTGCGCTTGCAGTTTTTACTTTCGAGGTAAACTCGGTGGTAGCAGCACCTGCATCAGCAACTTTTGAAATATTTGCTACTTTATCGCCAAAGGTTCTTAAACCATCGCCAAGGCTTCCGATCAGTTCCGGACCGATCTTAGCATCAGCCAGCATTTTATCTAATGCAGCAGTGTTTGATGACCCGCCGCCACCGCCACGTACTGTAGCTGTTGGCAACTCGCCTTTAAACTCTTCGCTTAATTCTGGATAAACACGAGTCCAGTCAATATGTTGCTCTTCATTCTCTCTCTGGAAACCCAAAAGGAAGAACAATGCTGCCTCGGTTACAAGCCCGGCAGATATGAACAGGCCGCCGTAAGGCCAGTGCTGAATTTTAAATAATAAACCGATGATTACAACGGTTGCGCCCCAGGACACGATATTGGTTATACCGTAAGGTTTTTTCTTCCCAGCCATAGTAGAGTAGTTTTAATAAAAGAGTGTAATGATTGTTGTTAATTAATTAGTGTTTGTCTTTAATATCTCGTCCTAAATAGTCTGTTACACAGCGGAAACCGATATATGATTTAGAAGTATCCTGATATTCATATGTACGGGTTGAATTTTGGAGGAAGTAACCAACGTCTTTCCATGAGCCACCGCGTACCACTTTACGTTTTAACACAGGAGCATCGTTTGGTTTAGCTTCATAATCAAAAGTGGGTGCAAGATCATGAACAAATGTAGAAGCCGATTCGTCAAACGCTGAAGCGGTCCATTCAGCTACGTTTCCAGCCATATTATATAGTCCATAATCATTTGGGAAATATGCGCGAACGTTTACGGTATAAGTACCGCCATCAGCCGCATAATCACCACGGCCAGGTTTGAAGTTTGCCATCAAACAACCTTTGGCATTCTTGATATAAGGGCCACCCCAGGGATAATCTGCACCGATCCTGCCGCCGCGGGCCGCATATTCAAACTGAGCTTCGGTTGGCAGTTTGTACTTTGCCCTTGGAGGTAAGCCGCGGGATTCTTTATAAGCTTCATTGTAACGTGTACGCCATACGGTGAAAGCTCTTGCCTGGCGCCAGGTTACACCCACAACAGGATAGTTGCGATATGCCGGGTGAGAAAAATAGCTCTCAACCATTGGCTCATTGGCGGCGTAGGAGAAGTCGCTTAACCAGCACAGGGTATCAGGATAAACCGGAACGGTATCGCGGTAAATGAAGTCTGACCTCTTTTTGGTTTTATCATTCTTATAGTCGGATGCGTCGCGCAGCTTAAATAAAGCATAGTTATATTTCAGCAGGCGTACATCCAGTTCGTTTTTATCAAATACCCGGTCATCGCCCTGGTAAAACATCCCCTGCAGCTTGGCCGCCTTGGCTGCATTACCTTTTTTGCCATTGCTGTTGAATGAAATCGGGTAGTGCTTTACGTAGTTCCAGTTAATATATTTTTTACCGTTAGTGGTTTTTTGACCCTTAGCATTTTTAATGTAATACTTGTCGTCATGAAGATAGTTGGTGATTGCTATTGAATCGCGCACCCAATTTACAAATTGCCTGTACTTCGAGTTAGTGATCTCGGTTTCGTCCATAAAGAACGCGTTTATGGTAACTTGTTTGGTTTGGGCAATCTGAGCAAAAGTAACGTCCTGGTCGGTTTGCCCCATCAAAAATGAGCCCGATGGAACGTAAACCATGCCTAAAGGAACTTCGGACTTGAACGACCTTTGTGCCACGCCGGTCACCTCACCTCTATCGCCACCTCTGCCACAGCTGCTAAGCAGCATAATTCCACCGGCCAAAACTGTTAATAAAAAGTATATCTGCTTCATTTTAATTTTCTAATCAGTTGTCTGGATATAACTAAATTGTGCGTTTGTATAATAAATCAGTTTAAGTTATTTAGAACACAAATATGTTGTTTAGTTGTAAAAACAACAAGCCAATCACAATAAATGTATAAATTAATAGTCAATTAACCCAAAACATATTAATCTATAAATTAATTAGTTACTACTTGCAGCTAATTTAATACAAGGCATTATACGTCCTGCAGCTATAAAAAGTTGCAGGACGTTACGATAAAAAGTTTAAAAATTATTTGTTAACCATCTTAACATATTGCTCAAGAGCCATAGTCATAGATGGGGCGCCGGGAGTTGGCGCAGGGATGTCCAGAATTAAACCAGCGTCTAATACCGCTTTATGCGTGGTTGCTCCAAAGGCAGCAATCCGGGTGTTATTCTGTTTAAAATCAGGGAAATTTTTGTAAAGTGATTGTATGCTCGATGGGCTAAAGAAAGCCAGCACATCGTAAAACACATCAGCTAGATCAGATAAATCGCTGCATACCGTGCGGAACAGCACGGCCGGTGTAAAATTATATCCGTTATCCAAAAGGAATTTTTGAGTTTCTTCAGCAGCTACATCAGAACAAGGGTAAAGGAATTTCTCGCCTGAATGTTTTTTCAATACCTCCGCCAGGTCGGCCGCAGTTTGTTTGCCGAAGAATATCTTACGCTTACGATACTGTATATACTTTTGAAGGTACAACGCGATCGTCTCAGAAAGACAGAAGTATTTCATTTCAACGGGCACTTCAAAACGCATTTCTTCACAAATACGGAAAAAATGATCAGCTGAATTACGGCTCGTGAAAATAACGGCAGTAAAATCAGATAAGTTGATCTTTTCTTTTCGGAAATCTTTCGCCGGGACACCCTCTACATGAATAAAAGACCTGAAATCAATCTTTAAATTATACTTCTTAGCCAGTTCGGCATAGGGGTTTTTATCATTCTCGGGCTTTGGCAAGGTAACCAGTATACTTTTAACCTTTTTCTTTCTTTCTTCCAAAATCTTTAAAATATAAAAAGCTATTTCCTATATGTTTAATGCCTTTATCAAAATTAAAACAGGGCAAATTTCGAGGGCACAAAGATACACAAATAAATAGAACTTATGAAATAGAATGCTGGAAACGATATTTACGCTGCTGCGCAAATACTGCCATATAAATATTACAACTGCTAAAATCAACGCCATCCACAAAATGTAGTTGATCAGTGTGGCTGTCAGAAGGCAAAAACACACTGTGACAGGCAAAAAAACAAAGCCTATATTAAAATAAGTAAGATATAATGTCGACAGGTATTCAGTAACCAGTTTGTTGATATTGAAAACGAAGCCCAAAAATTTTACGATCAAAAACTTAATAGCTAGTGCCGCCAGTATGATCAGCGAAAACGACACAAAAAGCCGCACCCCGTTAATGCTGTAATAAACCCCTTTGTATTGCGCCAGCTGATACAGGAACAAGCCGAATATCAACCCAAATAACAAAAACAGGGCAATAAAAGTCCAGGCATTGATAATGCTATCCTCCTTCCCTACCTGCGAAAGCACACGTTTACTATAAAATGACTGCCAGACGCTTTCAACATCCTTACTCATAATACGATTGAGCAAACCAGTATATAGCAATAAGCCGATAATGGTACCGATAACCCATTGATCGCGGGTTTTTCGTGCGTGACCTTCCTTCAGCAGGTTTTTTGATTCATGAGGTATATCAAGGAAATTGTTATGGCCCCTATACAAATTCATCTTCAGCAATGTGTCTACTAAAAGGTTACGGCGTAACGGGTTGCCGGGACGGATATAAATGCTGGAGAGTGAATCAGAAACGAACTGCTCGCGTTGCTGCATGGCCAGGGCCACTGAATCAAGAAACGGGAGGTGATTTGGATTACTGCCTGACAATGAAGTATCATTATTCTGCTGGCCTGACGAATCCCGCTGCGCATACGCATTACCTGCCAGAAAAGTAAACAACAACAAGGCTATGGCAATAATACGCATATGATAACGGAGCGAATCAAAATCCTGCGGCAAAGTTACCTGAATATTTGATTGTTTCAACCCTAAATAAATTATGTTAACAGATAATACCAGCTGGCTAATATCTTGTTGGGTCATAAATAGCATAGCCAACGGTTTGTAAAACTTCAACCATCCGTTGCCAAGACAGAAACGTCCCTCCAGGCGAGCCGAATTATTTGATTTTCTTAACTAACCGCTAATCCCGATAGGGTATAAAATAGGCGCAGTACTGTATTATGATCCCGATCGGGTATAATTAAAATGCTAAATGTAAATATAATCCCAATAGGGTATAATTTTTAAATTTTACTTATATTTGTACCCGAAAGGGTATAAATATGTTATCGGAGTATTTGAAGAAGAAAAGGAAATCACTAAATCTCACACAGGAAGACCTGGCATCAAAAGCGGGAGTCGGACTTAGGGTTGTTCGTGAGATGGAACAGGGAAAACCAACATTGCGGATGGATAAAGTGAATCAAGTGTTGATGTTATTTGGCGCAGAACTCGGAGTGATATCAAAAGTAAAAAATAATGAGTAGGAAAGGTTTGGTTTATTTTCAGGATACGCTGGCTGGTGTACTTGCGGAAACTGATGATGGTTACGAATTTACTTATCAGGCGGATTACTTACAGAATAAGAGTGCAAAGCCAGTAAGCTTAACGCTACCATTGTCAACCCAGAAATATGAAAGTAAAGTATTGTTTGCCTTTTTCGATGGCTTGATACCGGAAGGTTGGCTGCTGGATCTGGCAATAACACACTGGAAGGTCAAAAGCAATGACCGGTTTGAATTATTACTATTAACGTGCAGGGATGCAATCGGAGCTGTAACGGTTATTCCCAAAATAGATTAAGCTATGGCAAATTGTTGGTTTTGTTATCAGGATGCAGGTGCGTCGTCTTATCATGAAAAATGTACAAAGCGTTTTTTTGGTACGGCAAAAATACCAGAGCTGGAATTAAACAATAAACTGTTGAAAACGTTGGCCGAACAGACCATCAGCGAAAGAATCGCCGTGACCGGAGTTCAGCCCAAGCTTTCTGTTACCCTGGAAAAGACGAAGGAGCAGAACCGTTTGACTATCGTAGGACTTTGGGGAGAATACATACTTAAACCGCAGCATCCTGATTTTCCAGAAATGCCACAATCAGAAGATCTGACCATGCATTTGGCGAGCCTGTTTAAAATGCCTACCTGTGATCATACTTTAATGGAGGCATCAGACGGTAATTTGGTTTATCTTGCCCGGAGGTTTGACCGGGTGAAAGGCCATAAAGTACACATGGAAGATTTCTGCCAACTTTCTGAATTTTTAACGGAAAATAAATACAAGGGATCTTATGAAAAAATCGGCAAGCTTATCCTGAAATACTGCACCCAAACGGGTTTTGATGCGCTGACTTATTTTGAACTGGTGTTATTTTCTTTTTTGACAGGGAACAATGATATGCACTTGAAGAACTTTTCTGTCCTATATACGGGCGAAGGGATAAGTCTAAGTCCTGCCTATGACCTGCTCAACGTGATTCTTGTTAATCCAAAGGACGATGAAGAACTGGCCCTAACAATAAACGGCAAAAAGAAAACGATCAGATTATCTGATTTTGATGCATTGGCAAGAAGTATGAACATACCTGAAACCGCCGTTAACAATACTTATAACAAATTTTCCTCCGGTAATAAAAAAGTGGGCGAGATGATCCTGGCATCTTTCCTAAGTCCCGAAAAAAAGGGACAGTATCTGGAAATTTGGAATAAAAAACAACGTTTGTTTAATTGACAGATCGCTCTTACACCTTATAGGTTGTCCCCTCCTGGTGAGGAAAAAAACAAAAATCCTTATTCCTGCCACCTCGTTGAATAACGTCAGCTTTCATTGCAGTTATTTCTTCTAAGTGGCTAACCGTATTCCTTCGGCAGGTCTCCAATATATCCCCTTGATTCCATAGTAACATAGGTAACTTGCTCCTTTTTCCGAAGAGAAGGCGGCATGCTCAGTTTGTCCGTTTTTTACTAAATTTCCTTATTTCAAAGCTTTTATTTTGTTAGAAAAAATTGCGCAATGAAGTGTCTGATAGCTGTATTTGTATTTTCTATTCTCTTCCAGCAGGCAAGTTTTGCTCAGCAAAACGGCTACCTGCCTAAGATTGAATCTTGTGAATGCGCATTTAAAGCGGATAACAGCCTGAAAACCAGGTGTGCTTATCTGATCGTTCCAGAAAATCGGAGCAAGCCAAACGGCAAAACCATTAAACTTCAGTTTATTTATGTAGAAAGTAAAAATCCGAATAAACATAAAGACCCGGTGCTGTATACCGCAGGTGGACCAGGTGCAAGTTCATTACACGGAGTAACGTTTGTTCATCAGCGCCAATTTATAAGAGACCGTGATTATATTGCTTTTGAGCAACGCGGTACTTATAACACGAAACCCTGGTTAAACTGCGCTGAAGTACCTGAGGCGATTAAGGAGTCTTACCGTAAAGGGTTAAATAGGGATAGCATGGTATTGCAGGCAGTAAAAGCCTGCCGAAAAAGATTGGCAAGCGAAGGAATCGACCTGGATGCCTACAATACCATTGAAAATGCGGCTGACATAGAAGATCTGCGCCGCGCATTAAATATCGATTCCATCAACCTGGTTGGTATCTCCTACAGCGGCGGGTTGATGATGACCGTGATGCGCAATTTTCCTCAGCACATCCGCTCAGTAGCATTGGATTCGGCCTTACCGGGATTTGTTAATTACGAAGAAGATGCGCTTTTTAGTATTAATGAAGCTTTTGATAAAATATTCAGCAATTGCGACAGAGATTCAACAGATAAGGTCAGGTATGGAAATCTCCGGGCGCGTTTTCATGATTATCTTAATTCAATAAGCAACAAGACCTTCTATCTGAGTTACAAGGAAAAGGATAAGCCAGATACCCTTCATATCAAATATAGGCGCGACGAATTGATTGATGTTTTAGTCGATAAGCTTTCATCCAACAGGGAGCTGAAAAATGTACCATATATTATAACACAGTTGATGGCCGGTAATCAGAAAGGCTATATGACAGAATACTTCGACGGCGTATTCGGCGCGGGAACTTCATCAGCGGGTATGCGATATTCAATGTATTGCTCTGAGCAGGTCAATTACGCTGACCAGAAAGTGATCGACAAACAAAATATAATGTTCCCCTACTTTGCCGGCTACCATTTTAATGATGTCGATCGTCCGATATGCAACTGCTGGAAAGTGAAGTCCGTCAATCCGGTAGCCAAGACACCGGTGTATTCGCACTTACCGGTATTGCTGAGTTCAGGAGATACCGATCCCTATTGCCGCCCTTATTATAACGATCTGATCCACCATTATATGCCCAATAGTCAGCGCCTGCTGTTTACCGATAAAACACATGGCCCCCTGCTGAATACCAGGGAAGGTGACGAATTGCTGGCTGCTTTTTTGGCGCATCCATATAGCCCGGTAATTGTAGATGGTAAAAAAGTTAAAGCTTATTGAAATGAAAAGAATACTGTTTTTTATATTGTTGGTGACTGACCTATCCGCCTATGCACAGAAAGATAACCGCATCGTTATCGGTACTATCGACACTATCTACTCAAAAGTGCTGAATGAAAAACGCACTATTCGGGTTCACATCCCACAAGGTGATAAAAATCAGCGTTATCCAGTGCTATACATACTGGATGGCGAAGATCATTTCCTGTCTGCCGTGGGCATAACCGAAGAAATGAGCGGCGTGATACCGCCAATGATGGTTGTGGGAATTGACAATATGGGTTTCAATACCAGGGAACGCGATATGACGCCGACAGTGGACTCTAAAATAGCCCATTCCGGAGGTGGTGAAAACTTCATCAGTTTTATGGAAAAAGAATTGATTCCCTATGTCGAATCTAAATACCGGGTCGCTCCATACCGCGTTTATAGCGGACATTCGCTTGCAGGTTTGGCCGTGGTTAATACATTGTTCGATCACACGGAATTATTCAACGCCTATATCGCCCTTGATCCGAGTGTATGGTGGGATGATCAGCGATGGATCAAAAACCAGGAATCCAAACTAACCCGAACTACATTTAAAGGCAGGTCACTATTTATAGCTGTGGCTAATAATATCCCGGCTGGATTAGATACCGTTTCAGTATTGAACAGCACCGATCCAATGAGTTTGCTCACTCGCGCAGTTATACCTTTTGTACATGCTATCCGGGATGCAAAACCGCCAGGATTAAGATGGACCTCGAAGTTTTACCCAAACGAGCGACACGGCACTGTAGAGATGATTTCAGAATATGATGCACTACGATACCTGTTCAATTATTACCAGTTCAGAACAAGCCAGTTTATTGCGCATCCGGAGTTGGATGAGGATTCGGTTCTTGCCGCCCACTTTAAGATGGTTTCAGAAAGACTAGGTTATACCGTTTTGCCACCGGAAAATACGATAAATGAACTGGCCTATGACTGTATGGGGCGGCACAAAATGGCACAAGCCTATAAGCTGTTTATCCGTAACACGCAAATGTACCCCAGCAGCTCAAATGTTTTTGATAGTCTTGGCGATTATTACCTGGCGGTTGGAGATAAGCAAAAAGCCATTGAAGCTTTTACCAAAGCCTTGAGCATCGCGGAGTCGGAGGACACCAGGAAGAAGCTGAATGATTTGAAAAAATGAAAATGAGCATATCGTAAAGACGCAACGCATTGCCTCTCTATGGGAGATCTATCTTCAATATGGTTTTCCCGCTGCTAAAGCCCGGTTGGCCCATTTAACAGCTACTTTTTCACGGTAGCGGGCATAGTCGCCCTTGAAAGTCATTTTGAGCAGACTATCTACTCCGCCTTTTACAGCGAGGTTGTACAAGCTTGCGGCTTTTCGGGTTAATGAGGCGTCCCAAGCGCGCAGACTTAACGAATAAGAACCCTCAAGGTATTTCATCCAATGCCACCAGCCGGTGGGCATAAACAGGGTATCGCCATGTTCCAGGAAGGCTTCTATACCTTCAACACCGTTCAATGCCGGGAATTTTTCTATATCGGGATTTAGTACGTCATAATCCTCCAAAGCATAGGTAGCATTCGGCAGACAGTATAAGCGGCGCTTCCATTTATTCTCAAACAATATCACATGTTTACGGCCCACAAAGTGCGTATGAAAAATATGCGGAAGATCGATATCGTAATGTAAAAAAGTAACCGAATTCGATCCCCCGAAAAACATAGCGGGCATGCTTTCAATAAAGCCTCCCATCAGATCTTTAGGTAGAATGATATCGTTGATCAATTCCGGTGCCTGCTTGAAGATATTAAAAAAGAATATACGAAGCTCGGTAGGCTGACTTCTGATCAGATCGATGTACTCATTAAAAGGCATCTCGGCCGCCCGGGCGTTAATGGGCTTCGAAGGATCGGCTTTTGAATTATCGTATAGCGGCACCACCTTGTTTCCTACTACTTCCTTCAGGTATTCCGGCGTCCATTTTTCACGTGCGGGCCAATTTTTCGTCAGGCCTTTTATTATTAGCGGGCGTCGGGGTTTTAAATAGTTTTCAGTGAAATCTAAAGGGCTGATCGTATCAACAGTATCAATAGGACGAAGGTTAAAGCTCATATCTTAACAAAAAGTGCAATCATTTTTAAACGGTCCTTTCCGGTTTAAATTATAGAATTTACCAGCCTGCTAAGATAATCAACTAAATCAGATTAGTTGGAAATAAAAAATAGCGGGTTATTTAGGCTCGCCTGCTGCCAATGCTTTTTCAGCACGCTTAACGGCAAGTTCTTCTTTCCAGCCCATGTATTTCTGGCGGAAATTCTTCTTCATAATATCGTCGAACTTACGTTGGATCGTTAGGTTATATAAACTTTTTGCTTTGATCGCCCATGACTTATCCCATGCGCGCAATGATATAGAAAATGAACCGTCAAGGTATTTCATCCAGTGCCAGTAACCGGTAGGCATGAATAAAGTATCGCCATGCTCCAGGAAAGCCTCCTGCCCCTCAATACCATTTAATGCAGGGAACTTTTCAAAGTCCGGATTTTCGATATCGTAATCTTCCAAAGCATAAGTGGCAAATGGGATACAATACAAACGCTCGCTCCATTTATAATCAAACAGGATCACATGTTTGCGACCGTTAAAATGGGTATGGAAAATATGCGCCAAATCGATGTCGAAATGCAAAAAAGTAACTGAACCGGCACCGCCAAAAAACATGTTAGGATACTTATCCAAAAAGCCGCCCATCAGGTCAGACGGGGAACGATAATCATCCAGTAAAGCCGGGGCCTGTTTTATCGGGTCAAATAAAAATATACGGAGATCAGTTGGCTGCGATTGTATCAGATCAATATAATCAGCAAACTTCATTTCAGAAGCTGCTGCATTGATCGGTTTTGAGGGATCGGCTTTTGAGCTGTCATATAACGGAACAGTTTTGTCGCCTACTACTTCCTTTAGATATTCAAAGGTCCATTTTTGCAAAGCCGGCCATGATTCTGTTGCCTTTCTGATCACTAACGGTCTTCTCGGCTCAAGGTAATTTTTTACGAAATCTTCTTTGCTAATGTGGTCAACTCTGTCTATAGGAGATAGTATTAAACTCATGTTCACAATAAATTAACACGCAAAATTAATTGAAAATTAAAAATCGTAAAAATGAACGCGTTGTTTATGAAGTTTTACTGACAATAAAAGCGCCATGGCGGGTGCGTACAGGGCCTTTTAAGTTCGCAGTTGCAAGCCCGCAGCTGGCAAATTAGGATTACTGCAAACTGCTAATTGCCCACTGCGAACCTAAATTGTCTTATTAGAAAAACAATTCAGACGCAATATGATCTGCGTATAGCTTGCCGGTTTGGGTAAGATAAATGGTCTGATCTTGTTTGACGATCCAACCTCTCTCCAGGTACTCTTCCGCTTCCTTTATTAGAGGCTCCGATGCCCCTTTTGCAATACCATTCAATTGCTCCAGTTTCAAGCCCCATTGCGTGCGTAGGGAGGTCATAATATACTCGTTCAGACGGTTCTCTTCTGTCAGTATTTCAACTTCTGCAGGGACCGTTTTTTTCTCAATAGCTTGTATGTATTTGGCATTGTTGGCAATATTCCACTGACGTTTTTCTCCATCATAAGAATGTGCCGACGGACCTATTCCCAGGTATTTTACGCCTTTCCAGTAATTGGTATTATGTCTCGAGTAATTCCCCGGTCTGCAAAAGTTCGATATCTCGTAATGCTCAAAGCCTTGTGCCTGCATCGCTTCCATCAATTGGATGAACTGCTCCGAGCTTTGTTCTTCATTTATCGGTGGTTGTTTTTTGTTTTTGATGAACGATGCGAGCGCAGTACGCGGTTCAACCGTCATAGAATAAGCAGACACATGCGGAATTTGCAGGCCGAAAATTTTATCAAGATTGGTTTTCCACTTTGAGTCGGTAAGCAGTGGATAACCATAAATAAGGTCGGCTGTAATGTTCTCAAATCCTGCATCCTGTGCCCGTTTCACGGACGATTCGGCCTCGTTGGCGCGATGCGCCCGGTTCATCCATATCAGATCATCATCAAAAAATGATTGTATACCAATACTGAAACGATTAACCGGCGTTTGTTTTAGCTCTCTTAGTTTTTTCTGATCAAGGTCATCCGGGTTAGCTTCTAAAGTAATCTCCGCATCCGACGACACTGAATGAAGATCAGTAATACTATTGATCAGCTGATTTATTTCTTCGCCTTCTAAAAGTGATGGCGTCCCCCCACCAAAATAAATGGTTTCAATAGTTTCACCGTTTAGAAAAGTTTTTTGAAGATGAATCTCTTGCCGCAACGCATTTAACAATTCGGCCTTATAAGTCAGTGAGGTGCTAAAATGAAAATCACAATAATGACAAGCCTGTTTGCAAAAAGGAATATGAATATAAATGCCTGCCATGCGGCAAAAATAGGGATATTCTGTTTATCGCTTATTTTTTTGCAGATACTTCACACGGTTTATTCCGCAATATGGCCGTTCCGTTCTACAAACATCAGCTGCCGTATAACAAATTTCCGGCAATAAATATATTTTTTTGCCGGAAATTTGTCGATCCCTGTCGCAGGTATTCAAAGGTTATCATTCCACCTTACGGGGAAGATCCCGCACTTGTCCTTTGCTTTGAAAACCTATTTTCTTTAATCCGTGCTGCACTTCAGGGCAGCTCATGAATAGTTTCCATAGCAAACCGCTGCGGTAATTCTCGATCATCACGACGATCGGGCCCTGGTCTATAGCCAAATAGGATTTTGCATACCAATTATGCGATTCGCTGAAGGCATCCACAAAACCATATTCACCCCAAATTTTATCGCCCAAATCGTAATAGAAATGGCGCAATGCCTTCATTGAATACTCCGGTGTATATGGGAATGCTGATAAAGCGGCGGTCGGTGTAATCACACCCAGATCGTTTGTTGGCGAATGTGCGTTGTAACCTTCAAAATTGTCGCTGGCAGTCAATCCCCAGCAATCTTCGCCGTAGCCCTTATAATGTTTTGGGTTATCTACGCAGTAAGCGTGGTTGATGAGCGTATGGTTTCGATTCTGCTCCCAGTAATCAGCATATTGGTCTTTTAAACCGCGCGGATCAAGTCCCATAAATGAATATTGGGAAAAGAAGAGTGGGCCGCCATAGTCAAACCCTAAAGGCAATTTAAAGCCATAAAATGTTTTGCCATTTTTAAAGAAATCACTTTGCGCCCAGCCTCTGAAATATACATCAGCACTTACCGGGTAGCGCTCGGCGGACTCTGCCAGGATATAAGTGATCAGACACTCGTTAAAACCGCGGATCGGGAAATTCATCACCCAGCCGTTGTTAGGCGACCAATGCCAGTACAAGTTATCTCTCCCGTTCTGTGTATACCAACTCCATTCCATTTCGCCCCACATCCAATTGATTACGTCGCGAATTCGCTGTTCCTTCGGGTTATTTCCTATGAAATATTGGCGCGCACAAAGCAATCCTTCAAAAAGATAAGAAGTTTCTACGATGTCGCCGCCATCGTCCTTACGGCCAAAACGAATTACCTTGCCTGTTTCACCGTTCATCCAGTGCGGAAATGCGCCATGAAATTCATCAGCTTTAAACAAGAAGTTTACGATCTTGAGCATCCTGTCAACCGCCTGCTCATGTGTGATAAATTTGCGGTGGTCGGCTACGATCAAAGCCATAATACCAAAGCCCGAACCACCAGTGGTTACTACTTCGTCTCCATAATCAAACGAAGTGTTACTACGCTCGCGGGCCAGCCCGCTTACCGGGTGACCGAAGTCCCAGAAGTAACGGAACGTTTGACGCTGCACAACGTCCAGCAGCGCGCTATCAGTTAATCCTTTTATAATGCCAACAGGCTTAATGCCTTCATTAGCCTTTTTTGATTTATTTTGAGAGAAGCCCACTAGGGTGACTGCGCTTAGCACAATTGCGATAAAAAAAGATTTCATCTCTATCAATTTTTAGTTTTATAAGTTCGGGCTTTGAAAACCCAGGTTTTTCATGCCGTTTTTTACTTCAGGACAGCTCATAAACAGATTCCAGAGCAAACCGCTGCGATAATTTTCTATCATATCGATGATCGGACCCTGGTCTATTGCTAGGGTCGAATTCGCAAACCAAGCATCGTTCAGATCAAAAGCGTCATAAAAACCATATTGTCCCCACAGTCTATCGCCCAGTTTGTAATAAAAATACTTTAGTGCTGCCATTGATTGTGCCGGCGTATAAGGTAACGATGATATGGCCGCAGTTGGCGCTATCACACCGACATCGTTAGTCGGCGAACTTGCTGTATAGCCATTTTCGATATCGCTGGCCGTTAATCCCCAGCAATTGGCACTGTAACCGTTATTATTCTGCGGATTGGCAACGCAATAATTATAGTTGATTATAGCGTGCGCTTTATTCTGCACATCATAGCTTGCATAAGCATCAGACAATCCATTTGGGTTAATACCTAAGAATGAATAATGCGAAAAGAATATTGGACCGCCTTCTGCCGGGCCCAAAGGCAAGCTCACGCCGAAATAAACCTTACCGTTCTTCATGGCGCCGTTCTTAGCCCAGCCGTTATCGTAAACCGCCTTTGTAATCGGATGCGTGGTGGATGATGCAGCCATTACGTAAGTGATCATCGCTTCATTCCATCCGTTCACCTGCATATTGGTCGACCATGCATAATTCGGGCTCCAGTGCCAGTAAAGTGTATTTTGCCCGTTTTGTGTGAACCAGTCCCATTCTACGGCGTTCCATAAGGTATTGATGTCATTTCGTAAAGCGGTTTCTGCCCCACCAGGATCATCGAAATACTGACGAGCCGTTAATAAACCTTGCATCAGGTAGGAAGTTTCAACCAGGTCGGCGCCATCGTCCTGTTGGCTAAATGGGACGACTACGCCAGTCACCCCGTTCATCCAATGTGGAAATGCACCATGAAAGGTTTGAGCTGTTTTCAAAAACCCGACGATCTTTTGCGTACGTGCCAAACCATCAGCACGGGTAATAAACTGCCGGTTGATTGCCGTTACGATTGCCATGATACCAAATCCAGAACCACCTGTGGTTACCACATCTCCAGAAGTATTTCGTTCACGGGCGAGACCGCTTGTGGGGTGGCCGAAATCCCAGAAATATTTAAAGGTTTGTTTCTGCACCAGGTCAAGCAAAGCATCGTCTGAAATTACCGGGAATTTATTTGTGGAATCAACAGCGGTAGTCAGTTGAACCGTAACCGGCGTTTGCAAACCATCACCTGAAGATGATTTAAGCGAAGTGGAAACGGCCACAGCATACTGCGTAATTGCCTCCAATGCAGAAGGTGTGATCACGATCGTACTGTCGTGATCCTCATAAGCCGTAGTAAAGGGAACTCCCTGTCCTGCCTTGGTGTTAAATGTTATGCTGCTGATTACTGAAGTAGGATTAACCGCCGCTGAAAAAGATATCCTGATAATTGGTTGCTTGTTGATATCCCTATAAACAGACGAGTTATTGAACACACCGTTTACCTTTAAACCAGCAAAGCTGAACGATGAAGATGTTACCGGCGCAGGTGTTACTTTTTTATCCTTAGAGCATCCCAAAAGGATCAAAAACAAAACCATACCCCAATTATATTTTACACCTTTCATTCGTATTGTTATTCCAGTTATATTCTCAGATTTGCATCAAAAAAAGGCTGCCGTCCGCCAAGTTGACGGACGTACAACCTCAACCTAAATCAATCAAACTTATCTCCCGGCTTTTTCAAGATTATATAAGCCATCAATCTGGCTCGATGTTAGCGCCGCATTGTATACCCTTATTTGGTCTACGTCACCATTTACAGGCGCTGCCCAGCCTTGAGCATCTGAACCCGTAGTAAGCGATGGCGTAGTCTGGAATTGTAAAGTACCGAATACCATAGGGCCCGCTTTTGACCAATCCAGCGGCGCAAAACCTTTCACTTCATTGGTACCTACAGATGCTCCGTTATAGTAAACCTTTACCATTGAAGTGCTATCAGTATAGTGGCCGGTATAAGTTACAGCGATGTGCGTCCATTTATCCCACGGGCTTGTAACTGCATAACCACCTTCCCATGCATTCGAGCTTCCATCATTGGGAGCATCTGCCAGACCGGCGTTATTGAATACGTGCACTTTAAGTTGCCCAGTAGTTGCATTGCCACCGTTATCATAAAATATATCGAAATTGCCCCAAAAGTTACTCGCATGCGATACGCTTACAATGCCGGCGGCGCCTGTGTTTAGCGGCATTTTCACCCATACGCTAATCGTAAAATCAGTCAGCGATTTAACGGCATCGGGCGTGTTAGCGATTACGTAGCTATTACCGGTAGCAACCAGTCCTTTGCCTTTGACACCGTCACCAAATCCGGTTCCTGTTCCAACGCCAACGACTGAAGAAAGGCTATCTTTTAGGTCGCCGTTAAATGGCCAGAAAGCTACCAAAGCCTCTGGCCTGATGTCTTTTGAATTAGCATATCCATCAAACTTAGGTAAAGGTTTTTTAGGCGCATACGATTTAGCGTCAAACCCTTTCTGACATGAGGATAGTGCAAAAACTACGGCCACTATATGAATACCGGCTATAATTATATTTCTAAATGTTTTCATCATTTGTTCTTTTAAAAATTAGTAACCAGGATTTTGCGTCAATGTGCCAGCGCTCAAATCGATCTCATTCTGGGGTAATGGCCAAACTTCGTTTTTACCGGCTTTCCAGCCTCTCGGACCAAAAATAGCTGCTGCATTACCCTGCCGGATCACATCGAAATAACGGTCAAATTCCATTGCAAGTTCTATATGGCGTTCGTTCCAAATTGCAAGACGTAATGCAGCTTGGTCGGTAGTTGTAACCGGAGGCAAAATTGCGTTGTTGCCTGCCCGCGCTCTTGCACGCACCAACTCCAATGAAGTGAGTGCTGCGGCAGCATTTCCGAGTTCGTTATTGGCCTCTGCATTCATTAGCAACACGTCGGCATAACGCAAACAAATTTTGTCCTGCTGGCATCCTTCATTAAAGCCCGACACATATAAGCTAAATGGTACGTATGATTTTTGGTTATACATAGTGCTGTTACCTCCTGATGTCGGAATTACGTCACCTTCCGGTGTAGTTTCGCCTCTAAAAATAATAGTGGCGTCGCGGCGGGGATCGCCTGGCTCGTATGCAGCAGCCAGGCTTGCACTTGGCACGTTAAAGCCCCATCCACCGCCAGTTGAACCGTCAACCCCTTGCACTTGTGAATATTGAGAATTAGATGCATTAGGGTTATTCGGAACCAGCATACATTGGATCTCGAAAATTGATTCAGAATTGTTTTTATTGTTTGTTCTGAACATTTGCTCATAGTTAGGGAACAAGGTGTACCCCAAAGCCATTACCTGGTTAGTATAAGTCAATACATCATTCCATTTGGCCTTATTTGTTAATGTTTGATACATTGCCGCTTTTGCGTGAAGTGCCAGAGCTGCACCTTTGGTTATACGGCCAATGTCGGCTGCGGAGTATGACTGTGGCAGTACAGCTGCAGCATCGGTCAAATCGGTCTCAATAGCAGCCCAAACCTGTACTTTGGGTGTGCGCGGAATATTATATTCAGAAGCACCTTTGGGAACATGTAACCGCAGCGGCACATCGCCAAATGCCCTTACTAATCTGAAATAACACCATGCACGTATAAATTTCGCCTCAGCAAGATATCGGCTCTTTAAAGAAGCGTCCATGCTAATATTTGGCACGTTGTCTAACACCTGGTTAGCAAAATTGATCGTTTTATATTCGCCACCCCAAAAATCGGAAATTTGTCCTTCTCCGGAATTCGCTGAAAAATTATGAAAATCGTTCATAAACGTAGCGTCGTCCGCCCGGCTGCCTTTATTGACATCATCCGAACCCATGCTTTCAACAGCGATAGAGGCAAATGCGATATTTGACCACTCATGCAGGTTCGCATACATTGCGTCAACGGCTTTAGTTGCATCATCCTGCGTTTTCCAGAACTGGGTTGCAGCCTGGTTGCCAGCGGGATTAACATCTAACCAGGACTTTTTACATCCCTGAAATGCTACCAAACAAGCAATAAGGCTAAGCCCCAAAGTTCCTTGTAATATTTTTTTATTGGTTTTCATCATCGTTCAAATTAAAAAGTAACGTTAACACCTAAGTTGTAAGTGGCAAACAGTGGATAAACGTCCGCATCTATTCCCCTGCTAAGGGCAGCACCGCCAATTTCAGGAGTGAAGCCTTTGTAACCGAATATATTGATTGCATTTTGGGCGTTGGCGTAAACTCTCAATCGTTGTATACCATACTTCTTCAATGAGAGACTTGGGAGGGTATAACCCAATTGCGCATTACGAACACGGAAATAAGCACCGCTTTCTACGAAGAATGAATTTGGCTTGGAGTTATTATTTGCGCCCACGTTTGTAGATGGGTAGGTGTTGGAAGTACCCGGCCCGTGCCAGCGATGCTCGTAAAAGTCTTGTGTAAAGTTCTCACCCCCAAAACGGAAACCGATGTTAGCATTATATACGTCGACATCGGCCACACCTTGCATGTCTAATGTCAGGTCAAATTGTTTATAGGTAAACGAAGTATTAAAACCGTAACTGATCTTTGGATTTGGATTTCCGATCACGACACGGTCCTTGCTATCAATTGATCCGTCATGGTTCGTGTCCTGATAAATAAAGTCGCCGGGTTGAGTGTTGGTACCTTTTTGAGGCGACTGGTCAACTTGCGCCTGCGTTTGGAATACTCCGGTTACTTTATATCCATAAAACTCACCGATCGGTTCGCCTACAACTGTGCGGGTAGCTAAGTTACCATTGGCTATACCATTACCACCAGCATAAATAGGATTTTTACCGCTCTCAACGCTTAATACCTTATTATTATTAACACCTACGTTACCGCTCAATGAATAGCCAAAATCGCTGCCTACTCTATCTTTCCAGGTAATTGAGATTTCAAAACCTTTGTTTTGAATGGTTGCCTGGTTACCTATCAGGTTACCGCTATTGGTACCAATCGAAGCAAGTACTGGTATGGCAAATATGGCGTCTTCAGTTTTGCGATTATAATAATCAGCTTCGAACGATAATTTATTATGCAAAATTGAACCTTCGATACCGAAATCAGTTGCCACTGCTTTTTCCCAAACTGTCCTTGGAGGGACTATGGTATTAATGCTTGCTCCCTGATAAGGCACCTGCGGGTTACCAAAAATGGCCGTTAAATATGGATCAGCAGCCACAGTTTGTACCGATGGGTTAATAGGTACTACCGAGTTGCCTACTTTACCCCAACTAGCACGCAGTTTGAGGTTATCAAAAATATGCTGATCTTTCATAAACGACTCATTGGTAATTACCCAGCCACCACCTATTGAAGGAAACCACCCATAAGGGTTAGGATAGAACTGCGAAGCCCCGTCACGCCTGATCGAGGCATTCAGTAAATATTTGTCCTTATAGGAATAATTGATACGTGCAAATTGTGATAAAGTACGATTATGAAGCTGATCCGAAGGATTCCTAATCCGGGTTACAGAGGTATCACCCTGCGGATATGAGCTATACAAGTTGCCGCTCTTCACATAAGGCACGCCATTAGCATTGGCCACTATCTCATATGTGCGGTTATTTTGCGCACTGTAGCCCGCTAACGCTGTTATTTTGTGATCCTTATACCGGTAGTCGTAGGTCAGGGTGTTTTCCCATATCCAGTTTTTCGTTTCGGTATGTTCGATATTCAAAGTGGTGGTGGTCGTGGTTTGCGCAACGGTGGCGGCATATACCGGGGTAAAGCCCCTTGCTTCCAGTTGACCAAGGTCGCCGCCAAAACTTGTTCTGAATTTTAAGCCCTTTACTATCTTCAATTCGGCATGCACGTCGCCAGTGAAGCGGTGGTCCACAGTACGATGATTATTGTAATCCAGGGTCACTTCGGGGTTAAAGTTGTTCCCTGAACCTGTGCCATAATCGGTTGGATCGCCATATTTACCATCTGCGTAATATACAGGCAGGGTGGGCGATGCAGAATAAAGCTGATGGAATATTCCACCCGGTGCATCTTTTGAATAGCTGTAAACACCATTTGCACTATACCCTACTGATAATATGCTTATCGGCTTAAATTCATTTGAAAGGTGTATTGTAAATCTCTGATAATTATTGTTGCGAACCAGGCCATCCTGATTCAAATAACCAAAAGAATAATCATATGTTGCTTTTTCGGAACCACCGCTTAATGACACCTGGTGGCTGGTTGTAAAGGCATTGCGAAGTATTTGCCCATACCAATCTGTACCCTTACCATAACTTGCAGGATTATCAAAAATCGGTGGCTTAACATCGTCCGGGGCAGCGAAAGTATTACCGTAAGTTACCGTCTCATTGATTGCCTGTGCATATTGGGCAGCGGTGGCCATTTTAGGCTGATTTGTTGCAGCCTGGTAGCCAACATATCCATTATAACTGATGGCCGGCCCGCCTTTAACGCCCTTTTTGGTTGTAATAAGTACCACGCCATTAGCTGCGCGCACGCCATAGATTGCCGTACTTGATGCATCTTTTAGGATCGTCACGTTTTCAATATCGCCGCTGTTTAAGAACGTGATGTCGTCATACCAAACACCGTCAACAACATACAAGGGGCTTACGTTACCATATACAGTACCCAAACCCCGGATACTTATAGCCGGTGCGGAGCCAGGAGTTCCATTATTTGTAATGGTTACACCGGCAACTTTACCTTGTAATGCACTCACCGGGTTGGCATCCGGCTGCTTGGATATATCAGCACCCTTTACCGAGGAAACGGCACCTGTATTATCAACCTTGCGTTGCGTGCCATAGCCAATTACTACAACTTGCTGTAGCTGACTTGCAGCGGGCAACATTTTTATAGAAATGGTTGAAGCCGTACCAACATTGACCTGTTGCTCGGCATATCCGATATACGTAACCACTAAAGTGGCATTCGGAGAAACGCTTAGGGTAAAGGCGCCGCTTGCGTCCGTTTGGGTTCCTGTAGTGGTACCTTTTATAATTACACTTACCCCTACAAGGCTCTCGCCGGTAGTAGCGTCAGTAACCTTACCTTTTAAGGTAGTATTCTGCGCATAGGCATACGTGAAAAAAAAGGAACACAACAGTACCAACCCTGAAATAGTAAAGATTCTTTTCATGTGGTTCTTGAAATAAATTAGGAATTGATGTTAATTGGTTCGAATAAAGTACGAATTTGGCGAGATAATACATTTTTAACAAAAAACCGCACTCTACATTATTACATCATTTAAAAAGTAGTTTCTCAAATCCACTTTCTAAACAAATTTAATTAATTAATAATCAGTATATTAACAACGATTAAAGAGGGGCCGCACATACTACATTTAAGAAGTATAACATACTATGCCAACACGGGGTAATGAGAGGTAATGATGTAGTGTTAAAGCTCCATGAGAAACTCCACGAGGTTTTTGTCGTGTTCCAAATTGAGCTTTTTACGTAACCTGTAACGCCGAATTTCGACGCCGCGTAAAGATATATTAAGCAATGAGGCCATCTCCTTACTGTTCATATTCATGCGAAGGTAAGCGCAAAGTTTTAGGTCGTTGGGGACAAGGTCGGGGTGTTGTGCCTTTAATTTTTTGAAGAAGCTTTCGTGCGCTTCGTTGAAGCTGCTTTCAAAAAGGTTCCAGTCACGCTCATCGCTCATACCCTCGTTAATAACCTTCTGAATCTTTTTGAGCTGATCTTCTGAAAGCCTTTTACCTGAGCTATCCTTTAATTGCGTCATCTCGTGACTTATCTTTTGCAACAGCTCGTTCTTATAAACAATATTCATCGCCGAGTTTGCCAATTCCCGGCTCTTGCTTGCCAGGTCCGCTTGCAACTGCTCATTTTTTACTTTTGCAATGCGTTGTTCGTTGGCGACCGCTTCCTGTTTCAGGTATTGGTCATGCTCTTTTCTCATCTGCTCCTTTATCTGGTGCTGATGACGCGAAAGTTTTTTGCGGTAATACTTCCGAACAAGGAGATAAGCCAGAATAAGCAGAGACACGTAGCAAACAAAGGCTATTCGGGTTGCATACCAAGGAGCCAGGATAGTAAACGTTAAAACGGTCTCGGGCGATAAATTTTGTTCATTTATTTTGGCCCGGACCTTAAAGTGATAGACTCCCTGGTCGAGATTGGTAAACTCTTTCTGAGTTTGTGTGCTCCAATCAGACCACTGACGAGAGTACCCTTCCAGATAATACTGGAACCGTATTTTTTCCTGACGATAAAACGGCAATGAGTACGATATTCGGATGTTATTTTCAGAGTGGGGTATTTCTATTCCATCCTGGCTGCCGTTGCTTGCGATAGTCCTTATTCTATCTGTTATATTCTCTAACCGCCTGATTAAAACAGGAGGCAACTTAATATCGCTTTGCATCAGGGCGTCCTCATCATTCATAATCACAAAGCCATCATCAACGCTGATCAAATAAATAGAGTTGTTGATACGACTGATGTTCTCATAATTCTGCACCATTCGACCTTCCAGAATGCTAAACCGGTTCGAATCGATACTCATTTTACCAGGCACGGAAAAGTCCGCGAGCGAGACGTGTCCATGGTTAATAAACCAGTACTTCTTACCCAGGGCAGGTATGATCTTATTCGACCTGGCAAATGAGCCCAATTTTTTGTTCAATTCCTCATATCTGGAGAAACGATCGCTGATGTCATCGTACACATAAAACCCGGAATCGGACGCGAAAATGATCCGGTTATCAAGGTTAAATACATTAATGTTGAAGCTGCCCGGCAGCCCGTAATGCTTGTCATAATACTTAACGGCGGTCGCCTTCTTCAGGTCGCTGCTCAGTGTCACCTTATAAATGCCTTTATAAGCATGGCTTACCCATAATTGCCCCTTATTGTCCTGCTCAACGTAGCGCGATGGCTCGCCAAAGCCTTCTATCTTATGATCGAACGTCCAATTGCCTGAATTATCTCTTTTATAAATCACCAGGCCAGTGTAAGTGCCTTGAATTAGCTGACTGGCATTTAGTTTTTTTAATGTCCAGCCACCGCTAATGGTAGCGATTCTGGAGATCGTAGCGCCATTTACCTGGAAAGTTCCGGTGTTATGTCCACAAAGTAGTTTACCATCTTGCAATGATAGTTCCCAAACCTGCCCCTGAGAGCCGGGTATTAATTTAAAATCAAAAGATTGAAAAAGCCGTTTGTTACCATTCTCCGTCCAGCCACTGTAAAACAAGCCCTGATTAGTACCGAGGTAGATCCTATTATTAAAAATGATACTGGAATAGACCGTCCCAAAGCCCCCGGTTTTATCAAAATAAAAATAAAGTGGCGAATTGATCTCTATTCGGTCTATCCCGTTATCCAGCCCCGCCCAGAGGTTTTGCTCGCTATCGATATAAAGGCTTAAAACAGTATTATTCTGTAAGCCGCTTGATTTGTTGATCTGCTGTATTACGCTGCCGGCAGTATCAATGATAATGATGCCGTTCAGTATAGTGCCATAAGCTATGTATTTGCCAATAAGCACACCATTGTTTAGCTGGTAAGTTTTTAAAAAGTTATTGGCTTGGTTGCCCCAAGGTTTTATCTGGCCTTTTTCATAGATAAACAGACCGTTGCGTGCGGTGCCAAGCAAGTACCTGTTGGCGGATAACTGCAAAATGGATAATACACCACTATTACCCATTATCTTGCTACCATTAATGTATTCAAGCTTGTTGCCTTTGAGCTCATATAAGCCCGAATTAACTTGCTCAACAAAGTATCGATTACCTGTTTTAAATAAAAAAAGGAATGGCTGCGGGCCTTTTATTACATTTATTTTACCGTCCTTATAAATATAGATTGAGCCAAACGATTGGAAGATGACTTGGTTTTTATCGATGTATATCTTCCATATTTCTTCGTTTATAGGTTGATATTTTTTAGGGACAAGCTGATTAAGCGAATGGTATGTAAGTTGTCCGCTTTTATTATTTCCCCAGTAGCCCAACTCGCCAAAACCACCGGAATATATTTTACCATTGCCATCGGCAGCCACCGCACGAACGATCAAACCATTTGGCATGCGATAGGATTGCCAATATTTACCATCGAAAGTGAGCAGGCCTTCGGAGTTACCGAAATACATAATGCCGTGCTCGTCCCGTGTAACTGACCAGTTTTGATTGCCCGATTGGTAAATAGCTTTTGTGTAATTCTGAACATACGGCACGCCAATGCTTCTTATATCGGTGCCTGCTACAGGCAACCAGGCAAGCAGCAAAAAAGATAAAATTACCGAAATAGGATGACGCATAGTTTAAGTTCGGCCACAAGCTTTGGCAGGACATAAAGACGAAAATACAACTTATACACGATTAAAGGCTTGTTGGCTTCAAAGAGATTTTGAATCGAAACCCAGGATTTAGTGTTTTATAACATTTATTCCGCATCAGCGTATACTGGTTGAACGATGAAAAAGGTCCTAGTGATGGTTTGGCCGGCAGCGCTCTTGTCGGCCTTAAGCGCATTATCCTGGTATAAGGAATGGAAATACTCTTTGACAGTGCTGTTTGACCAGATGGCCCTGCCGTCCTATGGTTACAGCCTTCCAAACTGAACAAATAAACGCAGAAAATCCTATGATAACTTGTCCCACTCATGCATTCGAGTTAGAAGTAAAGGAACGATCAGACCGGCTGATGAATTTCTTCCTTCCGTTTTACTTTATTACCGGCCTTGGCCTTGCAGGCTTTTATGGTACGTGGCTGATCGCAATAGGCGTTGGCGGTATTTCGTTGATCGCTTATTATTCTGTGAAGCTTTTACTGCGGAAATCTACGCTATATCAGTATGTTCTAAGCACGGTCTTCGGCATCTTCACGGCTCAGTTTATCTACCAGATGCGCGGCATGATTGAAATGCACTTTTTTGCCTTTATTGGAAGTGCATTACTCATCACCTACCAGCGATGGAAGTTACAAATACCCATCACGATCGTTGTGGTGGTATATCATGGGTTTTTGGGCGACCTACAGAATATCAGTTATTCACAGGTTCATTTTCCCCAAGCTGATTACTTTGACACACAAACGTTTATTATCCATATCCTGCTGGCGGCGATAGTATTTTTTATTTGCGGCTTATGGTCTTACCAACTGCGGCTTTACAATCAACATCACGTTCTCCAGGCAATTAAAATGAAGGAACTTGAAAAAGAGACCGAGGTCGCGCTCGAGCGGGTGAAGGTTGCTGAAGCGCTGGAGGAGCGCAACACGATACTCGAGAGTATTACCGATGCCTTCTTTGCGGTAGATGCCAATTGGATCGTCTTGTACTGGAACAGCCAGGCAGAAAAAGTACTGGGCGTACCCAAAAAGAAAATATTGAATCAATATCTATGGGACATATTTGCCGACTCGATCGATTCCGAATCATACCGCCAATATCACCGTGCTATGGACACAAAGCAGCCTATGCATTTTGAAGACTATTACCCGCCTTTAGAGAAATGGTATGATATTACCGCTTATCCGTCTGCACAAGGGTTATCGATATACTTTAAGGATATTACTGAGCGAAAGCTGTCGGAGCTAAAGCTGACTGAGTCGGAGAAGCGCTATAGCGATCTGTTTCATTTAAGCCCGCTACCGATGTGGGTATATGACCTGAAGACGATGGCATTCCTTGATGTGAACGAAGCGGCAATTTGCCATTATGGGTATAGCCGGGAAGAATTCGTGTCAATGACTATTAAAGATATCCGGCGCAAAGAAGACGCAGATCAGATAGAGCAATACGTACGCAGCCAAAAAGACCAAAGATTGGTACGCTATGAAAAATTTTTCAGGCATTGCACCAAAGATGGCCGGGTTATCGATGTTGACATTCAAAGCACCTCTTTATGTTATAAACGAAAAGAAGCAAGGCTGGTGCTCGCCAATGATGTTACCGAGCGCCTAAAATACGTTAAGGCGGTCGAGGAGCAAAACCAGCGATTGAAGGAGATTTCCTGGATGCAATCGCACCTGGTACGCGCTCCTCTTACCAAAATTATCGGATTGATCGGACTTTTGCGTGACCGGCAGGAAAGCCTGACTGAAAAAGAAAAAATGCTCGACTACTTGCTCAGTGCAGCCAACGAACTCGACAGTATCATCGGTTCCATCAATTCAAAATCGGAAGTCGTTGAGCTGCCCTCCCGGGAATAATATAGGCGAGGTATAATACAAAAGACATTACTGGACACATTTTAGCAGATACTCGAACAATATGCCGCATTCCAGTGCATCGCATGTCTCAATTCGCATGAGCTAGGTCGCTCGATTATATGCTGCATACTCCGTCAGCTTCTTGCCGGTAAAACGCACCATCTCTTTGTAAAAATGGCTCATATCGTAATAGCCAAAATCATAAGGCATAAAGCCCCTCTTGTGGTTTACATAATAGGTTAAAGCAGTACGGGCGCGAACAATGGAGAAGTAATTTTTAGGGGAAATGCCCACCACCCTATTAAAATACCGGTTAATGGTTTTTGAAGTGACAAACATCTTTTCGGCTATCTCACCGGTATTCAACTGCATGCCCGATACACCGTAATTATCGATGCAATCGCGCACAAAGCGCAGGTAATAATCGTTCTGTTGGCGTTCTTCTAACACTTTCAGCAGGTAATTCTGCATCAACCCGCATCGCTCATGAAAAGTTATGGGCTTTTTCATACTGTTAAGCAGTTTCGCGGGCAAAATGGCCCCCAGGTCAACTATACGGCGGGCGCATTTAAGCTGACTGGTACCTAAAACAGCTTCCAGTCCGCCGGGGTAAAATTTAACAGTGAAGATATTATCTGAAGGTGTATTAAATCGCTCGACGATAGAATCGCGCAGTATCAAAATATCCTGTTTAGCACTAATGCGGTGTTGCTGCTGACCAACGCTTATCAGGTAAGGCGCACCCAAATTGATGTAAAAAGTCGGCGTCCAGCTTGGGAACATCTTAACTGAAAAACTGGAATTACCGATATATTTTTGAGTAGATAGGGCGGACGATTCAGAGAAAAACTCGATATGCTCTGCCAACTCGGGACAAACCTCCGTAAAGGTGTATATTTTGCGTATGTTATCGAATATCTCAACCATTGATGATAAGACGTGAACAAAAGATCAATAGTTACACAATCCATCTCAAATCTCGCGTCTAATAGCTTCATATCTAACTGGTATGGTCACAAACTATTTTCCATTCTCCATTAATCTTCCTGAACCAAAGCGTAAAATATCCACCGGGGGTATCCTTATCCCTCTTTAAACGCCAGCCGCCTAAAACGAAAGCGTTGGTACTATCGAGTATTTTCACCTGAATAATATCAAAAGTTAGTTCACCCATAGCAGCTTTATCCGGGTAACCTCTTTTATAACGATCGATCGTCTTTTGCCAGCCATAGACAGGTGCGCCCTTGCCTACAAAAACAAGCGAGTCGGATTTCCAGTAGCCTTGCATAAAACCATCGATATCGCCGCGGTTCCAGGCTAATTGCTGATCTTCTAATACTTTGGCGACGGCTTCTTTTTCCTGTGCAAACGACCAGCCGGAAAACAGAAACAGGGTTAAAAAGGTTATTATTGTTTTCATAACTGAAAAATAATAAAAATTGAGGCAAAAAGCATTTAGCTTTGTGGTAAACCCCGATACCTATGAACACTGTATTATGCTTTGGCGAGATCCTTTGGGATACTTTTGAGGACGGCAAAAAAGCCGGCGGCGCGCCGATGAACGTCGCCATGCACCTGAAACAGCAAAAGGTTGATGTTGGCTTTGCCAGCAGCATAGGCAGCGACAGATCCGGTGATGAACTCGTCGAGTTTTTGAAACAGGGCGACCTTTATTCTTACGATCTGATTCAGCGTGATGATCGATACCCTACTTGCGAGGTTATTGTTGAACTGGATGAAAATCAGCATGCCACTTATATCATACCTCAACCGGTTTCATGGGATGACATCGAATTAAGCTCTTTTCTTGCCCACGCTGCTGTGCATGCTTCAGCCGTTGTTTTTGGCAGTTTGGCTTGCCGCAGTGAAGTGAGCCGCGATACGTTGTTAAACTTGCTTGCGGAAACCCAAGCATTAAAAATATTTGATGTAAACCTGCGTGCGCCTCATTATACGCTTCAAACCATTGAAACACTGGCGGCACGTGCCGACGTGATAAAAATGAATGAGGAGGAGGCTACCTTGCTGATCGGAGGCAGCAATGGACACCTGCGCGAAAAAATTGAGGAATTTCGTTCCAAATATCACCCTAAAACTATCTGCGTTACACGGGGCGAACATGGAGCCATTGTATGGCACGATCATAAATTCTATGAGAACCCCGGATGCCAGGTCAAAGTTGGCGATACCGTTGGCGCCGGCGACTCCTTCCTGGCAACCTTTGTAGCCGGACTGCTCAAAAACGAACCTATGCAGCAAACGGTGGATAAAGCATGTTTCGTTGGCTCCTTTGTAGCCAGCAAGCGCGGGGCCAATCCGCCGTATGATGAACATGTGCGGAAGTTGTTGGGGTTGTAGTGACCAGTTAACCGGTGACTAGTTATCAGGTTTGCTGTATTTAATTGATCTCTAGTCACCGGTTAACGGATAACTCCCCTATTGTCATCCTTCCCTAACATTTTAGGTTCGTTCAGGCTATCTCTAAACTTTTAACAGAATTAATCCGTTATTTTATATTCGAAAGGATAATTATGCGTGGTTACGGATTTTCCAAGTTCACACCCAGGCAAATCCCACAGGGTGGATTTGATGAATTATTGAAGCTTTTCCTCGAACTGCTAAACTATACTGCAGGCGATGCTGGCGAAGCTTTAGCCTGGATGAATGAACTGGACAAACAATACAATGTCACCAATGACGAATATGGCATGGGTGATTTTATTGACGAATTAAAACAAAAAGGCTACTTAGACGAGGATAAAGGCAACGGCGAGTTTCGCATCACGGCCAAAACAGAACAGGGGATACGGCAATCGGCTTTAGAAGAGATCTTCGGTAAACTGAAGAAATCGGGCAAAGGCAACCACCGCTCGCCTCAATCAGGTCAGGGGGATGAAAAAAATGCTGAACGCCGCGAGTATGAGTTTGGCGATAGCCTGGATCAGATTGATATGACGCAGTCGATTCATAATGCACAGATCAATCATGGCATCGGCGATTTTACCATGACCGAACGTGACCTGGAAGTGGAGGAAATGGATTATAAGACGCTTACTTCAACGGTGCTAATGATCGATATCTCACACTCAATGATCCTGTATGGCGAGGATCGGATTACTCCAGCTAAAAAGGTTGCTATGGCTTTGGCGGAACTAATCCGGACAAAATATCCGAAAGACACACTGGATATCGTAGTATTTGGTAATGATGCCTGGCCGATAACGTTAAAGGACCTACCTTATTTGCAGGTGGGCCCATACCATACCAATACTTATGCCGGGCTTGAGCTGGCTACTGATTTGCTTCGTCGCCGTAAAACGCATAACAAGCAGATATTTATGATCACCGATGGTAAACCTACTTGTTTAAAAGAAGGTAACCGTTATTATAAAAACAGCATAGGGCTCGACCGTAAGGTGGTGAACAAAACGTTGAACATGGCTGCTCAATGCAAAAGGTTAAAGATACCGATCACTACCTTCATGATCGCCCGCGACCCTTACCTGCAGCAGTTTGTACGTAAGTTTACCGAAACCAACGGCGGAAAAGCGTTCTATAGCTCGCTTACCGGCCTTGGTGAATATATTTTTGAAGACTATATCCGCAACCGGAGAAGAACGGTCAGATGAGTCAGGAAGGCTTTATCGTATAATACTTACAAATAACTTCCGGACTTGCGGACTTTCCGACTTCCGGACTAACAAAGACAAATGACTAAAATAACAGATATAAAAACTTTAGGCGAGTTAAAGAAATCGGGGTACAAAAGCCGCTCGGTTAAAGACGAACTAAGACAAAACCTTATTCTGCAACTGCAAAAACGCGAGGGTGGATTTGAGGGTATCATCGGTTTTGAAGATACTGTAATACCTGATCTGCAAACCGCTATTTTATCTCGCCACAATATATTGTTGCTAGGTTTACGCGGTCAGGCCAAAACACGTATTGCACGCTTGATGGTGAACCTGCTGGATGAGTATGTACCGTATATTGAAGGATCAGAGTTGTTCGACGATCCTTTCAACCCAATTTCATGGTATGCCCATAATGAATTAAATACAAAAGGTGATGCTACGCCAATCGCCTGGCTTCACCGCTCGGAAAGATATACTGAAAAACTGGCTACACCAGACGTTACAGTTGCCGATTTAATTGGTGATGTCGACCCGATCAAGGCGGCTACCATGAAGCTGCATTATTCGGATGAGCGAGTGATCCACTTTGGATTGATCCCACGTGCACACCGTGGCATATTCGTCATCAACGAGTTACCTGATTTGCAGGCCCGTATCCAGGTATCGCTCTTTAATATCCTGCAGGAGAAAGATATCCAGATACGTGGTTTTAAACTACGCCTGCCTTTAGACCTGCAGTTCGTATTCACCGCAAACCCAGAAGATTATACCAATCGTGGTTCTATCGTTACCCCATTGAAGGACCGCATCGAAAGCCAGATATTAACACATTATCCTCGTTCTGTTGAAATTTCCCGCAAAATCACTCAGCAGGAGGCATTGCTATCGCCCGAGCAGAAATCTGCCATTGAAGTTGATGGATTGGTTAAAGACCTCATCGAGCAGATCGCATTTGAAGCACGTAACTCTGAATATATCGATAAAAAATCGGGGGTATCGGCGCGTTTAACTATCTCGGCTTTTGAAAACCTGGTGAGCAACGCTGAAAGGCGCATGATCATCAATGGCGAGTCGTCTACATTCGTACGCATCACAGACTTTTTAGGCGTGATCCCTGCTATAACCGGCAAGATAGAGCTGGTATACGAGGGCGAACAGGAAGGCCCTGCCAAGGTAGCCAATATGATGATCGGGAAAGCAATTAAAACCTTGATGTTACAGTTTTTCCCTGATCCTGAGAAGGTGAAGAAATCAAAAGCGCCAAATCCATACGCCGAGGTCATCAACTGGTTTGGCGACAGCAATACTATCCTGCTAAATGACGATCTGCCACTGGCGGAATATAAAAAAGCGCTTAATACGGTAGCGGGCTTAAAAGATTTGGCAAAGAAATTTCACCCAAAACTGAGCGAAAACCAGCAACTATTGCTGATGGAATTCGTACTACATGGCCTTGCTGAATTTTCTCAGCTCAATAAAGGCTTTCTTGATAATGGCTTTGCATTTTCAGACATGTTCAACAGCCTGTTCAACCTTGAACCCGATGAAGACGACCTGGATTTAGATGATGACCGTTATTAATTATTTCTGATCTAATGGAGCAGCAAGCCCCTTCTATACTATTAATGTGCCTCGGCTTTTTATTGGCCGATTTTTACCTCATAGGCGGCGTACGCGCCGGACTAAAAAATTGGAAATTTGCCCGTTCCCGGGCTTTTACCCGATTATATTGGATAATCTCGGCCGGGTTTATAGCCGGGCTATTCCTAAGCATTTTCCGGCACATGGGCCTTGGTGTGCGGTCCGTATTCTTGCTTGGCTTTTTCCTGATGGCGATAGGCAAGATGATGTTCCTGCCATTTATACTGATCGATGATGTACGCCGTTTGATCATCTGGCTCAAAAAGAAAACACACAAAGAAGAAAAACCTGCACGGCAACCCGGGCCATACGATATTCCCCGTTCTGAATTTCTAATGAAAGCGGGATTATTGGCCGGCTCTATTCCATTGGGTGGTATTGTTTATGGAACTATCTCCGGTGTATATGATTACCAGGTAAAGCACCGCACGCTGTATTTACCAAATCTTCCCAAAGCATTTGACGGCATTAAACTGGGACAGATATCCGACATCCACTCCGGTAGTTTTTACAACAAAAGAGCGGTTACCGGGGGTGTGGAATTGCTGATGAAGGAAAAGCCTGATTTCATCTTCTTTACCGGCGACCTAGTAAACAGCCGCACCAGCGAAATGAACGGCTACCAGGATATTTTCAGCAAAGTAAAGGCACCGTTAGGCGTTTATTCATCCTTAGGTAACCACGACTATGGCGATTATGCTAACTGGCCAACGGAGCAAGCCTCGAACAAAAACTTCCAGGATATACTCGATACCCACAAAAACATGGGTTGGAACCTGTTAAGAAATGAGAATCGCAGACTCAAAGTTGATGGCGAAGAGATCGGTATTTTGGGGGTTGAAAACTGGGGTTCGCTAAGCCGTTTCCCAAAGCGCGGCCGGCTCGATCTGGCTACAAAAAACACAGACGACCTGCCCGTAAAACTCCTGCTCTCGCACGACCCATCGCACTGGCGGGCACAAGTGCTGGATCATCCAGATATCGATGTAATGTTTGCGGGCCATACCCACGGCATGCAGTTTGGCGTCCAGACCAAATATTTTCAGTGGAGCCCAATCCAGTATATTTATAAGGAATGGGCCGGGCTTTACCGCGAAGGCAAACAGCAATTATATGTCAATGTGGGCTACGGATTTTTAGGTTATCCCGGAAGGCTTGGAATGTTGCCGGAGATTACGATATTTGAGCTGAAAGCAGCCGCTGATCCTTCACTATCAAACCAGGCTTAAGGGTAGCGGGCTTTTCATTTGCCGATGAAAAAACTATTGCAGCCCATCATTGATTTCGTGCTCTTCAGCAACGTTTTCATGTCATTATGTGCCGTAGCCCAGGGCTTGCTCACCTTTTACCTGATCGATTCAAAGCCTGTATATTCCGTCCTGGGGTTGCTATTTACATCCACACTGGGCATTTATAATTTCTGTATCCTCATCAGCAAGCCCAAAAGCCCAGAGAAATCGCCTTACAAACGTATACGCTGGTTCTTTTCGCACTACCGTCTGATGGTAACGCTCACTATCGTGTCGATGCTGTCATTGATTCCGCTTTTCTTTTTGATCTCTACCGCATCAAAAATATTGCTGGTCTTCCTTTCTATATTATCATTTGGCTACGGGTTACCCTTGTTTTCTATTGGTGATCAGAAGTTCAGCCTGCGCAATATTCCCGGCTTAAAGCTGGTGATGATCACTTTGGTGTGGACCATGAGCTGTGTATTGCTGCCGATACTGGAAGCCCAGGCCGGGCAGCTTGCAACCATCTCCATGCGCGATACAACCATTCTCATCGCCAAACGTTTTCTATTTATTGCGGCACTAGCAATACCCTTTGATATCCGCGACTTGTTCCAGGATAAACAACTGGGCCTAAAAACCATTCCTGTTGCCTGGGGCGAGAAGAATGCCTACCTGTTTTGCCAGGTATTGTTGATAGGCTACGTCGTGCTGTTGTTTCTTTTCCGCGATAGGGGCTTCACTACAGACTTCTGGGCATTAACGCTCAGCGTAGTACTTACCGGCTGGCTCATTTTTAAATCCAAATGGGAAAAGAATGAGTATTACTACTTCTTTTACATGGATGGGGTTTTGATTCTGCAATACCTTTTTGTAATAATATTTAACAGGGTGAGTACTTATCTTTAGGCGTTAACTGTTGGCAATCCATAAAATTGCTAATTAAAAAACTGATTTACGATAGCGGGTAAACCATTAACAAACCACTCCGGCAATTCATTTTTTTCAACCCGAAACTCCATTTGTCTGGCTGCTGTTTTTAACAAGATTCGGTGGTTGATTTCAGAAGTATCCACTATAGTCAAATCATCAATTAGGTGATAATAAATATTCAACTTTTCCAGATTGCCGCAAAAGTTGTTTTTAAGTGTTTGGGAGTCTACGTAATGTCCGCCTTCAGTTACCCTTTCAGTTACCCTGAACTGTGACAATTCCGGGCTTTCCAACCCGAAAAACAGCAAGTGCAGGCGATATCCGGCATGGCTAAATTCTTTCGGCTTATCCCATGTCGCATCATTTGTAAAATGCCCTTCGTAAACGTAATGATCATTAGCGGCCAGTGCACCTGCGGTTTGTTATTCGAATAAATCCACCACATATTCCAATGCCTGCTGTCGAGCATATTTTGAAGATGGCACCACAGCCGGAAACAATTCACTCAACTTACGGGTATATAGGAGATCGCCGTCAAAGACCGTATAATTTTGACTAATTTCTGCGGGAAGATAGTCAGGGCCAACTGTGGATTTTCCGGCCCCGTTTGAACCCGTAATTATATACAGGCAAGGGGGCATTAAAATAAATTTAGCTCCTGTCTAATAGAGTTAGCCTGATTGGCAGTAAGTGCCCGAACGACCATAAAAGATTTCAGATTAGGCGCAACCGTTACGATCTTAATTGTCTGATCAGGATATTCCAGATAACTTTGATCTTTCGGGAGTTTATTCGACCAAATTAAAAAAGGCATTCCTTTCTGTAATTTCTGCTTTCTCAAGCGCCGTACAACGGTTCCGCCAATTTCTTTTAATTCTTCGATTGTGCCCATATAATCAGCAATTTTTCAACTCAAATATACTAATTTAACTCGATTATTTAGCATTTTGTCCCAAGCGATACACCCATTCCGAGTATCCGGACGGAGCTGCCAGGGTACTTGTGCCTTCCAAGATAAGCACAAGCCTTTACACATTACCCTGCTCCTATTCTTGCGCCAAGTTTTGGGAAATGTGCTAACTAAAAAACTGATACACAAATGTTTTAAGTAGGCAATTTACTTTCGTTCAGCTCTTCGCATCACACCTGACAGCTATCTCGTAATGCTTAGCCAAAAGCTTTTTATTGCCAATACTATCGAGCAATCGAAATTAGACTTCGATTTTTTTAATTTTTAATGTCAATGCCGCAATAGGCCTTAAAATTGTAGGAACCCAAGTTCATCACATTAAAATCATCGGTTTTTAAGGTGACAGATTAATTGAGCGGAAATTTTGAGGTCAAAATCGCATTCACATTAAAAATTTAACTTTTTAATGTGAAAAGACGATATCCATGTCCTTCGCAATTTACCTCACCACCACCGGCAAACTAATACAAGACGCCGCCCCTACCGTATGATAGATCATTTCCGTCGCCTTCTGATAATCTGCCGCCGTTGCTTTAAAAATATTCGGCACGTATTTCTGTGGGTTACGGTCAATGATCGGGAACCAGGTGCTTTGTACCTGTACCATTATGCGGTGCCCTTTCTTAAATACGTGGTCAACGCCGTGCAGGTCAATGGTATATAATTCTTCTTTATTTGGCGTCATTGGTTCGGGCTTTTCAAAACTTTTCCTGAACCTGCCGCGAAATACATCGTCCGCAATCATTAGTTCGTAGCCCGACAGTTTGAGCTCCTTCTTATATTGCTGCGGATAAACATCAATGAGCTTCACCACCCAGTCCGCATCGGTACCTGTCGTGGCTGCAAATATTTTAGCAAGCGGGTTACCAGTCACGGTGATGTCTTCAGTTAATGTATCGGTTTGCCAGCTCAACACGTCCGGACGGTTCTCAACAAAACGTTGGTCTTCAGTTAACCATGGATACCAGCGCGATCCGGGGCCATAGGTTTCTTCAACCGGCCTTGCTCTATAAGGAACCGGCTTAGCAGGATCAGACAAATAGCTATCGAATTTACTTTCTGCTGCCGACGGCGCGACGAACGATAATTTACCATTCGCATGCAGGTAAATATTTCTATTGGTTGCCTTTTTTGGCGGCCACGCAGTATAATTCTTCCACTGGTTCGAGCCGGTTTGAAAACTAATGGCCTCTGCGAATTTGCCATCGCCCTTCCCTTTCAGGTACCAGGCAAACCATTTGGCCTGTATTTCTTTCCTGAAATAGACGCCGGTTTCCTGGTCGTCAAATTTAATATTGCCCAGGCTCTTGCCTGTGCCCCCGGCCCAGCCACCATGATTCCAGGGGCCCATCACTATAAAATTCTTATGGTTTTTATCACGTTTTTCCAGCACCTTGTAAGCATCTTGCGGGCCCACCATGTCTTCCTGGTCCCACCAGCCGCTTACGTGTTGTGTGGCCACCCTTGGCGTATCTAAGCGATAAGCCAAAGCTTGTTTCTTCCAGAACTCGTCATAGTTTGGATGCGCTATAAAGTTATTCCAGGTAGGCAAAGTGCCATGCGCATATTTTTTGTTGATGTTGGAGAGCGGCCCCAATTTCAGGTACCAGTCGTAGGTATCATACTCGCCGAAATTATAAAGCGAATCAGTTTTAGCAGCTTCCGTAAGCACTGAATATTCAAAACCATAGCTCAACCTGAAGGCCCCGTTATGATGAAAATCGTCATTCATAAACATGTCCGAGGGCGTCGCTTGCTCCGAAACGGCAACCATGGCTGGATGCGGATCTGTGGCAGCAATAATGGTTGTCCAGCCGTCGTATGATATGCCGTACATGCCGGCCTTACCGTTATTTTCGGGGATATTTTTAAGCAGCCAGTCGATGGTATCATAAGTATCGCTGCTTTCATCAATTGCCTTTGGATCTTTTTTATCGCGACTGAACCGCTGCATTTTGAAAGTCCCCTCCGACAAATACCTTCCCCTGATATCCTGGAAAACAAAAATATATTCCTCTTCGGCCATGTCCTTTATATAACCTTGTCTTTCCGGACTTGGATAGCGCTTTACCCCATAAGGCGTCCGCAGCATCAGAAAGGGTAACTTTTCTTTCTGATCCTTCGGCGTATAGATCACCGTAAACAGCTTCACACCGTCGCGCATCGGGATCATCACCTCCTGCCGGTTGTATTTATCATCGGGTTTAGTTAGCTCGGCAAGTGATAAAAATGGATTAAAAAGTGAAATAATCAGGACTACAAAGCAGGTTAGGATTGTTTTCATGATAATGATGTTGAAGGTATTGCATTAAATATACCAACAATACTTTAATTTGCCATTTCCGAAAATTATGGCTGCCAATTATGATAACTCTGCCTGGTTCTATGACCGTCTCTCGAGGCTGGTGTACGGCAAAGCGCTGGTGCTGTCGCAGGTTTATTTGTTAAAGCACATTCCCAAAAATTCAAACATTTTAATTGCAGGCGGAGGTACGGGGTGGATACTGGAAGAAATAACTAGGGTTCATCCTTCAGGTTTGACGATCACTTACGCGGAGATATCACCCAATATGATGGCGCTGTCTAAGAAGCGAAATGCAGGCGCTAATAAAGTGATCTTCCTTAATGAACCGGTAGAGAATATTAAGGCTGATCAGCTTTATGACCTAATCTTCACTCCCTTTCTGTTCGATAATTTTACTGAACAAACGTTAAAACAAGTCTTCACTCACATCCACAATAGGTTAAAATCCGGTGGCATTTGGCTCAACACAGATTTCAGACCGACAGGCAAATGGTGGCATAAATTTTTACTCAAGTCCATGATCATTTTTTTTAGGACGATCTGTGGCATCGAGGCAAAAAAGCTACCTGATATTGAAAGACAATTTGAGCAACATCAATACCAGGTAATCGACCAAAAATCATTTTTCGGCGAGTTTATTTTGTCGACGGCGTATCGAAAATAAATTCATTGTGAGTTTGGCTGAACTTGATTTTAATTCCCTCCTTGGGGAGGGGTGCAGCTGAAATGTGAAGTGGCAAGGAGGGGGTCCGCGCCATGCATTACTGATCGAGTTATACATTTGCATGGCACAGAAACCCCTACCTCCCCTTCCCCAAGGAAGGAATCGCACGTGTCTGCCCTTTTATTCAACCTTCTAATTCCGAAATTGTAAATCCGAAATCCCGTTATCCTTCGTAAACAAACTTATACCCAATGCCCCTCACAGTCTGCAAGTAAGTCGGCGAGTCAGGATTATTTTCGATCTTCTTGCGTAAGCGTACAATGTGCATATCCAGTGTACGGGTATTCACGTCGGCATTGTAGCCCCAAACTTCCATCATCAGCTCTTCGCGGTTGATCACTTTGTTTTTGTTCTTCAGGAAGTAAAGCAATATGCGGTTTTCCAAAATGGTTAATTCAACCTTGCGGCTGTCCCTAATTAGCAGGTGCGTGTTGGGGTGATGCTCCATATTGGCAAATTTGTATGCCTCAGGTTTTTCACTATTTAGCGAGAACTTTATCTTGTTATCGATCAGCGCCACCAATACATCCATATTAAATGGTTTGGTAATATAATCCGATACGCCAAAATTATAAGCCTCGATCTTGTCTACATCCTGTGCCTTGGCCGTCATCATGATTACCAGCTTATCAAAACCCTGCTCTCTTACCGCACTACATACTTCACCGCCCTGTTTGCCCGGCAGCATCCAGTCTAACAATACAATATGCGGCTGCTCTTCTATTATCATTTTTTCCGCATCGTCGCCGTTGTCAGCTTCCAGTACTTTGTAGCCTTCTGATTGTAAACGCTCGGACACCAGGAAACGCAGGTTTTCGTCGTCTTCAACCAGCGCTATTTTTATTTCTTTTTCCATAATTCAATTTTGATCATTATTCGGCACTTGCATAAGGCAGGGTAACAATAAATTCCGAACCTTCGTTGACTTTTGAACTTACCGTTATTTCTCCGTTCATAAAATTAACCAGTTCCTTACAGAATGCCAAACCTAACCCCACGCTTCCGTCCTGGTTATATTGATTTTCTACCCTGTAAAACTTCTTAAATATATTTTCCATCTCCTCCCGGGCTATGCCGATGCCTTTATCCTTAAATGAGAAGAGGATATTGTTCCTTTTTCCGGGACCGATCGTGATATGCATCTCCCTCCGCTTAGGATTTGAATATTTATAAGCATTCTCTATCAGGTTTTGAAACACGCTGCCCAGCAACACCGGATCGGTATAAAAGTTGGTGACTTTATCTATTTTATAATCCAGTTTAAAATCAGGGTACTTTATCCTGAAGGTATCTATATACCCCCTGGTGAAATCCTCCAGGTTTACTTCCTCTTTTTTAATGCTGATGGATTTATTCTCAATCTGTGTGAATGACAGGAGTTTGGTCATCAGGTCATTGAGTTTGTCGGCTTCCTCATCCAGTATCTTTCCATAATGCCTGAGTTGTCGTTCGCTTAGATTGGTATCGCCGCGCAGGTTTGACCCGGCTATTTTTATAACACTGATTGGTGTTTTAAACTCGTGTGTCAGGTTATTGATAAAATCATACTGCAGCTTGAACAGCTTCATGTTCACGTTAAGGTTGCGGTAGATCAACCAGCCGATCAATACCAGGAAAGCATAGATCAGTAATACCATCGCGGCAATGGGCATAAAACGGCGATTGGTTTCTGCGGTCAGATAATCCCTGGTCGAACTGAAATATAATTTATAATCCGCGAAACCTCCCGTCAGCGGAACCTCTGTAGTAATTTTATCCACGGAGTTGTCCAATGGGTCATACACGACCGGCCTCAGGTAGATATTTTTATATAGCTCGGGATGCGTATTTATAATTTTAAGCGCATGCTGGTTTAAAATAAACGTGAGCATATTTTGCTTATATTCAGACGGTTGGCCCACTCCCTTTTGTATCTCGCGATAGCGCTTTACTTCCTCGCGGCGCGGAATGTTGAGATAAGTGATCTTCCCTGGCTGAATGTCGTAAAATGTCCTGAATTTTTCGTCCTGCGTAGGTTCCCTTGACGTATCTGCAAAGGCAACAAAAGTGTTCAGCTTTGCTGACATCGAAGTAAAATCCGCAGGACTTTCTTGTACCGGCTTTTTAGTGCCTGCCATCGTTTGATCTTTTCGTCGCCAGTACTCGTATATCGAATTGATATTCACCTCCAGACCTTTACGAGCTGGTTTGTTGCCGCCGATGCTGACATCGTAAAATATAATGCGTTGAACAAAAGGGTAAGCACTAAAAACTGTGCCCGAGTATTTAGCCGCAGAAGTTGAATCAAGATAACCCTGATAGTATGTGATCTCCGGTATGCGGTTAGAGAAGAAGTCGTTATAAGGCTTCATCGTCTGCTCCAGTACATCTATCTTTTTTGCCGAAAACTCGTTTTCAACGTAGGTGGAGGTAAGTCCGTAGGCGATAAAAAGCGCAACAATAAATGTTATCGATATCAGAATCAGGAAAGCAATGATTAATGAAAAGTTCTTTCGGTAAATACTCTGCTGCACGGCCATTACAAACGTATTTAGTTCCTTACATGCATATTAGCATCCAGAAACTTTTCTATTTCAGTATACATCTCCATTCGGTTGCGTTCATTTCTGAAAGGTTTACGTTCATTTGGTTTCAGGAAATAGGTTACATTCACCCCTTGTTTTTTTAGTTCACGTACGAACTGGTTCATCTCGCTGATATTCGCAGATTCGTCCTTTGCGCCCTGGAAAATCAATAAAGGCGCCTTGATCTTATCCGTATGGAAAACAGGGGAAATCGCCCTTAATTGTTCTGCATCGGTTTCCGGGTTTCCGATCATCTCATACATCATCTGCAGCCGGGGTTTCACATAAGGCGGCACATCTTTTATGTAGGTAAAAAAGTTGATCAACCCATACTGCACAATTGCACAATTGTATAAGTCATGATGATTTGCAACACCGTACAATCCACAAAAACCGCCAAAGCCTCCTCCCAGCATCGCTATCTTCTTAGGATCTGCCGTTCCCCGTTTGATCAGCCAGTTAACGCCATCGGTTATATCATCCTGCATTTTTCCACCGGCCTGTTTAAATCCGGCTTTATAAAACTCCTTACCATACCCAGCGCTTCCCCTATAATTCACCTGGAATACGGCATATCCCCTATTAGCCAAAAACTGCACTTCATCGCTGTATCGCCAGTTGTCCCTATAGCGCCACGGGCCGTCATGCGGTAATACCACCACCGGCAAGTCGGTAATCTTATTTCGTTTTGGCAGTGTAAGATAACCATTGATCACCAATCCATCCCTTGATTTAAAGCTAATGGGCTCCATTGCGCAAAGGTCTTCCGGCTTAATGGATGAGTTAATATTTCCCAGGCTGGTTATTTTGCCATTATCCCGTTGATACAGATAATAAGTGCCCGGATTTCGATCCGTATAACTGAAGAATATAAATTTATTGCCGGCGCTGTCCTGGCTTAGAATATCTATTTGCGTGCCGTGCAGAAAATGGGACAATGTATCATAAATAAGTTTGATACCCGAATCCAGAAAATGTTTTTTGGGCTTTTCTTCCTCGCAACCTACAATTTCTAACCGGTGCTGTTCCTTTGAATAATCAACCCTGGCAATATCGGTTTTATCGCACGAGAATACTACATTTTGCTCTTTCCCGGTTTGCGCATCAATTTCTACCAATGCTGATTTATCGCGATCAACATTTGACAATGCGTAAAAGTTACTTTTTTCGCCCGTAAAGGCTATCGGCTGCACCCTGTTAACGAAATTATTTTTAATTATCGGCTTAAAGGGCATATTATCATTTGCCCGGTATAGGATGGTTTCATCTACCCCATCCGATGATTTTACCAGGCGTATCTTACCGTCATCGTCAGGGAACCACTCTGTTATATTACCCGGATTGACCAGGTAAGGTTTTAGCTGACCGGTCTTTACGTTCAATTGGTAAATATCGAAATTTGCAGGGTCGCGCTTGTTCATGCCGATAGTGACGACATCGGGTTCGCCTTTATTGCGGTTGTTCAGTATGTTTATTCGTCCCTTTGGAACTGTCAATATCTCGCGCAATTTAAGCTCCGGGACGTCCAGTGCGTACATTTTATATTGATCGAGCGAAATGACATCCTGTATGACAACGATCTGATTATTGTAGGTCCAGGAATAGTTGCGTACGGAATAGTCCTCGAAAGAAGTGGCCATTTGCTCCTTCCCGTCCCCCAATGATTGAATAAATAAATTTTGCCTGCCTTGATATGGCTTCAGGTAGGAAACATATTTTCCATCGGGCGATAATCTAAAAAAGCTCTTTTCAGCTGTTTTAAAAAAATCGCTAATGGGTATTTGCTTTATATGTTCTTCCTTACACGCTGCAAGTAAGCATATAATTAAAACAGACAATAAAATTCGCAACCGGGTCAGCATCATCAACAATAATTCGGAATCCTATATTAGGTTAAACTTAGTCAAATTACTCATTGGTTACAAAATGTCACTATAATTTTACCGCATTTGATCGTTATAGTAAGAAGTGCCTTAACTGCAATAATATTGGCTTTATTTGAGTAATTTTGATTTAATGAAGAAGATCTTCGTCTTATTTTTCTCGCTGGTTTGCTGCGGATCAATGGCCTTTGCCCAAGGCAACGACCTGCAATTAGCGAGACAATATTCGACGAATGGCGAGCCTCAGAAAGCTTTAGATATTTATCAAAAGCTATACAAACAGGACAATGAGACCTATTTTACTTATTACCTGAACGGCTTGCTGGGTGTGAAAAAATTCGACGAGGCAGAGTCGGTCGGAAAGAAAATGCTACGTAAGCACCCTGCTGAATACCAGTACAGTATATGGCTTGGCCGTGTGTATACGCAAAAGGGGGATAATGATAAGGCCAATGCGATTTATGACGATCTGATCAAAAATCTCACAGCTGATCCTGGCGCGATCAATAACCTGGCAACGCAGTTTTACCAGGCCGAAAATGTAGACTACGCCATCAAGATATTTCAACAAGGCCGAAAACTATTGCATAACGACAATTTGTATGCCTTTGAGCTGATTAACCTATACCGGTTTAAAAGAGATAAAGCGGCACTCACTGAAGAGTACATGAACTTCCTGCCGACGAACCCTGCATTCCTTACCCAAGCGGAAAATGCACTTTCATCTATATATGATGGCGAGGATGACTACAATATGCTCAAAGTGGCCTTGTTTAAACGCATTCAGAAAGATCCGCAGCAGATTGTTTATATCAACCTGCTAACCTGGCAATTTTTGCAGCAGAAACAGTTCGATCAGGCTTTAGACCAGGCATTGGCATTAAGCCGAAGACAGAACGATGATGGCAACAGCATCTTTGAATTATGCCAAACCCTGATCTCGAACGAAGCTTACGATGCTGCTATCCGCGGGTATCAATACATCATTAGCAAGGGGCGCGATAATCCACTTTATATTCCTGCGAAGATCGAACAAATCAATACCAAAAACTTATTGGTTACAGCCGGCAAATACACTCAAGCCGACCTGGTGGGATTAGAGAAAGATTATCTTGATCTGATTGGTGAATTTGGCAAAAACAGCAATACAGCCTTTGCCTTACAAAAACTGGCCAACCTCGAAGCATTTAAACTGCACAAGCTGGATGAAGCACAAAAACTGCTTGAAGAAACCATTAAAATACCTGGACTTAAAGCTAACCTGCTAAATAGCTGTAAGCTTGATTTGGGTGATGTATACCTGATGGGCAAACAGCAATGGGAGGCAACTTTATTATATAGCCAGGTGGAAACTGCCTATCCAAATACGTCCATAGGGCAGGATGCTAAATTCAGAAATGCAAAACTGGCTTACTACACCGGCGATCTGGAATTCGCCAAAAGGGAGCTGGATGTATTAAAGGCAGCCACCTCTCAACTGATAGCAAATGATGCATTGAACTTATCATTATTGATTACCGATAACCTTTTTGCGGATACTTCCGGCAATGCACTAAAAATGTATGCCCGCGCGGACCTGCAGATATTTGCCGAACAGCCTGAAAAAGCTGTTGCTATACTCGATAGCATCGATGTTAAATACCCGGGTAATAAGCTGAGCGATGATATTTTAATGGCAAAAGCCCGCATACTTATCCAGCAGAAAAATTTTAATGACGCGGTTGCTCCTCTAAAAAAGATCGTGGATGAACATCCCAATAACCTCTGGGCCGATGACGCTGTATTTATGCTAGGCGACTTGTATGAAAACCGCCTGAACAACAAAGAACAGGCAAAAATCTTTTATCAGAAAGTCATTACGGATTACCCCGGCAGTTTGTGGATCAATGAGGCTAGGAAACGGTTCAGGTTGCTAAGGGGCGATAAACCGGACGCATCATAATTAGTGAATGACTGAATTAGCGATTTTCCTGTATTGATTCTTGACTCTTGTCTCTTGATTCTAATTCACTACATTTACCGCATGTTAGTTTACAACGAGACTTTTATTGTCGACGATGCCATTGTAACCGAATGGCTCGAATGGATAAAAACCAATCATATACCTTCTATACTGGCTACCGGCGCTTTTGATAACTATAAAGCATTAACCGTACTTGATTCACCCAACGAAGGGATCACTTATTGTATCCAGTATCAGACAGATTCTATTGAGCGTTACAGCGATTTTTACTACAAGCATTTGGAGAATATCCACAAGGCCCATAATGCGCAATTTGAGGAGCGCTTTGCGCTGTTCCATACTTTGATGGAGGAGATTGAGTTGTAATGTAGTCGGAAAGCCGGAAACACCGTAAGTCCGTAAGAAAATATTTAAGGCAAGCCTCTTTCTTCTTCCGGATTTCCCGACTTATGCGGACTTTCGGACTAGTCAATACGTAATTCCTTTGGCATCCTTCCCCGCAATAGAAACTGTGCCCATTTTTCGTTACCATTCTTACGGGCGGCTTCTGAGGCTTTGTGCCAGTCGTAAGCGCACAGCACCTGTTCTATGCTGATATTATCGCCATCGGCAGTTACAATCGCATATTTAGCATGTGGGGTCATGGACTCCATCGCGAAGCGGTGCTCGCCAGTACCGAGGTAAGCAGGCAAGCCTACACTGCCAGGATTGAGTATAATCTTATCATTCGACAAATAGATTACCCGGTTCACATGCGAGTGCCCACAAAGGATTACGCGTTCTTTTATGTTAGCCGTCTTCGCTATCAGTTCCTCGTCATTGTAAATAAATACGCCGTATTGCGTTACTTTCTCCAGCAGATATTCGTCGTCGCTTTCAGGCGTGCCGTGGCAAATAAAAAATAGCCCATCACAAGCCTGCGTATTCGGCAAGGTGCGCAGCCACTGTATGCTTTGCCTGGAGAGGTCAGCCTTTACCCTACCCATACCATCTTTGGTAAAGTCGCTATCGATTGCCTGTAATATCTCCCGGTCGGTATTGCCGCTGATACAAAGCATCGGATTTTCGCGCATCATTTCCGCAACTTTCTCCGGCTCCAACGCGCCAAAAAAGTAATCCCCCAGGTTGATCATCGTTTCAATTCCGCGTGATTTGATGTCTTTCAAAACAGCTTCAAAGGCAAGCGAGTTGCCATGTATGTCGGAGATGATAGCGTATGTTTTCATAGTGATTTTAACAAAAAAAGAAAGCCCCTTGTTCAGGGGCCCGGTATTATTGTTTGATCAAATTGTACAATTCATCCAGTTTTGGCGTCAGCACGATTTCTATACGCCTGTTCTTTGCAAGCGCGTCTGACGTTGTCCCCGGATCGATCGGCTGGTACTGACTTTTGCCGGTAGCTGTTAACCGCTTTGGGTCGATTTTTTCTACCTCGGTAAGGTAGCGGGTCACGGAGGTTGCACGCAACACGCTCAAATCCCAGTTATCCTTTATCTGGCCCAGGTTGATCACCTTTTTTATATCGGTATGTCCCTCTACAGCCACATTGATATCGGGCTCTTTATTGAGCACCTCGGCCAACTGGTTTAAGGCCAGTTTACCATGCTCATCAATCACAATACTTCCTGACGGAAAAAGCAGTTTATCAGCCAGTGATACATATACCTTTCCGTCGCGGATATCTACAGTTAATCCACTGTTCTGGAAACCTAATAACGCTTGTTGCAATTTATTCTTCAGCGCATTGGCAGCCTCGTCCCGTTTCCTTAACGCTTCTTCTACTTCTTTTAAACGGGCCTCGCGTTTTTTCAGATCGCCAGACAATTCACTAACCTTACTTGAGCTGCTGTTATAATTATCGTTCAGCTTGTTGTAATTGCTGGTCAAATCGCCGTATTTATTCTGCAACTCGGCTATTTGTCGGTGCAAATGCATCGTATCAGCCTGCAGGCTCGAAACCTGGGCCTCAAGGCTGGTTGTACGGTTCTGAAGCGAGTCGCGTTCACCTACAGCCAGCTTGTATTTTTTCATTGATACGCAGGAATGCAAAGTTGCGCATGCAATAAGGGCCAATAAATAATATTTTGTTTTCATCATGGTATAATAGGTTATAAAGAGTTAAGCAAGTGCATTTCTTAAAAATACATTAAGCGGATATATTTTGTTGCATATACCTGCCAATTGTTCCGGCGCATTTTCCTTCATCAAAAACTTATCCGTCACGTTATACATTACTATAAAGCTTTTCAGGCGCAGCAGGTCTATATTTTCATTATCGGCAGCATAACCCTGTGGCGCAGTTTTCAATTGTTCCTGGTCGCGAAAGTTTCCAAACATTTTCCTGAATTCCGGATCGTCAATGATCTTCTTTAGATCAGCCGCGTTGTAATCTATTTCCTGGCGTATTTTCTTTAGCAGATCAGCTTCAGGCATCCAATAGCCACCGGCTATCATTGACTTACCCGGCTGAATGTGAAAATAGTATTCCACGCCCCCGGGCTTGGAACTCGTGGTAGGTATACTTACGCCAAAATTGTTTTTGTACGGGGTTTTGTCCTGTCTAAAACGAATGTCCCGGTAAATTCTCAGGACGCACTTCTTAGGATCAGCTTCGGCATTTACTAAAGGATCGACCTTGTGAATTTGTTTTAACAATTCGCCGGTAAACTCGATGACATTTTGGCGGGCATTATCGTGCTCGTCTTTGTGTTCCTGGAACCATTCGCGGTTATTATTTTCTACCAGATTTTTTAAAAAATCGAATGTTTCAGGGTTGATCCTCATAGACTAAAAATAGCTTGATCGGGATGATCGGATGACAAAAGAATTAAGTGTGAATATCTGAAATTTATTCACGAAAGCAAAAAGACAGGTGAGTCTTAGTTCAAATTTAATTTCTCGTGAGGAACGTTCAATTCAACATTCTTGCGACGGTATTTTTTATACCAGATGTAGCCAACAACAGCCACGGCCAGGTACGGCGCAGCCAGTAAATAAACGATACCATTATTGAGCCCATGAGTAGCATTGCTTCCGCTTTTATTATTGGATTCCACCGCGGTGGTACACATCGCGCACTGGGCCTTCACTTGGGCGGAGCCCAAAATCATCAGGCTAAAAGCAACTGAAACCAGGAAAATTCTAATGCTTTTCATGAACACAAAATTACATATTAAATTCGGATTTCGGATTTAAATGATAACGATCAAGAATCTTTATTGTTCAAATATGGTTTGAATAACGCTTATCTAAACGGATAGTACGGCGCTATCATAAAGTAAACCACCACACCAGTAATAGTTACATACAACCAGATTGGAAAAGTCCATCGTACCAGCTTTTTGTGTTTCTCTACCTGCATTTGCAATCCGCGGTAAAAGCTCAGTAATATCAACGGCAACACGGCAGCGGCTAATACAATGTGCGAAGTTAAGATCACATAATACACATACCTGATATTTCCTACTGCGGCCTTTTCCTCCGGCGATAGAATACCATCGCCGTTAAGGTCACCAAACCGGGTTTCGGGATTCAGGTAATGGAACAGTATATAAGAAACAAGGAAAAGTGCCGACAAACAAAAAGTAACGATGTTGATCCTTTTGTGTACAGTAATATTCCCCTGCTTGATAAAGTAAAATGTAGTAAGCAACAAAATAGTGCAAATACCATTTATTATCGCATTCAGTTTAGGCAGATAAACAATGAATGACGGAATAGCCTGCGGTCCGGGTATCAAATGCCGGTTTAAAACAAGCACTACCAAAAACACAAATACAGATACGGCTGTAACGAAACGGAATATGAATTTATCGGTCATGTTTTCTTTAATTAGTGAGTTAGTGAATTAGTGAATAAAGATTGGCTAACTAAAATTCAATCACTCATTCACTAACTCACTCATTATTAATATAGCGGTGTATCCTTCGCCATCAATTCTTCTGAAATAAGCACCTTGATCTCATCATTCAGACGAAGCACATCAGGCATCGACGCACCGGAATAATACCCTCTTATTCTTCCATGCGAATCGATCAGCATCAGTTTATCAGAATAGATGAAATTATCTTTATCCACCTTTAACGCATTTACCAAAAAACCTGTGCGAGCCAGCGGATAGATAGTACTGGTGTCACCCGTTAGGAAAAGCCATTTAGCTGAGCCAGGAAATTTCTTTGAATATTCCTTCAATACCGGTGCTGTATCCCTATCCGGGTCGACGGTTATTGAAGCAAAATATACCATTTTATTTTTCGCCCAGGCCCGGGACAGGCTGTCCATATTGGCGTTCATCGTGGTGCAGATATTGGGGCATTGGGTATAAAAGAAATTAGCCACAAATATCTTACCCTCGAAAGTTTTGAGCGAAACCGCTCTCCCATCCTGATTGGTCAGTTTAAAATCGCGCAGAGTATGATAAATGGTATCCGGAACGTCCTTTCCTCTTACCCGGTGAGTTGTTTTGGCAACCTCCTTAGGACCGAATTTCGCCAGGGCATGATAGCGGTTTTTACCTTTTACGGTTAGTAGATAATATAAAAATCCTGGTAAAGCTAAGATCAATACCAGGATTAATATTTTTTTTATTAAGCTTAATTTGCCCATTACATTCTCAGATCAATCCAGTGGTGGCTTTCATTTGTAAGCACCAGGATCAAGCCGATGATAAACAAAACAGGGACTATAATTGCGAACACTAAACCAATTCTCTCGAATTTTAAGTGCATAAAGTAAGCAACGATAAAGAAAGCCTTGCACAAAGTCAGCACAATATAAATTGGGTTTGCCAAGGTAACTTTAACATAGCCCTGAGGCACAAGCCACAAAGCTATAATGAACTCAACGACTGTTATGCCCAGTAAGATGAAAAATACATTCCAAATTCTTTTTTTGGTCATGGTGTCATGCTCGGCATGCTCATCATGATGTTCTGTATGGATAGTTTCTGATGACATACAATAATTTTTTAAACTAAGTAAAAGAAAGTAAATACGAATACCCAAACCAGGTCTACAAAGTGCCAGTAAAGGCCAACTTTCTCTACCATCAGATAACTACCGCGTTTTTCGTAAGTACCCATCAAAACGTTGATAGTAATAATGATATTGATCACCACACCACTGAATACGTGGAAACCGTGGAAACCCGTTATGGTAAAGAATAGGTTTGCAAATTGATGTGCATAGGTAGTAGAAGGAGTACCATGGAAAAGCTCTTTTAGTGTTTCCATGTTCGGTATCGCGCCCCACCAAAAGCCTTCGCTATGTAAGTGGCTCCATTCCAGCGCCTGGCAGCCAAGGAACATTAAACCACCGATAATGGTTCCGATCATCCATCCTATTACTTCTTTTTTTGCGTTACGGTGGCCGGCTTCAACAGCCAATACCATGGTAACAGAGCTCATGATGAGGATAAAAGTCATTAAACCCACAAACACCAATGGTGCGCCATGCTCGATCATTCCCGGTACCGACTGGAAAACCAGGTCTGGTGCAGGCCATGCATTTGAACTGAAACGTAACGCGCCGTATGAGATCAGTAATGAAGAAAAAGTAAAGGCATCCGATAGAAGGAAAAACCACATCATCATTTTGCCATACTCTACAGCGAAAGGCGATCTGCCACCCGCCCAGGGCGTTGTTTTAACTTCGTCTATTTGTGATACAGTTGTACTCATTTGTACTTAATTGTTGGGTTATTAATGTTGGTTCAAAAGTAAAAAAACATATAGATATATCCACATAATATCGAGAAAATGCCAAAATATTGAGGATATTTCCATTCGGTATAAGTTTATCACCTGTGGCTTATTGCGATAACTTGTTACGAGCGCCCCTAACAGGAACGCCAGGCCCGCAAAAATGTGCACAATGTGCACGCCGGTCAGGATATATATAAATGAACGCGCTGCATTCGGGTTAACAAAATAGATCCCCATTTTATTAGTCAGAATATACCAGCCGTCAAATTGTATAGCGCAAAACGTAATGCCCAAAGCAAATGTTATCCACAAAAAAAGGCGTTGTTTTTCAAACTGCAACCTTTTTGCGGCCCTCGATGCTAAAAACATTGTTATGCTGCTGATGATAATTACCGCTGTGCTGTATTTAAACACATCCGGTAATATCACGTTTATTCCGTGGCCCCCTCTGCCGCCTACGTATACGATGAACCCGCTGGTAAATGCAGCGAAGACCATAAACGAAGCGAACACAAACAGCCACATCACAAATTTTTTCGGTGCCAGGTTCAACCTGTCTTTTTCCTGTTGTATTTGAGCCATCATCTCACTTTCCTAAAAAATCAAACAAAAACATTAATTGTACTATCGGCAAATAAAAAAACGAACCGAACATCAGCCTTTGGGCCGATTTGATATCGCGTTTAATTAAAAGCATAAAACCGAGGTATAAAAATACTAAACTACAAGCTAATGACACGCCAAAAACCCAATATCCTCCGTAGCCGTAAATTGTTGGCAGCAGGCTTACCGGCAGCATGATCACGGTGCTGGTAAAAGTAACAATGGCACTGCCCAGGTCACGCTTGCCCGTTGGCAATAATCTGAAACCAGCCAATTTATAATCATCATCCAATACCCAGGCAATCGCCCAAAAATGTGGAAACTGCCATACGAACTGAATGCCAAAAACGATAAGCGCGATCTGGTCCACCGTTCCATAACCGGCTACGTAACCGATAAACGGCGCCAATGCTCCTGGAATCGCTCCTACAAAAACAGCTATCGGCGAAACACGCTTTAACGGCGTATAGGCAAAAGCATAAAATAAAATTGAGAATACAGATAACAAACCAGTCGGCAAGTTCAGGCTGCCTAATAAATAGGTGCCCGCTATGGCCATACCTAAACCCAGGATCAACGCTTGTCCGGTGGTCATATGTCCCGCCGGAATGGGACGATCTTTAGTCCGTTTCATCAGCTTATCATAGTCTTTTTCTATGATCTCGTTAAAACAGTTGGCTGCGCCTGTTACCAGGAAGCCGCCCACGATCAGCATCACCCAGTGCATCCAGTTGATATGGCCGTGGTTTTGTGCATTGGCTTTGCTGCCGATCAAGAACGTAACTGATGCAGAGAAAACTACAAGGAATGTCAGCCTGAATTTGATCAGCTTTGAAAAATCCTTCCACTTCATTTGCTTACCCCCTGTCCGTTAGCTGACCGGTACAGGTTCAGCATTAAATAAAACTGTGCGCCAAACATCAAACTGGCCAGCAAAATATGTGATGCCTGCGCAAACGGAGGCAGTGATAGGTAAGAAAGAATAATACCCGTTACTATCTGCAGCATTATGACCAGAAAGTTAAAGCTCATCAATTGCTGCTGAACCGAGTGCCTGCTAAAATGTCGGCGTATCAATGCATAAAGCATCAGGTTGACCACCAACACCAATATAGCTATATCGCGGTGCTCAAAGAAAATCTGACCTGCGCTGTTTACCCAGCCATCACGGTAGCCACGTAAACGGGCAGACACTGCGTCGATCTTTTCTCTTACTTCAGTGCCAAACACGATCTGGGCCACAGATATAACTACGGCGATCAGCGTAATGATATGAATAATGGGCGTAGTTTTTAATTCTGGTTTTCCGTTTGTTTTGGCCATATGATAAGTCAATATGGCTATCGCCAATATCGCCAATGCCAGCATCATGTGTACCGTTATCGTCCAGGCCACCAGATTGGTAGCAACCACGATGGAACCAAACCATGCCTGGAAACCTACCAGTATTACGTTGAAAATGCTAAGCACGACAATCGTTCTACTTACTTTTCTATAGCTGAATGCATAGATAGCAGTGATAAGTAAGGCCATACCGGTTATTTCGCCAAGCAACCTGTTGATATATTCTACCCAGGTCTTGACAGCGTTGAATTCTTCAGGTACTAATATAGATTTGTCCTGGCGTAGGCGGGCAGCCAGGTCGCTAAAGCCGAATACATCTAATGTTTTAGCAAAACGTTGATTTTTTGCCAATCGCCCGGCAAGGTATTTCTGTTTGTAATCTTTGGGAAGCTGCGAAACGTTGGTAGGCGGTATCACGCATCCGAAACATTTCGGCCAGTCGGGGCAACCCATTCCTGAGCCTGTGCTTCGTACAACTCCTCCGGCAAGTATCAATACAAAAAGCAGAACAATTGTGATAAGATTGATCTTTTGGAACCTTTTTTGGGATACTGCTATATTCATCTATATATTCTAAAAAATTAGGGTACCTGTTTTAAGTCTTAAGTTCTGAGTCCAGAGTCTTAAGTCAAAAAGTAAACTAAACTCTCGACTTAGGACTTTTGACTTAATACTTAGGACTTGACAGATACCCTAATTTTAGTTAACTGGTTGATTAGTTGATTGGTTAATCAGCAATTCTCTATTCACCACTCACTATTCACCAATTCACTATTTCACCTCTTCACTTGATCTTTGTGTCTTTGCCCATTCATTATACTGCTGAAGACCGGCAGGATTATCTTCGAAATCATGAGGCAAGTTAGAGCTCATAGTTTCTGATAGCGGAACAGTCTGCTGTATAAAGTCGGCATCGTGTCCCGGTTTGCTGTAGTCATATGGCCAACGGTAAACAGTTGGTATTTCTCCAGGCCAGTTACCATGGATATGTTCTACCGGAGCAGTCCATTCAAGGGTAGTGGCATTCCATGGGTTCTGGGTTGTTTTCTTACCGAAGAATATGGAATGTATAAAGTTATATAAGAATGCGATTTGTGCTAAACCAGCCGTGATAGCTGCCCATGTAATAAATGTATTAACAGATAACCAGCGGTTAAATGCAGGGAATTCAGTCATTGCATAATAACGACGTGGCACACCGTCAAGACCCATAAAGTGCATTGGGAAGAATACCAGGTATGCGCAGATAAATGTAAGCCAGAAGTGCAGGTACCCCAATTTATCGTCCATCAGACGCCCGAACATTTTAGGAAACCAGTGGTAAACACCGGCAAGCATACCGAATATCGCTGCCGAACCCATTACCAGGTGGAAGTGAGCAACAACGAAATAGGTATCATGTAAATTAATGTCCAACGCAGCGTTACCCAGAAATATACCTGTGATACCGCCTGAGATGAAGAATGATACCAGGCCGATCGCAAACAGCATAGCCGGGGTGAAGCGAATGTTACCACGCCACAATGTAGCCAACCAGTTGAATGTTTTTACTGCCGATGGCACCGCGATAATCAATGTTGTGATCATGAACACGCCACCTAAGAATGGGTTCATACCTGTTACAAACATGTGGTGCCCCCATACGATGAACGACAGAGTGGTGATACCGATCAGTGAGTAAACCATCGCGTGGTAGCCGAAGATCGGCTTACGCGCGTTTACTGCAATAACTTCTGACGATATACCCATCGCTGGCATAATTACGATATATACTTCCGGGTGACCCAGGAACCAGAACAAATGCTGGAACAAAATTGGACTACCACCCTCATACGGCATAATTTTACCGTTCAGGATAATGTCTGATAAATAGAAACTGGTGCCAAAGCTACGGTCGAATATTAACAATACTACACCTGCAACCAGTACAGGGAATGATAACACACCAAGGATAGCAGTAAGGAAGAAAGCCCAAACTGTTAATGGCATTTTCCAAAGGTCCATGCCTTTGGTACGCATATTCAATACTGTACTTACGTAGTTGATACCCCCCATCAGCGATGATGCGATAAAGCATACCATGCTGATCAGCCAAAGGGTCATACCTAATTCAGATCCGTTCATTGCTTTTGGCAAAGCAGATAATGGAGGATAAATTGTCCAGCCACCACCCGCAGGGCCTTTTTGAATAAAGAATGATGACAACATGATCACACTGGCGGTAAAGAAGAACCAGTATGAAAGCATATTGATAAACGGAGAGGCCATATCACGCGCACCAACCTGCAATGGAATTAACAAGTTACTGAAAGTACCGCTCAAGCCGGCTGTTAACACGAAGAATACCATGATGGTACCGTGAATGGTTACCAGTGAAAGGTAGAATTGAGGATCTAAACGACCGTTAGGCGCAAAGCGGCCCAACAAAGTTTCCAGCAAAGGAAAGCTCTTATCAGGGTATGCCAGCTGAATCCTAAAAAGGATAGATAACAGCATCGCGATAACCGCCATAGTAATACCTGTGATCAGGAATTGCTTAGCGATCATTTTATGATCCTGGCTAAATACGTATTTGGTTATAAATGTATCATGATGATGATGTTCGTGGTCGTGATCGTGACCCGCTACTCCATGATCGTGAACTGCTAATGTTGACATAATCGCTATTCTTGATTAATTATTTAATGCTATCCTGTTCTCTGCTGCCTTGTTTGGCTGTACTGCATCCGCAAGATGCAATTCTTTCTTTATCTGATCAGACAGGTAGGGTTTTTGCCTTGCTATCCAATTTTCATATTCACCTTCGCTAACAACGCGAACTACTTTTTGCATGTTGTAGTGACCGCCACCGCATATCTTGTTGCAATACAACGAGTATTCAAATTTCGGATCATCCAGCCTGTTGCGCATATCGGCAGTGGTAATGGTCGGTGTAAATTTGAAGAAAGTTGGCAGGCCTGGTACAGCATTCATCTGAACCCTGAAATGCGGCATATACACACTGTGGATCACGTCCTGAGCGTGGATATTGATACGAATTTCTCTGTTAACCGGCAGTACGATAGTATCAGCCTTTTGATCGTCAAAACTGTTTCTGTCTTTGAAGTTTACACCCAGAATATTGTTAGGTGTATACAATTGATAGTTAACCTGACCTAACTTGCCGTCTTTACCAGGATAACGAATTTCCCAGGCAAACTGGTGACCTGTTATATCAATATTGATGTCACCTTTAAGGTTATCGGTATTGGTAACTGATCGCCAGGTGAAGAAACCGAATACAACCAGAATAGTTAATACGATAGCCGGGATGATGGTCCATACCTTTTCGATTGTATTGTTGTGCGGATAAAAGTAACCTTTGCGTTTGTCTGAACCGCGATATTTGAAGAGAAATCCAAACAGTATGATCTGTGTGATAAAAAACACAAACATGGTGATCACGGTGGTCGTCCAGAACATAAAATCGATCTTGCCGCCGTGCGCTGAGGCTGACTCAGGAAGGATCATGTTGCCCTGAACGGTAAAAGACCAGTAAACGCCGTATAAACTTACTACCAGGAATATGATACAGATAACACCAATGATGTTATTCCAGTTCATCCCTTTTTTACCCTGCATCTGAAGGCTAAGGTCATATACTTTTAAGATTTTACCTACCACCGCTACAATAACGCAAGCAAGTAATACTAACAGCACATAGTATCCAACGCCAAGCCACATGTCTGCTTTTGACGTCGAATCTGCAGCTTTCGGATCTGCACCGGTACCCTGCGCCATTAATACATTCGTGCCCAACAGCATAAATGCAGCAACAAGCGAAAGAGCTTTATTAGAGTTTATTAATTTTTTGAATCCCATTTTAATATCCGTTTGGTATTCTATATCCGTTGTAAAATTAGCAATTATATGTGATGATGCAGGCTCTCTTCCAGGAATGGGTGCTTCTTTGGAATAAGCGATTTAAACTTACTCAAGGCAGTCATTACACAGAAGGTGAATAATCCGGCAAAGCCGATAAAGATACCTGGCTCTATCAGGCTGAACTCTGTATACCAGTGCTCTTTCGGGCCTATCGTACCCGGCATGATCATTTGCCAATAGTCTAGCCAGTGGCCAATAATGAGAATAATACACATCACTTTGATAGTGCCTTCGTAACGTTTTGAGTCGCGGGACATCAATACTAACAAAGGTGTTGCAAAGTTGACCACAATATTCAGCCAGAACCAAGGCATAAATTGTGGCTCCCATCTTCTAAAGAAATAAGCTGACTCTTCAGGGATGTTAGCGTAATACGTTAACAGGAACTGAGCAAACCAGGTATAAGTCCAGAATATAGAGAATGCAAACATGAACAAGCCAAGGTTATGGATGTGATCAGTTGTGATCCATGACATATAACCTTGTTTTCTGAGGGTAATAATGATCAGCGCCATTACCGCTATGCCGCTTACCCATAAGCCTGCGAGGTTATACCAGCCAAACATGGTAGAGAACCAGCGTGCTTCCAGAGACATGATGGTATCGAAAGCAAATATCGGAATGCTAAAACCAAACAATACCAGGAAAACAGCAGATATTGTGAAACTCTTATTATAAAATTTCATTCCGCCCAGATCATCCTCGGTATTTGAGTATTTTGATAACAGGTAACCGAATATGCTATAGCAAATAATCATAGCAGCGATACGGCAAAGGAAATATGGCTTATTTAAGTACCCTTCTTTACCGGCGATCACGTGGTCATATATGCCACTGCCTTTTATATGCAGGTCTGGAGTCGCCCATCGAGCATATAAATAAGGCTGCACGTGATCCTTTCCATCGATATTAACGGTATGAGTCATTGACAAACCGGCAACAATGATGATGAATAAGATCACACCTGCGATCGGCAATACTTTACCAAAGGCTTGTGGCACGCGCAATATTGCAGCTGACCAACCTGCCTGTGCCGCATATTGAATAGCGCAGAACATTACACCGGCTGCACATACGCAGGTAAAATAGTACCCTACCAGCAACAGGTTATCGAATGTTTGCTCGGCATGGTTCGTCAGAAACCCTGCTATGATGGTAATAACACCTATAACAATAGCAATCAAACTGCCGGTTTTTAGCCTCCCGGTAAATTGATATTGTTCGTCAAAACTGTTATGAGTCTTCATCTAAATAATAATTCTTATAAAGTTTGTAAATGGTGTACGTACATAATTACTTTCCAGCGCTCTTCTGGTGCAAGTTGCGAAGCGTAGGAACCCATTGCGTTCACACCATAAGTGATTGTATGGTATATTTTACCATCGGACAGGTCTTTCATAGCACCACCACGTGATGATTGTCCTGTTGAATAAGACGGCGGTGGCGGGAACCCGTGGGCAACAACCAATCCGTCGCCCAGTCCTTTCATGCCGTGGCATGGTGAGCAGAAATGCTCAAACAACACCTTACCTTCTTCAAAATTAACCGGGGTTTGTGCCAGAGGATTCTTTACCTCTGTACCAGCCAACTCGTAGCCATCCTTTGTATTAGGATAATCAAAACTTACAAATCCAACAGGTATAGTACCCTGAGGTGGTTTTTGTGCCGTCTTGCCATCCTTAAAATTTGGATTAGGCTGATCGGGATCATACGCAATATGCTCATACATATTGGGGGCGTATTCCCATCCGGTGCTTCTTTTATCTTTGCACGATGTAATTACAACCGTAGTAGCAACAGCAGCTACTGCAATACCCAATATCTTTATTTTATTCATAGCTAACATATTTTCTGTCGTTATGCTTAATTTCTACTGCCCCTGCTTCTTTTAAAATGTTGGTGATGTCTTCGTGAGGAATATTTCCTTTAGCATCTATCGCAATTACAAAGCGGTCATCAGTTGCTCTGAAGTCCATTACCCTTGGGGCGCGGCCCGGGAAAAGGTGTGTTGCAAAGAAGAAGGTAATTGTCATACCAAATGCGGTAAACAATACAGTCCACTCGAAAGTTACAGGAATAAAGTCCGGCACTGCAAAAGCTGGCTTACCACCAATGTTCATTGGCCAGTCGTGTACCAGGAAATAATAAACCAAACTGAAGATGGTAGTACCACCTAAACATCCAAACATAAAGGCAGCAAAACCTAAGCGTGAAGGCTTAATTCCTAGTTTAGTTTCTATACCGTGAATAGGCATAGGCGTATACACATCATAAATAGGAACGCTGTTCTTTTGTAATTTGTCAATCCCGTGCATCATTACATCAGGATCATCAAAAAGACCTAGTATAAATTTAGTACTGCTCATTATTATGCTTTTTCATATTGAGACAGCTCAACACTGTCAAATTTGGTTAATGACTCTTTATAGAATTCAGCATGGCTTTCATCAACATGGCCTTCATCCATCAGCTTCTTCTTAGCCTGCTCACTTGAGCTCTTCAGCAATAATTTCACTTCGGCCATTGCAATTGACGGTGCAACTCTAATGAACAATAAGAACAAAGTGAAGAACACACCAATTGAACCGATGAACACGCTCATATCAACCCAAGTTGGATAGAACATCGCCCAGCTTGACGGGATAAAGTCACGGTGAAGTGATACAACGATGATCACGAAACGTTCGAACCACATACCGATGTTCACAACGATTGATAGTACCCATGAGATCGGAATATTTGTTCTTACTTTTTTGAACCACATCATCTGGGTCATCAATACGTTACAGCCGTACATCATACAACCTGCCCACCAATACGGACCAACAAAACGGTTTAAGAATGTGTATTGCTCATACTCGCCACCTGAATAGTAAGCGATAAAGAACTCTGTTAAATAAGCTACGCCTACTATCGAACCGGTAACAAGAATGATCTTGTTCATTGACTCGATGTGGAACATAGTGATGTAGTTCTCAAGGCCTAATACTTTACGTAACACTAACAATAGCGTCTGTACCATTGCGAAACCAGAGAAAATCGCACCTGCAACGAAATAAGGCGGGAAGATGGTAGTATGCCAGCCAGGTTCAAGCGAGGTAGCAAAGTCCATGGATACGATAGTGTGTACCGAAAGTACCAGTGGCGTTGATATACCTGCCAGGATCAGCGATACCGTTTCAAAACGCTGCCAGGTTTTTACTGAACCCGTCCAGCCGAATGATAATACTGAATATATTCTCCGGCGTATACCGGTTGCACGATCACGGATAGATGCCATATCTGGCAATAAACCTGTGTACCAGAACACCAACGATACCGAGAAATATGTTGAGATAGCGAATACGTCCCAGATAAGCGGTGAGTTAAAGTTAACCCACAGTGAACCGTACTGGTTCGGGAATGGCAGCGAGTAAACAGCCATCCACGGGCGGCCCATGTGTGCTACGATGTAAGTAGCAGCGCAGATTACCGCGAAGATTGTCATCGCTTCTGCAGAACGGTTGATTGAGTTACGCCAGTTTTGACGGAACAACAACAGAATCGCCGAGATCAGGGTTCCGGCGTGACCGATACCCACCCACCACACGAAACCGGTGATGTCCCAGGCCCAACCAACTGTTTTATTTAAACCCCACGAACCGATACCGTACCAAAATGTCCAGCTTACTGCGAACACCCAAAGGCAGGCAGCCAATGATGCGACAGCGAAACCTATCCACCACGCCTTGGTAGGCATATTTTCTACCGGTCTCAATACATCATTCGTAATCTTAGCATACGTGATGTCGTTACCGGTAATTAAGGGTTCCCTTATTATTGATTCATTATGAGATGCCATATTCTATATCTCTTATCTTATTATTAAGCTTCTAACTCAGTATTAGTATTTCTAACTTTTACCTGGTAACCAATACCTGGTTGTACGTTCAATTCTTCAAGCACATAATATGTTCTTTCGCTCTTCAGTGCTTTTGAAACTTCTGAGTTAGGATCATTTCTGTTACCGAACACTATCGCATTGGTTGGGCAGGTTTGCTGGCAAGCTACTTTAACGTCACCATCTTTCATTGGGCGTTTTTCGATCTTAGCCTGCAATTTACCAGCCTGGATACGCTGGATACACATCGTGCATTTTTCCATCACACCACGGAAACGGGTAACCACATCAGGGTTAAGCACCAGGTGCGTATGCTCATTGATCAGGTAGTTATCGAAACGGGCGTCATTCCAGTAGTTGAACCAGTTAAAGCGGCGAACTTTGTATGGACAGTTGTTTGCGCAGTAACGGGTACCAACGCAACGGTTATAAGCCATGTGGTTCAAACCTTCTGAAGAGTGAACAGTAGCTAATACCGGGCACACTGTTTCACAAGGTGCGTGATCGCAATGCTGGCACAGCATAGGTTGATACACCACTTGTACATTGTCCAGGTCTTTCAGTTCTGAAATTTCCTGCTCTTCTGTTATTTCTTTGCCTTCTTCGACGAAGCTATAGTAACGGTCAATACGGATCCAGTGCATTTCACGACGACGGCGCACCTCGTCACGACCTACGACAGGAACGTTGTTTTCGGCGTTACAAGCTACCACGCAGGCGCCGCAACCGGTACAAGCATTCAGGTCGATTGCCATTACCCAATCGTATGCAGGGCGCTCATAAGCATCCCACAGATCTTCGTATGGTTTATGTTTTCTTTCTTCACCACTGCTTGACGAAGGATCTTTCTTGTATTGGGTGAATGTTGTATCACGGATCACACTGCGACCTTCAATTGAATGGTGCGTCTGGGTCTGTGCGAATACGATGACATCACCTGTTTTTGTTAGAGATGCAGTTGCGGTTCCCTGAAAAGTTCCGTTAAGGAAAGTTTGGAAAGGGAATGCATTTTTACCTACACCGTTAGCTACCGGACCACCTTGTGTACGACCGTAGCCAACAGCTACTGAAATGGTACCTTGTGCCTGACCAGGTTGTAACAATATTGGTAATGCTACAGAATAACCATGAGCATCAACGGTTACAATATCACCTTGAGCGTAGCCCAGCTTTTTCATGTCAGTTGGCGACATGGCAGCGAAGTTATCCCAGGTAACTTTTGATACCGGCTCAGGCATTTCCTGTAACCATGGGTTGTTAGCACGTTTACCGTCGCGGATAGCAACGTTCTGGTATAATTCCAGTTCAAACTTACCATCGCCTGCTGCAGTGCGGCCGCTTTGGTTAAGAATAGTTTGTGCTACACCGTTCAGATCACGGCTGAATGAATAGGATCCGGCAGGTTTTGCAGCAGCTTTTATGAAGCCGGCTTGCAGAACAGCCTCCCAGCCCTTCAGGCCTGATGCTAAACCACCTTTTGCCTGTAATTCTTTGTCCCAGGTATTTCTTACGTAGGTATAATAATCTTTAACCGCGTTGTCAGACCATAATAATAAAGTCTGCTCAGCCTGACGGGTATCATATACCGGGTTAATAGTCGGCTGAATTACAGTGTAATATCCTTCAATTGCATTTCCATCACCCCATGACTCTAAGTAATAGTGGTTTGGTGCAATTACTGTACAAAGTGATGCGGTCTCGTCGTTACGCTCTGAGAACGATACTGACAGGCGAACCTTCTTCAGCGCAGTTTTGAAAGCTTCTGCGTTGTAGTAATCGTAAGCAGGGTTTGTGTTCAGAAAAAATACCGCATCAACTTCTCCGCGGGTCATTTCTGCCACAAATTCTACAAACTCAGCATCGTTGCCTTTGTATTGATTTGAATAGTTATCCAGATCGATAGTGGTTCCGTAGCTGCCTAATTGTGAGTTGATGGCATTCACCAGCACCTGGGTAGCTACGTCATTTGATCCGCATACTACTAAAGCTTTTCCTTTTGCAGCTTTCAATTCAGCAGCAGCTAATTTAATTGCTTTGGCAGCATTGGTGTTTCCTAATACTTTGGTTCCTGGTAAAGTAGTTCCAGCAATTTCATTATACAGGTTTACCAATGCAATACCTTGTTCTGACGGTTTGATCAGGATGCGGGTATCGGCATTTGAACCGGTGTTGCTCATACCAGATTCAAACTGGATATGACGCGACATCTTTTTATTTTGAAGCGATTTGTTGTTACGGTTTTGAACATACTGGTTCTGGAACTCAACAGGTGAGATCCATGTGCCTAAGAAATCAGCGCCGAAACTTACGATCACATCAGCTTTATCGAAATTGTAGTGAGGTACTACTGCTTTGCCGAAACTATTCTGGTTAGCCTGGATGATACCGGTATAAGATACTGCATCGTAAGTAACGTGTTTAGTATTTGGATAGGCAGCGATAAAGTCAGCAATTACAGCCAAAGTAGAAGGGCTGTGAATAGTTGATGAAACGACCCTGATCTTTTTACCGCCAGCTTTAATAGCAGTCAGTTCGTTCTTAACAAAACCATCCAGCTGATCCCAAGTAGTATCGCTACCCGCGCGGATCGGGCCTTTCAAACGGTTATAATCGTACAAGTCAAGCACTGAAGCTTGCGCCTGAGCGTTCAAACCACCTTTTGACAGCAAGTCGTTCGGGTTACCTTCAACCTTAATAGGACGACCTTCACGGGTTTTAACCAAAATTGCATGTCCTTCATAAGAAGATACATAGTAGTTAGGTACACCCGGAGTTATTTCCTCTGGCTTAATTAAGTAAGGGATAGATTTGTGTACAGGAACTTTCTGACAAGCTGCCAGCGTAACCGCACCAACACCAAATCCAAGTGCCTTTAAAAAGTCGCGGCGTGGGGTTTTGTTTGACAAACCACCGCTGCTCAGAACATCCTCGATCGGAATAGGCTCGGCAAATTCGTGTTTATTTTTCTCAACAAATTCCGGGTCGTTGTTTAGTTCTTCTAAACCTTTCCAGTATTTTTTATTGCTGTCCATTTAAGCTATATAAACTGTAATGTTTCTCAAATTATTTATTAATAGTGGCACTTGCCGCACTCTATACCGCCCATCATGGCTTCGGTTACCTTACCACCTTTTCTGATCAGCTCGTGTACCTGCTCCATCTTTTCGTAGTAAGCATTGCCTTTGATGTTGATCTCAGTACGTTTGTGGCACTGTATACACCATTTCATAGTAACCGGTGAGTATTGATAAACCTCTTTCATGGTTTCAACCGGACCGTGGCAAGTCTGGCATTTTAAGCCTTGTACTTTCACGTGCTGTGAGTGGTTGAAGTAAGCCAGGTCAGGCAGGTTGTGCACACGTACCCACTGGATAGGATGCATTTTGGTGCTATCGTATTTCTGAGTAGCCGGATCATAGCCCAACGCATCATATATTTTAGCGATCTCAGCAGATGGCTCTTTTGCCCCCATTCTGGTAGTAATTACCTTGTGGCAATTCATACATACATTTAATGATGGGATGCTTGCATTTTTTGATTTGTATGCACCAGAGTGGCAGTACTGACAGTTGATTTGCATTACACCAGCGTGCAAATCGTGAGGGAATTTAATAGGCTGAACGGGCTGATAACCTGTGTGAACGTTCGTGTTCCACAAAATAACCCAGGTCCAGCTGCTGCAGAATATCGTTCCGCACAGCAACACGAAGAATACGAATTTCTTATTCTTGATGAGTATTTTCGCCAGAAGGAGGCCTTTTGACGGACCTTCTTCAGCAACTGTTACTTCTTCCGGAGCAAGCGCCGGTCTGTTAGCAACCAATCGCTCTAAAGTGGTGATTACCTTGTTTAATACCAGGATTACAATGAAAGCAATGACGATAACACCGATCAGGCCAAATACAACCAAATTGCTGGGGCCTGTTTCTTGTGCTGCAGTAGCGCCTGCGGCAGGAGCAGCTTCTTTAGATTTTTTGTACTCGGTGCGCACGTAAGCAATAACGTTTGCCACGTCAGCGTCAGCCAGGTCGCCAAAAACAGTCATGGCAGCCTGATTGTACTCATTGTAGATCTTAAGAGCTTTAGGATCTTTAGCCGCGATCAACGCCTGGTTGTTCTGGATCCATTTGGTTAGCCACTTGTCATCTGTTTCAGCTTCCAGCGTAGGGCCAAGAGCCGGACCGATCACACGTTGATCCAATTTATGGCAGGCTGTACATTTGGCTTTGAAGATGGCCTCGCCTTTTGAAGCATCTCCCTGGGCGTAGGCTGTGAGTCCACAAATAGCAAGACCTGCCATTAAAATAACTGATCTTGAAAATTGTTTTAAAGTCAATGAGATACTTCTCATAAAGCGTATTTGTGCTAAATAGTTTTAGTTAATATATGAAAATAGACAAATCAAGTATGTTTTAACCCGCTTTTTCAGGCACAAAAGTAAAATTTATTACAGTATGGCTGACAAATTAATGACAGTAATATCTAATTTATAATCGTTCTAAATAAACAGGAAAAATAGCTTTAAGGTCGAATTCTGGCTGTTTTTGTTTATGCGAAACCAATCAGGTTTGTTAATACAATATTACTTTTTTTTTAGAATAAAACTATTGTTTTAATATCCAGGCAAAAATAAGCGGTGCAACAATAGTTGCATCAGACTCGACTATAAACTTAGGCGTGTTAATATCCAGCTTACCCCATGTAATTTTCTCATTAGGCACGGCACCTGAGTACGAACCGTATGATGTTGTTGAATCTGATATCTGACAGAAATAGCTCCAGAAAGGAATATTTTCCATTTCCATGTCCTGGTAAAGCATCGGCACAACGCATATCGGGAAGTCGCCCGCAATACCGCCACCTATTTGGAAAAAGCCTATTCCTTTACCTTCTGAGTTCTTTACATACCAATCGGCCAGCCATGCCATGTATTCGATACCGCTCTTCATGGTGGTTGGTTTGATCTGGCCTTTGATCACGTATGAAGCAAAGATATTGCCCATGGTTGAGTCTTCCCATCCAGGTACAACTATCGGCAGATTTTTTTCGGCAGCGGCCAGCATCCACGAGTTTTTAGGGTCTATCTCATAATATTGCTCCAGTTCCCCACTCAATAATATTTTGTACATGAATTCGTGCGGAAAGTAACGCTCGCCTTTGTCGTCCGCATCTTTCCATATTTTATGAATATGCTTTTGCAAACGCCTGAAAGCTTCTTCTTCAGGGATACAGGTATCAGTTACGCGGTTGTAATGGTTTTCCAAAAGATCCCATTCGTCCTGTGGGCTGAGGTCGCGGTAATTTGGTACGCGTTTGTAGTGTGAGTGGGCCACCAGGTTCATGATATCTTCTTCCAGGTTGGCGCCGGTGCACGAAATAATGGCGATTTTATCCTGGCGGATCATTTCGGCAAGAGAGATGCCCAGTTCGGCAGTACTCATTGCCCCTGCCAACGTAACCATCATTTTGCCTCCTTCGGCTAAATGGGTTTCATATCCCTTGGCCGCATCCATCAGGGCAGCAGCGTTAAAGTGCAGGTAATTTTTTTCAATAAACTGCGAAATTGGTCCTCGTGTGTTACTCATGTTTCAGCTGTAATGTGTGGCGCAAAATTAGATATTTTGTTTAATCTGCTTGTTAAATTTCAAAATTACCTTGTAGGCTGAACAACTATACCGGATTTGAGTTTTATCTTCGCGCCGTTGCAACCTATGAAAAAACTACTTACGGTATTTGTTCTTTTACTCAGCATATTTAGCGCAAACGCGCAGATAACGGGGCTGCCGAGATTCATCAATAAAATGTATTTCGATAACGACAGCGCTAAACACAGCAGCTTTGTCGTATTGCCGGTGTTGAGTTCAGCACCTGAAACGGGCATAGAGTTTGGCGGAGCGGGCCTATACTCCTACTACAGTGATACCAGCCGAAAAAGCGCTACCAAAGTTTCCAATATATATGGATATGCATCTGTCACGACCAAAGGGCAAAGCCGCTTTAGTTTAAGTACTACCTATTTTTCACCTGCGAATGAATGGCATGTCTATTCAGCTATCAGTTATATTCATTTCCCATTCAATTTTTATGGAATCGGCAACAACACCCACAAAGCCGACGGCGAGCTGGTGGATGAAAAACGTTTTAAATTCAACCTCGACGCAGAGAAACTGGTCACGAAACAACTGTACGCCGGTATAGTTGCCGGAGGTTTTAATTATAAATACGCAAGTGCTGATCCGGCAAAGTCATTTTTTGAGACTGATCCTCAGGTACAGAACAGATCTGGCGGCGCGAGTGTTTTTATCGGTCCAAGTTTGATATTTGATACGCGCGACAATAATACTTATACTACCAAAGGCGCCATCATTACTGCTTATTATAACCTGATGCACGGCATTTTGAGCAACAATGGCTATGTGGGCGGATTTTTCAATATCGAATATGCGCAGTTTTTCCGTTTGAATAGAAAATTGGTATTAGGAATAAATGTACAAGAGCAAAGCCTTACCGGCGGCCAGTCGCCGTTTTATCTGCTCCCGGCATTAGGCAGCGATGAAATGATGCGGGGATATTACAATGGCCGCTACCGCGACCGCAACTTTATTGCCGGGCAAACTGAACTGCGCTATCGCATCTGCGACCGTATCGGTATTGTCGGCTTCTTAGGAACCGGCGAAGTGGCTCATGGTGACTTCTCCTTCAGCACTCTAAAACCGAATTACGGTGGCGGTGCTCGCTATTTCTTCGATATCGAAAAGGGCCTTAGTATCCGCGCTGATTATGGTGTGGGCGAAAAAGCGCCGGGTGAAGCAAGGCAGAGCGGCTTTTATATCGGGTTGGGACAAGCGTTCTGATGTGTGGATGTGCAGATATGCACATTTAAATCTTAATCACAAAATCCTCCTTCGCCTGCCCTGGTTTAAAATAAACCAGTCCCATCCAAAACAGATCAATGGTTACCGTAACTTGTGGATGCGCTTTTATTTGTTCCCAGGCTTCTTTCATGCCTTTGCTCCAATAAATATCATGAAATGCCAATAGCGTCCCCTCGTGTACTTTGGGCAGGCACCATTCAAAATACCCTATGGTAGCGTCTTTCTGATGATTACCGTCGACGAAAACAAAATCGAGCCGATCCAAGCCGTCGATAATGCCTTTTAGGGTATCGTCAAAATTGTCGACTACCAGCTTTATATCCTGGTTTTTTGACTTTTCAAATACATCTTGGGCAACATTCGCAATTTCGGGGCAACCTTCTATCGTATAAAACTCTGCTTCGGGTGCTGCTTTTTTTAGATAAACAGCGGTGGTACCAAGACTAGTTCCCAACTCGATCAAACTTTGAGGCTGCTGATCTTTTACTAGCCGGTAAAGCATCTGGGCCTGTTTGGGTGGTGTCAAAGCATGTTTGGCAATCTCACTGATTTTCTTTCGCTTATTATTGTTTACAAGCGATCCTGCGCCCAGGTCGGTTACGGTTATCACCCTATTGTCAGAAAGCAGTTGTGCCCGAATGCTTTCAATATCATTATAAATATCTTTGCGTTTATAGTCGTAAATAACCTCGTCTAACAGCCTGTAAACAAAAGGCGAATGTGTTCCGTGCCTGTTTTTCCCCCTCAAGCGATGCAGCAAGTAATCTTTCGCAAACCTAATGTTTAACATAGCCGTAAAATTAGATAAAGGTTTAGTATTTTAGCTTACATAGAAATATGATAGACCCTAAAGAGATCAATTCTTTAATAAAACTGCTTGACGATCCCGACCAGGAAATATATGAGCATATCCACGAAAAGATTCTTTCCTATGGCGGCGAGGTGATCGAGTACCTTGAGTCGGCCTGGGAACAAGCGTTCGATCCGATACAACAGGAGCGTATAGCCGATTTGGTTCACGAGATACAATTCAGATTAGTAAAGGAAGAACTAAAATTGTGGTATCAGGGCGGCGCTTTTGACCTGCTGCAAGGTGCGCTGATTATCAATAAATACCAATACCCCGACCTGGATGAACAAAAAGTGATCAACCAGATAGAAGCTATTAAACGCGATATCTGGCTGCAGATGATCTATGATGGCAGTCCGTCAGAGCAAGTAAAGCTTATTAATCATGTTTTTTATAATATTCATGGCTTTAGCGGCAACACCTCCAATCACCAGGATCCGCAGAACAGCTATTTGAACCAGGTACTGGAAACTAAAAAAGGCAACCAAATATCGCTGGCCATTATTTATTCCATCATCGCCCAAAAGCTGGATATACCGGTTTACGGCGTCAATCTGCCCCAGCATTTTATCCTGGCTTATGTGGATGAAACGATGGAAACCGAATTTGAAGGCGGGGTTTTATTCTATATCAATGCCTTTAATAAAGGATTTATTTTCGGTCGCCGGGATGTAGACATGTTTTTGAAACAACTGAACCTGAAAGCTGAAAAGCAATTCTATGAGCCTTGCTCTAATGCTGATATCGTACGGCGTATATTACGCAACCTGATCAGTGCCTATGAAAATTTGGGATCGACGGAGAAGGTGGCTGAGTTGAATGAATTGTTGGAGATAGTTAATCAGTGATTTGTGAACAGTTAATCAGTGGAATTACGTTCAAATCGGTGTAATCCCAATTAAAACCCGTTTTCTGCCATCCAATTCACACCCCACTCAAACCAGCGGCCTTTATTTTTACGGTTGATCATGCCAAAGCCATGCCCGCCCTCCTGGAAAAGGTGCATCTCTGCCTTTACCTTGTTTTTTACTAAGGCATCATAAAACTGGGTTGAATTTTGGACAGGTACAGCGCCATCATCTTCTGCATGTACTAAAAAACAAGGCGGGGTATCGGGGGTTATTTGTTTTTCATTAGAATATAGGTCGATCAGCTCTTGCGACGGATTCTTGCCGATCAGATTTTCGCGTGATCCTGCATGCGCATAAGGTCCAAAGGTTATAACCGGATAAATCAGCATAGCAAAATCGGGTCGTAAACTAATATTTGACGGATTAGGTATCACGGCTTTCTTAAAATGCGTCGCAAGAGTCGACGCCAAATGTCCCCCCGCCGAAAACCCGATAATACCTATTTTATCGGGCTTCACGCCCCATTCGGCAGCCCGCTCTCTTACTATTTGTATTGCTCTTTGCGCATCCTGCAACGGACCAATGGTTTTGTCAACCATGATCTCATCGCTCGGCAAACGATATTTTACAACAAAAGCAGTAACTCCGATTTTATTAAACTCCTTTGCAATGTCTTCTCCTTCGTAAGTTACGGTCAGGTTAATATAGCCTCCGCCCGGAAATACGATAACCGCAGTACCGTTGGCCTTACCCTTCTCAGGAAAATAGGGTGTAATGGTTGGGTCTGTTACTAAACTAACACTATATCCCTCCCGCTTCTCTACATAAGTGGCCGGTGCCTTTTTTGAATTTGGGACCCCATTTGGATAAAGCGGAATAGGTTTTTCTTGTGCGTTGGAACTTAGTGAAAATAGCATAGCTGCGCTGACCAATAAGCAGATGTTTTTTAGCATAGTTAGATTATAATTGATGGCCCTAATGGCCGGAATCAAATATAACCATCTATTTTGAACCACCAAACTCCATCAGGTAAGCCTTCAGGAAATCATTCAGTTCGCCATCTAATACGGCTTGTGCATTGGATGTTTCGTAATCTGTACGCAGGTCCTTCACCAACTTGTATGGATGCAACACATAGTTCCTGATCTGCGAGCCCCACTCTATTTTCTTTTTGTTACCCTCAATTGCGTTACTTGTTTCCTGGCGTTTGCGCATTTCGATCTCATACAATTGCGACTTCAATAACCGCATAGCATTATCCTTATTCTGTAATTGCGAGCGCGATTCCTGGTTTTTGATGATAATCCCGGATGGTTTGTGATACAAACGTACCGCAGTTTCTACCTTATTTACGTTCTGGCCACCTGCCCCCCCCGAGCGGAAGGTCTCAAATTCTATATCTGCCGGGTTTATTTCTATCTCAATCGTATCATCCACTAACGGATAAACATACACCGAAGCAAATGAGGTATGGCGCTTAGCATTGGCGTCAAACGGCGATATACGCACCAAACGATGTACGCCGTTCTCACCTTTAAGATATCCATAGGCAAAATCGCCCTCGAACTGTAAGGTAACCGTCTTCACCCCGGCTACATCCCCCTCCTGGAAGTCTTGCTCAGTAACTTTGTAACCGTTCTTTTCACCCCACATAATATACATGCGCATCAGCATACCTGCCCAGTCGCAGCTTTCGGTACCACCGGCACCGGCCGTGATCTGCAATACTGCATTCAGCTGGTCTTCCTCGGCTGACAGCATGTTTTTGAATTCCAATTCTTCAACAGCTTTTACTGCCACATCAAACTGTTGTTGCATTTCTGCTTCCGAAGCGTCTCCTGCCTGGTAGAATTCCAACAACACGCCGGTATCTTCAACGGCTGATTGTACCTGTTGAAAAGCGTCTGTCCAAACTTTTTTGGTTTTGATAGAAGCCAGCACCTTTTCGGCTTCCTTAGGGCTGTCCCAGAAATTGGGGCCAACGGTTATTTCCTGTTCTTTTTGCAGTGCATCGAGTTTGTTATCGATGTCAAAGATGCCTCCTCAGGGAAGTTACTCTATCCCTTAAATCCTGGACTTGTTCTTTAGTCATGGCGCAAATATAATAGATTTTTGATGTGCGAATGAGTGGATATGCAAATGTGCAGATGAGTAAATGTCAAATGTTTTACACTAAAATAACCTTGCAACTTTGCAGCCTTCCAACGAGGGCCGTGCCCAGTGAGCTGCCCTAAAAACGTCAAAGGGGTTGTAAATTAATACAGCCCCTCTGAACGTGCTTTTATAGGTAGTGCTTCTTTATGCAACCATCAACCTGTCAACTATGGTACTTAGGTCGGCGCGGTTGGCATTTATTTTGGAAAGGAATATACTTATAGTAAACTCCTTATTCTTTTCACCTTTGGTTTGCTCGATCAACTCAAGCATCACCGGCGGGATTAATGATTTAGAAATATTTAACGCCGAAGCAGGACTGAGATTGTAATATCTGTTTAGCTTATTAGCGAACTTGTTGATCACACTTGTGGTCAGCGGACTCTTATAAATTTCCGGGTATTGGAAATATTTTACAAGGTCTTTTAACTTGCCCGATTCCATCTGTCCTTTAAAAACCTCGATAATAGAACTCGAAGCATCGTTGATCACAGCTTCGCGATCTTTTTCCAGTATTTCCGGATTGTCAATAACAGCCTTCCCAGCGTTATTTTTTACTATCAAAAAGAGTCTCTCAAACATACAAAAATTATTAATTGTCAGATTAACATTTTGATGACAAATACCCAATTTATTTATCAACAAGACAAAGATATTAATTAATTACTTGAAAATTAAAAATAACTGTCAAAATAATTTAAAATTTTCACAATTTTTAAGTGTTAAATAAACACTATGTAGGGTGTGTTAATTTAACACCCAAAAGAGGTGTGATTTAGACACCGAAACCGGGTGTAAATTCGACACAAAATTCCGTTTCGATGTCATCGAAAAAACACGAAAATTTATTGTCATTCACCTTAATTTTTAATTCTATTTTTGTCTAAAACCATTCAATTATGTTGCCAAACATTGATTTTACCACAACACAGGCTTATAAATACTTGGCCGACCACTACATTGATATCACCTCAAAGAACTTAAAAGATCTTTTTAAGGCTGATAATCAGCGATTTGAAAAATTTTCACTAAAATTCAACGACATCCTGCTCGACTATTCCAAGAACCGCATTGAAGATGAGACCGTTGCATTATTAATACAGTTAGCAAAGGAATGTAGGGTAAAAGATGCAGCCGAGGCGATGTTTTCTGGCGAAAGGATCAACGCGACCGAGAATCGTCCGGTGTTGCATATCGCTTTGAGAAACAGGAGCAACAGCCCTATTTATGTTGACGGACAGGACGTGATGCAGGACGTAAACCGCGTGCTTGATCAAATGAAAAATTTCAGCGAGGCGATCATCTCCGGCTCATGGAAAGGATATACCGGCAAAGCCATTACTGATGTAGTAAATATCGGTATAGGAGGCTCTGACCTTGGCCCGGTTATGGTGACCGAGGCTTTGAAGTCATACAAAAATCACCTGAACATGCACTTTGTATCCAATGTGGATGCAACACATATAGTAGAAACATTAAAACCGCTTAACCCGGAAACCACTTTATTCCTGATCGCTTCAAAAACATTCACTACCCAGGAGACAATGGCGAACGCACATAGCGCCCGCGACTGGTTTATTGCCGGTGGTGGTAAAGATGGCGATGTTGCTAAACACTTCGCTGCTTTATCTACCAATGCCGATGCCGTTTCAAAATTTGGTATCGACACCAAAAACATGTTTGAGTTTTGGGATTGGGTTGGCGGCCGTTACTCATTATGGAGCGCAATCGGTTTATCGATCTCACTGAGCATAGGCTTTGAAAACTTTACTGAGTTGCTCACGGGTGCCCACCAAATGGACCAGCACTTTAAAAATACCGAACTGGAACAAAACCTGCCGGTGATATTAGCGTTGATAGGTATCTGGTACAATAATTTCTTCGAGTCTGAAACCGAAGCGATACTTCCTTACGACCAGTATATGCACCGCTTTGCTGCTTACTTCCAGCAAGGTGATATGGAAAGCAACGGCAAACATGTAGATCGTAATGGTAATACTGTAGACTATTCTACAGGCCCAATTATTTGGGGCGAGCCGGGCACCAATGGCCAGCATGCTTTTTATCAGCTGATACACCAGGGTACTAAATTGATCCCTTGCGATTTTATCGCTCCTGCACAATCACATAATCCGCTAGGCGAACATCATCAAATGTTATTGTCTAACTTCTTTGCTCAAACTGAAGCATTGATGAACGGCAAAACCCGCGAGGAAGTAGTAGCTGAATTAAAGGCTGCAGGCAAAAGCGATGCTGAAATAGAAAAGCTTGCTCCGTTTAAAGAATTTGATGGTAACCGTCCAACTAATTCTATCCTGGTGAAGAAGATCACCCCGCGCACATTGGGTTCGTTGATCGCCATGTATGAGCACAAAATTTTCGTTCAGGGTATTATCTGGAACATCTACAGCTTTGATCAGTGGGGCGTTGAACTAGGCAAGCAATTAGCCGGAAAGATACTTCCTGAACTAAGAAATAATGATGAAGTGAACAGTCATGATTCATCTACCAATGGATTGATCAATCAGTATAAAGATTGGCGATAGTTGCAGTTTCCAGTTGGCAGTTTGCATGTTTTTTAATTACTGCAAACTGCCAGCTACTAACTGTCAACTATTTTTTAACCAACCTCACCTGGTATAAATGCGGCCATTTTTTTCCGGTAAGGAATATACGGTCGGTGGCTTTGTCATACGCAATGCCGTTTAATACATCCGAATTAAGGTTTCTTTTATTCTGAGGATAAAGATTGGTCAGGTCTATTCTTCCTGTAACTGCACCGGTTTTAGGATCTATGATCACAATGATGTCCTTCTCCCAAATATTGGCATACAATTTACCGTCAATATATTCCAGCTCATTAATTGCGTTTACAGGCCCCTCGTTGTCATATACATCAATATAACCAGTTTGGCGATAGGTGTCTTTATCCAAAAACCAGATACGATTGGTGCTGTCGTCAGTATACAGCTTCTTTCCATCAAAAGTTAAACCCCAGCCTTCGACACCTACATGATAGGGCAAAGTATTCAGCAGTTTAAATGTATTCTTATCAAAAACAAAAAGAAATCTAGGGTCTTTGTAAGTAAGCATTATTATCTTATCGCCTATGATGGCACTACCTTCCCCAAAATATTGGGTGTCGAGTTTGGCTTGCACAATAGGCTTGCCGGTTTCAAGGTTCACTTTCATTAACTTTGAATGCTTTAGCTCACCCGTGCTCTCATACAAGTAACCGTCTCGATATAATAGCCCTTCAGTAAAAGAGCCGGTGTCATGTGGGTATACTTTTTCGACCTTAAAAGTATATTCGTCGGGAGCTTTGGGTGCAAGCAAAACAATGTTTGTAGAAACATCCTGGCTCTTGCCACCCTGGAACAATTTGGCAGTAATAGACCGTGGCCCTAAATGCATTGAGTCTGTTTTTAGACTAACTGCCGATGAATCTTTCTTTGAGGCAAATCGTGTGGAATCAACGAGGTAAACGATGGAATCAGGTTTAGTGTCTGCGGGGTAACTTAGTTTCACTGAAACTGGTTGTCCTTGTTTGTAGCTGGTACCTGCTTCGGGGGTGATGGATAACCCGGTTTCCGGGGTCTTTTTATTACAGCCGGCGCAGCCAAAAGCCAGCATAGCAACTGCTGTTAAAAGCAGGATGGTATTGTTTCTCATAGTTTAATCAGAAGAAGGCCAGAAGGCATCTTCAATATGTTTTAGTGTATAGTTTTCGTTCCGGTCAAATAAAACGGATATCATGTCAAACCGCACTTCGCCCTGGTGATCCATCAGGTAAATATATTCATCCGCAGCGTCAGCCAATAACTTTTGCTTGCGCAGGTCTACAAAATCCTCCGGTTCACCGAACCCATTGCCTGTCCTGGTTTTTACTTCGGTAAAGATGATCATTCTATCTTTATAAGCTATCAAGTCGACTTCAGCCTTGCCGTGCGTCCAGTTCTCATCCAATATCTCGTAACCCAAACTCTCCAGGAATGTTTTTGCTAAACTTTCGCCCCTGCGGCCAAGGTCAAGGTGTACAGCCATTATTTAATGATCACTGAGCCTAAATAATCTGAGATACTCTTCTCCACCTTTTTCATTTGCATATACTGCGTCAGCAAAATTTCGGTATTCTCATCGCCTTCGGCTTTTTGCAGCTCAGCACGCAGTCCATCCAGTATCTTACTGACTTTATGTTTTTTCAGGTGGAATATCGCACCCAAAATAGTCGCCTTCATATTCACCTGTTCATCCGGTACCAATATCTTGTGCATCTCGTACCAGTTTTCGCTTAACGTATATTTGGTAGCTAATAGTGTGACCGTAAGGTCAACTATTTCCTTGTCAGGGTAGTGAATAAACAATTGCTCATCCGGCAATACACCGTTTTCCACTTCTTTACTATACAATTCTACGAACCGTTTGCTCGGGCTATGTTCAAACTCCACATCTCCCAATTCCGCTATCATAAATGGACCGATATAAGTATTGGCAATACCATCCCAGTCGATCATTTTACTGCCATAGAGAAGCAGTAAGCGAATAATTTCCTTTTCCTGGGTATAGTCCTCTTTTATAGATTTTTCAAGCGGGATTTCTTCAACCGGGAATTGCTCAGCTATATCAGCCTGCTTTGCTCCCTGCTGTCCATCCTTTTTGGATTTAGCCAGACGCATTTTATTGAGCTCCGACAGTAATGCACGCTCGTCGATCTGCAAGATATGGCTACAATCCTTTATAAAAACCGATGCCTTGATCGAATCCGGTATCTTGGCAATACTCTCTACTACTTCGCGGATCACTTCTGCCCGCTTAATCGGATCGGTTCCGGCCTCTTTTAAAAGAATATCAGTTTTATATATGATAAAATCTTTTCTGTTCTGGTCGATGTAGTTTTTAAAGGCATTTGTACCAACGCTGCGGACATAGGAATCCGGGTCATGCCCATCAGGAAACAATACTACTTTTACGTTCAATCCTTCTTCCAGGATCATATCCAAACCGCGCAGGGATGCTTTGATACCTGCCGCATCACCATCATAAAGGATGGTAATATTTTTGGTAAACCTGCTGATCAGCCTGATCTGCTCGACGGTAAGCGAAGTCCCTGAGGACGCTACTACGTTTTCGATCCCGGCCTGGTGAACGGATAATACGTCTGCATAACCTTCTACCAGGTAACAATTATCCTCGTCCCTTATTGCCTTTTTCGCAAAATGGAGCCCATATAGAACGTTGGATTTATGATAGATCTCCGACTCAGGCGAGTTAACATATTTCGGAACATTTTTATCGGTCTTCAAAGTTCTTCCGCCAAAGGCGATCACACGTCCGGTAAATCCATGTATAGGAAACATTACCCGTCCTCGGTAGCGGTCGTATAAAGTGCCGTTATCACGCTTAACCGAGAGGCCGCTTTCCACCAGAAATTCTTCCTGGTATCCTTCTTTTATAGCTTGTCCCGAAAAAGCTTCCCATTGATCGGGTGAATAACCCAGCTCGAATTTTTTTATAGTTTCGTTATTAAAACCGCGCTCTTTAAAATAGCTAAGGCCGATGTTCTGCCCTTCCTGGCTGTCCAATAAACTTTCATGGAAGAATTTCGCTGCATACGCGCTGACGATCATCAGGCTTTCGCGGTGGTTTTCTTCTTCTTTGTTTTCGTGTGATTCAACTGTTTCCTCAACCTCGATGCTGTATTTATTGGCCAGCCATTTCAAGGCTTCCGGATAGGTAAATTTCTCCAGCTCCATCAAAAAAGTGACTGCAGAGCCCCCTTTTCCTGAGGAGAAGTCTTTAAAAATACCTTTTGCCGGTGAAACAGTAAACGATGGGGTACGTTCATTAGCGAACGGCGATAAGCCGACATAATTCGCGCCTCGTTTTTTTAACTGCACAAACTCACCAATCACCTCGACAATGTCGATGGCCTCCATAATGCGGTCGATGGTGCTTTTGGTGATCATTTAACAGTTTACAAATGTAGGGCAATCCGCCAATGTTGGCGATTGTAATTTATGAAATATTTGCTTGCCTTCGTTTCAAAAAAGTAATGGCAATGCCAGTCAGCACGATTACGCTGCCCGCGATTTCCTTAAATTCAAGCTTCTCGCCCAGCAGGATCATCGCCCATATACCTGCAAGTACCGTCTGACTGAGCAACGAAACAGAAACCTTTGTCGCGTCTAAATAATTTAGCGAATAATTAATAGTGATCCACCCGGCTAACTGGCAAATCAGTCCCATTCCCAATAAATATAACCATGTTGAAGTGGGGAAATTCAGCATTTCATCATGCCGGAAACCGCAGATAATAAAGAGGAATACCGATGCTCCCAACATATTATAGAACATAAAGGTAACAGTGCTTATCTTTTGCAGGATGCCTTTGGTGATCATGATATAGATGGCGTAGAACAAGCTGGCGATCAATGCGAGGATCAATCCAATATTAAATTGCAGATGCAAAATTTGCTGATACCCCACCAATATCACCATACCAAAAATGGCTACCCAGGTACCAATCCAAAACATCGCACCTGACTTTTTCCGCAGTATCAGAAAGCTTAGCAAGCCTACCCAAAGCGGTGCAAGGTTGGCGATCAGGGTAGAGATTGTCGCGCTGATCTTCATCAATGAAAGATTCCATACAGCGATGTCGGCCCCGAAAACCACACCTCCAATCAATGCGATCAGTAAATCCCTTCGCTCTATTTTGAGCTGACCTTTAACAATACAATACGGAGCAAGTAACACCCACGCAAAAAATATGCGGTAAAAACCGGAGGTGATGGCGGGTGCAACGGAAAGCTTAACAAATATCGGCGAGAAGGAAATGCAGATAATGCCGATGATGAGGCTGGCCTTAGGATTCATTGTGAACAAAGGTAAGCGTCTGTGTTTGAATTTATGGAATTAAGGTTCAGACAAACAGCAAATAATCGTATTTTTGCGCCTCAAAATATTCTAATATGAGTCAGCGCACAAAGATCAAAGCATTGCTTGAGAGCGAGCAAACCAACATTGAAGTAACGGTTAAAGGATGGGTACGTACCTTTCGTAACAATCAGTTTATCGCTTTAAATGATGGCTCGACCAATAGCAATATCCAGATCGTGGTTGACTTTGAAAATACTGACCCGAACCTGCTGAAACGCATTACGACCGGCGCAGCCATCAGCGTGGTGGGCCAATTGGTAGCATCATTAGGTAAAGGCCAAAAGGTAGAAGTTAAAGCAAAAGAGATTGAAATATTGGGCGATAGCGACCCTGAAAAGTATCCGCTTCAGCCTAAAAAACACAGCCTGGAGTTTTTGCGCGAGATTGCGCACCTGCGTTTCCGTACCAATACTTTTGGCGCGGTGTTCCGTGTTCGCAACAGCTTGTCTTATGCTGTGCATACCTTCTTCCATGAGCGTGGTTTTGTTTACCTGCACACACCGATCATTACCGCTTCGGATGCTGAAGGCGCAGGCGAGACTTTTCATGTGACCAACTTGAACATGGCAAATCCGCCAAGACAGGAAAATGGGGAAGTTGATTTTAAACAGGATTTCTTCGGGCGCGCTACCAACCTTACCGTATCCGGTCAGCTGGAAGGTGAGCTGGGAGCCATGGCATTGAGTGATATTTATACTTTCGGACCAACTTTTCGTGCCGAAAACTCCAACACTACTCGCCACCTTGCCGAGTTCTGGATGATCGAACCCGAAATGGCTTTCTACGACCTGGAAGATAACATGAATTTGGCTGAGTCATTTTTAAAATACCTGATCGGTTATGTGTTGAAGCACAATGCCGAAGATATTGAATTCCTGAGCCAGCGTTTGGCCGAGGAAGAAAAACAGAAGCCGCAAAATGAGCGTTCGGAATCAACACTGATCGAGAAACTACAGTTCTGTTTGGACAATGATTTCCAACGCTTAACTTATACAGAGGCTATCGATATATTAAAAGAATCGACTCCGAATAAAAAGAAAAAGTTCACTTATCCGATTGAGGGCTGGGGAACCGATCTGCAATCGGAGCATGAGCGTTACCTGGTTGAGAAGCATTTCAAAAAACCGGTGATCCTGACCGACTATCCGAAGGAGATCAAAGCATTCTACATGCGCCAGAACGACGACGGCCAAACCGTAAGAGCGATGGACATCCTATTCCCGGGCATTGGCGAAATGGTAGGTGGCTCGCAGCGTGAAGAACGTCTTGAAAAGCTGGAAGAGCGCATGACTGAAATGGGCATCCCGACTGAAGAATTGTGGTGGTATTTGGATACCCGCCGTTTTGGGTCTTGTCCACATGCGGGCTTTGGGTTAGGCTTTGAGCGTATGGTACAGTTTGTTACCGGTATGGGTAATATCAGGGATGTAATACCTTTCCCGAGGTTCCCGAAGAACGCTGAATTTTGACCGTTGATTTCGGTTGATTTATATGATTACGCTGATTTTTTAACAGTTTAGGAATCAGCGTAATCAATCCAATCATTAATAATCAGCGGTTCTGACAGTATGCCGAAAATTGAACTCACTACCTCCATCCACGCTCCCATCGAAAAGGTCTTCGACCTCTCAAGAAGCATCGATCTGCATATGGAATCAACCAAACAAACCGGGGAGAAAGCCATTGCAGGTAAAACAAGCGGATTGATCGGGTTGGGCGAAACCGTTACCTGGAAGGCAAAGCATTTCGGCATCTGGCAAACACTTACTTCTAAGATCACCGAGTATGATCGTCCTAATTTATTTGTGGATGAAATGCTCAGCGGCGCTTTCAAAAGTATTCACCACGAACATCACTTTACAACTTCAGGCGATCAGACCATTATGAAAGATGTTTTTGAGTTTGAATCGCCTTTAAGTATTCTCGGTAAGATATTTAATATGCTGATCTTAACCCGTTATATGAAGAGGCTTTTGTTGGAGAGAAATAGGGTGATAAAAAAGGTGGCGGAATCAATTCAGTTTTAACGATGCAAAGAAATCATCTCTTTTAGCATTATTGTGATTCTCGCGCTGTACAATCATTAAGCCATAAAGATTAGTTCCTACCACTACGGTTAAAGTATAAAACCTTATTTTCTTTGAAGAATCATCACCCTCGACATTATAACAAGTAAAATTATTCCATTTCCCAATGTTCATTTCTCCAAGTAAGCTTCCGTTCATTTGCCTTTGCAAGCTATTTTTGATTTGGTCTGCAAATCGGCGCGTAGGTGCTAATGATGCTAACCTTGATGAATCCAAGCCATCCGTTTTAAACATATCAACCTTCGAAATAATGTAAATAGTAGTATCCTGATCTTTTACATAAACGCTGTGCTCATTAAGTACTGCAGGTTGCTTTGGAAGTTTAACAGATAATTTATCGTCTATTTTATATTCTATCCAATTATTCTGGGCTTTGACGATACTTGTCTCTAAAACAATAGCAATTAGAAGAAAGAATAATTTCATGTGATGAGGTCTGTATTACCAAATATAATACTTTAAAAATCAATTCCCCAACTGCTTCAACGCCAAATAAGCCATCAAGCCAGTACTCACTTTAAAGGCGTCTTCTTCCACATCAAAAGTAGGCGTATGTACAGATGAAGTAATGCCCCGACTTTCATTCCGGGTTCCTAAACGGTAAAAGCAGGAATCCGCTACTTGAGTGTAATAGGCAAAGTCTTCAGCAGCCATCCAGAGGTCAAGGTCAAGTACATTTTCTTTCCCTAAATAATCCTCAGCATAACCGCGCATGGCATTCGTCAGCTTTTCTTCGTTGATCAGGAATGGATATCCCTTCATGATATTGAATTCGCAGCTTCCGCCCATGCTTTCGGCAATGCCTTCGGCCATCTTCTTCATCTTTTTATGGGCATCTGCACGCCAGGCTTCGTCCATGGTCCGGAAAGTCCCCTCAAGGTAAACTTCATTAGGGATCACATTGGTTGCGCCATTGGCGATCACTTTACCAAATGAAAGCACTGATGGGCTCTTGGGGTCGTTATAGCGACTGATAATAGTTTGCAGCGCAGTAAGTATATGTGCGGTGATGATCACTGGATCGATATTAGCCTGCGGCTGTGCACCGTGCCCACCTTTTCCTTTTACCGTTACATAGATCTCATCGGTCGAGGCCATGTATTTTCCGGCCCTGAAACCCACTTTGCCGGCATCTATCCAGGGCATTACATGCTGACCCAGCACGGCTTGGGGTTTTGGATTTTCCAGCACGCCTTCCTTTATCATCAGACTGGCCCCCCCGGGTAGTTTTTCTTCTGCAGGCTGAAAGATCAACTTCACCGTTCCGGCGAACTGGCTTTTTAATTCTGTTAAAATTCTGGCAGTGCCTAACAGCGATGAGGTATGTGCATCGTGGCCGCAGGCGTGCATCACGCCATTGTTTTGTGACTTGTAAGAAACATCATTAGCTTCCAGTATCGGCAGCGCATCCATATCAGCACGCAATGCCACCACCTGATCGGAAGGCTTTTCTCCTTTTATCAAGGCAACCAGACCGGTATTGGCCATTTTGTGATATTCCAGGCCCATATCTTCCAGCTTCTTGGCTACAAAAGCCGAGGTTTCCACTTCGTGGAAAGAAAGCTCAGGGTTAGCATGTAAATGGCGGCGGTTGGCAACTACCTCGTTAAAAATGTTTTGGGAAAGCGTTTGTATGTGTTCTTTATTCATCGGTATCCGATTTGGGCGGGGTGATCTTTTCCTGGATGATAAACATCCCGGTGAATAGTTTTTTTAAGTCGTTCTGCAGTTTTTCAGCATCTAAACGTGTTCTGAAATCGCCTACGCGGACCTTAAAATTAGGTTCGTTATAAATAATATAGCTCTTTATATCCGGGAATTGCTCCAGGAATTTAGCCTGTGCATTATAAGCGTCTTTTCGGTTCTCGCCGGAAAATATCTGCACTCTGAAACCGTTAACGGTCATCGCATCGGCGCCCTTATTCAACTCCAGCCTGTGGGCCGCAAAGGTATCAATCCGGGGATCTTTTATCACCTCAACTTTACCACGCGTTTGTGCTCTGGCTGTAAAAGCAAAGAAAATAAAAAAGCAGCACCCGATTATCTGCAAAATAGCTTTAAAACGAGATGCTGCTTTATTCATAAATCCTAAATTCTAATTTCGAAACTCTAAAAATTTGAAATTCTAAATTCTAAAATTCAAATCCGAAATCGTATCCGCCAGCTGGCGGACTAAAATCCAATTACGCCTGTCCCACCCCGTGGCAGTTCTTATATTTCTTGCCGCTGCCGCATGGACAAGGATCGTTCCGGCCAATTTTTTGTTCAACTCTTACCGGAGTAGCTTTTGGTGGCGGTATATCGCTAAACTCGTTCATTGGTATCCCGCTTGATTCAGCCACCAACTCAGGTTTCGAAGTGCGCATTTGCCTCATATCTGTTTTCGGCTGCGGTTTAGCTTCTCTTATCTCTTCAGGCTCCTGTTGAACCGGAATACCGCCCCTGAACAAGAAGCTTACCATTTCCTTATTCACGGTAGCCAACATCTGGCGGAACAGTTCAAATGCTTCGAACTTATAAACCAGCAATGGATCTTTTTGTTCATAAACGGCATTCTGCACTGATTGCTTTAATTCATCCATTTCGCGCAAATGCTCTTTCCATGCATCGTCTATCAGGTAGAGCACCACGTTCTTTTCAAATGATTTGAACACTTCAGCACCTTTGTTTTCAACTGCCTTTTTAAGCGGAACAGCTACCTGTATACCGTGGATACCGTCGGTAAATGGAACCACAATATTTTCGATATACTCACCACGGGTGGTGAACACATCCTTCAATACAGGGTATGCCTGTTGTGCAATGGCCTCAGCTTTGCGTTTGTAGAAAGCTGTTACCTCATGGAATACCTTGTCGGTAAGCTGATTGATGTGTGTTGACGCAAATTCATCTTCGCTGATCTCAGTATCAACAGAGAACACACGGATCAGTTCCAGCTGGAACCCTTCGTAGTTATTTTCTTCCTTGTATTGGGTAACGATATCTGCTGCAACGTCAAAAACAGTATTGTTAATATCCACATCAAGGCGTTCGCCAAACAGGGCACTCTTACGTTTAGAATAAATTACGGTACGCTGTGAGTTCATAACGTCATCGTACTCCAACAAACGTTTACGGATACCAAAGTTGTTTTCTTCTACTTTCTTTTGTGCACGTTCAATGGACTTGGTGATCATTGAGTGCTGGATCACTTCGCCTTCTTCGATACCCATCCGTACCATCAGGTTTGAGATACGCTCTGAACCGAATAAACGCATCAGGTTGTCTTCCAATGATACGAAGAACTGGGTAGAACCCGGGTCGCCCTGGCGTCCTGAACGACCACGTAACTGTCTGTCCACACGGCGTGATTCGTGACGCTCGGTACCTACAATGGCTAAACCGCCAGCGCCCTTTACGCCAGGACCAAGCTTAATGTCCGTACCACGACCAGCCATGTTGGTAGCAATGGTTACTGTGCCTGCTTTACCGGCTTCGGCTACGATGTCCGCTTCTTTCTGGTGCAGTTTAGCGTTCAGTACGTTATGCTTGATGCCGCGCAGTTTTAGCATACGGCTTAATAATTCGGATATATCAACGGATGTTGTACCTACCAGCACAGGTCTGCCGGCCTCAGTCAGTTTCACGATCTCGTCGGCTACGGCATTATATTTTTCACGGATGGTGCGGTACACTAAATCCTGGCGGTCATCACGGATAATAGAGGTATTGGTCGGTATCTCTACCACGTCCAGCTTGTATATTTCCCAGAATTCACCAGCTTCAGTAACGGCCGTACCGGTCATACCGCAAAGCTTGTGGTACATCCTGAAATAGTTTTGCAGGGTGATGGTCGCAAAAGTTTGTGTCGCATCTTCCACCTTCACATTCTCTTTCGCTTCGATGGCCTGGTGCAAACCGTCAGAATAACGGCGGCCATCCAGAATACGGCCCGTCTGCTCGTCAACGATCTTTACTTTACCCTCGTCGATAATATATTCGGTATCTTTTTCAAACAGGGTGTAAGCTTTCAGCAATTGATTTACCGAGTGGATACGTTCAGATTTCACCGAGAAATCGCGCATTAGGGTGTCCTTTTGGGCTACCTTTTCTTCATTGCTTGCGTGAGACTTTTCGATCTCGGCAATTTCAGAACCTACGTCAGGCATCACAAAGAAATGCGGGTCTTCGCCTGACGCAGTGATCAGCTCGATACCTTTTTCAGTCAGTTCAACCTGGTTATTTTTTTCATCTATAACAAAGTACAGCTCAGCATCAACCTTCGGCATCTCTTTGCTCTGATCCTGCATGTAATAGTTTTCGGTCTTTAATAAAACCTGTTTGTTAGCGCCTTCACTCAGGTATTTGATCAGCGCTTTATTTTTCGGCAAACCACGATGCGCACGTAATAAAGCCAAACCTCCTTCATCAATTCCGGTTTTACCTTCGGCAATCGCTTTTTTTGCTTCGTTTAGTACCGTATTGATGTAGTTTTTCTGAGTATTTACCAAACGCTCGATGCGTGGTTTTAATTCATAAAACTCGTGCTCATCGCCGCGTGGGATCGGTCCAGAAATGATCAATGGCGTACGGGCGTCGTCAATCAGTACCGAGTCGACCTCATCCACCATAGCATAGTGCAATTTACGTTGCACCAACTCTTCAGGCGAGCGTGTCATATTGTCACGCAGGTAATCAAAACCAAATTCGTTGTTGGTACCGAAAGTGATGTCGGCCATATAAGCTGCACGGCGTGCTTCTGAGTTTGGCTCATGCTTGTCGATACAATCAACAGACAAACCATGGAATTCATACAAAGGGCCCATCCACTCCGAGTCACGGCGTGCCAGGTAATCGTTAACCGTCACAATGTGAACACCCTGTCCTGCTAATGCATTCAGGTAAGCGGGCAATGTAGCCACCAACGTTTTACCTTCACCTGTCGCCATTTCCGCGATCTTTCCCTGGTGCAATACGGTACCGCCTATCAGCTGCACATCATAGTGCACCATATCCCAGGTCACTTCGTTACCGGCTGCAATCCAGGTATTATGGTGTATCGCTTTGTCACCTTTAATCACGACGTTGCCTTTACGAGCCGCCAAATCGCGGTCGAATTGGGTAGCTGTAACTTCAAGGGTTTTATTTTCTTTGAGCCTGCGGGCGGTCTCTTTCACTACAGCGAATGCCTCCGGCAGGATATCCATCAATATTACTTCCAGTTCCTTGTTGCGGTCTTTTTCCAGTTTATCTACCTGGGTATAAAGTTCTACTTTCTCGCTCACTTCCAGATCAGGGTTATTTTCAATCCTGTCTTTAAGTTCCTGCAATTCAGCATCAATTTCTGCAAGGCCCTGTTTTATCGTCTCTTTAAAAGCTATGGTTTTAGTACGGAGATCGTCATGGCTGATACCATCCAACTTCGAGAATTCTGCTTTGATCTTCTCTACAATCGGCAGTATCGCTTTTACATCTCTTTCCGATTTGCTTCCAAAAAGCTTGCTTATAAAATTTAACATACGTATTTCGATATAATGCTACGGTGTCAACAATTGCGCCATAGCAATTTATGTAGTCATAATGGCAGGCAAAGGTACGGTTTTTAGGGGATTTGCAGATTGATTTTTTAATGTGCACATCCTCGCATCTACACATTTGCACATTATTTCTCTTCGTCGTCGCTTCCCCAATCTTCATCGTCGTCGTCAAGGTTGTCCTCGTCAAAGTCGTCCCAGAATTTATCTTCGTCAAACATCAGCTCTTCTAACTTCTCTTGCTCAGGGGTACTTGAATCATAACGAATTCCCCAGTTATCTGGTATATCGTAGCTTTTATCAAAACCGCGTATCCAGTTTAAAAATTCCAGTCTGAACTCTTCTACTTTATCCCGCATCAGTTGCACATAGTCTTCCTCATTGAGGTTGACCATTGCCGAAAAAATAACAGCGTTGAGCATATCCTGTGCGGCGATCTTGATCACCACAGCGTTTTGCATTTTTAGCGAATATAAGCCACCGCCTTCGGCTCCGGCAATTTTTACCTGCATGATCATGGCATTGCTTAGTATCTCACTGGCAAGGTGCTCCTTCTTGCTATCTTCTTTTAGCGCCTCAGCAATCACTTCTGCCAGTTCCAGTATTTCTTCCGACATCTGGAAGATGGGCAGTTCGCGATATTTATCCAATCGTTTTGACATACTGTAAAAGTAATCTTTACGCGGCTAAAATTGTTTGTATTATTTGTCTGAACTGTGACTACAATGATTTTAAGACCACTCTCTGATTATTGTTTTGCGGCCACGCACATCTTGGCATCTGCACATTTACTCATCTGCACATTTGCACATTAAAACCTATATTTGGCGCATGAATATCCTGCTCCTCGGTTCGGGCGGAAGGGAAAGCGCCTTCGCCTGGAAAATAGCTCAAAGTCCAAAATGCCAACAGCTTTTTATTGCGCCCGGCAACGCCGGCACCTCTCAGTATGGCAAAAATGTAAATATCAAAGCAACAGATTTTGAGAGTATTGGCAGATTTGCCATCGATAACAATGTCGATCTTGTGCTGGTAGGGCCCGAAGAGCCGCTGGTAAAAGGAATTCATGATTTTTTCCTGGCAGATGAGGAGTTAAAAAATATACCGGTTATCGGTCCGCAAAAAGAGGGCGCTCAATTAGAGGGCAGCAAAGATTTCTCCAAAGAATTTATGTTCAGGAATAATATTCCTACTGCGGCCTCAAAAACTTTTACGCGTGAGACCTTGCACGAGGGTTTTGCTTACCTATCAACCCAAAGCTTGCCGATTGTTTTAAAGGCTGACGGATTAGCTGCCGGTAAAGGTGTACTGATCTGCGAAACAATGAAAGAAGCAGAGCATGAGCTGATCAGTATGCTGACCGAGGCTAAATTTGGCGATGCCAGTTCAAAAGTAGTCGTGGAGCAATTTCTGAAAGGTATAGAGCTTTCGGTATTTGTAATGACCGATGGCGAGCACTATAAAGTACTTCCAGAAGCAAAAGACTATAAACGCATCGGCGAGGGTGATACCGGCCTCAATACAGGTGGCATGGGCTCTGTTTCTCCTGTTCCATTTGCAGATGCCGCCTTTATGAAAAAGGTACATGACAAGGTGATTGTCCCAACTGTTAATGGTTTGAAAAAGGAAAAAATCCCGTACAAGGGTTTTATCTTTATTGGATTAATGAATTGTGACGGTGAACCTTATGTTATCGAATATAATTGCCGCATGGGCGACCCGGAGACGGAAAGCGTAATGCTACGGATTGAATCAGATTTTGTTGATTTGCTACAAGGTGTAGCCGAGAGCAATCTGAACGAAAAGGAACTGGTTATTTCTAATAAGACCGCTGCTACTGTAGTTTGCGTAGCGGGTGGTTACCCGGGTGAATACTTAAAGAATAAGGTGATCACGGGGATGGAAAATGTTCACGAATCAAAAGTGTTCCATGCAGGTACATCAACGAATGGTGATAGTGTGATCACTACAGGCGGCCGCGTATTAGCTATTTCAACATTACAGGACAACATGTTTGGCGCCCTGCAACAGGCCACTGCCGATGCCAGCCGTATTTACTGGGATGGCATGTATTTTAGGAAGGATATTGGGTTTGATTTGGTGTAGTCCGGGAAGTCGGCGCAAGTCCGAAAGTCCGCATAAGTAAGACGGAAAAGTCCGGGAGTTACACTTCCGGACTTTTCTGTCTTACAGACTTTCCGACTCAATTATATTTTTCCAAACAGCTCTGCCAGCTTATCTTCCAGGTCGAAGCCATGTAGATTTTTGGCAACAATCTTTCCGCTTGGGTCTATCAGGAAGTTTGCGGGGATGCCGCGCACAACATATAATGCAGCAGGTTTACTTTTCCAGAATTGCAGATCGGATACCTGTGTCCAGGTCAGGAGGTCTTTATGAATTGCATCCAGCCATTTTTGCTTGCCGTTCGGCCGATCCAGTGAAACACCGAGTATAGTGAAGTTCTTGTTTTTATACATGCTATAAGCCTTCACCACGTTCGGGTTTTCCCTGCGGCATGGGCCGCACCACGATGCCCAGAAATCAACCAAAACATATTTTCCGCGGAATGATTCAAGACTAACCACTTTACCCGCGGTGTCTGCTTCAGCAAAAACCGGGGCCATTTCGCCTAAGGCCACAGCCTTAAGTTTCGGCAATCTTTGACCAAATTCCTTACCTCCTTCAGATTGTTTTACTTCAGGCGAAAGGCTTTCATACAATGGATTGACATCTGCATAATCAGCGCCATAAGCCGCATACATTTCTAATGCCATCAGGCTGATATAAGACCCTGGATGTGATTTAATAAAGTTTGCGTTTACCTCGTTTGATTTGGCGTCAAGTGCCTTTTGCTCTTTGGTGATCGCTCTCTGGAATTCCTCAGAGTCTTTCTGTTCAGGCGTTTCAGCTTTTACTTTGGCATCCAATGCCTCTTGTGCATCGTTTATCGGCTTGTTCAATGCATCGTATTCTGCATTTTCCTGGTTGGTCTTTGGCCCGTCAATTTTTGCCTCGTTAAGTTTACCGTCGCTGTTGACATTGATGGTACCGTTTTCAAGATAGATGGATTTATAGTCCTTATAAACCACGCCTCCAGTGCCCTTTTCGTTCAATACCAGGTACGCATTTATAGGAACAGTACCGACAGTACCAGAGAATTTGAACCCGCCGTTTTTTAAATTGACAGAATCTGTGGTTACTTTATCCTTTACCGAGTATTGAAGGTATATTTTCGAGGGCGCGTTCAAATTGCCCACCTTACCTTGTACGATGTATTTACCGTCCTGGGCAAAAGCTATTGCAGGTAGTAAGACAATAGCTGCAGAGATCAATTTTTTCATTTCGTTTTATTGAGAACTCAATATTACAAATAAATTCCCAAACTGATCCCTATAGCACCCAATCGGTACTATCTCAATACTTTTTTCAGCTCGTCTTCCAGGTCGTCACCACGCAGGTCTTGCGCGATGATCTTTCCGGCAGGGTCAATCAGAAAGTTTTTTGGGATGCTTTGCACGTTGTACAACCTCGCTACCGCGTTATTCCAGAAATTAAGATCAGACAGCTGTGTCCATCCGCCTAAGTGGTCGGCTTTGATCGCATTCAACCATGCAAAGGTAGATCCCGGTCTGTCCAGTGAAACGCCTATGATTGTGAAGTTCTTATTTTTATATTTATTGAATGTCCTTACCACATTCGGATTTTCCTGGCGGCAGGGGCCACACCACGATGCCCAAAAATCAAGTAAAACATATTTGCCTTTGAAAGATGATAGCCTAACTGCATGCCCCAAAGTGTCAGTCTGCTCAAAGTCGGGGGCCATCGCACCATTGGATGTAGCCTTCAGGCCCTCAAGCGTAGCACGTATTGAACGGGCTGTTTCTGTCTGCTGCAAATCCTTTGAAAGACCATCTAAAACCGGTAATAACTCATTGGGATCAGGAGACGGACCGCCTAAAGTGCCTAGTGTTAAAAGGCTTAGATAGCTATCGGGATTGGCTAATATAAAGGCCCTCAGCTTTGCATGATAATCGGCTTGTATCACTTTCAATTTTGTCTGCAGCGCGTTCTGATCAACAGGCTTACCAGCATTTGCCGGATCATTTACAGCTTTAACCTGCTCGCTCATTAATACATTTGTCTTTTCTCCCGCTTCCTGGTTAATAGCCAAAAGCTTCTGATATTGATCATTTATTGGGGAGCCGATGACCTTAGCCTTGTAAGCAGAATCAGGGCTTTGGATATTGATGGTACCTTTATCAAGGTAGAATGCGAGCTTATCTGAGTTCGGTCCGATATCCAACTTATTAACCCCTACACCTTTAAAATCAATCACCAGGATTGCCAGCGAAGGATACATAATATCGCCCTTGAACTCAAAATTACCATTAACCGCCTGGGCAGAATCCAACACCTTGTTCGAACCCAACTGGTAACCCATGTATACTTTGGCGTTCAGCTTACCAAACTTTCCCACTACATTAAAAGGTTGCGGAACCTGCGCAAATGCCAGAACTGGCAATGACAGCAACATGCAAAAAAACAATTTCTTCATTTATTATTAGATAATGATTTTGTTAACGTTCAATTGGATAATGAATTGTATTTCAGTTTAATTTCTGGTAAGTACGCCACCAAAGGTCGGGCATTTCACCGGCAACAGCTGTCTTGTAATCGTCATAACGACATGGCACTAAATGAAAGCGTTCGTTCATCGATCCCCCGGTTGGATATGGCACCTGCATCCACCAGCGGTCTGACTTTTTGCTTTTCACAAATACCAACTCGTGATCATCGTGCTTCAAACTTGTTTTATAGATCAGGTATTGCGATTTGGGGTTTAACGGAAAATCTTTCTTACGGTTATAAAAGCCATCAATAAAATACCAGATCATCTGGGCCAGCAGCGTCGCAGTCTGACCGTTATTATCATAAGCCGGATTGAATTCGTAGAACCCAATGGAGCTCAATTTATCATTAAAACCGGCATAACGCGCTATTTGACAAGCTTCTTCCCCATAAAAACCGTTTGGACTGGCGTTAGCATTACCCGCTGCGTCTGACGAACGGATGGCCCCCATATCGAAACTAATCATACTCGCATTTCGGATGACCGGCTCTGTTACGGCTACCTGGCCGCTCAACTCACCAAGCCGGTGCACATCAAAATATAGCTTATCCATCACACGTAGACTTTCCTGGCTCGAAAAATAGGTTTGATAACCCAGATTGCTATAATTGAACAGGTAATTAGGCTCGTGTAAAAATATTTTGTTGAGGTATGAGCTTGACGTCGTCTCCAGTCCCTCGGCATTACCATCGTCATCCAGGTCAAACCGCGGATCTATAATTACCAAATCAACTTTTTGCTCCAGTTCCTCATAAGCCATGTACTGGGCATAGGTGATATCCTGTCCGCCGCCGATTATAATCGGTAGGATGTTTTTTTTGATCAGTTCGCTTACAACTGTCTTTACAGCAAAATAAGTATCTGTTATGCTTGCTCCCTGGCGGATATTACCCAAATCGGCAATTTTGGTTTTATAAGCGCCCTCAAAAAGCAGGTATAACTTTTCGCGTACATAATCAGGGCCCAAAGCGCAGCCTGAATTATTTACAGCGTTGCGGTCGTCCTGTACACCTATAATAGCAATGTCTGTTTTCTGATCCAGTTCGGGGAAATCAACCGAAAAATGATTGATCTTATCACCCAGGTGACTAATGTAATAGCCATTTTTGGGCGCCAGTTTTTTCAGTTCAATCGGTGCAAAAAAATCAGATAAAGACATGTTAATTTGAAAATGTATTAATTTGAGAATTTGAAAATGGCCAAAAACCTTTACATTTTATAAAGACAAACATATTTAAATTATAACTTCATTTGCATTAAAATGAATTAAAAATATGAACATGTTCTAATTGAAGCGTTCTGCTATTTTTAAATTTATCACATCTTTGAAGATTCATTTTCAAAATTGTCACATTTTCAAATATTCAAATAAACAAATGATACTGGTTACGGGCGCAACGGGTTTTCTGGGTTCTGAGCTGGCTAAACAATTAGCCGAACAGGGCAATGTCATTCGCTGCACTAAACGGGCCACATCAAAAATCCCGGCATTTCTTTTGTCTTATCAAAAAAACATAGAATGGGTTGAGGCTGATCTGTTGGATATTTTCGCCCTCGAGAATGCCCTTGAAGGGATCACGCAGGTATACAATTGCGCTGCATGGGTGTCCCTGCGTCAGGCGGATAAAAAACAGATGATTTATACTAATGTAACGGGTACGTCTAACCTTGTTAACCTGTGCCACCAAAACGGAATAAGGATAGTGCATGTAAGCTCGGTAGCCGCTGTGGGTGAGGCCAAACCAGGCGAACTGATCACCGAAAATCACCATCTGGACGGGTCCACCGAAACCGACGGTTATGCTATCTCCAAATTGGAAAGCGAGATGGAGGTTTGGCGCGGCATTGCTGAAGGATTGGATGCCGTGATTGTTAATCCCTCTATCATTATCGGTCCCAATGCAGGAACAGAAGGAAGCGGGGCCTTGTTTAAAACTGTTCGCGATGGTCTAAAATTTTACACTTTAGGCAGCGGCGGATTTGTAGATGTGGAAGATGTTGCAAAATGCATGATCGCGCTAATGAATAGCAAAGTCAGCGGCGAACGTTTTATCATTAGCGCCGAAAACCTTGATTATAAAAGCCTGACGGCAGAAATAGCTGATGGCTTTGGTATAAAAGCGCCGCGGGCCTTAGCAAAACCCTGGATGATGGAATTAGCCTGGCGCTTCGCTTCTTTTGCCGGAGCTATTACCCAAAGGGCTCCGTCCATTGATAAAGTTTCTGCACAAGCTGCCTCGCTTACCAAAAGATTTGATAACACCAAGATAAAAAAGGCAACCGGCTTTGAATTCAAATCATTAAAAACCTCTATAAGAGAGGTGTGTGATGCTTTAAAAATAGCTTAATATTTCCCGAAACTTTTTATTTTAGCTAACATACTCCGGACTTATGAGAAGAAGCCTTTTGATACTCGTATTGTTTTGCAGTAGCTGCATAAATTCCGGACTGCAATCAAGAGCTGAACAAAGCGCCGAGAACTATGCACGAAACAAGCTTGCCAATCCTTTATATTTTAAATCGGTGTCATTTTCTGCGCTGCAAAAAAGGCGGTATACTACCTCGCTTGATACATCATTGGATGCAGCTGGCGTTAATGCTGATGACCATCGGCGCGTAAAAGCTTATGTAGATAGTGAAAATAGCCAGCGACCCGACCTGGCGGTAAAAAACGAAAAAGACGTATATAACATCAGGCACGATAAACTAACTTATTACCTGCTTATATACTCGTTCAGGACTGACTCAGCCGGGATGAAGAAGTTGATGAAATACAGGTTTGAGCTGGATACCGCGTGCAACGTTATTAGTGCGACGGACATCACCCACCTCAAAACAAGAGAGTGATAAAAAAGTCCATGACTGCCAAGCGCTTCATCTATTATTTATTCGCTCTGCTGTATTATCCGGATAAGTCCATTACCCGTATCGGCCACAACGATCCTCCCAACCAAATCAATCGCTACTCCTTGTGGATTATTAAAAGTAGCAACAGCGGTTGTTCCGTCTAAATTCCCCGCTGTGCCGGTACCGGCAAGTGTAGTTACTTTTCCGTCCGTTGCTATTTTGCGGATCAGGTTATTGTTCGAATCTGCTACATAAATATTACCGCCGGCATCAACCGCCACGCCGGTGGGTCTGTTAAAGGACGCAGCAGTACCGATACCATTTTGATTACCAGCAGTTGTGTTTCCTGCAATGGTGGTTACAACTCCCTGTGAGTCAATTTTACGGATCAAATTATTTCCTGCATCCGCAACGTATACGTTACCGCTCGAATCGACCGAGACGGATTGAGGCTGGTTAAATTGAGCCGAGGTGCCGGTACCATCCCTGGATCCCCGCACACCTTGAGTGCCCGCCAATGTGGACACCACACCCTTATTGGTAACCTTTATTATTATACTATTTCCATTGTCGGCGATGTAGACATTGCCTGCCGCATCAGAGGCTACGCCTGTCGGACCATTGATACCGGTGTCAAAAGTGGTTACGGCTCCCTGGATGTCAATTTTACGAATGGCTAAATTTCCAAGATCAGCAACATACACGTTACCGGCGGCATCAACCCCTACCCCGCTCGGCGAGCTAAAGGTAGATGAATCCTTCTTATTTGAAAATCCTCTGGCACCCGTTCCGGCTATGGTCGTAACTACGCCATATGGCGTAATAAAGCGAATCCTGTTATTTTGTTTATCAGCTACTAATAAAAAGCCTAAGTTACTGACAACTACGCCCGTTGGCTGATTAAAGGATGCCTGCGTCTTTGTTCCGTCTGCAAAACCTTGAGCACCACTTCCGGCTATTGTATTAACGGTCGAAGGGTGATCGATAATAATAGGGCCAGTTGGGGTCGTCGTGTCGCTTTTTTTGCTGCAAGCCAAAAAAAATAGGCCCGATAACAAAAAAATCAAAGTAAAATATCTTTTCATGTCAGAGGTGGTTAATTCTAAAATTGGATTTGGGAACCTAACTGGTATAACAATAAAAGCAAGTATAATAATACTTACGTACTAAATACATTAAACGTTACCCCTTCAGGATTATTTTTATTAGTTAACAGGTTTATCGTCATAATTTTCACCTAATTTTTTGTCAAAACAAATACAGTTATCAACATCCGCAAACTCTATCAACAAACTCAACATTTTACTATGATGCATCATACAAAAATTGCACATTTGCAGACAAATGGAGCAGTACTTTATTATCGATTTCGATAGCACATTTACACAGGTTGAGGCATTAGACGAGCTTGCTCGCATTTCGCTAAGAAAACACCCCGACAGAGAAAAAATTTACCAGCAAATAGAAGATTTTACCAACGCTGCCATGGAAGGACGCATTCCTTTCAGCGAGAGCCTGGAGGGCAGGGTGAAATTATTGCAGGCTAACCGCGAGCATTTGAAGCAACTGGTAACCCATTTAAAAAAGAAAGTATCTACTTCATTCTCCCGCAACAGCGCATTTTTTAAACAGCACCAGGACAACGTGCTTATCGTTTCCGGCGGTTTTAAAGAATTCATCACCCCTGTTGTAACTGAATACTTTATCAAAAAAGAAAATATCTACGCCAACACTTTCGTGTTCGATGAGAATGACAATATTATTGGCTACGACCGTGAAAATCCGCTTTCACAAGAAGGCGGTAAGGTAAAGTTGTTGCGCCAAATGAACCTGAAAGGCGAGATCTTTGGCATTGGCGACGGTTATTCTGATTTCCAATTGAAAGAATCGGGCCTGATCAAAAAGTTCTTTGCCTATACAGAGAATATCGAACGTAAATCGGTAGCCGAAAAAGCGGACCATATTACCCCGAGCTTGGATGAATTTCTTTTCATCAATAAATTGCCGCGTGCCATATCTTATCCTAAAAACCGCATTAAATGCCTTGTTGTTGGCAATGTTGGTGAAGAAGCTTTGGAACAAATGCGAAAAGAGGGTTATAACATACGTCAAAGGGAAACCATTGAAGAAAAATACCTGGAAGAAGCAGGCGTGCTGCTTTGTGATGAGGAACACCAACCTACAGCTGAACAACTACAAAGTGCAGAACGCTTAAAAATAATAGGTTGTTTTGGCAAAGTTGCCAGCAAAAAACTGGCCGAAGTAGCATGTGAAAATGGCATCATCGTATTCGACGATCCTAAATATAATCCCCGCAATGTTGATTTTATCCCAAAAAGAGTAATCGGCTTTATGAATGAGGGGAAAACGCACATGAGCTGTAACTTCCCCGATCTGCAGCCTCCACGCAACGAAAACGCGCACCGACTGATACACATTCACACCAACGTGCCGGGCATCCTGGCGCAGATAAACGGTGTATTAGCCCGTCATAACATCAATATTGTTGGTGAATTCCTGGTAACCAACGCGCAGATAGGTTATGTGATCACAGACATTACAGCAGGATACGGTAAACAGGTTTTGAGCGAACTGAAGGCGATCGATCATACGATAAAGTTTAGGTTGTTGTATTAGTGATCGGAGATCAGTTAACCAGTTAATCAGTGATTAGTTAACTAGTTTAAACGATGCCTGATGCCCTAATCACCCGTTAACTGGCCACTGGTTAACTAATCACTCTCCCCTCAACGGAACTACAAGGACCGGGACTTTAGAATGCCGCACCACGTTTTCAGCGATGCTACCCATAAACAGACGATCGATACCTGTACGACTGTGTGTTCCTATAACTATCATGTCGGCACCAAATTCGGCACTGCATTTTAATATTCCATCGGCAGTAAGTCCATACTCCGTAAAATTGGTTATTTTCAATTCGTCAGCATATTGCGCCTGTATACGTTTTAAGGTATTTTCAGCCGCTTCTTTTTGAATGCGGACCATTTCCGACTCATCTATCATAGAAACCTCTGCGGTCATCCCTGTAATTGAATCGCTGCCCGCCGCCGGCATAATAATTGGCTCGATAATATTTACAAGGCCCACTTCAGCATTGCAAAGCCGGGCCATTTCAAATCCAAATTCAGCTGCGTGATCGGCATACCTGCTATCGTCAACTGCAATTAAAATTCTCCGTATCGCCATGATACATACGTAAACTATAAATCTATTGCTTTTGTTTCTGTATTTGCCAGCTTTATTACCTTTGCCAGATAAACCGATCCAATGAGTATTAGTCCCGAAATCGAATCACGTCTGGCGTTGTTACAGGAAAAGTATGAAGCTATGGGTCAGGATATGATCTCCTACCTTGATGGTTTGCTGCATGCTGACTTCCTCACCTATTGGGATTATATCCACCTCGACACCCTGCTAAGCCTGCAAAACCCCAAAACACCGTTCCCCGATGAGGAAATATTCATCATGTATCACCAGATCACCGAGCTCTATTTTAAGCTGGTGTTGCATGAGTGTAAACAAATTACCGAAAAGGAGATATTAACGGCGGATTTTTTTACAGCGAGGATAAGACGCATCAACCGGTATTTTGATGCATTAATTGAGTCGTTCGAGATCATGGTTGATGGGATGGAAAAAGAGCAATTCCTGCAATTCAGAATGTCGTTACTACCTGCCAGTGGTTTCCAGAGCGGCCAGTATAGAATGATCGAGATTTATTCAACTGACTTTATTAACCTGGTTGCCCTGGACAAACGCAAGGAACTGCGCAGCGCACCGATAGAAGACCAGTTTGAATACCTATACTGGAAATTCGGGGCGACCGAATTATCAACCGGTAAAAAGACGCTCACGCTCAAACAATTTGAGAAAAAATATTCCAGGCAATTCATTGACCTGGCTAAGGCTGTCACCAATAAAAACTTTAATGTCCTATTACAGCAATTACAATATGAACAGCAATCAACCATACAACTTGAAAATGAATTGCGGCAATTGGATGTAAACGTAAACGTAAATTGGCCATTGTCTCATTATAAATCAGCTGTGCGTTACCTCAACCGTGAGCCTGACGAAATAAAAGCTACCGGCGGCACCAACTGGCAGAAATATCTGCCCCCACGTTTTCAAAAACTGATATTTTACCCGTCGCTGTGGACAAAGGAACAGGAAGATAATTGGGGCAAAGCCTGGGTGGAGAGTGTATTAGGACTATAGCTCGCAGATTATAGTTCATAGTCATTAAATGGTCATTATCAGGGTTTTTATATGAACTATGAACCATTACCTATGAACTTTCTGCCAAAAATCCTATCTTGCCACTTTCCACTTTTAATACCTAAGGATATGACTGAGACGCTGGACATTAAGATCACAAAAACTACCAATTCCCGTTTGTCGCAAACGGATTTTAGCAACCTGCCATTTGGCAAAATTTTCTCTGACCACATGTTTGTGGCCGATTATGCTGATGGCGAATGGAAGAACTTCGAGATAGTCCCATACGCTGAGATCGGGTTAAGCCCAGCTATTTCTGCTTTGCATTACGGACAAGCTTTTTTTGAAGGACTGAAAGCTTACAAACACGCTGATGGTAAGGTCTCCGTCTTCCGCCCTGATAAAAATGCAGAGCGCTTTAACAAATCCGCAGAGCGCCTTTGCATGCCTGAATTACCTGAAGAAATTTTTGTTCAAAGCATCGCTGCATTGGTTAACCTTGACCGTGACTGGATCCCGGCACAGGCCAACCATTCTTTATATATCAGGCCGTTTATGTTCGCTACCGATCCGTTTTTGGGTGTAGCGCCAGCATCGACCTATAAATTCATCGTATTAACCTGCCCTGTAGGTCCGTATTTTTCAAAAACCTTGAGAGTTAAGATAGAAACTTACTATACCCGCGCTGCTGCAGGCGGAATGGGCTTTGCAAAATCGGCAGGTAATTATGGTGGTGCCATGCTTCCAAGCCGTAAAGCAGTTGAAGAAGGCTTTGATCAAATCATCTGGACCGACGCTAAAGAGCACAACTACATTGAAGAAATGGGTGCTGCTAACGCGATGTTCGTTTTGGACGGCAAACTGATCACTCCGTCAACTGAAGAGAATACTATTTTGAAAGGCATTACCTGCAATACCGTTATGACCCTGGCACGCGACTGGGGCTTTCCGGTTGAACAACGCCGTATTTCTGTGGCGGAAATTATTGAAGGTGCTAAAAACGGCAAACTTACCGATGCATTCGGTGCAGGCACTGCCGCTACCATCGCTCCTGTGGGCTCTATAGGTTACGAAGGCGAAGAATATTTCTTAAGCGATCCGAAAACACGCGAATTCTCACAAAAAGTATTAAAAACTTTGGATGGCATCCGTTACGGTAGTGCTCCTGATCCACACGGGTGGAATTATATGATTTAGTGAATAGTGAATGGTGAGTAGTGAATTTGATTTTCTACTCACCGTTGACCATTCACTACTATTCACTGCTCACTTGGAGAGATACTGTGGCACTTTTGCCAAATACCACTTTCTGATCTCTCTTCAAAGGCTGCGTGTTCCACAAGCACTCTCGCGCAGTTAATTTTTGTGATACTGGATCAATCGAAATCAGTTGAAAAGAAAGTAAAGTCTCATCTTGAGCGGAATACTTCCCTTTGATCGGCGAGTCAACTCTGAACACATCCAGATTGACATCATTATCCGGCCCGTGATAAGTATAAAACTCATTCCAGTTGCTGTTACCATGAAAATAGGCTTTTATATTAGGGTGTTGTTTTAAAAATCGCACAAATCCGCGTTGTTCGATCTGGGTTGCACCGTCATCGGCCGCTGCGATATGTCCTTCCTTATAATGTTCTTCAGTTAAATTTTGAAATTTATTTTCCTCCGTCATGTTATAAGGAGGAAAAGGATTGGTAAAATGTTTTGATTCACATTCCGGCTGATCGTGCGTAAAAATGATAACCGGAGTAGCTTTAGCCACGGTATCCAGGTCTTTTTCCATCCAGACACGCTCGGCAGAATCCGGCCAGAGCGTAATAAACATCATATGAATACCTTTGATATTGAACGAGTAATTTACCTTTTCGGTATGGTATTCATAATCAGCATTCGTTAATGGTTTTGCAGGCTTCAGCATCAGGTTGTATATTTTCACCATTGATGTCGGGTCAGTTGACGGCCTTAAGGGCTTGGCAAACCCAATGGCATTTGATATATCATGATTGCCGGGAACAAGCAATAATTTAGCCTTGTTACCATCGACTCCTTTCAGCGTAATGGAATTCATATAATCGATCTCAAACTGCGACCACGAGGCAGCCGCGCTTTGTATCGGTGCCTCCATCCTGTTGGCTATATCGCCGGTTTGCACTACGTAATCGACATGGCCGGCTTTGCTCCCTGAACCGATTCCCTCATCTTGTGGTAATGTCAGATCGGGAATGCTATTCATCTGCTGTATCATAGCCGCATTAACAAGATGACTGCTCACATTACTATCACCCCTGAATTTTGTCCGGTTAATACCGTAATGGGCATCCGAGCTAAAGACCATGGTGATTACAGGAGAGCTTGAGGCTTGCGCAAAACATCTCTCTGAATAAAGCACACACACCACCAGGCTAAAAGCAACCGGTAAAAGTTTATGCATCTTTAAAAAACATACGTTCATTATTTCCTTTTATAAAACGAAATCGTCGCTAAATGACCGGGATGATCCCTGATCTCGGTATCGGTATAATAACCGGAGCCATCCGCCGCAAAACATATTCCTTCGCCCTGGGGCTCGTTATTAGCATAAGGCGCAATCTGAGGAGCGGTTAGCAATCCTGCAGAGACCGAAGTTCCGACAGGCAGCTTCCAATACCATATTTGTCCGTTATTTCTCAATAGTATTTCGGTATCATCAGGAGAAATGTCACCAGCTGTTGCCTTATCCATATATAGCTGCACCACAGGCGTCATCACCGTGGGCACTTTAGTACTTTGTGGGTAGCGGGCCACGTAAACTTTTGAGATGTTGCTTTCCTTACTGGCAATGTAAATATCCTTCGTTAAAGGATCAACCATCAGTGTTTCTGCATTCCGCGGGCCATCCGGGTATTTCAATTCAATAATATCCAATGAATCTATATTCATGGTTACCGGTAAGGTTTTTCCTGTAAGGTCAGGCTCGGGAAAACGATAAATAAGCACCGAAGGGTACTGAGAATGGTTATCGCCAATATCTCCTATGTAAACATAATTTTTGCCGGGTGCAGGACCTTGGCCAACAGCAATATCTTCCCAATCACGGTTACCCACGGGGGTTAAAGTGAGTGTTCCCACATTATCGCCGTTTCCATTAGTCAGATAAACCTGGTTAGCGTTGCCGCTGTCGTTATGAATATATAATATACCAGGGTTAATCCTGCTTGCGGCTACACCGGATATTTCCAAAAGATCAGTCCGGGCGAGATCATTTACGACAGGTATCGTATTAAACAGTTTTGCAGTATCAAGGCCAATTGGATTATAGGTTATTTTGGGAAAATTTACCTGTACCGGCGGCTTGCTTGCAATAGTATTTTTTTGCGGAGCGACTGTATTTACTGATTTATTGCAGGAAAAAATAGTCAGCATAAAAAAGCATAACAACCCATTTTTAATATTGAACAAATTACTGTTCTTACTAAAAAGGGTTGTCATGCTAAAGATCAAGCTTTTCAATATCGATAAATATTAGTGCTGGTTACCTGTTCCGTTAGACTGGTAGCAACCCATATCTTTTCCCGGAGCAGTGATCTCGCTCGCACCAAAGTTAGGATCAACAAGGATGCCCCCAGTAATTGGTTTAATCTTGGTAGCATCAGTGGTGCCTGCGCCAATTGCTGGCGAACCCGCTGCCAGGTGGAAGTTGTAATTATCAATTGAACACTGAGTAATCCAGAAGCCGTTAGCTGCCGGAAGCGGATAGTTCACGAACATCGGGTTGTTCTTGCCTGCCAAGGGCGTGCCATCATAAATTAATCCAAAAGTATAGCTAGCACCCAAGAAGGTAGCCATGTTTGGGATACCGTGAGACTGAGGGTGCGTTACTACCGGCTGAGCAATGTTAGTTGGCACAAATTGACCAGTGATAGCCGCATTATCTCCGTAAAAGAAGTTGTAGTCGGTAGCCGTTTGAGCAATCAGTTTTGAGGCATCATAAGTTGTATCAGCTAAATACACTTTTGCACCACCTGGGCCACCTGCAATACGGACACCGAAGTTACAATCAACGATCAGGTTATTGTAAACCGATGCTCTTGAGCTGTTTTCGATTTCAACCGAACCGCTTCTTGCACCGTAGGTGCCATTGTTTCTGAAACCGTCATTAATGTATGTATTGTTGTACATGGTAAACTGGCACTCGTCTCCGGTTGTACCGTCGCTTGCAGTTTTGGTGCCGTTGGTTGCGCCACCGATGATCAGGTTGTAAGCCATGTTACCATGCGAGCTGCCTTTGGCGTTAAAGCCATCGCCGCCGTTGCCTCCACATTTTTCCATGGTGTTTCTCATAATATTGTATGCCCCGCCATAGAAACGGGTAGCATCGTCGGGCGAACCGTATAACCATGAATCTTCAAGAACTAGTAGACCATTTGGGTTAGTGAAATAAAGGATATACTGAGCACCAACCTTTAATGAGTTACCACCGGTGAACGGAAGCGCTTTTAATTGAGCACCACCAAAATCAAGATGGGTCCATTTAATTACGCAAAACTTGCTTGTTGGACCGCAGTAGATACCGCCCCAACCACCAACGTACGCCGAATCGGCGCCCAAAACTGATGCACCGGTAGTTTTGGTTCTACGTGGGTCGGTAATAGTAATAGGGGCGTCTTTTGTACCAAGGCAAACCAGGTTACCGTTTACAATAAAATTAGCGCCATTCGTCATATTAATTTTAACGCCTTTCTGGATCAACAGAGTGTCACCTGCATTGATAGTGATATCGCCGCTTACGGTATAAGTTTGGCTGGCCAGCATGGTACCTTTGTAGCTGCCTGCTGTTAAAGTGGCAGAGTTGCTGATTGGCTTACCAACTTGTATTTGTGGTTGTGACACCACTACTTTATCGGCTTTCTTGCTGCATGCTGCAAGCGCGAAAAGCGATATACACAATGAAATGATTTGTAATTTTTTCATGATCAATGAAATAAATGGTTGCTAATTAATTTATTACTGTGTTTGTTATATACTTTAGAAATTATACTTACACCCCAGGCTGTACCGGGCATAAAATCGATCGTATTCTACCGTTGTATAGTTTGCGCTTTCCTGATGTTGATATTTAGCTATACCGGTATAGTTATAAGTATTATTTTGTTTGATTATTAGTTCGTAAGGTGTGTTTAAAAGATTATTAGCTTTAGCATAGACAATAAAGTGCCTGCCGATCTTTTTCTGAGCAGAAAAATCCAGAAATGTGGATGGCCGTTCCCAAGTATCCAAACCGTAATATTTTGATACGGCTTGTATCCTTTGTCCAATGTATGTCAGTGACAATTGAGCATCCAACCCATTTTTCTGATCCTTATATAACAGTGAAGCATTGCCGATATGTGCGGCCTGGCCCTGTAGCGGGCGGGTCTGATTAATTTGTTTAACTTCCCCATTTGCTACGATAGTTTTGGGAGTGGTAATTTGTGAATTGGTATAAGTGTAGTTTATTGACGCACCAATGTTACCAAAGAACTTTTTGGCCTCGAGTTCAACACCATAATTTTGGGCGTTACCGAAGTTTGTCGGCGTAAGATATAAAGCTGCACCCCCATTCGCTTGCTGCAATTCAGTTTCGATAGGATCAACGAGCTGTTTGTAGAAGGCGCCGACCATAAATTCATCAAAAGCACCCGGGAAAAACTCATATCTTAAATCATAATTATTAATAACTGTATGCTGCAAACTGTCGCTGCCAATATGCTGATAAGTTTCATTAGTAGTTTGGTCAGGGTATGGAATAAGATCGGCAAATGCCGGGCGAAGAACAGATACATAATAAGATACCCTAAGTGCCTGGTTATCTGTAAGAGCATATTTAACATTGACGCTCGGCAAATAATCGGTATAAGTTACAGTTGCTGATTTACCGGCAAATTTTGCAGGGAGTTGTGAATTATAATATTGGTACGTATGCTCTCCTCTTACCCCCGCTATTACATCCAGACGATCGGTAATATAATATTTCACCATACCATAAACCCCCTGGATGTTTTCCAGAAAAGTATAAACACCTGGATCGGTAGCAGAAGATCCTTTTGCGTTTACTGTGTCGGCGCCGGCAAACATAAATTTCGCATTTGGAATTGTAGTATAAAGCTCCTGGCCACCATTCTCCTGAGTATGTGGTAAGTCATAGCTATCATTAAAATTGTCCCTGGTTTTGTGCCTGAACATTCCACCGGCTGAAAATGCGGCCTCACGTCCAAAAATCTTTGCATCGTAGTGGAGATTTAAATAGGCTGAAATATCTTTATCCGTATTATGCGTCCAGTCTCTTGATTCATTTTTAACCAGAACAGGCCCTTTACTTATGTCATGGGCAACTGAAACATATGGCTCATTAGGATTACCTGTAGCCTGGCTTTTGGTAGTTGAGGGGTCCGGGCTAGTGGAATATTGCGTGTCAAACTCGGCATCATCTGGCAGTTTGTGGGTAGCTTTTGAGTTTGCAACAGTCCAATCAATGGAGAACGGTCTAAATATTTTGTGTTTACCGCTTAAGGTTACGTTATAAATGCTTTGCAGGTCGCTACGGGTTTCGGTTAAAGTATCAATGGTGTAGGAACCGCGGTATCCCTGGTAAGTGTAACCACCATAAGTGTCCTGTACAGTTTGACGAACCCTGTATTGATTTAACTGCAAATAAGTACCAAATAATTTAATGCTGTTACTCTCGTCGAACTTATAATCGATAGCTGCGATAGCCCCTAAACGTTGAAGCCTGGTGGAATACTTGCGATCATAAGAACTCTGAAAAGCTGTTTCCTCATTTTGCTGGGAATTACCTATTGGCGGCCCTACCGTATTTGTTTGAACTTGCACAAAGCTATTTTGTCCCTGGTATAAATTTTGGTAACTACCAGAGAAAATCACACCTAATTTATTGTCCAGATACCGGTTACCTATGGTTAAGCTGGCGTTAAGATTCGGCAGAGGATTGTTTGTTTTGGTTATTAGATTTTGATAAGGAAAATCATTGGGGTTGGCTATCCCGCCCGGTTTTATTTCGCCCGGCGCTTTACTGTTTACCGTGCTGTGGTCAAAGCTGGTAAACGGTCTGTTAAAAAATATTTGGCTATAGCCAGTACCAACCTCGCCTTCAACCCTCAACTTATCCGTAGCGGTTTTCATTACCAGGTTAACTACACCTCCGGAAGCGTCTCCTTCCATATCCGGTGTAAGGGTTTTATATACCTCTAAACGTTCTACCAGCCCGGCAGGAAAAATATCCAGGGGCACATATCTGTTTTTGTTATCCGGGCTTGGTATCTTGATTCCATTTATCAGCGTGGTATTATACTGTTTGTCCATCCCACGAATGATTACGTGCTGTGCATCACCCGTACTGCTTCTGTCAACAGATATACCTGACACCCTGCCGAGTACATTGGATACCAGCACATCCGGAGAAATGGCTATCGATTGTGCAGACACTACGTTAATGGTATTATTCGAGTTTTTTTCGGCACTTCTTGCAAATCGGTCGTTATCTCTGCTAACATGTTCGGTAACCATAACCTCATTGAGCGCCTTCGAGTTATCGACCATTGCAATATTCAGAACGGCTGGATTGTTGTTTGACACCTCAATTGAATACACCTGAGATGTTTTATACCCCACGTACTTTACTTGCAGCTTATAAGTTCCTGCGGGCACATTCTTAAAAATGTAAATACCATCGAGCTTAACAGTAGTATTTAACTGGAAATCGCCCTTTTCAATGTGAACGGTGGCACCTATAAGTGCCTCATCATTTTTAGCATCGGTAACACTACCTTTTATGGCTTGTGCATGAACAATTGTGGAAAAACAAAACAGCATTAAAATGCTCCAAAAACATCTTCTAAAAGATTTCGGGAAACAAAAGGAATGTGAAAAAAGTACTTCAGGGGTAAAGGTCACTCTCATTAAAACACCAATTTTGGGCAAAGAAACCTTTTCAATTTTGGATAAAAACTGAATTTTGTGTTCGGGAATATTTATTAACTGAATGATTTTAATGACTTAACATTCAATGCGTTTTTACCGAAAAAATTCAGTTTCTAAAAACATTGTGTTAACACCATTGGCAGAGAAATTAACATGGATATTATAAACAATCGTTAATAAGCACCCAGGGCGCAAAAGAAATGTTGAGCGACAGAAGTGAACGCTTTATTTAGTAGTCTAAAAAAGATGAAGCTTACTCGACAGTAACTGTCAGGCCTTCCTGCTGCAATATTTTTCGGTAGATTTCCATCTCAGTAAAAGAGCCTTCCAGTATTGCGCATTTGCCTTCATTATGTACTTTCCAGGCTATTCTTTCAGCTTGCGACTCTGAATAATCCAGGTATTTCATCATGCAGAAGATCACATGATCGAATGTGTTCACATCGTCATTCCATAATATGAGGCGGCGCATTTCTTTTAGCCCGGCTAGTATTTCCTCGAGCGTTAGGGTCTCTTCCTGAGTTTCTGTCGGCATTGTAAGCACAAATTTACCTAAAATCGGCAATAAAAAAGGCAAAATGATGTTAGCTTGTGAAAAAGTAACACTTTCGTCACAATTATAATGAAAACATTATTTCTACCGCTGTTGTGTGCGGGCTACCTGCAGCTCTTTATATCGGCCACCGCTTTTGCACAGGATAAAGCTGCTCCAAACCATTTACTGCCACCACCATCCAATATTATTATAGACGGCAACCTGAAAGACTGGGGTGATAGTTTGCGCTATTATAACCAGGATAAACAACTAAACTATGCGCTCGCAAATGATCAGGATAACGTTTATATGGCGATCCGTATTAATGACCGCAGCGAGCAGATAAGAGTATTGAGGGCGGGCTTAACTTTAAGCATAGATACGCGTGGTAAAAAGAAAGAAACTTTTACGATGACCTTCCCTTTTGGCGATGGGAGTGCACCAAGCATGGCAGAAAACGCGATGGACTTACACGGCGGTAATAACGATGTAAAACAAGAAGAGCGCGAGGAACTGATGAAAGCTAAACTCACCAAATTGATGGAAATAAAAGTTACCGGCTTTAAAGATGTCGAAAGTGAAACCATGACCACCTCAAATACTTATGGTTTTAAAGTAGCCATTGATTATGATAAAGACGGCAGCCTGGTATACGAGGCTGCAATTCCGCTTAAGTTTTTCCATGCTGATGATCTGTTAAAAAATGAATGGGCCTTCAACTTTAAGATCAATGGCATTACCAGGCCGGGACAAGATAAATATAACGCAGATCATGAAGGCATGACCCGTGGAGGCAGTGCCGGCGGTCGCGGCGGAAGAATGGGCGGAGGCCGGGGCGGTCGCATGGGTGGCGGTGGTGGCAACAATACACCAGTAGACCGTAGCGAACTGTCAAAATCTGTTGATTTTTGGGAGAAATATTACCTTTCTAAGTGATAGTAGTGAGTGGTGAGTAGCTATTAGCAATCCTGAACGAATTATTCACTATTGACTATTCACCATTGACTACCATACTAAAATTTATTCTTCCACATCATACTCTCCACAGGGCGGGTAGTTGGGTTGTTGTATTTAGCGTTTGATTTGGTATTATACATGACTTCTATATCGCCTTCTACCGCAAAGTAGATCAGCTGACCAATAGGCATCCCCGCATATACACGCACAGGTTGTGCAACCGATATCTCCAGCGTCCAGGTATTGCAAAAACCTACATCGCCTTTACCCGCCGTGGCATGGATATCGATGCCCAAACGACCAGTACTTGATTTACCTTCCAAAAACGGCACATGGCGGTGCGTTTCGGTGTACTCCATTGTCACACCTAAATAAAGGGTGTTGGGCTGCAGAACAAAACCTTCTTTCGGAATTTCAAAGCCATCAATCTCATTATGCTGCTTGGCGTCCAGGACACGGTTGCGATAAGTAGCCAGGTGCTTGCCTAAATGCACATCGTATGAATTGGTACCTAAGCAGTCGCGCTTAAACGGTTCGATAATAATATAGCCCTTATCAATTTCTTCAAGAATGCGTTTGTCCGATAAAATCATTGCACTGTGATATTTGGCCTAAATTATAATTATTTGATTTATTTTGCCATCCTTTTTGCAATTTTACTTTATGGCCATAGCATACAAAAAGCAAATTGACGCTGATACCGAATTTGCTCTTTGGAAAATAGAAGAGAAAGCGGAGGATTTGTACAAGCAACTCCAGTTGAACGACCGCGAAAAAGCTTATGTAGAAAAACTGAGCCATGGCAAACGACACCTTCACTGGCTCGGCACGCGCGTACTATTACGCAAGATGCTGAACACGGAAGAGTACATTGATTGCCAGGTCGATGAGCATGGCAAGCCTTACCTGGTCCATCTGCCCTATCATATTTCGCTCAGCCATTCCTTTGATTATGCTGCGGTAATGATGAGCAAAACGCATCCAGTGGGCATCGATATCGAGCAAATAAAGGAAAAGGTAGAACGCATTGCCCATAAATTTATGCGCCCGGCCGAAATGAGTTTTATCAATCAGCAGGATAAAGTACAACAATTGTATGTTTGCTGGTGCGCCAAAGAAGCAGTTTATAAGTGCTACGGGCAAAAAGAAGTCTCTTTTGCGGATAATATTTCGCTCGATCCCTTTAACTTTGCAAAGGAAGGGCTTGTGCAGGCTCACCTGAATAAAGGCACGGTATCAAAAGATTATAAGGTAGATTATTTGCAGTACGAAGATTATATGATCGGCTACGTAAAGGGATAGGGATATGAAGAACAAACGAGTATTTTTTCAGGATTGGGGTTTGACAGATTACAAAGAGGCATGGGACCGTCAGGAAGCACTGTTTGGCCAAACTGTTGAACTCAAAACCAAGATCCGCAACCGTAAGATCACCAGCGAGGGCGATGAATACAGCGAAGAAGATGAGTTGACCCCGAACTACTTGATTTTTTGCGAACACCCGCACGTTTATACGCTGGGCAAAAGCGGCAAACCCGAACACTTGCTCCTGGATGAGAAGGGCCTGAAAGAAAAAAATGCCGTTTTCTATCCTATCAATCGTGGCGGCGATATTACCTATCACGGTCCGGGACAGATTGTAGGTTATCCAATCCTTGACCTGGATAATTTCTTTACCGATATACATCTCTACCTCCGCACACTGGAAGAAGCCGTGATATTAACAATGGCAGATTACGGTTTGAAAGGCGACCGCTACCCCGGTTATACCGGCGTATGGCTTGATCCGGATAATGAAAATGCCCGTAAGATATGCGCAATGGGTGTACGTTGCAGTCGCTGGGTGACTATGCATGGCTTTGCTTTCAACATCAACACCGATTTGGATTATTTTAAAAATATCGTTCCCTGCGGCATCGATGATAAGGCGGTAACATCTATGCAAAAAGAACTAGGCAAAAAGGCCGATATAGAAGGCATCAAGAAAAACTTAAAACATCATATTTCCGTATTGTTCGATATGGAGATAGTATGAGATCGATCTTAATAACCTTTGTAGCATTTTGCAGCTGTTTATTGATGACTAGCGCATCGGCTCAAACTACTAATATGAATTCAAAGGATGCCTCTGCCCAACACATACTGACCTACCTCGCTCTTGGCGATTCGTATACCATTGGCGAAATGGTTCCAGCAGACCAGTCCTATCCAAATCAGGTGGTTGCTGCATTAAATAAAAAAGGGCGCCATATTAATCCGCCAACAATTATCGCCAAAACCGGCTGGAGAACAGATGAATTGATCCAGGGGATCACCAACGCCAACCTGACCCAAAAGTTCGACATAGTAACCCTACTCATCGGTGTGAATAATCAGTATCAGAATATGGATACTGCTATTTACAGAAGAGAATTTGTACAGCTGTTAAAAACCAGCATTACTTTCGCAAAGGATAATAAGCACCATGTGTTTGTGTTGTCTATCCCGGATTGGGGTGTAACACCATTCGCCAACGGGCGTAATTTGGAAAAGATAGCTGCGGAGATAGACGCTTATAACCGCATCAATAAAGAGGAAAGCAAAAAAGCTGGCGTTAATTATATCAATATCACATCGCTTTACCGCGAAATTGGCGATGACCCGGCTTACCTTGCCGCCGACAAATTACATCCCTCCGGAAAAATGTATGGGAAATGGGCAAAGCTGGTAGCTAACGCGATTGAAGGGCAATTGAAGAAATAAACCCAACCGTCATACCGTCCGTCCGCTATTTGTGTAACATGTTGGGCGAACACCACTTCTCCGCCCGTCATTGCGAACGATAGTGAAGCAATCCCCGATTAGCAGAGGGGCTATCCAGGGTGTACACCAGTCCATTCGCTCTGTACAGTTTGGGATTATTGATAGTGCGTTTTTGTTTTTTAATGGTATCAATGAGCTCCCTTTGGTCGGTTGCTTTGTCGCTATGCTCCGCGCAATGACGGTTTGATTGTTTCTATAGTAATTATGTCTTCTTCGAAGTAGCAATCTTTTCTATCGCATGGACCAGCTTATCCAGGTCAGCCAAGCGGGTGTACACATGAGGCGTTACCCGCACACAGCTCACGTTCTCCCAGACAATGCCCACCGTATGTATTTTATATTGATTGAACAGGGCATTGTCCAGCTCGGCGGGAGTCATACCATCAATACTTACACCGCAGATGGCGCAGGAGAATTGTGGCTTTAGCGAGGTGTGCAGCTTCACCCTCGGGATATCTTTCACCTTGCTTGCCCAGTAATTTTTCAGGTAACGGATGCGTTCTTCCTTGCGCTTGCTGCCAATGCCTTCATGGAAATTAATGGCCTCGCCGATGCCCTGCTCTATCGGGAAACTGCGTGTGCCCAATGTTTCAAACTTCCGGATATCGGCGCTGTGCGGATCGCCGCAAACCAACGGCCATATTTTAGTGATGTGCTCCTTCTTTATCCACATCATCCCGCTGCCAATCGGGGCCGACAGGAATTTATGTAAACTCGTGCCAAAATAATCGCAGCCCAAATCGGGTATCTTAAAATCCATCAGTCCGAATGAGTGCGCGCCATCGCAAACCACCTCGATCCCCTTGGCATGGGCCATATCGCATATCTTGCGTACCGGCATTACCTGTCCCACCCAATTGACCATGTGGGTCACGTGGATGATCTTGGTTTTCGGCGTTATGGCATCGGCATAAACTTTTACTATTTGCTCGTCATTCTCGATCGGGAAATCAAAACTGATCTGCTTATAAACTATGCCGTCACGCAACGCCCGCGTTTTATAGGCTTGTATCATATTGGGATAATCCTGCTTGGTGCCTATCACTTCGTCGCCCTTCTCGAAGGTTAGGCCAAAAATGACCGTATTTAACGATTCGGTAGCATTGCGGTTAATGGCTATTTCTTCCGGACTGGCGCCTGCCAGCTGTGCCAGTTTTTCGCGCAGGGGCTCCCGGCCCTGGTCCAATATGCGCCACATAAAGTAGGACGGGCCCTCGTTACTCAGATCATTAAACCTTGCTACGGCCTGCTGCACCACCAGTGGCGACGGCGATACCCCGCCATTGTTCAGGTTAATGATATTGGGACTAACGCTAAAGGCATTCTGGATAGTGCTCCAGTAATCCTCATCCATGGCAGCCTGCTCGGGCGAAAGATGGTCGATCTTTTTGGAGGCGTGCAGCCATTCCTCGGCATGCAACTGGTTAAACAAACTTGATGCTGAAAACGCCCCGGCAAGCGCGGCGGCCTGTGTGATAAACTTCCTGCGGTTGGTCATATACTAAGTTAACGAATTATCAAAACCATCCAAACCTATATAGAGCGAAACGCGTTAAAAGATTTGGAAATTTGAGACAAAAGTCATAAATTTGATGACATATGTCACTAGTATAAGAATATGACTATCAAAAAATATAAAATACCTGAAGACGATTCTGTCGAAATGGTAAACATGCTGCGTGAAGGTGTGGAGTTTACTTATTTAAATAGCATTTCCGATCGCATCCATTTTACATTGGAAGACTGGGCATCCTATCTGCATCTTTCAGAACGCACCATACAGCGTTATAAAAAAGAAAAAAAGAACTTTGATACTATCTATTCTGAAAAGATCGTCCAGATAGATTTGTTATATAAAAAAGGCGCTGAAATATTTGGCAGTGAAGATAATTTTCACACATGGATGGATACTAAAAGTATGCCTCTTGGCGGTGTTAAACCTAAAGAACTTTTAGACACCACCTATGGTATCAATATGGTTGCCGACGAGCTGGGCCGCATTGAGCATGGCATATTCGCATGATAGTTTACCGTTTATGCCGTAAAGTGCATGCGGGCGACCTGTCAGGACGCGGCGCTGAACTCAACGGCGGTCGCTGGAACGGCAAGGGGATGGCCGTGGTATATACGTCTGCCTCGCGTGCTTTGTGCCTGGTAGAAATTATGGTCCACATCCCAGCCGGCATTATTCCAAAAGATTATTACCTGGTGAGCATCTCGATACCCGATAACACCCGGATCATTACAATCGATCCGAAAGACCTCGCTGATAACTGGAGCAAAAACCCTGTACCAGCCTATACGCAAAAAATAGGCAATGCCTTTATTACCGGTCAGGAAGCCCTGGTATTAAAAGTACCCTCGGCCATTGTAAAAGACGAATGGAACTACCTCATCAACCCCTCGCACAAGGATTTTAAGAAGGTGAAAATTATGGGTACTGAGGTGTTTAGCTTTGATGGAAGGTTGTTTAAGAAGCAATCAACACTCCGGTAAACTAATCGGAATATTAATCGCTAATCCCCCATCAGAGGTTTCCTTGTATTTGGAGTTCATGTCGAGGGCAGTTTGCCACATGGTTTTTACTACGGCGTCGAGGCTTACTTTAGCTTTGTCGGGGTTGGTTTGCAGGGCAAGCTGAGAGGCGGTGATGGCTTTTATAGCGCCCATGGTATTGCGCTCGATGCAGGGTACCTGTACCAGTCCGGCAATGGGGTCGCAGGTGAGGCCGAGGTGGTGCTCCATGGCAATTTCGGCAGCCATTAACACCTGGCGCTGTGATCCGCCCAGGCATTCGGTAAGCGCGGCGGCGGCCATCGCAGATGATACGCCAATCTCGGCCTGGCAACCGCCCATCGCGGCAGAGAGCGTCGCACCCTTTTTGAAGATGCTGCCAATTTCGGAAGCCGTCATGATAAACTGCATGATCTTCTCGTCGGTAAAGCCCTCGCAGAAAACAATTAAATATTGCAGCACAGCAGGCACTACACCCGCAGCACCGTTGGTAGGCGCCGTTACCACACGGCCGAACGAGGCATTCTCCTCATTCACTGCCAGCGCAAAGCAGCTCACCCAATCCAATGTTTTCTGGAAACTATTACCGGTATTGCGGATGGCCAGCACCCACTCATCATAATTCTGGTATTCGCAATCGCCTAGCAAACGACGGTTCAATGTCGCAGCACGACGGGCAACGTTTAGTCCACCGGGTAAATAACCCGTGGTATGGCATCCCCGGTAAATACATTCTTTCATCACCCGGAAAATGTTAAGAATACCCGTGCGGGTTTCGGCTTCGCTGCGCCATGCCAATTCATTTTCCGTCACCACTTCAGATATTTTCAAACCGGTTTTAATACACCAATGGAGCAGATCGCCGGCCGTGTCAATCGGGAAAGGCAGGTCGACCTCTGCTTTGCCCTGGCTCTGATCGCCCTCCTTCACCACAAATCCACCGCCTATAGAATAATAGGTTTCAGAAATAGCCTTACCTGTCTCCAAAAAGGCCTGGAAAGTAACCGCATTAGGATGAAACGGCAGGCTCTCGTTAAATAAAAAGATCAGGTCATCAGGCACAGAAAAATCAATATCCTGTGTGCCGCCTAACGACAGGCGGTTGCTGGTTTCGATGTCTTTTATTTTGGCATCAATTGCACCTACATCAAACGTAACGGGGTCATCTCCACTCAAGCCCAACAATATCGCGATATCCGTCCCGTGGCCCTTACCCGTTTTTGCCAGCGAACCGTACAGCAGAATTTTTATGCCTGCCACCACCGGCAACACGCCTTCAGCAGAAAGCGTTTCTACAAACTGTTGCGCAGCCCGCCAAGGCCCAAGCGTGTGTGAACTGGATGGACCAATGCCAATTTTAAAAATATCAAATACGGATATCTGTTCGCGTTTCATCATTGCAAACTTACAATTATGGAGCTATTGATTACGCAATAATAACATCGCTACGGTTGACGGATTAATTTTTTTTTATAATTTGCATGAAACAAAACTTAAAACCTCGAACACATGAACAATTTTGATTCAACCTCGGCAGGAGAAGCTGCAGGTATTTTTGCAATCTTCAGCGCTTTACTGATTCCAATATTGATCGTTGCAGCAATCATGATCATCGCGCATTGGAAGATCTATGAAAAGGCAGGCAAACCCGGATGGGCAGCTATTATTCCGATCTACAACCTCATTATTCTGCTGGAAATTGTTGGCAAACCTCTTTGGTGGATAATTTTATTCTTCATTCCTTGTGTTAACATTGTTTTCCTGGTATGGGTAACCAATCTGCTCAGCAAAAGCTTCGGACAGAGTGAGGGCTTCACAGTCGGCTTATTGTTATTAAGCGTTGTATTTTACCCGATACTTGGATTCGGGAATTATAAATACTTAGGCCCTTCAGCTAAAGAAGCTGGTGGTCTGCGCCCTATCGATCCGTCAGTAGGTTATCAAGATCCGTTCCATACACCTCCTCCACCACCTTCAGTTTAAAACGTGTTTAATCTATTAATTATACAATGCTCCCGTGGTCATTTATTGTTTATTCAATGGCTGCGGGAGCATTTGCTTCCTTGTCCTTTTAAGTATTTTACCCACATTGATTGCCCCGGCTGCGGCTTTCAGCGCTCGGTCATCGTCTTAATCCAGGGCGACTTACACAAAAGTCTCCAATTATACCCTCCGGCCATACCGTTACTGTTACTTTTTGCTTACGGCGTTTTAGACCGTCGCTTTAAGCTGGATACTAAAAACGAGCTCGTCAAAAAAACATGCTCTATGATGGTAGGTACTATTATTATAGTGAGTTACTGCCTTAAGATGTATAGCCTCTATAAAAGTCACAGCGTATCCATTTGAGCGCTGACATGGTTATAGTCTTTAATCTATACTGAGTAAACCTCAGGACCTGACCATTAATACCATTAACAGATATTTGGAATTGAAGGCGAAGCAGAGGATATAATCAAGTACCCGGCAACAAATGGTGCGTAGGCAATTTAACATCAGCCTCGCGCAGGTCTTTTACGATCCTTTCTTGCAGGTACAGTTTAATATCAAAATAATCGTTCGGATCAACCCAAACGCGGACTGTAAACCGGATACCGTCGATTTCTAAGGCATAAACCCCAATAATCGGTGCAGGCTTGCGTATAATGCCTTTGGTGCCTTTTATAGCGTTATCGATAATGCCTTTTACTTGTTCCACATCAACTATGTAACCAAGCTTTAATTCAAACTCCAGGCGCCGTTTTCCTTCGCGGGTTACATTGACAATTACCTCGTTAAACAGTTTACCATTAGGAATGATAATCGTGCGATTATCGCCAGTGATTAGCACCGTATAGAAAAGCTGTATGGAAGTCACTATGCCATCTTGGCCTTGGGCAATGATATTGTCCTTCAGCTCAAATGGCTTTAGCAAAAGAATAAGTACCCCACCGGCAAAGTTTTGAAAGGTTCCGGATAAGGCTAAACCAGCCGCTACGCCAAATGAAGCAATAATAGCGCTCAGGAAGCTCAACTCCCAACCGATAATATTAAATACCGATAGGGTTAAAAGCACATAAAGTGTGGTAATAGTAAGGCTTAAGAAGAAAGGTTGCAAGGTTGAATGCACTTCCCGTTTACTCATCCGGTAGCGCATGCGTGCCTTAAAGAACCTGATAAACCACAGCCCTATTAAAAATATTAAAATTCCGGCTATATAATTTGGCCCGCGGGTAATAAGCCAATGGTGAAATTCAGTATAAAATTCTTCGACCTTCATAAATAGAAGCCAAAGGTAAGAAATAAATCATCAACCGTAGATCGCAACAAATAGTTCAGGGCCCTTGACGAGCACCCACTCAAGCAGATGTGTTTTTAATTGCTTTGCTTTACCGTTTATTGCTTTCATGACCCGATCTATCCAATTGTTATGCCCAAAACAGACTGTTTAACAACTCTTAACAAAGATAGGCCTCATTTCATGGTTAATGTTACAAAACTTAATCATTTGATTAAACGATGACGCTGGCTTTACTTTGCAGTGACTTACAGCAAGTTCAGAAAAAAAGAAAGCCTGTCCGTTTTAACAGACAGGCTTTTATTGGGTCGGAAGTCTTCAGTCGTAAGTCCGAACTCGACTAATGACTTTAGACTTACGATTTTGGACTTTAATGATATTACATCATGCCGCCCATGCCGCCGCCACCCATTGGAGGCATACCGGCACCTTTTTCGTCTTCTGGTTCGTCAGCCAGGATGCACTCAGTTGTCAGCAACATAGCTGCAATTGAGGCTGCGTTTTCCAAAGCTACACGGCCCACTTTAGTTGGGTCGATAACACCAGCACCGATCAGGTTTTCATATTTGTCAGTACGAGCGTTGTAACCAAAATCAGCTTTACCCTCTTTTACTTTTTGTACTACGATAGAGCCTTCTATACCTGCGTTTTCGCAGATTTGGCGAAGAGGCTCTTCAATAGCACGGCGGATGATAGCGATACCGGTGTTTTCGTCTTCGTTCTCACCTTTCAGGTTTGTCAAAGCTTCAACAGCACGGATGAAAGCTACACCACCACCTGCAACGATGCCTTCTTCAACAGCAGCGCGGGTTGCGTGTAAAGCGTCATCAACACGGTCTTTCTTTTCTTTCATTTCAACTTCAGTAGCTGCACCAACATATAATACAGCAACACCGCCTGATAATTTAGCAAGACGCTCTTGTAATTTTTCGCGGTCGTAATCAGAAGTAGTTGATTCAATTTGAGATTTGATCTGACCAACACGGGCTTTGATCTCTTCAGTTGAACCTGCACCGTTGATCACAGTAGTATTGTCTTTATCAACAATTACTTTTTCAGCAGTACCTAAATATGAAAGATCAGCGTTCTCTAATTTGAAACCTCTTTCTTCAGAGATCAGCGTACCGCCAGTAAGGATAGCGATATCTTCCAACATAGCTTTACGACGGTCGCCAAAACCAGGAGCTTTAACAGCAGCTACTTTCAGTGAGCCACGGATCTTGTTAACTACCAAAGTAGCCAGGGCTTCGCCGTCAAGATCTTCAGCGATGATCAGTAATGGTTTGCCGGTTTGAACTTGTTTTTCAAGGATAGGAAGCAATTCCTTCATTGAAGATATTTTCTTGTCGTAGATCAGAATGTAAGGATTATCCAGTTCTACTTCCATTTTATCAGCATTGGTTACGAAGTATGGAGAAAGGTAACCACGGTCAAACTGCATACCTTCTACAGTTTTAACTTCAGTTTCAGTACCTTTTGCTTCTTCAACAGTGATCACACCGTCTTTACCAACTTTTTCCATCGCTTCAGCGATTAACGAACCGATAACTTCGTCGTTATTAGCTGAGATAGCAGCAACTTGTTTGATCTTGTTGGTGTCTTCGCCCACAGTTTGTGATTGTTGTTGCAGATTTTTAACAACAGCCGCAACAGCTTTGTCGATACCGCGTTTCAAATCCATTGGGTTTGCACCGGCAGCTACGTTCTTAATACCGGCAGTTACGATAGCCTGAGCTAAAACGGTAGCAGTAGTAGTACCATCACCTGCTATGTCAGCAGTTTTTGAAGCTACTTCTTTTACCATCTGAGCGCCCATATTTTCTAAAGAATCTTTTAATTCGATCTCTTTAGCCACCGTTACACCGTCTTTAGTGATTGAAGGTGAACCGAATTTTTTGTCGATGATGACGTTACGACCTTTTGGTCCTAAAGTTACTTTAACCGCATTGGCTAAAATATCCACACCACGCTTTAAAGCATCGCGTGCTTCTACATTATATCTAACTTGTTTTGCCATGTCTTTTTTAATTTTGAATTAGCGAATTAGTGAATGACTGATTTATTTCACTAACCAATAATTACTTTTTAATTGATGTTTTTTTGAATGATTGTCTGTGCCGAATGAGTATTGAACAGTGCAAATCACTAACCTGTCTGCCGACAGGCAGGTTCACTAACTCACTCATTCACTAATTACAACACTGCGTAGATGTCTGATTCACGCATAATTAAGTACTCTTTACCTTCGTAGGTAATTTCAGTACCGGCATATTTGCCATATAAAACCTGGTCACCAGCCTTAACAGTTAAGGGTTCATCTTTTTTACCGTCACCAACAGCAACGATTGTTCCGCGTTGAGGTTTTTCTTTAGCAGTGTCCGGAATAATGATACCGGATGCAGTCTTCTCTTCGGCGGGAGCAGCTTCCACTACCACCCTGTCTCCGATAGGTTTAATGTTTAATGCCATAGTTATCCTAATTTAATTTTATAAAAAGTTTAAAAGTGTGTACCCCGGTCATAATGGGGCAGATTGCAATGAACATCAATTATGCCAAGCAGACGGTAAAGTCCAAATTGACAGCGTCGACTGTTCAAATGTCATATTTAGGTCAAGCGGCCTGTCGTATCTTAATAATTACTTAACGCGACGGTGTCATCATGTCAGTGCCGCATCAAACAAAAATGGGCTTCGGTTTACCCAAAGCCCATTCCTTATTCCTGTTATTGTTATTATTTCTTTCCGGTTGAACCTGTAGATCCGTTTGAACCTGTTGCAGGTAAAGTCAACGGTTGTGTGCTGGTTGGTACAGTTGGCTTAGCGGCTTTCTCTGCTGTGGTATTCACATCAGTATTATCATTTTTTGAAGCACTACCTGTTTTACCAGAGATGTTAATAGCCAGCGACAATACCATTAAAGATATAGCCAAAATCCAGGTACCTTTTTCTAAAAAATCGCCTGTTTTTTGCACACCCATCAATTGAGATGAGCTTGAAAAATTGGATGTTAAACCGCCCCCTTTAGGGTTTTGGATCAATACGATAGCGCCTAAAAGCACACACACCACAACGGCAAGGATCACTAAAATCAAATACATTTCTTTATTATTAGTTGGTTTTTCTTTCTAAAATTTGAATCTGGTCGGCAAAGTAACGGCTTTTTTCCGGGAATTTCAACATCAATTTTTTGTAAGTGTTTATGGCTTTGTGATAAAGCATCTGGTCGATGTATATTTTCGCCAGTGTTTCGCTTACAAATTCATCCTGATCTTCGGAACTTCTCTTTGCCTTATTTTCGTTGTCGAGTTTATCGACGCTTGGGGTAGTAATATGAGGTTCTTCCGTAATAAACTTTTTAATGATCCGATCTTCTTTACTTTTCGGATCAAATTCCAACGCAGGTTCTGCTGTACTTCTATCCAACTCCTCTACCGAAGTAAGATGGAAAATATTTTCATAATACTGTTGCTGCAATTCATCGTTAACCCTTCTTTGTATAGACTGGGTAGTATCCAGTTTAAACGGCTGATATACCCCTGCGTGCTCTTTACGCGTCTTACTCAGCCACCACAAAAAGGTGTACGGCAAAGAGTCATCATCATACCTGGATATCTCATGCGTTTCGCCCGTTGTTATTTCACTTGTTGTATTTTTTCCAAATGAAGGAGCCGTTTCAACTGGTTCAGCCGACTTCCGCTCATTAAATGCTTTATCGAACACGAAATAATCGGTAGCCGCAATATTGCCGACGATTAACTTCTCGGCCTCGTCATCCATGTTGAGCGCACGCTCCTTTGGGGAGTGGGACTCTTTTATATGTTCCTCAAACGTTGACGAAGACGCTCCTTTATCTGTGATGGGCCGTTCAGCATCCGGAATAACGGTATCAACCGGTTTAGGAATATGCGCGAAGGCGATATTTTCTATACCCACGATCTCATCAAACACATCATCCTCAATATGATGCGGAGGCTTTGCCAGGGTAAAAACCGGAGATTCAATCGATTGCTTCTCTTGGTGAACACCATTCTCCGTATGCTTTTCAACTGTAGACTGAAGTGTTTCATCTGCAAGAGGACCGTATTCGATAATTTCTTCTTCTATGGCAACCTCCTCTTCATGAACCGCTTTGTGAACTGGTTCTGTAGCGTCCGTTTCTTCATGATATTGTTCGGCAACAGGGACCTGCGCTACGGATTCTGCCTCTTCTGGCGCCTCTGAGTCATGATAATGCGTAAAGTCAGCAGGTTCTTCGATTACAGCTTCGCTAGCAACTTCTGCGTGCTGAGTTTCCTTGTGTTCAACATTTTCTGACGCCTCTGAATCATGGTAATGTGCAAAGTCCGCAGCTTCTTCAATTATTGCTTCAACGACGGCTTCTGCCGGAATTTCAACAACTTTACTTTCCTCGCGGGCTTCAGCGCCCTGTGTCACGTGCGCGGTCCCACCATTTTGCTGAACGATCTGATCAGCAGTCACACCTGCCAAACTTTCGGGCGAGCGGATCAGCTTATATAAAGCCATCGGATTTATATACGCAGCAGCGTTGCGGGTGTTTTGTGCACCTTCCGCGCGAGCAAGTAATGCATGCAGCAAACCACTATGCGGGAATTCTGCTATCAGGCCACGTAAATCAGCGACATAGGCGTGTCCACTGCCTGCAGGATCTGCCAGCAAGTTATATAAAACTTCGTTTTGCCTGTTATTTAAATATTGCTCCACGCGAGATTGAAACTACAAATTGCTTTACCAATTAGCAAAGGCTTTGTTAAAAATATCTTCAGTTAATTGTTTAGTGATAGTGGCGATCAGGCCTTGTTCCTTGCCGGCAATATCGCCTGTAAAATCAGCAAATGCCGGAAATGATTGTGTAAAATTATTTTTTTTATCGGCCTTATTTGTATAGGTTACGCTTACCGTGATCGTTAGTCTGTTGGCTCCGGCTATAGGGGCCACATTGTTATTAGTCGCCTGAACAGAAACCGGTTCTATTGTGTAACTGGTAATATTTCCGGTCATTGAAGCATCTGCCTCACCCTGCACTATTGACAAACTGGTAGTAGTACGGATACGATTTTTCAGTGCTTCTGTAAAATTCTGGCTTAGGTTACTAACTACTAATTGGGCATTATTTTCAAAATAGCCTACATTGATGGTTTTTAGTCCTTGTGTTGAGGCGCCAGTCAGTTTTATTGTACATGATTGGGTAAATAACACCAGGGTACTTACCGTAACCAGGATAAATAATATTCTTTTTATCATCAATTATAGATCTAGCTCTTTTATTTTACGGTACAAGGTTCTCTCAGAAATACCCAGCTCATTGGCTGCGAGCTTTCTTTTTCCTTTATGTTTTTTCAGCGCCTTCCGTATCAGGTCCGATTCCTTTTCAATCAGCGACAAAGATTCCTCTACTTCTTCAGCTTCATGAGTGATATTAAACTCGCCATTGTTACCTGTATTTATAACGGGATGCTGTATGGTAAATTGTGCTTCGGGCGTGCTACCGGGCAATTCAATATCGCGATAAAGATGACTTAAAGTTTGCTGATTATTGGCATAGTCCGGGCTTACCCCGCCATGCTGGATAATATCGGCAACCAGTTTTTTCAGCTCGTTCATATCACGCTTCATATCAAACAACACTTTGTATAATATGTCGCGTTCTGAAAAGTCTTCTTTAGGCTGATTTTCCAAACGCATCGGCAGGTTCCGAGTGGTCGATTCAGCAGGAATATAATTCAAAATAATTGGGGCAGTGATTAGCCTGTCGCGTTCCAGCACGGCTAATTGTTCAGCCATATTCTTCAACTGGCGCACATTGCCCGGCCATGAATAATTGATAAGTAATTGCTGCGCCTCGTCATCCAGTTGAATAGGCGGTGTACGGTATTTGTCGGTAAAGTCGGCGGTAAATTTTCTGAAAAGCAAGTAAATATCTTCCTTCCTGTCGCGTAAAGCAGGTATGCGGAGGGGTACTGTATTTAGGCGGTAATATAAGTCTTCGCGGAACTTCCCATTTTTAACTGCCTCGTATACATCCACATTGGTTGCGGCAATTACACGCACATTGGTTTTCTCCACTTTTGATGAACCAACTTTGATGTATTGACCGGATTCCAATACCCTAAGCAAACGTGCTTGTGTACCCAAAGGCATTTCGGCAATTTCATCTAAAAAGATGGTACCGCCGTTTACCGTTTCAAAATATCCTTTTCGCTCGCCAACAGCGCCGGTATAAGCACCTTTCTCATGACCAAATAATTCGGAGTCGATAGTGCCTTCCGGAATAGCGCCGCAGTTAACGGCAATAAAAGGACCGTGTTTACGGGGACTCATTTGGTGGATGATATGCGAGAACACTTCCTTACCGCTACCGCTTTCGCCGGTAATCAGTACTGATATATCTGTCGGCGCAACCTGGTTGGCAATGGTAATAGCCCTATTCAACAAAGGCGAACTACCGATGATCCCAAATCGCTGTTTTATTTCCTGTACTTCCATTTTGTGTTAGTGAGTGGTTGATTATGTTGATTAAGTGAGTGGTTTGACATTCACTAATTCAACTTAATCCAACTCAATGTTTATTAGTGAGTGGTTAATTATTGATTAAGTGAATAGTTATAAAACCACTTAACTCAATCAACCACTTAACTTAATTAACTACTCTTCCTATCAAAGTTGCTGTAGTCGTTCTTTCAACCAATACATTTACGTACTGGCCTGGTTTATAATTTTCGCCTACCGGGAAAACCACCATAGCGTTATGATCGTTCCGGCCGCAATAGTCTTTATCTGATTTCTTTGAAAAACCTTCGATCAACACTTTCTGCACTTTACCTACTTGTTTCTGCAAACGTTGATAAGAGTAATACTGCTGTTTAGCAACTACTTCCTTCAGGCGACTGCTTTTTACGGCATCCGGGATATCATCTGCATAGCGTTTTGCCGCCAATGTGCCCGGTCTTTCTGAATACATGAACATATAAGCAAAATCATAATGAACATAGTCCATCATACTTAAAGTATCCTTGTGTTCTTCGTCCGTTTCAGTACAGAACCCGGTGATAACATCGGTTGAAATAGCGCACTCAGGAATGATCCTGCGGATGGCATCGACACGATTAATATACCACTCTCGGTCGTAAGTACGGTTCATTAGTTCCAGTATGCGGCTATTGCCCGATTGCACCGGCAGGTGGATGTAATTGCAGATGTTCTCGTATTTAGCAATAGTATACAATACCTCATCGGTAATATCTTTTGGATGCGAAGTAGAGAAACGAACCCTCAAATTAGGATTGATCAAGGCTACCATTTCAAGCAGACTTGCAAAATTCACAACAGACCCCTCGTTTCCTAAAGTTTCAATCTCCGATTCCTGGTCTCCGACTTCTGGCTTCTGACTTTCAACTTCCAGCTCCCACTTATACGAATCCACATTCTGCCCCAGTAAAGTAACTTCCCGATATCCCTGGTTAAATAGGTCAGTGCATTCTTTTACTATTGATTGTGGTTCGCGGCTGCGCTCGCGGCCACGGGTAAACGGTACTACGCAGAAAGAACACATATTATCGCATCCGCGCATGATCGACACAAAAGCATTGATGCCATTACTGTTCAAACGCACAGGGCTTATGTCGGCATAAGTTTCCTCGCGCGATAGTAATACATTTACAGCCTTCTGTCCGTCATCAACCTTATCTATCAGTCCCGGCAGATCGCGATATGCATCCGGGCCTACCACAACATCTACGAGCTTCTCTTCCTCCAGGAATTTGGATTTCAATCTTTCCGCCATGCAACCCAGCACGCCAACCACTAATCCCGGGTTTTTAACTTTGGCTACGGTAAATTCTTTAAGGCGGTTGCGCACACGCTGTTCTGCATTCTCACGGATGGAACAGGTATTAATAAAGATCACATCGGCATTGCTATAATCACCGGTTGTTTCAAATCCTTTATCCAATAAAATCGAAGCAACGATCTCGCTATCCGAAAAATTCATGGCGCAACCATAGCTTTCAATATAAAGCTTGCGGCCATTCTTCCCAACCTTAGGCTCCAATATTAAAGCCTCCCCCTGCCTGCTCTCGTCGTGTGTTTTATCAGGAATAACCAAATCCATCATTTATACTATAAAATTGAACCGCAAAACTACACAAAATTTAGAATTTAATGACAGTTTGTCACGTTTAACAAAACCAAATAGCTAATTGTTATGTAGTGATATTGTAAAAAAGAGCACTAAGCATGTAGTTGAAGTGGCCGAAGTTGGTTAACTTGGCAAAACGGAACTCCGTATACACATCAACCTAAACGGGCGCAATATTAAGATGGCGATAAACCTCTTTAAACATAAAAAGCATAAAATAGGACTGGTAATTCTCCTGGCACTCATCGGGATTGTGCTTATCCTATCTTTTATAGTGAATCAATACTGGTCGCCCATATTAGCAAAAAAGGTAAAGAGCGTAGTTTATACCAGCAGCGAAGGTTTGTATACCATTGATTTTTCCGATGCCAGATTCCATATTCTCAGGGGCGAGCTGGACATATACAACATCACCCTAAAGCCCGACACTGCCGTATACAACCAACGCCTTAAAAACCACCTGGCACCGAACAACCTTGTCGAATTGCACGTTAAGCGATTGATCATTTCCCATATGCACCCATTTATGCTCTACTTTCAGCATAAACTCGATATCGGTCGCATCGTATTAAGCCAGCCTGAACTGAATGTCAGCTATCAGCAAAATTATTTGAAAGATACGGTAGTGAAAGACCATCGCACATTATATCAAAAGATATCGGCGTCACTTAACTCCATCCATATAGGTGATATCATTTTAGGCGACGTAAAGTTGAAGTACCAGGATTATTCAGGAAATAAACTAGCCATTTCCGAACTGAAGGAAATGAACTTGAGCGCAACCGATCTGCTGATCGATTCAGCTTCGCAAACCGATAAATCGAGAGTATTGTTCTGTCGTGATATCGTTGCAGAACTGAACAACTATGCCGGGAGATCGGGGAATGGTTTATATAAATACAAGGTCAAATCTTTGCGTCTTTCAACCAAAACATCCCGGCTCGATATACAGGGGCTTGATTTGAAGCCGGTGAGGCCCGATGTATTTTTTAAGAATAGCGAAAGGGACCGCTTTGATGTACACCTCGACACATTACGGATAGATCATTTTGATTATCAGGGCTACCATAAATACAGGGTGATTAATGCGTCGCATATGATGTTGAGCAGCGGATCATTAAACTTGTCCGGCAATCCTAAGTTTACTCATAAAACGGATAGAGAGCGCACTTATCCGAATTTCGGGCTCAAGGAGATAAAAGCCGACCTAAATATCGACACAATTGACGGAAAACGCATTAACGTTTCGTACACTGAATTTAATCGTAAATCAGACCAGACCGGCACTATTGTTTTTAATAACACCTCGGGACGTGTTCTGAATGTAACCACCAATAAAGAAGCGCTTGCAAAGAATAATATCTGTACGTTAAACCTAACGAGCTACTTCATGAACCGCGGTAAACTGGATGTGCAGTTCACCTTCAATCTTACCGACGAAAGCCTGCCGTTTACTTATAAAGGCAGTATTGGCCCAATGGATTTGACCGTACTTAACCCTGCAGTTATGACCCTCGGCCTGATCAAGGTTAATTCAGGAAAACTAGCGCATTTCGATTTCGATATAAAAGCCGATAATAGCGTTTCAAAAGGCAGGGTAGCGTTATTATATAATGATCTGAAAGTAACCGTACTGAAAGCCGACACGGTACACGACAAGCTGAAGCACATGACTATCGCCTCGCTGTATGCCAACGTGATGGTTTTGAAGCATGATAACCCTGATAATCCGGGCGAGGTAGCCCGTTCATTTTACGTCAATTATGAACGCCCTCGCGATTATCCTTTCTTTAAAAATATCTGGCACACGTTGCTCACTGGTATCAAACCTTGCGTTGGGTTAAACGAAAAAGTGCAGCAGGAGGTGAAAAATAAAATAGCCGATATGGCTATAAAAAAGCAGGAACGTCTGATTAAGAAGGAGCAGCGAAAACAAAGACGTGCTGAGCGCCGATTGAAGCGGGCACTCAAAAAACAGCAGAAGGAACAGGCTCAACAGGATTAGGATCACACTCCCATCATATTACTTTTTCATGCCGATGCAACGTATCTTAAAGATGATGCGTCTATTGGGAAAAGTAACTCATTATGAAAAAATTAGCATTCACTCTATTATCATCAGCACTGCTTATTGCAACCACCATAAAAGCTTCGGCACAAGATGTCTCCACCCAAAACCGCTCAGTTTCCGGTTTTTCAGCTATAGCTTCGGGCGGCCCGTTTAATGTCCACATCAAAATGGGCGGCAATGAAAGTGTAAAAGTAGAAGCCGATACCAAATTTATAGACGAGATTGAAACTGTTGTGGAAGGCAATACCCTCAAAATACAATTTAAAGATCACAGATGGAGCAATCGCTATAACAATATCCACAAAGCAGAAATTTATGTATCTGCCAGGGCATTAAACTCACTTACCAATAGCGGCTCAGGACACATGGAAGTTGAAGGTACGATCAGTACACCGGATGAGTTTAAGACGGTATTAAGCGGTTCAGGTAATATTAACGCTACTATCAAATCTGATGGTTTGCGTGCTAAGATCAGCGGTTCGGGTTCAATCAGGTTAAAGGGCAGCTGTGGCGACGCAGATCTGGGCATAAGCGGATCAGGTCAGATCGAGGCCCGCGATTTGAAAGCGCAAGCGGTTAGTGCAGGCATTACCGGTTCGGGAAGCATTTATATAACTGCTGAAAAAACGGTTTCAGCCCACATTACCGGTTCAGGAAACGTTATCTACGCTGGCAATGCCACAATAACTGATACCCGGACCGTTGGATCAGGCCGAGTTTCGAGAGCTAACTAGCATTCTCAAACGGGTATATATTTTCAAATCACATGACCGTCCGAAAGGCGGTCTTTTTTATTACTGCAGCAGTAATTTCAGATTGATACCAAAACTTGTAAATGCTGTATTAAAGGTCTGCGAGGTGTATGGTCTTGTCAGGTTAGAGTCGTAAAATAAGCTCAGGTTGAACCGTTGATTGATCACGTAATCAATTTCCGGACGATAGGTAATATTCTGCGCACCCGCGGATACCTGTGCGCCCGGAACGTCGGCCTGATATATCAGGGTCTTATTATCCCTTAGCGAAAAATCGACCTTAAAGGTTAGGTCATTATTCAGTTTCATATTGTCGAACATACCAAATGGGAACCTGAAATTCTTGGTCTTGTAGCCAAAGCCGAAAACGATATCATTCTCATTTTGCTGCGAAAGCTGGCTGTTGGTCAGGCTCATACTCAAAGCCCGGCTCTTTCGAAATTCCAGGTTAGTGGTAAGGTTATTTTTAAAACGCGTATCGATACCAATCAACGGTACAAACTGCTCGAAGATGGTCACCGAATTAAATTGATAGAAAGGCAAAAAGTCATTGTTTAGGTCACGGGAACTTACATGACCACCAGTTTCGGCATATTGCAGCAGGGTACTATAGTTACCGACGGTGTAGGTTGACCGGTAGCCGTCTTTTATATCGATCGATTCAAAAAGATCTGCGAAAAACTGTATATGCGATAGCCCACTATACCGGACATCCCAGTTCGGTACCGGAATGTTCGGGAAGCCACTAAGCCCTGCTCCGTTCGGATTTTTCCCGGTATAGGCTGCAAGGAATGCCGGCACAATCACATTCTGTGAGTTGGGTCCATAACCATCTGCGTAATTACCTACCTGCGATAGCGAATTCGGGTTACTTCTGCCCAGGCGCCGCGAAATGACGGCCCTATCACTCAAAAACTTATTAAAAACCGACGAGCTGTTATCAGACCCGCTTATTTTAGAGAAAGCCGTTCCGAGCGACATGAACGAAATAGTATAATCACCGGTAGTTACAGGTGAAAGATTCTGGAATGCTCCTGTCGCCGGCAAATATTTGAAGTTAGTCTGATAGCTGTGGTCCTGCGTTTTAAATGCGATCAGATCAATCCTTAAGTATTTAAACGGCTCAAGGCTCGCCTTGAGATGAATGTCCTCATTTACACTTTTTACATACAACTGGTTTTGTAATGTATCGGTAGTTATCCAGCCATTGGTTACCGCTTTCTGCCTGATATCAGCCTGGCTTCCTAATAAAAAGCCTATACCCGGTGCATTATAATTAAAGTCTTCACCGGCCACCCCACTATTTGGCAAATACCCCGGCAGGAAGGTTCCGTCGCCGCGGGTATAGGCAATGCTTGCATCTTTAACACTGGTTAGTAATCCAACCAAAACCCTTCTTAACCCACTTGGCTCATCATCTTTACCAGGCTTCGCAGTGTTCCGCAAATAGCGGATCTTGTTATAAAGTGTATTAAAGTTGAATGTCGGATTTACTTGGATCTCGCGTTTATTCTGTATGCTGTTACCCACATTATATGCAGGGTTATTGATGGCAAAGAGCGGCTGTGTCTGCCAGGTAAAGTGCGTTGTATAACGCGCTATTACAGTCGTCCAATCCATCAGCGGTATTTTATTTATCGGCACATTGTAATTGAATGACAGCGTGTGGTCATAGTTAGTGGTACGACCCAGTCTTAAAATATTTTCCCATAAGGTATCCCGTTTTAAACCATTTAATCTGCCCGCCGGCTCGTCCACTGTTGCCAGGTTTCTCGCATCGATATCCAAAGTTAATGACTTGGTGAGGTTCCAGCCCAAGCCATATATGGTGGTAATATTAAACGTCTTATTATAGGTGGTTGGGATGGGAATAAGATTGGTTGGATCATTATTTCTCAACGTATTTTCCGAATAAAAACGATCAAAGTTGATGCTGTAATTTATCCTTGTCGGCACCAGGTCGAAATTGATATCCCGAATCAGTGCCAACATGTTATTCTTTATGATCTTTTGAAGCGGACTGAGGTATGACGGTGCCGTACTAAAGTTATAGGATACTGATGCGTGATAGGTTTTCTCAAAATCACCTTCAGTAATAAAATCATGGTGATCCAGTTCTGTGTAAGAATAGGTAGCATTAAAGTTCTCTATATCGTAAAAATGACTCTTCGCCGAAGTGTTTGTTTTAGCTTTATGCACATTGGTCAGGTTGAAGCTCTTGCGCATGGTGTAGTCCTCCGCAGCGTTTTGTATCGAATCCCGCTGCTTGCCGCTCGTGGCATTTTGCAGCGTCTGCTTTAGGGGAACGTCCGGAGAGGCCGGGTCATATTGAGGCAAACTTACCTGTTTTGAAACGTCGACATATAATGGAATGTGTACCCCACTCTTATCAGGAAAAAACTTACCTAACTCAATATTACCTGATACGTCGTAAACGCGGGTATCATTCAAACTTCTATCTTCCAGCCTCGAATCCAATGCCCCGAAGCCCACGGTGGTTTTGCTGCCCGACACGGTTACGGTTGCAAAGTCAGCCAGTTTTGCATCAAAACGGCCTGTTGCTGCCCAACCTCCCTTGTTATCAAAGTCCGTTAAACGTAATTCATCAAACCATAGGATACCTGTTTTTGAAAGACCATCGTCTGTAGCCGAATTGGAGCTGGTTCGCAACGGGTTACGTACACCCACCATTACGGCTGCCAACCGGCTCAAATCAGGCTGACCTTTGATGGTGATTTTATTACGTCCATCCGATAAGGTAAATGGCACAGTTAAAGGCCATGGTTGCCCATTCAATTTCGCATTATTACGGGCAATTTTGGCATTTGTAAGTAAGGAAAGCTGCAAATCCAATTCATTCTCGGCAGGCCATATCGCCGCGGGATCGGCAGTGCCCGGCTGGGTGATCGAAAGCGGGATTTCATATTCGTAATAGTTATCGATATAATCGACACCTAAACGAATGAACGCGCTTACATCACTGTTCTTCAATTGCGACCCTTCGGCATGGATGAACATTTGCAGGCGTTTGTATTTGCGAAGATCATTATTGAAAGGTTTAAAGGCGGCCCTTGAATAGCCATCACGAACATTAGCGAAGTTCAACGAAAGTGATTGCTCGTTTAATTTGGTATTAGTTTGCAGGTTATTGTAGTTGCGTTGACGCAGAATACCAGGCGGCACAACATAAGGTATCGGCGTGCGGTTACCATTCTGTTCTATGCTTACCGTCTCCACATCAAGTGCCGAGTTATCCAATGTTGGATTAACAATAGCCGGATCGGCAATCACATTCTGAGGATTATTTTCTGTATTAAATGCTCTCCATTCGCCCCTTACCAACTGCAATGTTGCCATACGCAAAACGGCAGTATCGGCAAAGCCCGTCATGAACATACGGACGAAACGAATGGACTTAAAATCCTGAATATTGTTAACAGCAGTTTGATAAGCCGAAATAGGAATGCGGAACTGGTACCATGTTACATTTTGCTTTTCGCCATTCGCCAATACAACCTGGGAGCTTACCTTATCATTTATGAAATTTTGCCCTACAACCATGTCCTGCGGGCGGATTGACACGTGATACTGGAAGTACTCGTCATCCTGGTTCATGTTATTGTCCCGGTCAACATCTTCCGCGTCCGGCAAGGAGGTGGATGCTGAAGTTGACAGTCCCAGTGAGGCTTGTGACTGCTGTGCGGTCTTAGAGTTACTTTCTGTACCGTTATATTTGCTGTAACGGTCGAGGATGCCAGCCTGTGCCTGGTCAAGCTGCGGGCCCTGGTAGTATTGATAGTCGTCAGAGGACGGGTCGGCTGCAAAATTGCTGGCCGCCTGTTGGGATACCTGAGTCTGGACCTGTTGAACAACACCACCGAATTTTGTTCTTTCTTCGGCATCAGTCAAGCCGTCGAGACCAACGTCCTGTAAAGCACGGTTGCTCGGGTTATTATCAAAGGCATTTACAACAGGCTGCAGCTTGGCTACGTTACCCCAAACAGTATTATCCACCTGGCTCTGGTCTCCATTTACCGGGATGCCGTTTTCAAGGCTCTTGCGGCCGTCGAGCAATATATCTTCTGATATGTTACCCAGGTTAAAATACAAGTCACCACCTTGCGAGTTAGGCTTACCAATGAACGGATCCATTACCCAAAACTCGATGTATTGAACGTTTAACGATTCAAAGTCGGTAGTTGATATTCCTCTGAATATACCACCCCAACGGTTTTTGGGATTTGCCAAAGTACCATCATTATTAATACCTGTGGTGGTATAGTTATACGGTCCACGGACGGTTGGGAAAAAAGCAAGATCTAACGTTGGTAAGGTCAGCGGTTCACCGGTAACCGATTGCCTGTACGGGAACACTTCTGTTTCCAATACTTGTCTTACATATGGCTTGGACAATTCAGTACGTGAAACCGGGATGGTTCCACCCGCATAAAAGATCGGGTCAATATTATAAAAGGCCAAACGCGCACGGTTATAACCATAACTCAGATCATTAAAATTCCGCGCCTCAGAAAACATTTGAGGGGTGCCCGAAATTTGCCAGGTTGATGCACTCTTCAGGTCGATAATAGATTGGCTTGCTTCAAAGTCATCCAGGTATGAAGTACCATTCTTTGAACCCGCAAAGTTCAATGCCGACGGATTACCTGGCAGCAACTGAGCAAACTCACCGTTAAAGGTAACTGACGAAGGCACTTTTGTGGTGATCAGCGGTATCTTATCAACCAAACGGGTAAGAAAACGGGACTTAGAGTTATAATTAACGTCGAATCCGTACATGGTATTGGAGATCGATTCCTGCCCGATAACCTCATTCTGAGTGATTGGCTGCTCAGTTAAATGCATAACCGTGGCGCCTAAAGCCAGGTTATCATTCACCTTATAGTCAAACCTCGAACCGAATAATGATTTCTGCTGCACGCCGAACAACTCATTGTTCTCGATGTTCACGGTAATGGGTTGACCGGATGCAAGCAATGCCTGGTTCAATATTTTTAATCTTCCGGATGTGTAATCTACAGTATAGTCCGTTCCTTCAGCCAATTTAATCGTACCAGCCGTCACTATTACTGCTCCTTGAGGAATATTGGTTGCATTCAACTGGTATTCCGAACCACCCTGCGAAGAATAAGTTCCCTTCATCACATACCTGTTGAGCTGCGGAAAAAATTGTTGTGCAATGGTTTTAGTCGAATCGTATATCGGTTGATAAACATAACGCTTAATCAGATCCTGCTCGCCGGGGTCAAACTGTTTGGCCAGGTCGGAACCAAATGGCTCCAAAACTGGAAACACCAGCCGTCCGTTAGTTGGGTCAATAGTAATGCCCGGCAAAAAGTCGAACACGCCGTCGGGCTTTTTATCATTCTGCGGGTTCAGGTTATCCAATCCGAGCAACTGTATCCATAGCTTACTCTTAGTATGAATACCCTCATCCATTATTGGTTTAGCGATGCCCGATTTTTCATCCAGCCTGGAAATATTCAGCCTGAAATTATTCGGGCTTATCTGAAATGCACCCAACGAATAGATGTTTTTCATCATCAACTTCCAGGTAGGGAGGTTGGTTTTCAGCAGAGAATTCTTCAACAGCTTTGCATACAGTACCTGTGGCGTATTAGGGTTAACCGGAATATCTGTAGAGAACTCACCCACCTGGTATTGAACGCCGTTTACTGTATACTGATAGGCGACCGCGAGCACCTCGTCATTATTTAACGCATTGTTCAGCGAGATATAACCCAACTGCGGGTTCAAAGTATATTCTTTTTCAGTCAACTTACGGGCGTAAGTCAGCTTGGCATAGTTGTCTGTACCGCCGCTGCCCTGGAAATAGCTTACGATAGCATTAGAGCTCGACAATCTTGCTGAAGCGGGTAGGCCTTTTAGCAAGGAGTTAGATTGCTGCGGAAATCCAGGGCCCGAAAAACCTGCCGGAAGGGCGCTATAGCCGGCACCGCCTTGCACCAAAGCCGTGTTATACGGTTTGTTTTCACCAAGATCCATGAAACCCACCACATCGCGTGAGCCAGTTGTGCTGTTCGTACGGTTAGTAACCCAAACTTCGATACGCGTAATATTGATGTTCGAGCTAATGATTGGAATATTAGCCAGTGCTTTGTTATAATTATCCCTGAAATATTGAGATAAGAAATAGTGCTTGTTGGCCTCGTAGTCGGCCGGCGTCAAAGTAAAATTGCCTTGCTGCGCCCCATTGGTAATGGTCAGTGTTTTTGATTGTGAACGTTGTTGCGAGAAAATGCTCGTCACGTCCAGCTTGCCAAATTTCAGTTTGGTTTTGACGCCGAACAGCGCCTGGGTACCCGTTATCAGCGTAGTGTTCAGCGGAAAACTAACGGTGCCTATTTCTACTTTCTGTATAATCTCATCCTTAGTGCCGGTATAATCCAGTTTTATCTGGTTCTCAAACTGGAATTGCGCTTCGGTATTATAGTTGGTGGTGATCTTCAGTTTATCGCCGATTGAACCGGTCAAATTCATCTGAATGCGCTGGTCGAAATTAAAGTTAAACTGTTTACGCTGACGTGTGGCGAATAGCGGATTCTGATTGCTATTGATCTGGCCGGCCATGATCATTTCTACTGAGCCTTGCGGCCGGATAGAGATTACATCGCTACCAAATATCTGCGCAAAAGTACGGCTGCGCACACTTATACTTGGAATAAAGCCGGGTTGCTGCGATTGATAAGCGTAATTATCAGACAACTGTTTGAAATAACCTCGCTCCTCTTCCCTTTGCCGCATTTGTAGATACTGTTCAACGGTAAGGTAACGCGGCGGGCGGTACAAATAGTCACCCACCTTTTCATACAAAATATATTGATTGGTTGCAGGGTTATACTCAAAGGTGCGGACGAGATTTGGGGGATCTGGCTGGAGAAATCCTTCGCGTAATTGATTATTTCTAGACTCGGTACCGTTAAATGGAGTGGTGATGAGTAATGAATCCTTTTTCCCCTTGGGCTGTTGTTGAGCAAAAGCGCTTCTGGTACCGCAAAATGCAGCGATAAGCAATGCTATTGTGACAGCTTTAAGTGTAGATTTCGGACCCAATCGAAATAGTAAATATATTCGTAATTATAAGCTTTTTAGCGCAGATTTAATTAATTGCTCTACCGTTAATTCATTGCTATTTTTATTCAACTCCTGCTCTAATACCTTCTCTACAGCATTTTTTGCAAATCCCAGCATAATCAACGCCGACAATGCTTCGTCTTTCACCGTTTTATTAGATGGTACTGCGATCAATGTATCAGGTCCTTCTTTGCGTAGTTTATCTTGCAATTCAAGTATAAGCCGCTGCGCCGATTTCGGGCCTATCCCTTTGATACGCTGTATTAACGGAACATCGCCTTTTACGATAGCTGTCTGTATCTCTTCAGGAGTGATGGATGACAACATCATCCGCCCTGTATTTGGGCCTATCCCCGAAACGGATATCAGGTGAAGGAACAACCTGCGCTCACCCTCATCGGCAAAACCGTATAGTGTGTGTGCGTCTTCTTTCACATGCAGCCATGTAAACAGCTTACATTTTTCGCTGTCGCCCAGCTTTGAATAAGTACTCAATGATATGTTGATATGGTAGCCTACGCCACCAGCCTCAATTACCACATAGGAAGGGCTTTTATAAGCCAATTTTCCATCAATATATGCGTACATTCTATTTCTGTGCGATTATTAACGTGTACGTGAATTAGCGTTATTAGTTACATTTTCTGCGTTTTCGGCCTTCCCTTGTGCATCTACCACTGCGATAGTCACCATGTTCACAATTTCTCTTACCGAACTACCCAGTTGAAGCACATGTACCGATTTTTTGAGTCCGAGCAAAATCGGCCCTACGGCTTCAGCTCCGCCGACTTCCTGCAACAATTTGTAGGCGATGTTACCCGATTCTAGGTTAGGAAAAATCAGGGTATTCGCAGGAGCGCCGTTTAATAAAGAGAATGGAAAGTTATCTGCAAGCAGGCTTGAATTCAGGGCGAAGTTGGCCTGCATGTCGCCATCTACGACCATTTCCGGGTAACGTTCATGAAGAAGGCGTACCGTTTCGCGGGTCTTGAATGGTATAGGGCCTTCATTTGAACCGAAGTTCGAATAAGACAGAACCGCGATACGTGGTTTAATATTGAATTGCTTTACAGAATGATCAATAAGGACGGTAATATCGATGAGTTCATCAACAGTTGGGTCGACATTTACGGTTGGGTCGCCTATAAATACCGGGCCTTTGCCCGTCATCATCAGGTACATACCGGCTACACGGTTCACACCTTTTTCAATGCCGATGATCTGCAATGCAGGCTTAATGGTTGACACATAATCTTTGGTCAAACCGGATATTAAGGCATCGGCCCGGCCAAATTGAACCATACAGGAACCATAATAATTACGCTGGTGCATCATCTTTCTGGCCTCATGCAGGGTAATACCTCTGCGCTGGCGTTTCTGGTACAGGTATTCGGCATATTCCTCAAAGTTGGCACAATCCTCACGCGGGTTGATGATCTCAACGCCGTCTAATTCAAGCGCATTTTCTTTGATGATTTTTTTGATCTTGGCAATGTTGCCCAATAATATTGGCGTGGCTATTCTTTCCTCTTTTACAATTTCAGCAGCCCTTAGTATCTTGTAATTATCTGCTTCGGCAAACACAACGCGTTTAGGATCCTGCTTGGCTTTATTGGCGATGTTACGCAGCAAACGATCATCAGCACCAATTCGTAAGCGGAGTTGTTCGCGATATGCATCCCAGTCTGTTATCACCTGACGCGCGACACCAGAATCGATAGCTGCTTTTGCTACCGCAGATGAAACTTCGGTGATCAGCCTTTGATCCATTGGCTTAGGGATGATATAGTCCTTCCCAAATTTCAGGTTATTGGTATTATAGGCCAGATTGATCGCTTCCGGAACCGGCTTTTTGGCCAAATCTGCAATAGCCCGTACCGCCGCCAGCTTCATTTCCTCGTTAATGGCAGTAGCCCGAACATCCAACGCCCCTCTAAAAATATATGGGAATCCCAACACGTTATTCACCTGATTCGGATAGTCCACCCGGCCTGTTGCCATCAGGATATCCTTTCGGGCATTCACAGCAGTGTCATAATCTATTTCGGGTACAGGGTTAGCCATGGCGAATACAATAGGGTTTTTAGCCATCACCTTTAGCATATCGGCAGTTACCACGTTACCTGCCGAAAGACCGATAAACACGTCGGCATTTTTCATAGCATCCGTCAGTGTGGTTATATCCTTGCGACTGGTGGCGAACTGCATTCGCATTTCGTCCAGGTCGGTACGTTGCGGGGTAATCAAACCATTGATGTCAAACATCACCAGGTTTTCCTTCTTCACCCCCAACGACAGGTATATTTTTGAGCAGGAAACAGCAGCCGCACCGGCTCCGTTCACCACCATTTTTATCTTATCCAGTTTTTTTTCCTGTACCTCGCATGCGTTGATCAACGCCGCTCCTGAGATAATCGCTGTGCCATGTTGATCATCATGCATCACCGGGATCTTCATCTCGGCCTTTAGGCGGCGCTCTATTTCAAAACAGGTTGGCGCGGATATGTCTTCCAGGTTGATCCCACCGAATGTAGGCTCCAAAGCCTTTACAATACTTACGAACTCATCAACTGTTTTAGCATTAACTTCCAGGTCAAACACGTCAATATCCGCATATATCTTAAACAGCAGGCCCTTCCCCTCCATCACGGGTTTGCTAGCTTCCGGGCCAATATTGCCCAAACCTAAAACTGCCGTTCCATTCGTGATCACCCCTACCAGGTTCCCCTTGGCGGTATACTTATATACATCATCTACGTTATCAGCTATCTGCAAACAAGGATCGGCAACACCCGGCGAATAGGCCATTGCAAGGTCGCGTTGCGAATTAGTCGGTTTAGTCGGTACAACCTGTATCTTTCCCGGGCGCCCGTTCGAATGGTAATCAAGGGCATCCTGTTTTCGTACATTAGGTTTATCCATGGTTATGAGTTCAAGCTCCAAAATTACAATTCTTTTTGAGCTGGTATAAAAAAAGCCCGGTTCTTATTAAGTAAAGAACCGGGCCTTCAAATATCTTGTTAACTGATCAACCTTTGCTGATCTGCTGCGCTTTACGATTGACACTGTAAGAGAAATATTGCCTGTCAGGATTTCTACGTGAACGTTTTTTCGATCTATAATAACTGTTCAACTCCGTTTCGGCAGCTTTATCAGCAGAATATTTTATTGTATTTCTGTCAAATTGAATATAGCCTAAATCAGCATTAATCGACTTATAGAGCGTGTTGTACTTATCTTTCGCCGATTGCGGGATGACCAGTGTTTTTGGCGAGTCAGGGCTGCCATTGACAATCATCACTTTATATGAAGGGTTCAGTTGTGTCAACTGCGCCAGACTAATATTCAATACCCTTGCAACACTGTTCAATGAAACAAATTTGCTCACCAAAACAGTATCGGTTTTCATTACCGATAAGCCCGAGGATTGCGGAACAATATTGTATTTTTTATAATAGTTCATTACATAAGTAACCGCAATGTAAGCAGGTACATAGCCTCTGGTCTCAACAGGTAAGTATTTTTGGATCGACCAGAAATCGGTCGCGCCATTTGCCTGTTCAATAGCCCTCAATACGTTGCTTTTTCCGCAATTATAGGAGGCTATAGCAGTCAGCCAGTCGCCAAATTGTTGATAAGCATCTTTCAGGTAAGCCGCAGCTGCATAGCTTGATTGAATAGGATCACGGCGCTCATCAACGTAAGTATCTATATTTAAACCGTATATTTTAGCAGTCGGGCCCATAAATTGCCATGGACCTGTTGCACCTACTCTTGATACAGCATTAGGATTCAACTGTGATTCAACTATCGAAAGATATTTTATCTCCTCCGGGATACCTGCATCATGGAAAACTTTCTCGTAGATAGGGAAGTAATATTTGGTAAGCCCCAGGATACGGCCCAGGCTCTCACGTTGATTACCCATAGTATAGGTATCAATATAGCTTTGAACATACGGATTGTAATCCAACGGAACTTCTTTCTGAATTGAATCCAAACGGCGTTTGTAGATACTGCCTTGATATGGACTTACCTGTGCAGCATTTAAAACCGGCACCATAATGGTATCCTGAACACCATCTCTGGACTGAATAAAAGTTCGTGATGAATCGCGGAAAAGTTTGGGGGTAGCATGGACAGCATTCAACGAACACAGCAAGAAAACGCTCACAAATAATCTCTTCATTTCTTAACCAGGTTTGATTTTATGCCGTTGCCCCAACGAAAATCTTTCCTAAGATATTAAATTTCTTATAGTGTTAAGAAATATTTGGAAAAATTTAAAAGTTCCTGTTCTGCAAAACGTTTGGTGAGAAGTTGTACGCCTAATGGCAAGCCCTCATTATTCGTTCCGGCAGGCAAAGAAATTGCTGGTACCCCGGCTAATGATGCTTGTACGGTGAAAATATCATAAAGATACGTTACAACCGGATCTTTTTCTTTTTTACCAAGCGGGAAAGCGGGTTCCGGCGCAGTAGGTGTTAAAATAAAGTCGAATTCTTCCAGTAAGCTATCTGTTTTTTCCTTTATCAGTCTGCGAACTTTCTGTGCTTTAGCATAATAAGCATCGTAATAGCCGGCGCTCAAAACGAATGTTCCCAGCATGATACGGCGCTTTACTTCCTTGCCAAAACCTTCGGAGCGCGAGCGCTTGTAGGTCGATTGCAGGTCTGTTGCCCGCGGACTGCGATAGCCATAATGCACGCCATCATACCTCGACAGGTTAGATGATGCCTCGGCCATTGCCAGTATATAATAGGTTGGAACAATGTAATCCAGGTATTCAAAGGCAATCGGCTTAACCGTGTGCCCTTCTGCGCGAAGCTTGTCGATGTACCCGACCATTGCGCTTTTTACTTCGTCATCCACGCCCGGGCTTGATAAAGCTTCCTGCAAGTAAGCGATCTTCTTTTTTGACTGATCAGCGGCTAACGCACTTGTATATTTTGGAATTGGAGATTGCGATAATGTGCCATCGTATTCATCAGCACCTGCCATTATCTCTAGTAGAAGTGCAGCATCTTCTACCGAACGTGTAATAGGCCCAACCTGATCGAACGACGACGCATAAGCAATAATGCCATGCCGTGAAATGCTTCCATATGTCGGTTTTAATCCAATCAAGCCACAAAATGAAGCGGGTTGCCTTACAGAGCCGCCAGTATCGGTACCAATAGCAGCATGGCATAGATTAGCCTGCACAGCAACAGCTGATCCGCCTGAAGAACCACCGGCTACTCTTTTATTATTGGCGTAATTTTTTACCGGGCCATAGTAAGAATTCTCGTTTGACGCCCCCATAGCAAACTCATCGCAATTGCAGCGGCCGATGATCACAGCATCTTCTGCGATCAGGCGCTCAACGATAGTGGAAGAGTAAATAGAAGTAAACCCATCCAGTATTTTGGATGATGCAGTTACTTTATGTCCTTTGTAGCAAATATTATCTTTAATCCCGATCACCATCCCGGCCAGACGGCCAGCTGTACCTGCCTTAATACGCTCATCAACGGTTTTTGCGCTGGCAAGTGCCTCTTCATCAAAAACCTCATTAAATGCATTCAGATGTGCATTGGATTTGATCTGGGCGAGATAGTTTTTCACTAATCCTTCTACAGTGATCCCGCCTGCCTGAATTTCCCTCTTTATTTCGTCCAAAGAGGAATAAAACTTAGTCATGGGCCTAAAATAAAAAACTTATCCGTTGAAATGGAAATTTCAGCAGATAAGTTTATATCATCAAATATTATAGAGAGTTAATCCCGAAAGATTAACCTTTTTTTTCTTCCGTGGTAGTCGAAGTATTGGTTGGGTTGCTAGTTTCGCCGTTCTGAGCGTCTTTGAACTCCTTCATACCCTTTCCTAAACCTTTCATTAGTTCAGGAATTTTTTTACCGCCAAACAGTATCAATATTGCAATGATGATCAGAATGATTTCTGGTGCGCCTAATCCCATGATTTCTTAATTTTTATGTTATTATTTTATTTATTCGTGTGTTGTTTTAATTGGTTCGGTGTGGGTTTCAGTGTTTACCGTCTCCGCGTGATGCGTTTCGGTTACGTGACTTTCTTCTGAAACTTTCCCATAATTTTCATTGTAAGGTACGGTATTAGGTACACCCTGCGGTTCTGGCGTAGGGCTTGTTGCGTTTTCATGATTAGTATTCTCTGCATCAGCTACAGTCAAATGCTCTTCTGTAGTAGCGGCAGGCAGTTCAGCTTTAGGTTCTTCAACCTGTGCTGATGGTTCTGGTCTTTTTTCTTCGTAATTATTGATCTGGTTAGTTATTTCACGTTTAACTCCTTCCGAAGCATCCTTGAAATCCCTTATCCCCTTTCCCAAACCGCGTGCAATTTCCGGAAGCTTTTCACCCCCGAAAAGCAATAGCGCCACAAAAATGATCAAGATCATTTCAGGACCGCCAATATTCAAGAACAATAAAACACAACTAAACATACATCAAAAATTAATTTACAAATATACAGATTAATACGGGACAAAATTCAAATAATTATTATTGAGGCGTTAACCAACTTGTCGGATTAACCGGCGTTCCGCCTTTCCATACCTGGAAAGTCAGCTTAGGAATACCTGTAACACTTTCTATTGCTACTGTCCCGAGATTTTGTTTCGTACTTACTTTTTGGCCCACTGATACACTCACAGTTTTCATATTTGAATAAGCCGTAAAGTATTCTCCGTGCTGTACAACAACGAAGTAAGTACCATAACTATTGCGTATCGCCCGCACATCGCCCTGAAAAACAGCCCTTACTGACGCGTCAGGATTGGTTTTTATCTCAATGCCACTGCTTTCACTGGTTATCCCTTCAACTTTATAAATCCCGAATCCTTGTACCAAAACTCCGTTTGTTACCGGCCATGGCAAACTACCCCGACTACCCAAAAAGTCATTAGACAAACGGGCGGCCTCTGGTGTGGCATTCAATACCTCGCTGGTGGTTGACTTTGCGGTTATTGTTTTTGGTGCGCTTGTAACATTTTTGTTAGCTGGATTTACACCCGCCGCAGCAGCCGCGGCGGCAGCAGCCTTTGCAGCAGCTTCAGCTCTTCTGCGCGCTTCTTCAATCTCTCTTCTGATAGCTGCACTAATCTCCTGGTTCGTCTTTGCAATCTTACGTTGTAAATCTCTTTGCTGGCTTTTCAAATCCCCCTGTTGGCGCGAAAGATCAGCTACAACCTTTGACTGGTCTTTTCGCTGTTTACCAAGTGTTTCTTTTTCTTTGACCTGATCATTCAAGAGCGTATTTTTTTCTTTTTTAGTATTGTCCAGCTCGGTTATTTTTATGTGGAGGTCTTTCTCCGTCCCCATAATATAATTCGCTTGTCGCTCGCGGTACGACGCAAATTGCTGCAGGTATTTTAGGCGTTTATAGGACTGGTTAAAATCTTTCGATGCAAAAATAAACATCAGTTTATTGTAGGAACTCTTATTTCGGTAAGCAAACAGGATCATGGCTGCATACTGCTTTCGGAGCTGATCCAGCTGACTCTGTAAACTATGTACAGTGTTATTACTCTCAGATATCTGGTTATCAAGTAGCCTTACCTGTGAGTTGATATTGCTGATCTTTTGCTCGCGAAGATTGATCTGCGCTTTTAACAAACTGAGCTGCTTCAGGGTGCTCCGCTTATCATTTACCGTCTGTTCGTATTCGTGGTTAAGCTTTTCAAGCTCCTCGTTATATTTATCACGGCGCCTCTTCAACTCATCGCTGCTTTGGGCGTGCACGCCAACAGCTACGAATACACCGATCAAAAAGAATACTACTTTAAAAAATTTCATTAACCCAAAAATATAAAAATTACTTAGCCGGAGAATAGCCCGACGGAATACTAAAAGGATATTCGAGCGGCTGATCAAAATCAGCTTTAATATAATGCAAACTCATTTTCACCCGCTTCTTTGGCATTACTGACGACATATCTATCTGCGAGGGTAATATCCTGTTTGCGGCAGGTATAAACGCACCGTTATCTACCATTAGTGACTGTCCGGCATCCAGATCAGCCAACTCGGTATGATTAGCTTTCAAATCAGCGCCTAAAATCAGCTTATATGCCAATTCCTGCAAATTACCGGACATGACAGTGCGGCCACTATCTGCCTGCAATTTAGCATCATCATTTATTAATTGCGGGATGGCATTGCCAACCAAAAGCGCCTCCAATGAATCAAAATTGATCTGGTGGTTGGTAAACGAGTAAATATACGAGAAAGGCTTCTGCAGATACAAACCCTGCAATTTATTGATCACCTGCAGGCTATCCGGGGTAATCAATGCGCGGGCTACTTCAATCCCCGCAATGGCAGTAACCGATACCCATATTTTCTTGCCATTTTGAATGCGTATGTTCAGCGTCACATCATTGCTGCTCCCATTGATATCCAGCTTAGTTTTTGCTTTGCCCGAAAAAGTATTATAGCTTAACTGGCTCGATCGTATTGCATCTAGCTTACTAAGTGATTTATCAGGAACGGTTGATACCATTTTAGGGGTTACTACCGCTTGTTTTTTTGCCTTGCATCCAAACGCTGCAAGCGAACTGCAAATACAAACAATAAGTAGTTTATTCAACGTATTTCTTTTCATTTATTTTTCTATCTAAAATGGCTGAACCTCCGCCGTTATCTTTCGCTTTCTTCCAGTTTTGCAGGGCCGCGTCCGTATTGCCCAATTGAAACATAATATCGCCATAATGCTCGTATTGCACCGGACTATTATCTTTATTGTGCGTCAAAGCTTTTTCCATCCAGATTTTTGCTTCAGCATATTTCTTCTGCTTAAACAATATCCATGCGTAGGTGTCTTCAAACGAAGCCATATCGGGTTGAAGCTCGTTTGAATGCTTTGACATCCCGGCAGCTTTCTCTAACTGGATACCGCGAACCGATAAATAGTAAGCATAGTTGTTTAATGTGTACGCATTGTCCGGATTATAACTCAAAGCCTTTTCATAGGCCTGATCCGACTTGGTAAGATCATTTAATGAATGATAACAATCACCGAGGGATGAATAAGCCTGCGATAAAAGCTCCTTATCCTGCGACTCCAGTTCGGATGCGTTTTTCAGGTATTCAACTGCCTTTTTAAAATCTTTTTTCTGCTGCCAGGTTATACCTACCAAATAATTCAACCATGCCTGGTTAGGGAAAAGTGATAGGGCATCTTGTCCATCTTTTAAAGCTCCGTCGATATCATTGTCACCCAATTCCAATCGGATTAGTTGCTCACGCACCTCATATACCTGCCCGTTCATTTGAACGGACTTTTTGTAGTTTTCTTTCGCTTCTTTGTATTTGCCATTTTGCAAAAGCATATCGCCGTAGAGTGCAAAAGCTCTTGAGTCATCCGGATGCGCAACAGTAAGCAATCTGCTCAACTCCAATGCACTGGCCTTCGCATTCGGATCAGGAAATTTGGGCACATAGTTTAATACGATCTTTAACTTTTGATCGATGTCCAGGTCAGGGACAGCAAAGGCGGCGGTCAGCTCGTTGTAGCTCCGTTCGTTGTCTTTTTTATCACGGTAAATGTCCGCCAGGGCCAAATGCACCTGCCCATTGTTCGGGTCGATCTTTTCTGCCGACTGCAGTGTAGCAAGTGCCTTATCCTGCAAGTTATTTGAATTATAAACTTCGGCAAGGAACAGATAATATCTCACCTGCGTAGGATTAGCCTTGATCATGGCTTCCATATCAGCAGCAGCCTGGTCGACTCTCCCTTGCTTCAAATAAATGGCCTGCCGCTTTGCAACAAGATCGTCAGTAATGCCGCTTATTTCTTCTATTTGTTTATAAACAGCAAGGGCATCGTCGTATCGCTTCTGCAAGAAGTAAACGTTTGCCTTGTCGTAGTAATAGTCTATTCTATCCGCATCTATCCTGATCAGTTCATTAAAAACATTTTCCAGTTTGTCAATCTCGTTGTTCTTTTCGTAGCAATCAGCCAGGGCAACCCAATACCATTCGTTGTCCGGTTTTACCGTAACTGCTTTTTCAAGGAAGTCACGGGCACTCGTGTAGTTGTTTTTCAATTTAGCAAGATTGGCCAGCTCGAATAAAGTAGCATCATTCTGCGGATCCATCGAGAGAATCTGGTTGAATTCTTCGGTAGCGAGCGTAAAATTCTCAACCGTTTTTTCACGCAATGCCGAAAAGAAAAGCTGGCGCACCATCAAGCTGTCGTCGGCTGTCATAGGCCGCCCTACAACCATTACCACACGATTTCCACTGCCCGATTTATCTTTTTGTGCAAAGACCAAACCCGGCAACCCCATTAAACCTAAAACTATAGCCAGCCTATATTTCATCTTATCCTACACCTGTATGTCCGTAACCGCCAGCACCACGTGTTGTGTCATTCAATATCTCCACTTGCTGCCATTGAACTTTCTCATGCTTTGACACGATCATTTGTGCAATCCTATCACCAGAACCAATCTCAAAAGGCTCTGTTGACAGGTTGATCAGTAATACTTTTATTTCTCCGCGATAATCGGCATCGATCGTTCCCGGAGAATTAACAATACTGATACCATGTTTATAAGCTAAACCACTACGCGGCCTGATTTGCGCCTCATATCCTTCAGGCAATTCAATGTGCAATCCGGTCGGAATCAGCTTGCGTTCCATTGGACCCAGCAGCACTGCGCTTTCCAGGTCGGCACGCAGGTCCATGCCTGCGGAGTGTATAGTTTCGTACGCAGGCAAAGTATTTTTTGACCTGTTAATTATCCTGATGTTCATCGCTTAAAGATAGCTTTTAGTTCTTTACCCTCCATCATTAACGCACCGCCGGCAAAGAATATTAATAGGGCGTTGCCAACAAATATATTACGTTTGAATACATAGAACGATAAATAAACGAGTATAAGTGAAATAACAATATAGGCAAGGTTCTTTTTTAAATTATATGGGATTGGATAGTTTTTTTGTCCCCATATGTACGATAACACCATCATAATGGTATAAGCTATAAGCGATGCCCACGCTGAAGCCATGTAGCTGTATTTTGGTATGAAAGCAACATTCAAGATAATAGTTGCAATTGCGCCCACGCATGAAATATATAAGCCATAGCGGGTTTGATCTGACAGTTTATACCATACCGATAAATTCATATATACACCCAAAGCAACATAACCAAATAGCAAAGGTGGCACAACATCAAGTCCAACCCAATAGGCTTTGTTATTTACATAGTGTTTTAATATTTCAATATTAGCAACAACACCCAAAAACATCAGGCACATGGTTATCACAAAATAGTCCATGATGCGGGCGTAGGTGTAACCTGCATTTTTATTTTTAGCATGGCTGAAAAAAAACGGTTCAGCTCCCATGCGGAATGCCTGGTTAAACAAGCTTGCGAAGATAGACAAGCGGGCACAGGCAGAATAAATACCCACTTCCTGTTCGCTAATGTTTGCTGGTAATAATTTACCGAGCAAAATTTTATCGAGGTTTTCGTTCACCAGGTAAGACAAGTTGGCTATTAAAATCGGCCCGCTGTAAACAAGCATCTGCCTGAACATTACCTTATCAAATTTTAATTGGAGTTTTAATAACTCAGGCAGCAACATTAGCAACGTAATAAAACTTGAAATCAGGTTGGATAAAAAAGCATAAGCTACCCAGCCATGAACATACCACTTTGAAAACCATTGCCAGCTCACGAGATGGTGTCTTATCCAATAAGGAATTACAATGATAAAAATGACGTTTAATGATACAGTGACAACAATGTTAATCACTTTAATACTACCATACTTAACCGGGCGATTATCTGCACGTAGTTTTGCAAATGGAATAACGCACCATGCATCAAGTATTAATATACCTATAAAGAACTTTATATAGAGTTCAAACTCATCTTGGGGGATATCCTTTCCGATTTTAATTAGCCCGGCAAGTGTATGAGCAAACGGAACTGTTAATAATAAAAAACCTATGGTTACCATAAAAATAACCCAGAAGCCATTATTATAAACCTGACTCTTTTTATCAGGAAACTTGTTTAAATACCTGAAAAAAGTGGTTTCCATGCCAAAGGCCAGCAACGCCTGAAAAATAGACGCATAGGCAAACATGGTGCTGAAAATGCTATAAACTTTTGGAAGATATGCGTGGGTATAAAGCGGTGTTAGTAACGAGCTTAATAAGCGTTGCACAATAGTGCTTAGTCCGTAAATAGCCGTTTGGCCCGCGAATTTTTTAGCTGTTGACAATGATAGATTTTTATAAGGCTTAAAATATCCTCTTTTTTACAACTTCAAAATTACGATAGTTTTTCAATTCCCCTTCATGGCTCTCCATCGAAGTCACTTCCGCATTTTCAGGCCCTTCCTTACACCAATCCAAAAACATATCCATGCTCATTTTGTCGCCTTCAGCGGCTATTGCAACATCACCGTTGTCCTCATTTGTCACATATCCTTTTATGCCCAACTGGTCGGCTACGGCTTTGGTTGATGCCCTGTAAAATACGCCCTGCACTTTGCCTTTTACTATTATATCGAGGTGGATCGTCATTAGTTGAATTGAGTTAGATTAAGTTCAATTAAGTTGATTAAATTATTTCGCAAAATTAAAAACAATTCAACCTAATCAACCAATCAACGTAATCAACTATTATATCAACCGCTTCACCTTACTGTCTGTAGTGATTTTAAGGCCATCCAAACCGGTGATCAGGTTCAGGCCAGGTGTTTTGCCTGTTTCAAGAGTTCCCTTTTCGTCAGCAATACCCAGGAAGCGGGCACCGTTGATGGTCCCCCATTCGATAAGTTTTTGCAGGCTTATCTCCGGAAACTTCTCTTGTATCAGGTGCATCTCGTGCAGGATAGACAGTTTGGTGTTTGATGCCAGGCTATCAGTACCAAGGGTAATATTGAATCCCTGATCAACAAAAAGATCGATCTTTGGCAGCCTGCTTTCGATATATAGGTTGGCACCCGGACAAAAACAGAAATGCACCTTGCGGTCAAAACGTTTTATGAAATAAATATCTTTTAAGTTCGTAAAGGTGTTGTGAACAAACAAAATATCCTGTTTGCTGCTCAGCAGCGGCAGAATAGATTGTAGCGAGTTACGCGCCTGAGATTTAAAATAGCTAATGTCCATCCCGAAGTGATCATACAGATCAAGAAAGCCACCTAAACGATACCGGTAAAATTTATTCTCTTCCTCCGTCTCCTGGTTATGTATACTGAGAAGATTGGGATGGGTATCGCTGTATTTTTTTATCAGTCTGAATAATTCTTTTGATACTGAATAGGGTGCATGCGGTGTAACAGAGCATGACTGGTCTTTAAATTCTCCCAACAGAGCAATCGCCTTATCAAAAGTGTTTTCGGCTTTATCAGGCATAAAGCTAAAGGCTTCAACAAAAGTATGATAATATATCTTACTCTTAGCCTTTATCATCATGCTCACATTGCTGTTTGAAATATCGCCCACGGCAACAATGCCGTTTTCATACATGTCTTTATCCGCTTTTTCAGCGGCTTTTAGTATTGTAGCGTTATCTGAATGTCGAAGGGATTGTATTTCTTTAATGAAACTGATGAGACCTTTACCTTGCGATAGTTTGTCTTTCAGGTGAGATAGTTCGAGGTGACAGTGTGTATTGATGAACCCCGGACAAAGAGCTCCTTTCAGATGTTCAGCATCGCTGAGTTTCACATTTGGAGGAGGTATATCGGACACAGAAATGATTCGCCCGTGGTCATCAATGGTGACTACTCCATTTTTAATCGGATCGGCATGTACAGGAAAAACGTAATCGGCTCTAAAACTTTTCATTAAAAATAATTTAAACCTATTGCTCAAAACGCTTTCCGTCTAAACATTCGTGCCCGGGGGCCAGCTTTTTATCAAACACAATAACTAACTACTTATTGTTCTGATCAAAAGATTGTAAAAGAATGTTCATACAAAAGGCAGACTTTTTTTATTTCCGTACCTTTGTAAAGTGAAAAGTACTGAAAATAAAATTGATATCCGCAGCTTGAGCCTCGAGGCTTTATCCGAACATTTTACTCAAATGGGAGAAAAAAGTTTCAGAGCAAAGCAAGTTTATGAATGGCTTTGGAAAAAATCATGCATTTCTTTTGACGAAATGAGCAATATTTCAAAAGAACTAAGACAAAAACTGGATGAAAATTTTATAATCAATGAAGTAAAAATTAACAACTCACAGTTTAGCGCCGATAAAACTATAAAAAATTCTTTTATTTTATATGACAATCATTTAATTGAAGGAGTGCTTATTCCGGCACCTGAACGCATGACGGCCTGTGTATCATCCCAGGTTGGCTGTAGTTTAACTTGTAAATTTTGCGCAACAGGCTATATGGAAAGGAAACGCAACCTTAACCCAGACGAAATTTACGACCAGGTGGTGCTGATCGATAAGCAAGCTAAAGAGAATTATGGCTTGCCGCTAACCAACATTGTATACATGGGGATGGGCGAGCCACTGCTGAATTATGCCAATGTAATGAAATCGGTTGAACGTATTACTGCCGAAGACGGATTAAACATGTCTCCAAAAAGGATCACAGTATCCACGGCTGGCATTGCCAAAATGATCAAAAAACTGGGAGATGACCAGGTGAAGTTTAACCTTGCATTATCATTACATGCGGCTAATGACGAGAAGCGGAACACCATTATGCCTATCAACGAGCAAAATTCATTAAGGGCTTTGGCAGACGCACTAAAGTATTATTTTGCAAAAACAAAGAACCCAATCACCTACGAATACATCGTTTTTAACGACTTTAATGACGAACTGCAAGACGCGGCCGAGTTAGCTAAATTCTGCAAGCATGTGCCATGCAAAGTGAACATCATTGAATATAATCCTATCTCATTCGCCAATTACCTGAACGCCGGTGAAGATAAAATCGAGGCGTTTGCCGCTTATTTGCGCAGCCAGGGGATTATAACAAACGTCCGCCGCAGCCGCGGCAAGGACATAGATGCAGCCTGTGGCCAACTCGCCATAAAAGAAAAAGCAAAAGTTTCCTGATAGCCAGATTTCTGCTAAATTGATGGCATGAAACTGCAGACCGGCTATTTGGCCGATTTTGTCTCCTTATTATTCCCCGAACTTTGCCAGGCCTGCGGTGAAAGCCTTGTCGCCGGCGAAGACCTGCTTTGCCTGGATTGCCGACATAATCTCCCATTTACCGATTTTCACCTGAAGCCAGATAATATGGTCGCTCAGCAATTTTGGGGGGAAATCAAACTGGAAGGTGCCTATGCCATGTGCTACTTTGCAAAAGGCGGGCAGAATACAGCACCTGATGCATAATTTTAAATACAAAGGTGTGCAAAAAATCGGCAATTTGCTGGGCGATATCGCTGGAGAGCAGTTATTAAAAAGCCCCGTTTTTAAAACGGTTGATATGGTCATTCCTGTTCCACTACATAAAAGCAGGCTCAGAAAAAGAGGGTATAATCAAAGTATGTGCTTCGCCGAAGGCTTATCAGAGAAAATGGGAATTCCGGTTGAAGAGAACAATTTGGTAAGAGTTCGAGCTACTGAAACGCAAACACATCGTTCACGTTTTTCGAGATTTGAGAATATGCAGGAAGTATTCACCCTCACTAACTTAAGAAATAAGCATGTTTTATTGGTAGATGATGTAGTGACCACAGGTTCTACACTCGAAGCCTGCGGCATTGAATTGCTGAAAGCGGAAGGACTAAAGCTGAGCATCGCTACAATAGCCTGCGCTGAATAAGATGGTTGATTTTGTCCGAACCTTGATTCTCGGGATTAAATGATTACCATAACTTCTCCAGCCTGATAACTGATCACCGGTAAATTGATTAACTAATCTCTGATCAACTAATCACTAGTTAACTAACTTTCTGATACCTTGCCAGCTTATCGTACAAGCCTTTAGGATCAAATGGTTTTAGGATGTAATCGTTCATTCCTGCACGGTTGATCTCGTTTACTTCACTGGTAAGCATAGACGCAGTTAGGGCTATGATCGGCAATTGTTGGAAGTAAGGTTCGCTTTTTGACCTGATGATCTCGGTAGCTTCCAAACCACCCATCTCCGGCATATGGATATCCATCAGTACCACATCATAGTCTGCTTTGCCTTCAATTTTGGCAACCGCTTCCAGGCCGTTCTCTGCAAAGTCAACTGTTGCACCCCACTTGGTGATCACTTTGTTAATCAGCAACCTGTTAATCTGGTTGTCGTCCACAACCAAAACATTTAATTGTAACTCTGTTTCCACTATACTATTGTTAATATGTGTATGACCTTGTATATGTCCTTTGCTAAACTTTACCGTAAACCAGAATCTTGACCCTTTGCCTGGGGTGCTATCTACATTGATCCTTGATCCATGCAGTTCAACCAGCTTCTTGGTGATTGCCAAACCTAAACCGGTTCCGCCATATTTACGTGTTGTGTCTGCCTCGGCTTGCTTAAACGATTCGAAAATAGTGTCAATCTTGTCTGCAGCAATACCGATACCGGTATCATTAACGGCAAACCTGACCGTTACATTGTTTTGAGTCTGTTCAATTAATTTAAGGTCAATGGTGATACCACCATCTTCGGTAAATTTAACAGAATTTCCGACAAGATTCAACAAAATCTGGCATATTCTTGTGCGGTCGCCCATCACTATATCCGGCATCTTTTCATCCACATTGCCGCGCAAATAAATATTCTTATCATTTGCCTTGAACTGCATCGATTTGGTGATGCCATCTATCAGTTCACGCAAATTAACCTCTGCTGATTCAAGCTCTATATTGCCTGTTTCTATCTTGGTAAGGTCAAGCACGTCATTGATCAGGTTCATCAGGTTCTCTGCCGAGAATTTCAAAATGCTCAGATTTTCTTCCTGCGCTTCCAGGTGATTTTCTTCCTGCAATAAGCGCGACATACCAATTACTGCGTTCAGCGGCGTCCGAATCTCATGACTCAGCACCGATATAAACATGTCCTTGGCCTTGCTTAATTGCTGCGCCTCTTCCTTTGCGTCTATCAGCTGAAACTCGGCTTGCTTTTTATCGGTTATGTCGATAACAACCTCGATATATTTTTCGACCTCGTTTTTATCGTCCAGTATAACAGAGTTGATCACCGATATCCATAAAGGCTTACCATCCTTGCGATAAACCTGCAGATCAACCTCAAACGATTTTTTCTGTTTCGAAAGCTCGCGCGCCTGTTCAATCGTTGCAACATCCGTTAACTCGCCCCTCAATACATCACCCAGGTGTTTATTCTGCACATCTTCCAACGCGTAGCCAGTTATGTTTTCAAAAGCGCTGCTCACCCATTCCACCATGCCATGCCTATTATTGATGACAACACCGCTTGTAGTACTGCTCGCTACTAATGACAACATGGTGAGCCGTTCTTCGGCCAGCTTTCGTTCAGTTATATCCACCACAACACCTACGTAGTGATCAACCTGCCCAGTATCATTAAAGAATGGACTATTATTGATATATACCCACGTTGGCATACCTCCTTTACGGTAAATTTTCAATTCCACAGTATAGGGCCTCTTTTGCTGAAGGGATTTTGATGCTTTTTCAAACGCTTTTATGTCTGTTTCCGGCCCTACGAGGATCTCCCCGAACTTCCGGCCTTTCATTTCTTCCAGCGAATAACCGAAAATAATTTCCAGCGCTTCGTTCATCCAGACCACGTTGCCTTCCGCATCACGTATCAGCATGCCGGTAGACGACTTGGATGCAGCAAAAGAGAGCAACTCCAAGTCCTGTTCAGCTTTCTTCCTTGCCGTAATATCCGATACGATCCTAATCTGCTTGATCACCTCGCAATGCTCATCCCTCAATACTGATTTCATTACCGATATCGACATCGGGTGGCCATCTTTGTGCTTGATGGAAAGCTCTATTTCATAAGGCAGATTTTCCTGTAGCAACTGATCCAGACGCTCGCTGGTCATCTTCCTGCTTAGCTTGCCTTTTAGAACTTCGCCCAAAAATTTCGACTCAACATCTTCCAGTGAATAGCCGGTGATATTTTCGAAACCCTCATTTACCCAAACAACCTCATCTTTGGCATTGCTAATCACCACACCGTTGTCAACTTTGTTTGCAACTAATGATAATTGCTCTAATTGCGCGGCAATCTCTTTTTGCTCAGTAATATCACGGCCGCTGGCATACCACTTATCATGACTATGGGATACCGACCAACTCATGCATCTGATCTTGCCGCTTTTAGTGGCCACAAGAGTTTCTATATCAAAAGTCCGTTTTTGGCTTTTAACACCTTTACGTAACACTTCAAGCGATGTACTCTTGCTTTCTGGCAAAAAGAAATTCCATATAGGCTTTCCTATCAGTTCCTTAGGCTGATATCCTAAGGTTTCATAAGCTGCATTATTTATTAATTGAATATTGAAGTCCCGGTCGGTGATACAATGAACCTCACCAGAATTATTGAAAAGATTGTAAAACTCTTCATGCTTGATAAGACTTTCCTGGGCCTGTTTCTTTTCCTTTCGCAACACCAATTGTGCCACCACTTCTGAAGCCAAAATCCTCAATGCATCACGTTGATCATCAGTCAGCTCACGAGGGACCTGATCGACAACGCAGAGTGAGCCCAGCCTGTAACCATTGGGATCGATTAATGGAGCGCCGGCATAAAAACGAACATGGGGTTCATTTTGAACGTAAACATTATTCCTGAAAACGTCAGACTTTAGGGTGTCCGTCACTTCAAGGATATCGTTGCTCATGATGGTGTAGTTGCAGAACGCATCACATCGCTGTGTTTCGTCGTCATCTATACCAACCTTCGACTTAAACCACTGTCTCTCCTGGTCAATAAATGAAATCAAGGATATAGGGACCTTGCATATATAAGAGGCAAGGCGGGTAATGGCGTCATACTCCTTTTCCGGAGGCGTGTCCAGAATATTGTAAGACTCAAGAGCGTTTAATCGCTGATATTCAGTATCGGAAATAAATTTTTCTTGTAATGCCATTCGTAATCAGATCCCTAATCACGGTATAATGGAAAATCTTCCATTAACCGATGGACCTTTTTACGGATTTTTTTCAAAGAAGGTTCGTTATCCGGATCTACAATTACAGCATCGATAAGCTCTACGATGTACTCCATTTGCTTCTCTTTCAGCCCACGTGTAGTGATGGCCGCAGTACCTACACGGATACCTGAAGTAACAAACGGTGATTTATCGTCAAACGGCACCATATTTTTATTGACGGTAATATCAGCAGCTACAAGCGCATTTTCTGCTGCTTTTCCGGTGATATTTTTATTGCGCAGGTCAATCAGGATAAGGTGATTGTCGGTACCGCCCGAGATGATCTCATATCCCTTTGAAACAAGGGCACGGGCCATCACATCAGCATTCTTTTTTACCTGAACGATGTATTTCATGTACTCGTCGCTCAATGCTTCTTCAAATGCAACTGCTTTGGCAGCGATGATATGTTCCAATGGACCACCCTGTGTGCCAGGGAATACCGCCATATCCAATATAGCCGACATCATTTTGATCTCGCCTTTTGGTGTTTTTAAGCCCCATGGATTTTCGAAATCCTTACCCATCATGATCATACCGCCACGTGGGCCACGCAGGGTTTTATGTGTGGTAGTGCTCACAATATGGCAATACGGAAGCGGATCGATCAATAAGCCCCTTGCGATCAAACCTGCGGGATGCGATATATCAGCCAATACTAAAGCGCCAATTTCGTCAGCTACTTTACGGATAAACTCATAATCCCAATCGCGCGAGTAGGCAGATGCACCGCAGATGATCAGCTTTGGTTTTTCGGCAAGTGCCACCTTTTTAAGCTGATCGTAGTCGATACGGCCGGTTTCTTTTTTTACCCCATAAAAATGAGGCTCGTATAATTTACCTGAGAAATTTACAGGCGAGCCGTGTGTTAAGTGCCCCCCATGAGAAAGATCAAAACCTAATATTTTATCACCAGGCTGCAGACAAGCCAATAAAACCGCAGCATTAGCCTGTGCACCTGAATGCGGCTGAACATTTACCCACTCGGCATTGAACAGTTTTTTAGCTCTTTCAATAGCGATGGTCTCTATCTCGTCAACTACCTGGCAACCGCCATAGTAACGTTTACCGGGTAAGCCTTCGGCATATTTGTTAGTTGCTACAGAGCCTGCAGCTTCCATTACCTGGCGGCTTACAAAGTTTTCCGAAGCGATAAGTTCAATTCCTTCTTCCTGGCGTTGCTGCTCTTCATCCAACAACTTAAATATCAATTTGTCTCTTTTCATGTTCTGCTTAAAAACGGCGCTAAATTAGCATTTAGATGTGAGATTTAGGCTGATAGATTGCAATTTGTGATCCGTTAACCGGTGACCAGAAATCAGTTAAGGCTGAACGGGCAGAAAAGGCTTTCAGCTTTCACCTCACCTAATGGATATCCAAAAATTATTGTATCCCAAACCGATCTGGATATTGATCAGTTCCTGCTGCAGCATTTCGAGCACTGCAAGGAAGTTATATACGAAGTGTACCTTATTTTCCGAGTGTCCGGCTAAAGCTTTAAAATCCATTTTGCTATTGATAATTAACAGCTCATTGATAGCTTTTTTCTGCTTCTCGATGGTGTATGGGTATTGAACTACGGTGTGTTTTATTTCTTCGGTGCGATTTGCAAAGCGTTTGGTCACCTTGTCGTACACCACCATTAGTTTATACAGGGTCAGTTCCGATAATTCTTCGCCCGGGACCGCAGTTTTCTCTACCTGCTGCAGATCAAAAGTGATATTGCCGCGTTTTTCCTGCTTCAACCGTTCTTCCTCCATCGGACGCAACTCCTCACAAATCAGCTTGAACTTTTTGTATTCGATCAGTTTGCGCACCAGTTCAGCTTTCGGGTCAAGCTCTCCATCTTCTTCGGCAGCATAGCGTGGCAGTAGCATTTTTGCCTTTATACGCATTAGAGTAGCTGCTACGAAAATAAATTCACTGGCCAGCTCCATATTCAGGCTGCTCATCTGGTGGATATAGTTCAGGAAATCGTCGGTGATCTTCGCAATAGGAATATCATGAATGTCCAGCTCATCCCTTTCAATGAAAAAGAGGAGCAGGTCAAACGGACCTTCAAATTGCGCCAACTTTATTTCGAAACTATTATCTGTCATAAAAGACTTTCAGTCTAAACTATTTTATGCTGCAAAGGTTATAAAAGTTGAAGACGTAATTGTCCATTAATTATCAACTTATTCCCAATTGCTAACATTTTGGGGAATCGAATTATTATGTTTTCGTGTATTTTAAGAATTAAATGCCTTACTTTGTAAGTTAAATTTTCCATAAGGATGTCAATGCAGGTAACCCCCGGTGATTTATTACAAAAGATCAACTATCCATCTGATTTAAAACAACTTACTGAAGATCAACTTGAACAGGTTTGCCAGGAACTGCGTCAATATATCATTGATGTGGTATCGGTAAATGGTGGTCATTTTGCTGCAAGCCTGGGTGTAGTGGAGTTAACTGTCGCTTTGCATTACATCTTAAATACCCCTTACGACCAATTGGTATGGGATGTGGGCCACCAGGCTTATGGGCACAAAATTCTGACCGGGCGCCGCGATAATTTCCATTCCAATCGTGTTTACAATGGTATAAGCGGTTTCCCAAAACGTTCTGAAAGTGAATATGACACGTTTGGAGTAGGCCACTCTTCTACTTCAGTTTCAGCAGCACTTGGCATGGCAGTGGCATCGAGATACAAAGGCGAAACCGACCGTCAGCACGTGGCTGTAATAGGCGATGGTGCGATGACTGCCGGATTAGCTTTTGAAGCGCTGAACCATGCGGGTATCGAGAACTCTAATATTCTGGTGATCCTGAACGACAATAATATGTCGATCGACCCCAATGTGGGCGGACTGAAACAATATTTGACTGATATTACCACCTCAAAACCATACAATCGTTTCAGGGATGATATAGCAACCGTATTAACCAAGATCTCGTCAATGGGACCAGACGCTTTTAAGATCGCTAAGAAGATTGAGAAGAGCATTAAGGGAACCCTTTTGAAGAGAAGTAATTTCTTTGAAGCATTGCAATTCCGTTATTTCGGGCCAATTGACGGGCATGATGTAAAGCATCTGGTAAAAGTATTGCGCGACCTGCGCGATATACCTGGGCCAAAATTGCTGCATTGCGTTACCGTAAAAGGAAAAGGCTATGCATTAGCTGAAAAAGACCAGACCAAATGGCATGCTCCCGGATTGTTTGATAAGATCACCGGCGAGATCAAGAAATCAAAATCGGATAAACCGCAACCTCCAAAATACCAGGACGTATTTGGTCATACGATCATTGAACTTGCCGAGCAGAACCCTAAGATCATGGGTATTACGCCGGCAATGCCTTCAGGTTGCTCATTAAACCTGATGATGAAGGCCATGCCCCATCGCGCTTTTGACGTCGGTATTGCCGAACAGCATGCGGTTACCTTCTCGGCTGGTTTAGCTACACAGGGACTGGTTCCTTTCTGCAATATCTACTCCAGCTTTATGCAAAGGGCATATGACCAGGTGATACATGACGTTGCTATTCAAAAACTGAATGTGGTGTTCTGCCTCGACCGGGCAGGCCTCGTTGGTGCTGACGGTCCGACGCATCATGGCGCTTACGATCTGGCTTATATGCGCTGCATACCTAATATGATCGTATCATCGCCAATGAACGAAGAAGAGCTGCGCAATCTGATGTACACCGCGCAACAGGATGATATGGGGCCGTTCGTGATCCGCTATCCCCGCGGTACAGGTGTTATGCCCGACTGGCAGCGGCCATTAAAGGCTATCCCGGTAGGTAAAGGTCGAAAAATTAGCGATGGCGAAGATGTAGCCATTCTATCGATTGGTGCCATAGGCAATGAAGTAGTTAAAGCTTCGACCGAACTAAATAGCGAAGGTTTTTATCCTGCACATTATGATATCCGCTTTGTAAAACCTCTTGACGAGAACCTGTTGCATGAAGTATTCCAAAAATTCGGCAAGGTAATTACAGTCGAGGACGGCTGCATTGAAGGCGGCATGGGAAGCGCTATACTTGAATTTATGGCTGATAATAACTATTCAGCCGAAGTAGTGCGCTTAGGTATTCCTGACGAATTTATCGAACACGGCGAGCAACCCGAGCTTTGGGCCGAATGCGGTTACGATGCCAATGCTATTATTGAACAAGTGAAAAAGATGGGCATCAAACGCAGTCAGCACACAATAGCATCCTGACTTTGATGTGCAGATGAGTGGATGGGCAGATATGCAAATGAATGAGTCTGCGAAGATTAATTATCAAAAAATCATCTGCACATCTTCAAATTTGCACATCTGCACATTTTTAATGTGTTCGATAGCTAGCCAAATCGTTGTAGATCTGCCTGAATGAGCTTCTTAAGCCGATGGTAATCACAGTGGTTTTGTCTTTAAACTCACTATTTTGCTCTTGTCGGAATATTCCGCCTAACTCTATTCTCAGGTTATATTTGGGATTCAGCAAATAGGCCACCTTGCCTTGCAGGTAATACATATTGGTAGATAAACCCTGTCCGGTATAGTTTCCAAAAAACCTGGCGGGAGAGGTATACAATTGGAAGATATCCTTACCAAAATTCACCCCGGCGGTATCTAACCCATAATGTCCGTAATCAAACTCTCCGGAGAAATCAAAGCGCTTATATGAATAGTTCAGCAAACCGACAATTTCTCTAAAATTTGCACCCCATGGATGTGCCAGCGGTTCGCTGTTTTCAGAATAATTCTCAATCGACGATCTGGCCGAATAAGTGTAAGGCTTAGCATTATTGCTTTCGAGCAGGTAATTCAGGTTTTTAACGCCGAACAGGTTTGCGCCCCTGATGCCCAATTGCCAGCCATATTTATTGACTGAGGCGCCATCGCTCGAGAAAAAGTGTTTCGATACAAACTCATTCAAAGCGAACTGTCCATAAGCCGTAATACCGTCTGTCAGTTTATACTTTGCAGTGAAACCCAGCAAAGACTTATCCGGGTCGTCACTCGCATTATTGATGGGCTTCATGAAAATGATCGGGTTGATATAGTTAAAATCAAAGGGACGTTTAGCGCCGTTATCATCTGTAAAAAAGCCCATCACATTTTCAAAGAAACCAATCGAAAATCTGTTATTCACATTCCAGTCCAGGTAGTGGAACACCCCGAACTTATGTCTTTCGACGCCATATTGCGACGTAAGCTTCGGATCATTCATATCCGTCCACATTACCATATAACGCACATTGCCCAAAGTACCTGTCAGCTTTAAAAATGGATATGGGGAGGCATAATCTGATAAGAGCATCGATCGGTAGCCATCGCCGATAAATGTCTTATCGCGTCCCGCTGAAATATTCAGATATTTTATCGGTGTATAGGAAACCACAGCGGTAATATACGACCAGGAATAGCCGTTGCCGTTATACTTTTTGGCATAGGCCTGACCGGGAACAATACCTACTTGTTGGATATAGGTCGATAAATATTCAGGTACCACAGCGTTATTCAGATACCCCGACACGTTATACTGGAACTTATCGCTGATAGAGCCTCCTAATTGCAGACCGATAGCGCTGGTATAAGTATTCAGCTTGCTCGAGAAATCTCTGCCTACACCAACATCCGGCAGAAGGTCGCCGTAAAATGTGGAACTGGAACCTTTGTAATCGATCAAATGCTCATTAAAGATCTTATTGTAAAGCCAGCTGCGCTGCTTGCCATCGGCTCCATAATTCATTAAGGAATCGTAAAGCGACTTTAACGCAGAATCGATTATCAGTGGTTTTATAGAAGTGTGCTCGCGGGTTTTTGTTGAGTAGAGGTCTGAGTTGAGCTTTTGATAAAAATCGTAAGAATAGGGCTGGTATTGTGATTGCGCAAATGCTGCATCAGCAATAAACAGGCTTAGCACCGCAACAAAGACAATTTTATATATGTGGTAAATAGGTTTCATGATGCAGGTTAAAAAATTAAAAATCATGATATAAGTCTCTGAAAGTGCTCCGCAGTCCGAAGATAAACATGGCAGTTTTAGTATCCGAGACGCTATTGGTCGACTGCCTCAATAGGCCCCCTATCTCCAATCGCAGATTATATTTCGGATTCAGAACATATGCAACGGTTCCTTCAGCATATTTGAGGGTGTTCATGACAGTCGTAACTCCCGTTGTATTTATAAATGGTGCCATTGCGGAATTAGCGCCGACTGCTGGCTTTATCGTTCCCGCTGCATACTTGGCATAGTTAAACTGCCCCTGCAAATCAAACTTGCCTATGGAATAGTTAAGAATACCCACAAATTCCTTATAATCTGAACCAAGCGGGTCGGCCAGTGATTCGCTTAACTGGGTGTAATTCACTATAGGATACTGACTTGCATAAGTATTGGGTTTAGAAGTATTGTACTCAAATAGATAATTCAGCTTGTTAACGTTCAATAAATCCGACCCTCTGAAACCGACCTGCCAGGCATATTTACTACGCCCTCCTGCAGATGAATCCTGATCATACAAAAATTGGCCGTAAATAGCTGTTTTGCTCAACACTTTGTATTTGCCGTTAAACCCGAACAAGGTATGATCTGGCGCCGGATTTGAGTGACCAAGCGATGATACAAAAAATATAGGGTTGATATAATTGGGGTCAAAGCCATGATATTGCCCCGCATCATTGGCTTCTTCAGCAATCAGTGCATTGAAAAAACCGACAGAAGCCCGATTAGTAATGTTCCAGTCGATATAGTGGAAGGCTCCCCATTTGCGGCGATTATTCGAGAAGGCATTAAACTGCGTTGCATATTGATCTTCCATATAAGCCCACATCGCCATATACTGCACACGCTTGCCCAAGTCGGCCTTAAATCGCAACAAAGGATAAGCTGCGGCATAATCTGATAATAAAACCGAACGATAACCATCGCCTATAAAAGTTTTGTCCTGCCCCAACTCAACAGAAATTGCCTTGGTCGGTGTGTAACCTATTAGTGCAATCACTTGCGACCAGTCTTTGGTGTCTCTTCCGTCATTTTTGTCAAACGCTTGCCCTGGCACCATACCAACAGAATTGATGTAATCGGTTTCGTAATTGGAGAACTTTCCCTGGTTCTCATAACCGCTGGTATAAAAGAAAAACTTTGAACCGATAGTACCCCCAAACTGATAGCCACGCGTATTTAGCCATACTGTTTGAGGTTCCTTAAACTCGCGCCCTATTTGCAGGTCGGGCAGGTAATCCACATAAAAAGTATATTCTTTGTCGTTAACTTCAATTAAATGCTGGCGAAACAGTTTGCGATATATCCAGCTTTTCCCTGAATTATCTGCCTTAAGCATTAATAAAGAATCATATAGCGGCCTTATGGCGCTTGAATCTCCAATCAGATAAGGTTTAAGCGATGTATGCAGATTATTAGAGGGCGAATAAACAGAATTATTCAGTTTTTGATAAAATTGATAAGAATATGGCTGATACATTAACTGCGCTTTAGCAGAACAGACCAACAGCAACAGCACAATACAAGTAAAAAGTTTCTTCATATAGGTGAATTAGCAATAGCGCATTATTCAAAATAGTTGTGGGTTTTAAAACCACCCTTTTTCAGGTAATCATCTTTCTTAACCAGGTGAAGGTCCGATTGTACCATATCTTCCACCAATGCTTTCAGATCATATTTTGGCACCCAGCCCAGCTTTTCTTTTGCCTTGGTGGCATCGCCGATGAGCAAATCTACCTCCGTTGGCCTGAAATATTTTGGATCGATTTTAACAACCGTCTGTCCAAATTTCAAAGCATCCGGGTTTAAACCCAGTTCCACCATGCGTTGCTGATCGATATCTATTACCACACCTTTTTCCCGTTCATCTTTTCCGCTGAACTCAATTTCTACACCAAGTTCTGTAAAGGCCATGCGAATAAAATCGCGCACCGTTGTGGTAACGCCGGTTGCTATTACAAAATCCTCAGCTTTTTCCTGCTGCAACATCAGCCACATGGCTTCAATATAATCCTTGGCATGCCCCCAATCGCGTTTAGCAGACAGGTTGCCCATGTACATGCAGTTTTGTAACCCCAATACGATCTTAGCTGCCGCACGCGTAATCTTCCGGGTCACAAAAGTTTCGCCGCGAATTGGGCTTTCATGATTGAACAAGATGCCGTTGCAGGCATACATATTATAGGCTTCGCGGTAGTTGACTATAATCCAGTAGCCGTACAGTTTAGCCACCGCGTAAGGCGACCGTGGATAAAACGGTGTAGTCTCGCTTTGTGGAACCGCCTGAACCAGGCCATATAGTTCAGAAGTTGAAGCCTGGTAGATGCGCGTTTTTTGTGTTAAACCTAACAAACGTACCGCTTCTAATATACGCAGGGTACCAACGCCATCGGCATTGGCGGTGTACTCAGGCGTATCAAAGCTCACCTTTACATGGCTTTGCGCCGCAAGGTTGTATATCTCGTCGGGTTGCACTTCCTGTACCAAACGGATCAGGTTGGTGGAGTCGGTCAAATCGCCATAATGGAGCTTGAACTTTACATTTGGCTCATGCGGATCGTGATACAAGTGGTCAATACGGTCGGTATTGAATAACGACGACCGTCTTTTCACACCATGCACCATATAACCTTTTTTCAGAAGGAATTCGGCTAAATAGGCGCCGTCCTGTCCTGTAATTCCGGTAATCAACGCTGTCTTCATCTGGTCAGGTAACGATTATCGTACAATAATATCCAATTTAATTGTAAATGTTGGTGGCGTTATGCGTTGATAGTGTTCACGTTCACAACTCGCGAACGCTGGCGAACACACACAAATATATGATTATCAGTAATTTTAAATATTAAAGCTGTAAAAAATGCCGTCGCACTTAATTTAATATCAAGCATAAATTTACACACGCAGGTCAAAAAACAAACCGCCTTTAAAACAACTGAAAATCCCTGCATAACTTAGATTTCCATTTACCCTATAGCCACATGAAAAAAGTAAAATGGTTTGAAAGGAGCTTTGACTTCAGTAAAGATCAGAATATTTTTCCGTCCATTATTGAACGCCTCAGAGGAACACCTGCACGCCTTGAAGAGAAATTCAAATCCATCCCCGCCGAAATATTGGAAACGAGAATTGACAACACCTGGTCAATCAAGGAAAATGTAGGTCATTTAACTGACCTTGAACCACTCTGGCAGGGGCGTTTGGAAGATATTAAAAACGGAGAGATTGAAATGCGGCCCACCGATCTGGCAAACCGTAAAACCGATGAGGCCAATCATAATGCACAACCGATCGGGAGATTATTAAATGATTTCAGAGAGATAAGAGAACATACGATAGCACTTATCGAGGACCTGGACGAAAATATTATATTTAAGTCGGCATTGCATCCGAGATTGAAAACGCCCATGCGTACGATGGACCTGTTTTTATTTGTGGCTGAACACGATGATCATCATTTGGCGAGGATTACGGAAGTGGTAAAGCTACTGAATCAAGGCTGCAGCGAATTATAAGCCTCCACCGCTTCCTCTAACTCCCTATACCATTCTTCACCATACTTACGAATAAGCGGCTCTTTCAGAAACTCATGCACATGCACCTTCAACTCATTACCGAATGAGCATGCAGGGCTGCATATGCTCCAGCGGTCGTAATTCAGTACATCAAACTCGGGATATTTGGTGACGCGGATAGGATATAAATGGCAGGAAAGTGGTTTCTTCCAGCTAATGGCGCCATATTCATAAGCTTTCTCAATCGCACATTTGGTAATGCCATTTTCCCAGGTAACATAAGCACATTCTTTATTGGTATCGACGCAGGGTGTAGTATAATCGCCTTCAAAGTCGGTTACATAAGTGCCGGTTTCTTCAATAGTGGCAATACCTTTTGCCGTCATAAAAGGTTTAACTTTTGGATAGATCTCATCCAGGATATGCAGCTCGTCATTATTCAACGGCGCACCGGAATCGCCTTCCAAACAGCAAGCACCCTTGCATTTCTTTAAGTTGCAAACAAAGTTCTCCCTAACTACGTCCTCATGCACCAAAACATTGCCTACCTCTATCATAAACGCTAAATACTAAATTCTAAATACTAAATATTAACCTACCAGATACCTAATCTCTGGTTAACTAATCTCTAATCACTAACCCTAATCCGTCTCCCTACTCACTGGATTCAGCGGATATTTTAACCCCGCAGCCGATGTAAGCTCCATTGTTAAACTACCGACTATTACTTCCACGTGGGCTTTTACCGGAATACGGTTGTTGTCATCCGTGATCCAAAGATACAGCTTACTATCCTTTCTGAAAATACGGCCGGGAATAATTGTCGGACTAAATTTCAGGCAATTGAAAGTTCCCATTGAACAACCGATACGTTCTTTGCCCACATAAGTAATATTCATAGCATGGATGCCATCTTCAAGAAAGTATTGCAAATCGAATTTTTGTCCCACATGTATTTTGGAAACATCGAGGCAGCGAGCGAAATAGTACGCCGAAACAAAATCAAACACCTGATCGCCTTTGTAGGGGAACGTCCCTTTGGCCGCGGTGATCATTTTCTTTTCGTGGTCAAAGGTTACCTTATCGGTATGTTTATAGCTTGATTCGCGCCTGTTCTCGGCATAAAAATATGGCAATAAGGTGTTTTTGTCGATATAACTTTCATAGCGGTTACGCACCTTATAAAAAATATCGAAGGTGCCGGCTGTTTTGCCTTCGGCGATGATATGAAAAGCGGGTTTACTATTGAATTGAATCGGGCTTTCTTCCACACGAATATTAGCTTCGGCAGCGGTAAAGAAGCCGTATTTCATCTTATAGCTCAGCTTTTCACCCGCTTTAAAAGCAACCTCGTTTATTTTATTAAGTTCCTGGGCAAAAAGGTTTTGAAGGCAGCAGCATGCCAGAATTAACAAAAAGTATTTCCTCATTCGCTGCTTTTATAAAAGAATTTCATTTTAGTCTTTTCGTTTATAGATCGGCACGGTAGAGCAAGGCTCCCCAAACATAATACTCTTGGCAACCGGCGTCAGCTTCTTTGTCAGTTCAACGTACGCCGACACGGGAACATCGATTTCTCCGCACCCCTTAATAACGACACGCTGGTCACGATATTGCTCCGCATCAAACCCGGTCATTGCTTTTTCAAACAGCACTGTTTCCAGAACGGCAGCATCGCCAAAAACGACCTCGCGAGCGTATGGGGCCATACGGTTTGCGATGAGCATATAAGCCCAGGCAGGCACTATCGCGTCCGCTGTACAGGTAATTGCTACGTTTTTATCTGTGTATTGCGCCCAGTCATGGCTCTTTACGAACTCCCTGAAGTCCTTTTCTTTCAGAATCAATTCCATATACAGGTTATCCTTTATATCATATACCATCCTGTCGCCTCGCGGATAAAACGAAGCAGGATCAAGGGTAACCAAACCACTTTGCGCTACTTTATTGACTATATTTTCCTGTATATCCATTGCCTTAAATTCTAATTATACATTATTATCAACTCGTCATTGATTTCAACCCGTCATTGCGAGGAACGAAGCAACCTCCGAACTATTCAGATCAGGGAGGATGAATTTCTCAAGGAACGTACCTTTAAAGTCGTGCTCCATTTGTTTTAAAACAAAAAAACCGGAATAGCTAAGCTATCCCGGTTACAAATTTACTTTAAAATTTCTTACATGAACTTAGAGCGGTAATCTTTTACATTCGCCTTATCTTTCAATGCTTCGAAGAACTGACCTTGAGAACGTTGAGCTAATGCCTGAGCAATCTGCTCTCTTTCTCTAATAGCATTGGCAAGTGGCGCAGGATTGATGAAGTTATCTAATACCACAACGTAAACGCCATGCTGGCCTTCGATTGGTTTTGACAACTTGTTTGGCTGTGAACCGAATACAGTACCCACCACTTTATATTCTAATGATAATCCAGGGATCACGGGATTAGCGAATACTACGTTTTGAACCGGAACTACTTTGGCACCGGCTTTTTGAGCAACCTGATCGATAGATGAACCGCCGCTTAATTTTTCAATTAATTGTTTTGCTTTTACATGCGTACGAACGGCCGGCTCTATCTGTTTTTTAACCAGGTCAAGTGCTAATTCACCTTTTGGTTTGATGGCAGTTAAGGTAGGGATCACATACTGATCGCCCACTACATACACCTGATCACCAAAGTCACCTTTATTAGCTTTAAATGCCCATCTTACAATCTCACGGGTGTTATCCAGTCCAGGCAGGGTTGATGTCAATGCATTTACATCAGGTGCAGTTTTCTTGATCAGGCCAGCTTTTTTAGCTTCTGCATCAAAATTGTCTTTGGTCAAAGTGCCTAAAAATGCCTGAGCCTTCGCGTAAGCTGCCTGCTGTGTCTTTGCACTTGCAGTTACAGGTTTATCAACTACAGCCACTTTCACAACCGGAGATGAACCTTTTAAGTCTTCAATTTCTACCAGGTGAACGCCGAATTGAGAGGTTACTATTTTCAGTTCGCCTTTTCTACCGTTGAAAACGGCATCTTCAAAGGCCGGTACCATTGCACCGCGACCGAATGTACCTAACTCACCACCTTTTTCACCAGAAGATTTGTCCATTGAATACATTTTAGCCAAATCTGCAAATGACTTACCCCCTTCAATCAGTTTTTTCAGAGAGTCGGCAGTAGCAAGTGCTTTCTTCTCGCCAACCGTTCTTGCATCTATGAGAATGTGACGTGCCTTTACAGAGTCGGGGCTCACACGTGAATCGATCAGTTTAGCAATTTTATAGCTGCCTTGTGAAAAATACGGGCCATATATAAATCCTTTTGCTGCACCGAACATCACTGTATCCAGTTTTGGATCACCCAACTGGCCTTTGCGTTTGAAAGCGATCGGCGTTTTAGTTTCAGAGTTTACCTGAACAAAAAGAGAATCGTTAGAGCTGGCTTTGAATGCAGGCAGCAATTTTTCTACCTGTTCTTTTACCGCAGCCGAATCTTCTTTAGTAGCAGCAGCGTTGAAGCTTACATAATCAAAGCTTCTTAACTCTTGTTTATTATTAAACTCCGACAAATGCTCGTCGTAATAATTTTTATAATCCTCGTCAGTCAGCGTTACTTTATTGTCAGGAATTGAAGCGTAATCCAAAGTCACATACTTAAAGTTTGATAACTTATTTTTCGCTTCATAATCATCCTTTGCATCCAGATCATTTACAAAAAGACCGGTATTTACCAGGCTCATATATTTCTGACCTAATTTGTTCTGAGTCAATTGGCCTATGAACTGAGCCCACTGTACCTTGATATCAGACCCTGGCTTGGCAGCATTCAATTGAGCTTTGAAAGCGTTCAACTTAGCCGGGTCAACTTTACCTGTAGCAGGATCGCCAAAGTATTGCACTACTTGAGGATCAGGGTTGTTACCATTAACCAATGCCGAACCTTCATCGCTGCTTACTACCAGCCCCAGTTTTTCAATCTCTTTATTGAGAATGATCTCGCTCACCTTCTGGTTCCACACATTCTCTTGTATGTAAGAAGTAAACTGTGCATTCAGGTTCGCCTGGCCGGACTGTTGCTTAAATTGAGCCTCGCTTTGTTCAACTCGTTTAGAATAGTCATCGTACGCTATCTTTTCACCGGCAACCTCGCCCAGCGTATTACGGTCACTGCCGAAAATAGAATTACCCTGTCTGATTGCCTCTTCACCCACGAACGCCAAAAGTGAGAAACCGATGCCAAAAGCAACGATCTTGCCCATGCGCTCGCGCAAATAAGTCATTACACCCATATATTCTTATCTATATATTATTTCTAATTATTCAAAAGAGCGCGCAAGATACAACTTTTAGCAAAAAAATAAACACAAAATTTCAGGCAAAAATTGAGCAGGTTTATTGACCAAGCTGCTGACTATTAACATGAATAATACCAGTAGCCTGTGTCATGGTCCAATGATTGAAATTTTCATCACTTACAAAACTTGTACCGTCTGTCACGCTGCCATCCGCCATTTTTGCATGAACAAGCTGACTTGAGTGTATCTGCCTTGTATTTTGATCCCAAATCAATTCATCCGAACTAAAAGTATCGCCTTTAGAATTGGTACCTACTACATTTTTATGCAGCTCTATCAATTTTTCCTGCTCACGGTATACACCCTGGTCAGCCTTTATCGTGCTTGTTTCCTGTAAATTGTTGTCGTAAAAAATAACTTTTACCCCTTTGGGCATCTCGGTGTAAGGTTTTTTTACCTTATAATTGATCATTACCGGTGCGGTCATGTGCGCCTTCACTTTAGCTGAGTCGCTATAGATCACATCGACATCGGTATATTTCTCGATCGGTTTATTTACTTCGGCAGCCGATATTTTTTGTATATCCTTCAGGTCGTTCTCACAACCCGTTAAGAGGGCCAGTCCAGCAATTATTACCGGCAAAAATAAGTTGATTATATGTTTTGCCTTTATCATGGCAGGCTTATTCGAATTTAAACCGCTGGAACCACCTGTCGTTTAACAAAAAGCCCAAATGTAAATTAATGTAATTTTCTCTAACCAGCTGCTGAGTTAATCGTCCGCGCTGGCCAACCTCGGCAGAAAAGTTAATTTTATAGAATGCGCTCGATGCACGGTCATGCGGCAATGGGATACCCAAACCAAAAGTCGCCGCATATCTTTTTATATTAACATCATTAATATTCAGATACGTTTGCTCATAAATGAAACCCAATCGATAGTCTATTAGTGCAAAGAAACTATTCAACGCATTAATGTTAGGTGTCCATTGTCCGCCTACGTTAAGCATTTTGCTATCCTGTAAACCAGCACTGGCACCCGCTATTGTCAGATTAGACCATTTTCCCATAGTATAGTCAGCACCTACCAGAAATTTCCCTTCACTTGCATAGGAAATACCAAACCGGTTGATTTGCGGAAGTTGAATTTTGCCATTTTGATTTTGCTGATTAACCAAGCTGTCGGCCGGGCTGTTCTCGTTTCCGCTGGCATCACGGGTGTACTGACTTACTATGTAATTGGTCGTTACGTTAAGTTTACTGCCTGCAGATCCCGAATATCCTAACACTAAATGTCTAGTTTCAGAGAAATCAATTGTATACTGGGCTCCGTAATCAAAATTCACCCCCTTAACATGATCATCTAACTCACTGCGCGAGTTAAGCACACCATATAAACCAGGAATTTCGGTAGACTGATCGTTTTTTATGCTACCAAAAATATACGAGAAGTTTGCACCGATTGATAAATGCTTGAAAAGTGTAATCCCGTAACCCAGGTATGCTTTTGATAAGCTGCCTTCTCCTGATGAAGTAACTGCAACCGCGTTTGTATCGGCCGGCGAAGTTGGGTTTGGATTAGTGCGATTGTAAGTTTGTTTATAACTATACCCTACCTGGCTATAAGGTAATAAGCCAAAGCTCATTGCCGAACTCTTGGTAACCGGAAATGCAAACAAAAGGTGGCTCAACCTGGCACTGGTATTACGCTGATCCGGATATCCGGCTTTGCTTAGCGTAAGTATATCAGCGGCTCCGCCTATGTCAATCGTAGTTAAATTTATCTTTCCGTATGCCGCTGGATTTAAGACGTTAATGCTATTGTAACCACCAATAATGTTGGTTGCGGTAGAAATGCCGCCCATACCTATATTTTGCGGCAACAATTGATCGTTTACATTGCCTATTCCGTAGCGTGAATAAGGCGAACTTGTGGTTGCGGTTGACTGCGCGCTTGCCTTCAATACAATAACAGCAAATAAAAATGCAAAAAGTAGCCTGGTAAATTTAATCATTGTTGTTTTGTATAGCTGCATTTAATCCTTCGAGAACCAAATAAGGCTCGTTTTTAATATAGGGGGCAAAGATGCTATTTTTCAATAGAGTATCAAAAAAATAACTATCGCCTCCGGTTAGTATCACATTCAGTTCCGGCTCTATTTTTCTATAGCTTTCAATAAACCCGGTCAATTCATATTTAAGTCCGTTTTGTACTCCTGATTTTATCGCCGAGGACGTGTCGTCACCATAGTAACTTTCAAACTGAGCATCGGTTTCTATCAGGGGCAGCTTACCGGTATAATAATTCAATGCTTTATAACGCACATTCAGTCCTGGTGATATACTGCCGCCAAAATAATTCCCCGTTGCATCTACCCAGTCATAGGTTATCGTTGTTCCGGCATCAATCACTAAACTGCCTTTGCCCGGATACAATTTTTTTGCGCCTATAACAGCGGCCAAACGATCTGGACCAAGTGTTTGAGGGGTTTTATATTGGTTGCGTATGCCGGCAGTCATTCCCACATTAAAATACTGCACATTAATTCTGCTTTCTAATGCAGTACGCCAGCTTTCGGCCTCTTTTCTTACCGATGAGATGATCGCTTTATTTACCTGGTATTGATCAGTTAAATTAAAAAGTGTTTCTGCATCAAGGGAGGAGTAACTTGTAGTATACAAAAGCTCATCCTGTGCGAAGACTGCAATTTTTATTAGGGTGTTACCAATATCAATAACCAGGTTGGCCATCAGGCTTTAACCAGTGATAATATCGATTCAAAAATGGCAAGTCCGTCCTGGTTAGCAAGTATAGTATCAGCTGCACGCTCAGGGTGTGGCATTATACCAAATACATTGCGGGTTGTATTACATACACCGGCGATGTTGTCTAATGAACCATTAGGATTAGCTTCAGGAACAATATTACCCGACTCATCGCTGTACCTGAACAATACCTGGTCATTGTCATTCAATGCCTTCAGTACATCGGGCTCCGCAAAATAATTACCTTCACCATGCGCAATAGGTATTTTTAATGCGCGCTGCGCATCGATGTTCGCTGTCAGCAATGAATTATTGGTTTGTGGCACCATGTAAATATTGCTGCAGTTGAACTTTCTATTGGTATTATGCAGCAATGCACCCGGCAGCATGCCTGCCTCAGTTAATATTTGGAAGCCGTTGCAAACACCCCACACATAGCCACCTTTAGCTGCAAACTGGATCACTTCCTGCATAATTGGAGAAAAGCGTGCGATAGCGCCCGAGCGCAGGTAATCGCCAAAAGAGAAACCACCCGGCAGCACGATGAAATCGCAACCCTGCAAATCGTGGTCTTTGTGCCACAGGCGTACAACCTGCTGACCCATAATTTTTTCTAATACGTAGATGATATCCTCATCGCAATTAGAACCCGGAAATATAACAACTCCAAACTTCATGCTACAAAACTACTATAACTCGCGAAATTTGAACGAATGTAAAAGTTAAAAAGTGTTAAACTGGAAGTAAATTATGCTGACAAGCAGCAAAATATAAAGGCTTTCATAGAACCAGCGTTTGGTAGCGTACAAAAAATAGTAGGCCAAAAAGACGCATCCCGGCACCGCACACATCAGGAAATGATTGACATGAAAATCGGAACGGATATAAAAGCAAAAGGCGGTTATCAGAAATACAAAAAAAAGCAACTGAATGGATTTGCGGATGTGCACATAACTTTTATAAAAATTTTGCTGCAGCCTCAAGGCCGATAATATCAACACAATGATAACAGGTATTAGTACCAGGTAGTTATAGTAGTTGATATTGAAATGGACCTGGAATTTAGTGCCCAGAGGTCGCCATATTTCAAAAAAATCAGTCAGCCTATCATTAAGATAATAAAATACGGCCAGAAAGAAGAAGATGGTGATAAAGCCAATGATGCCCGAAATCCATTCCCGCCAGTCGAACGGCCGGAAAATAGCCAGCCCGATCCAAATAACCAGGAATGTATAAATAAACGGCAGGTAGATCATGGTACCTATCGCGACGATCATCCCCAGGTCGTAACAAATAGATTTGGACGCGTCGCTCTTATAAAGGTTCAGCAACTTATAAAGCATCCATATTAGCAGGAAATTACATACCAATGGCGGACTGAGCATAAGGAACGGAACCAACAAACTCGACACTGTAATATACATGAACGCCGGCAAAAAGCTCGATTTTCCTAAAAGGTTATGCTCGTTGGCTAGCAGGTTGATCAATATAGCCTGGATAAAAACCATTAAGCTGGCAACAAACAAATTAAGTACCGGCGGTATGGCGGTCTGATAAGATACCGGCAGCAATAGCCTTGAAAAAAGCTCACTGAACGGGAACCCGGTCCTGGCAGGAAGTTGAAAAGCAAACCCGATACGCATAAAGAATAGGAAAACTGCCAGCCAGACAATATTTACCGGACTAAAAGTTCTGAACAGTCTGATCATGCTCGTGAGGATTTCACGGCAATAATAATAGAAAAACTGTTAGGTTTATTATCGGACCGATAAAAGATGTAATTTAGAATACGGGGCCTATTTTTAGAATATTAAAACAGTACTAACTGATGCCTGTTAACTCATCGTCTAAATATTTAATTGTACAGAATCTATTAGATTTGCCACAGAAACTACGCCTTTTCAAATATGATAAAACCCCCAATAGTTTATGTTGTCATTGTAACTTACAATGGCATGAAATGGATAGATAAGTGCCTACGCGATGTCTTACAATCGGATATTGAAATCAAAGTAGTGGTAATCGACAACCGTTCAACAGACGATACCGTAAATTTTATTAAAAATAATTATCCCCAAATTGATCTTACCGAAACTGATGAGAATCTCGGTTTTGGAAGAGCTAATAATATAGGGATTAAAAAGGCAGTTAAAGCAAATGCAGATTACGTCTTTTTACTAAATCAGGATGGGTATGTTGAGGAGCATACTATCAGCAAACTGGTTTCCTTTCACAATGATCACCTTGAGTATGGCGTATTAAGTCCTCAGCAAAAAAATGGAAATGGTACGGAATTAGATAAAAAGTTCAAAAATATTGTGCTGGGGAATTGTGTTACAAATTCATTCCTGGAGTCAGGAAAAACCATTTATGACGTATCCTTTGTGATGGCGGCCTTTTGGCTGATATCGGCAGATTGCCTAAAGAGGGTGGGCGTGTTTGACCCGATTTTTTTTCACTATGGCGAAGACGGTGACTATTTAAGCCGGGTACGTTTTCACGGATTTAAAATCGGTGTCGTAATGGATTCAGTCGCTTATCATGACCGGCAGGAAAGAGCAGTGCCCGAAATGCAGCAGTTGAAGTCGTTTTATGCTTCGCAATTGGCATCATTGACCAACATCAACCGTTCGTTGGCTTTTTGTGTAGGAAAGGTATCTTATTTCTACCTGAAGTTCTCATTAAATCAACTTGCAAGATTAAAGTTTAGTCTTTTGAAAGAAAACACACGACTTTTCTTCAACCTGTTATCCAAAACGGGAGAAATATTAAAATCGAGAAAAAATAACAAACAACCGGAGTATTATCAGAGCTCGTTGTTAAGTTAACTTTTATTTGTTTTTGCGTACCGCTTTATCATACTATCAATGACTCGCGCGGTTTCATCAGGGAAGTTAACGTCAACGACTTTACCATTTTGAATCCATTGATTTAGTTGAGTCACAAAACTGTCATCTATCGTGTCGATAACCGGTACGCCTAATTTTGAAGCAGCTAAAGCATTACATTGCTGCTCATATTGCCCCGTCATCGGAATCATCATCACTTTCTTTTTCAGAAACATCGCTTCCGCGGGGCCTTCAAAGCCTCCTCCTGTCAGCAGTCCTTCACAGCTAGCCATACTTTCATTAAATGCTTCATTATTCACCGGCGATATCAGTATGTTCCCTTCCTGGTATTGCGTTTTCTGGCGTTTGGAGAATATTTGCCATTGCACATCTTTTACCTGGGCCAGGTATTTCACCAATATTTTGTCGTCATACGCCGGCAAATAAACCGTATAATGCCCCTTGTTGGTCGGTTCTAGTTTCCTGATATCACTCCTGATAACCGGAGTATGGATAAAATCATCATATCTTTCAAAGTGAAAGCCAACATGATGTGTGGTGGGTGAATAATATTTAAACAACCATTCAGCATAATTCCATCTTGCAGGTCGTGGAGTTTTTTTTGAAACAAACGAGCACTGGTGGCTTAGCGATACCGATTGTAATTTTTGCACTCGGCATGCCCATGCGCTAACCGGTTCAAAATCATTAATGATCAAATCGTATTGCGATAATGGGAGATGATGCACATCATGCCACAATTGCCGCAGGTTCATCAGCTTAAATGTGGCCCATTTATCAACCCCTCCCTTTGTGCCGAATACGAAACTGAAACCATGCAAACGGTACTTTAATGGCTGCGATAAAGAAACCTCGGCTTCGGTACCGCTCACAAGGAGGTCAAGCTCGCCATATTGTTGTAATAGAGGAACTATTTCACGTGCCCGGCTGATATGCCCATTGCCAGTGCCCTGGATAGCGTAGAGTATCTTCATTAGATGGTTGAAAGGTTGGAAAGTTCAAATGTTGTAAGGTTGGTCACATCATTAATAAACTTTCGGGGGCAAGTTAACAAAGAAAGGATTTCCTAAAAATAAAAAAAAGGTTGAACTCAACTTTCCACCAAAACCTAATGAGCTTCTTGCTTAAAGCGTTCTAACAAACTGCGCACGTCGAGCTTGGCATCCAGGTCTTCTGCATCAGTTTTGTCGTCCTCGTCGTGATCGCTTTTGAAATCGGCAGGGTTATATTGGAATATTGTCCATTCACGGTTATTATACTCAAGGGCGGTAAGACTTTCCACCCAATCGCCGGAGTTTAGATATATTACGGAACCCTGTTTCTCTGATGATTTAATTTCCCTGATCTCTGAATGGTGGATGTGACCGCATATCACATATTGATAGCCTTTTTCAACAGCCAGATCAGCAGCGGTTTGTTCAAACTGATTAATGAACTTCACTGCATCCTTGAATTTAGCCTTTATTTTTTGAGAAAAACTCATCTTCTCCCGACCTAATTTGGTTAGCATCCAATTGGTAAAGCTATTGAGCAGGATCAATGAATCATATCCAACTGCACCCAGCTTAGCCAGCCATTTGGAATGCTGCATGGTTACGTCAAACACGTCGCCGTGGAATATCCATGCTTTTTTACCATCGATGGTTAAGACAACTTTATTTTTAAGCGCTAATGATCCCAGGTTAAAATCGGCAAATTTCCGCAACATTTCGTCATGGTTGCCGGTAAGGTAATATACCGGTACGCCGTCCGTCACAAATTTTAAAATACGGCGAATCACCTTCATATGCGCCTCGGGCCAATACGATTTGCTAAACTGCCAGATATCGATGATATCTCCGTTCAGTATCAGCATTTGGGGCTTTATACTTTTTAAATATTTAAGGAGTTCTTTAGCGTGGCAGCCATAAGTGCCCAAATGCACATCGGATATAATTACTATATCTACTTCGCGTTTTGCCATTAAAATTGAGGGGATAATTTGCCGTCCGGTCGTTTTCGCCGGTGAATGATTGATTGGATCCGGTGACGATTATTCGTCATCATCATCTTCATTAACTCTTAACTCATAGGGGCTTACGTAGAACATACCTACCAATAAAAGCAACCCTACAACAATCAGATATGCATACTCGAAATTCATACTGGTGTTATTTAACAAATGTCAGCAATTCAAATTATCTGAATATTAAGACTCTGTTAAATAAAAAAGGTTTCATTGCCCCTGCAACTTTTTTTTAACGCGGTCAAGTTGCTTCAAATGATGTTTGGAGTGGATCAAAATAAACCTGAACCATTGCCGCGCATTGAGCATCCCCAAACGTGCGTTCTTAACTCTGCAATAATTAGATGTATCCCGAATAAGCGGTGCAAGCTCATTGATACGCTGCCGGCACTTTATAAGCATGTTTCTTGCCTCTTCCTTACTAATCTTTTTGGCGGGTATCCTTGCTTCAACCATCGCCGGGACTTTCGTCTTCCATGGGGGCAGACTTCCAAACAAGAATACCAGCAAACCCAGCATATTCCTGCCGGCCAAGGTGGGCTTGCCATTCTTAATACATTTCTCAAGCGCCATCATCCCTCCCAAATCTGTTTGTAAAATGTGCGAATAGACCTCGGCATAAGACCAGCCACCGCCGGGCGGCGTCACCATAAAAAGATCGTCGGGAATGGTATCCAGCCTGTTGCGATAGACGTCCAGCACCTCTTCGACTTTTTTACGGGTTTCTCCGATGTTCATACTAATAACTTACAACAATAAAGTTAGCTCTTTTAAATGATTGATCTGTATTTACAATTAATGGTAAGAACTATACCTTTATCCTACTAAAAGCAATTAACTTATCACATGTAATACTATGGATTATAAAGAGCTTCTTTTTCCTCTCGGAGGGTTAATAGCTTTCTGTTTAATCAGGAGGTTATTTACCTGGCGGAAGCGGTATCTGGTAAAATACGGCACTCCGGTTATCGCAAAAGTGACTAAGGTTATTGAGACAAATGTCACGACCTATTCTGGCGGAGGAATTGGCACTGATTCTTCATACGTAGAAGGTTATGCCGGAGGTCGGCAATTAGATATTTATTTAGATATAGAAAATGCAGAGCCTGCAAGGCAGATCAATATAGTCAAATCGTATTCACCAGGTAATTATCCGCAAGTTGGTGATAGGCTGCGTGTATTGATCGACCCCAAAGACAAGTATAACTTCATGATGTCACCAGATCAGGACGGCATTCAATGATCATTTACTATGCTCTCAGAACATTGCCATCAATTCTTTCAGGTGATTGATCTGCACCGGCACATCCTCAGGCTTGTCCAATCCGGCGGGATTAAAATAAATCGCGTCCATACCAAAGTTCAGTGCGCCATACACGTCAGCTTCCAGGCTATCGCCTATCATCAGGCTTTCTTCTTTGGTTGTTTGTGCCAGATTGATGGCATGTTCAAAAATCGCCTTATCGGGTTTGTTCGCCCCAACAATCTCTGATATAATCACGTGCTGAAAATATCCGCCCAAATTGGTATTGCTGATCTTTATTCCCTGCGATTCACTAAAGCCGTTCGAGATCAGGTGTAACGAATATTTCGCCTGAAGGTATTGCAGCGTTTCATGCGCATCAGGGAAAAGATTGGTTTTTGTCGGGCATAATTTTACATAATCGTCCTCAAAACCCACAGGGATCACATCCGGGTGCATACCTAAATCAAGAAATGTTTTTTTGAAGCGTGCTTCCCGCAGTTGATCTTTAGTGATCTTTCCTGTGTGATATTCCGCCCAGAGCTGATGGTTATTGCGGGTA
>Ga0207706_10000014_pt1 | contig 177082 bp, 172 predicted proteins | sample KBSC53metaG_FD_184318 | JGI IMG/M metagenome (GOLD analysis project Ga0207706, IMG submission 184318) | Corn rhizosphere microbial communities from Kellogg Biological Station, Michigan, USA - KBS C5-3 metaG (SPAdes) (version 2) | ecosystem: Host-associated > Plants > Roots > Rhizosphere >...
CCTTGCCGCGGGCTGCGACAGGTGCGAATTTGGCGCTCCCGCTTTCGACGAACAGCTCGCTGCGATCCGGGTCGCCGTGCGCGACGACGATCGCATCGGCAAGATCGAGCGTCGCGTTCGGCAGGCGGAGCCGCAGCGCGCGCTTGCCGGCCACCGCCTTGATCCACCCGCGGCGAACGACCAGCTCGGCCGTGCCTGATTTGTTGTCCGCAGCAACAACCGCGCCGGCATGCGCGACCGCCGGCCCCTGCAGGTTCATGACGCCACCACCGGTCCATTCGAGCTGCACCTGCGAATATTCGTTGACGGCGTCGACGATGTCGCCCTCCCGCGCCCGCGCGCCGGGCGCCAGCCGGAACCACGCCGTTTCGCGCAACACGCGGACGTCGCCGTCGACGATCGTGTAGATCCCTGCCTCCGCAGCGGATGCGCTGGCGGCAACGACCATGAGCAGGAAGGCGACGATGGACCGCGACGTTTCGACCACGTGAAGGCGTAAGGAAAAGCAGCGCGCCATACTAGGCTCCCGGGTCAAACCGGGTCAACGCGAATAGTACGAAGGCGGGCGGCTCGGGCCTCGCGCCAGCGGCAGCGGCCGCCGCCTTATACTCCGGGTCGCCGAAAGACCGCACCGCATGCCCACCGCCTCCGCCGACCTCGCCGTGCTGTTTGCCGACGTCAGCGGCAGCACGCGCCTCTACGAGTCGCTCGGCGACGAGCGCGCACTCGCCGCGATCGATCGCTGCCTCGCGCTCGTCCGGGGCGCCTGCGAAAGCCACACCGGGCGGATCGTCAAGACGATCGGCGACGAGGCGATGAGCGTGTTTCCCACAGCCGACGACGCGGCGCAGGCGGCGACCGACATGCAGTCGCTCATCACCTCCGAGCCGCCGATCGAGACGCAGCGCCTCACGCTTCGCGTCGGCTTCCATTTCGGCCCGGCGCTCGAGACCGGCGGCGACGTGTTCGGCGATTCGGTGAACATCGCGGCGCGGCTCGTCGGCGTCGCGCACGGCACGCAGGTGATCACGTCGGCGGCGACGGTGTCCGCGCTGTCCCCGTGGCTGCGCACGCGGGCGCGCGAAGTGACCGCGGTTACGGTGAAGGGGAAGCTGCGCGACCTGACCGTGTTCGAGCTCGTCTGGCAGGACTCCACCGACGACCTGACGACGCTCGCGACGCGCGTGTTCGCGCTGGCCGCGCAACTGCGGATCCTGCACGGAGAGCATCAATACATGCTGGGCGAAGGGAAAGCGGTCGTGACGCTCGGCCGCGATCCGCAGAACGACGTCGTCGTGGCCGACCGGCTGGCCTCGCGCATGCACGCGCACATCGAGCGGCGGCGCGACCGCTTCGTGCTCGTCGACCACAGCTCGAACGGCACGTTCCTGACGATCGCCGGCGAGCCGGAGATCCCGTTGCGCCGCGAGGAGTTCATCCTGCGCGGCGCCGGCCGGATCAGCTTCGGCCACGCGTACGCGAAAGATCCGTCCGAGACGGTCGAGTTCTTCTGCGGCGGGTGATCGCATGAAGGCCGGCGACGACGGCGTTCGCGAGCGCGCGGCGCGCTTCGATCTCGCGCATTTGCCGGACGACTATTACGCCGATCCGTATCCGTATTACCGCGCGCTGCGCGCGCACGAGCCGGTCAAGCTGATGCCGGACGGATCGTGGTTCCTGACGCGCTACGACGACATCCTGCCCGTCTATCGCGATCCGAAGATCTGGAGCTCTGACAAGAAGCGCGAGTTCGGTCCCAAGTACGGGCCGAGCCCGCTGCTGGCGCATCACACGACGAGCCTCGTGTTCAACGATCCGCCGTTGCACACGCGCGTGCGGCGCGCGATCGTCGGCGCGCTGTCGCAGCGCCACATCGCCGCGATGGAGCCCGCGCTCGACGCGCTGGTCGACCGCCTGCTCGACGGGATCGCCGCTCGCCGCCGCGTCGACCTGATCGACGAATACGCGGGGGCAATTCCGGTGGAGATCATCGGCAACCTGCTCGGCGTGCCGCATGCGGAGCGCGAGCCGCTGCGCGGCTGGTCGCTCGCGATCCTGGGCGCGCTCGAGCCGGTGCTCACACCCGAGCGCGCCGAGGCCGGCAATCGCGCCGTCGTCGAAATGTCCGCGTACCTGCAGACGCTGATCGACGAACGCCGCGCGAGTCCGCGCGATGCGGACACCGACGTGCTGACGCGGCTCATCGCGGGCGACGGCGGCGACGAGCCGCTGACCGAAAGCGAGCTCACGCACCAGTGCATTTTCCTGCTGAACGCCGGCCACGAGACGACGACGAACCTGATCGGAAACGCGCTGCACGCGCTGACGCAGTGGCCCGCGGAGCGCGCACGCCTCGTCGCCGATCCTTCGCTCATTCATTCGGCGGTCGAGGAATTCCTGCGCTTCGAAAGCTCGAACCAGCTCGGCAACCGGATCTCGACGGCGCCGTGCGCCGTCGGCGGCGTCGAGCTGTCCGCGCAGGCGCGCGTGACGATGTGCATCGGCGCCGCCAATCGCGACCCGGCGCAGTTTCCCGATCCCGACCGGCTCGACCTCGCGCGCACGCCCAATCGCCACATCGCGTTCGGCTTCGGCATCCACACGTGCGCCGGCCTCAATCTCGCGCGGCTCGAAGGACGCGTCGCGATCTCGCGCTTCCTCGCGCGCTTCCCGGACTACGCGCTCGACGGTGCGCCGGTGCGCGGAGGACGCGCGCGCTTCCGCGGGTTCCTGCATCTCCCCGCCCGTATATGATGGGCGCCCGCAGACCCAAGCCGGAGCTTTCATGACGAAAGGCATTCCCCGCGCCGCGGCTTTCGCCGCGCTTGCGCTTGCGACCACTGCTTTCGCGCAGGTGAAGATCGGGGTGACGGTTTCGGCGACGGGACCCGCGGCTTCGCTCGGCATCCCGGAACGCAACACCGTGGCGATGTGCCAGAAGGAAGCCGGCGGCAAGAGCATCGAGTACATCGTCCTCGACGACGCGTCGGACACGACGACGGCCGTGCAGAACACGCGCAAGCTGATCGGCGAATCGAAGGTCGACGCGATCATCGGCTCGACGACGACGCCCAATTCGCTCGCGATGCTCGACGTATTCGCCGACGCCGAGACGCCGGTGGTCTCGCTCGCCTCCTCGGTGCGCATCATCGAGCCGGTGGACGCGAAGCGCGCCTGGTCGTTCAAGACGCCGCAGACCGACGTGATGATGGCAGGCGCGATCCTCGAGCACGCCGCCGCGGCCGGCGTGCAGTCGCTGGGCTACGTCGGCTTCGCCGACGCGCTCGGCGAAGCATTCTTCGTCGAGGTGGAGAAGGCGGCGAAGGCGCACAACATTCCGCTCGTGGCCAACGAGCGCTATTCGCCGAAGGACACGAGCGTCGCCGGGCAGGCGCTGAAGCTGATCGCCGCGAAACCCGACGCCATCGTCATCGGCGCGTCGGGCACACCGGCTGCGCTGCCCGCCACGACGCTCACCGAGCGCGGCTACAAGGGCCGGCTGTACTTCAACCACGGCGTCGCGAACAACGACTTCCTCCGCGTCGGCGGCAAGGACGTCGAAGGCGCGTACGTGCCGACGAGCCCGGTGATCGTCGCGAGCCAGCTCCCGGACAGCCATCCGGCGAAGCGGCAGGCGCTGCAGTACATCAAGCTGTACGAGTCCGCGCACGGTGGCGGAAGCGTATCGGCGTTCGGCTCCTACACGTGGGACGCCTGTCTCGAGCTCGCGCACGCGATTCCGGTCGCACTCAAGACGGCGCAGCCCGGCACCGTCGAATTCCGGCGCGCGCTGCGGGCCGCGCTCGAGTCGACGAAGGACCTGCCCGTCACCAACGGCGTCGTCAACATGAGCAAGACCGACCACCTGGGACTCGATTCGCGCGCCCGGGTGATGGTGCGCATCGAAGGCGGCAAGTGGGTGCTGCAGAAGTGACGGCGCGCCCGCCACGGACATCGCCGAGGTCACAGGTCCCTTCGGCATCCGTTGCCGCGAGCGCGCGATGACGCCCAACACGCATCACCTCCTCGGCTCGGGGCCGCACCGCGTGCTGGTCCTGCATGGCTGGTTCGGCGACGCGCATGCCTTCGCGCCGATGGAGCCGGCGCTCAGCGCCGACGAGTTCACGTACGCGTTCATGGACTATCGCGGCTACGGCGGCATGCGCGATGCGCCGGGCGAGTTCACGATGGACGAGATCGCCGCCGATGCCCTTGCGCTCGCCGATCACCTGGGGTTCGCGGAATTCAGCCTCGTCGGCCATTCGATGGGCGGCATGGCCGTGCAGCGCGTCCTCGCCACAGCGCCTGCGCGCGTGCGCAAGCTCGTCGCTTTGACGCCCGTCCCGGCATCGGGCGTGCCGTTCGACGAGGCCGGCTGGGCGCTGTTCAGCGGCGCGGCGGCGAGCGCCGACAACCGCCACGCGATCATCGACTACACGACCGGCAACCGGCTGTCGAAGACCTGGGTGCGCCGGATGGTCGACTACTCGCTCGCGCACGCGGCGCAGCCCGCGTTCGCCGCGTATCTGCGGGCGTGGGCGAAGACGGACTTCAGTGGCGAGGTGGCGGGCATGCCGCTGCCGGTCAAGGTGATCGTCGGCGAGCACGATCCCGCGCTGACGCCGACGATGATGCAGACGACGTTCCTCTCGACCTATCCGGATTGCGAGCTCGAGGTCATGGCCAACGCCGGTCATTACCCGATGCACGAGACGCCGGTCGCGCTCGCGACCAGCATCGAGAATTTCCTGCGCCGCTGACGCGGCTCTCAGCCGACAAGCGCGCGGCGCATCGCCGCCGAAAGCGTTCGCCGCGACTGCTCGTAGGCAGCCCATGGATCGTCGCGCCGCGCGGCGACGAACGCCGGCACTCCGTCGATGCCGAAATGGCCGCCGCGCAGGTCGACATCGCCAAGATCGCTCCACGCGATCGGCATCGACACCGGCAGGCCTGCGCGGGCGCGCAACGAGTAAGCCGCGACCGCGCTCCGTCCGAGGTCGTTGCTGCGCGCGCCGACGACGACGCGTCCCCGGGCATCCGGGCCCGCGGCCGCCGCGAACACCGTCGGCCGCGATCGCACGAGGTGACGTGCGACGGCGTGCGCGAACTCGGCGATCTCCGACCACTGGTGGCGCCGCGTGATCGCGACGACGATTTCGAGGCCGCTGCCACCCGTCGTCTTCAGGAACGGCGGAAGGCCCAGCGATTCGAGCAGGGCGCGTGCGTGCTGTGCGGCATCGCGCAGCACACCCCACGGAGCGTCGGCAACCGCGAGGCCAAGCACGATCCGGTCGGGGCGCTCGAGGCGCGGAAACCGCGCGCCCCATGTCCGGAACTCGTAGTGACCGTTCTGCACGGCGCGCACGACGCCCGCCATGTCTGCGACGCGAATGAACGGCGGCGCGCTTTCCCCCGCGTCGGGCGGCGAGGCGATGGGCCTCGGCGCGAGTTGCGGCACGAGCCACGGGGCCATCCGCTCGTGGTACTGGACGACGTCGCGTTTCGTGTGTCCCGGGGCTTCGGCGACCCGTTCCGGAAGACTGATGTCGAGGGCCGCGGCGCGCACGGGAGACGGCACGGCAGGGTTCACGGTGGTGCGGAGCGGCGGCATGCGGTCCCGTCGGCGCCAGGCGAAGTGGCGTTTCGAAGAGCAGCAGCGCAAGCGTCGTACCACGCATCGCTTGCGAGGATATTCAGGCACTTGGCCGTGCGCGCGAAGTGGGTCCCGCAACCTTTACCGGGATCGATGCTGAACAAATTGCCGCCGTGAGCAACTCCAGCCCCTTGGTTTCCGCCGCGCCCGCTACCATTACGCACTGGAGACAACTGCACGAGGGACGAACACCATGGCATCCGATCCAGGAACCCGGATGAGCGATGCGGCGATGGATGCCGCCTCGTTGTACCGCGAGGAGATCTATACCGATCGCAAGGTGGGCACGCTGCGCGTGCTGCAACCGGTGAAAAGCGACGGCACGCCCGACCCGATCCGGCGAACGGTCTTCCAGGGCGAGGCGCAGCTCATGACCAACATGGGCCCGCTGCCGATCAGCTTCGACATCGACGCCACGACGCTCGCCGAGGCGATCGCGCAATACCCGGAGGCGACGAAGGCCGGCATCGAGCGCGCGATGCGCGAGATCCAGGAAATGCGCCGGCAGGCGTCGTCGTCGATCGTGCTGCCGCCAGCCGGAGCGACACTTCCGCCGGGTGGTCCACTCGGTGGCGGCGGCAAGATCCAGCTCCCCTGAGGCGAACGCTCTGGCGGCCTGACGCGAACACCTAGAGGCGCCATTCCGGATTGTCGGCGAAGCGCGCTACGAGGTAATCGACGAACGCGCGCACCTTCGCCGACAGGTGGCGGCGGCTCGGATACACGGCGTTGACGGGAATCGCCGGCGACGAATAGTCGGCCAGCAGCGGGACGAGCCGGCCCGCCCGCACATCCGGCGCGACGATGAAATCGGGCGCCTGCGTAATGCCCGCGCCCGCGACCGCCAGCGCGGCGAGCATCGCGCCGTTGTTCGCATGCGCGCCGCCTCCGACTTCGATCTTCCGCACGCCTCCCTGCGCATCGGCGAACGGCCAGAGGTTGCCGCCTGACGCGTACGCGTAGGTGAGGCACGCGTGCTCGCGCAGGTCGTCCGGCGTGCGCGGCTGAGAGCGGCGCGCGAGGTACGACGGCGCGGCGCAGCAGATCAGTTGCGCGACGCCGATCCGCCGGGCGATCACCGCCTGGCTGCCGATGTCGCCGATGCGAATCGCGAGGTCGATCCCCTCGTCGACCAGATCGACGGCTCGGTCCGACAACTGGATGTCGAATCGCACTTGCGGATGGCGCGCGCCGAACTCGGCCACCGCGGGCGCCAGGTAGCCGACCCCGAAACTGATCGACGCGGTCAGGCGAAGCGTGCCCCGCGGCAACGCGGCCGACGCCGTGACCGATTCCTCGGCCTCTTCGAGATCGGCCAGCAACTGCACGCAGCGCTCGTAGAACGCCTGCCCGCTTTCGGTCAGCGACAGCCGGCGCGTCGTCCGGTTGAGAAGGCGTACCCCGAGGTGCGCCTCGAGGTCGGCGACCTGGCGCGAGACGGCCGACACGGAGAGGTCGAGCCGATCGGCCGCGCGCGCAAAGCTGCCGGTCTCGACGACCTTTGCGAAGGCAAGCAGTGACTGGAAGCGATCCATGGAGACTATTATTGCTGATAGCGCAATAGTCTATCGCACATAATCATATTTATCCCGAAAGCATCAAGTGCGACGATTGGCCATCGCGTCACCGGACGCATGACCCCGAGGAGGTCCACCATGCAATCCAGCCGTCGTATCGACACCGCCGCGGTGCTGCTGCGCACCACGGTCGGCGTGATGTTCGTCGCGCACGCAGCGCTCAAGTATTTCGTGTTCACGCTGCCCGGCACCTGGAAGTTCTTCGAGTCGCTCGGGCTCCCGGGCGTGCTCGGCTACGTGACGTTCGCGGCCGAACTCCTGGGCGGTTTGCTGCTCATCGCGGGCATCCGCACCCGGATCGTCGCGCTCGCGCTGACGCCGTTCCTGATCGGCGCCACCTGGGCGCACGCCGGCAACGGCTGGTCGTTCTCCGCGCCGAACGGCGGATGGGAATACCCGGCGTTCCTGACGATTGCCGCGATCGTGACTGCACTTCTCGGCGATGGCGCGCGCGACGAGATCGCCGTTGCGCGATCCAATCCTTCTTTCCAAGGAGAACCTGCATGAAGCTCTACTACGCTCCCGGCGCCTGCTCGCTCGCCCCGCACATCGCGCTTTCCGAAGCGGGCCTCGCGTACACCACCGAGCGCGTCGACCTGCGCGCCCACACCTACGGGACCGGCGCCGACTACTACGGCGTCAACCCGAAGGGCTACGTTCCCGTGCTGGAACTCGACAATGGCGAGCGCCTCACCGAGGTCGCCGTGATCCTGCAGTACATCGCCGACCGCAAGCCCGGCACGCTCGCACCCGCGTTCGGCTCGCTCGAGCGCTATCGGCAGATGGAATGGCTGAACTTCGTCGCAACGGAACTGCACAAGGGCCTCGCCCCGTTGTGGAAGCCGACGACGCCGGAGGATTACAAGCCGGTGGTGATGGACGCCGTGGGACGGCGCTTCGACTTCGTCGCGCAGACGCTGCGCGACCGGCCGTACCTGACCGGCGACCGCTTCAGCATCGCGGACGCGTACCTGTTCACGATCGCGAACTGGCATCAGTTCCTGAAGTTCGATCTCGCGCGCTGGCCCGCGCTCGAGGCTTTCCAGGCGCGCGTCGCCGCGCGGCCGGCCGTGCACGCAGCGCTCGTCGCCGAGCATCTCGTGAAGCCGGCGCCAAAGGCCGCGAACGCCTGACGGGCCCGAAGCCGTCGATGAATCCGCTGCCCACGCTGTTCCTGTCGCACGGCTCGCCGATGCACGCCATATCTCCCGGCGTCGTCGGCGACGCCTGGGCAGCGCTCGGCCGGCGCATCGGGCGCCCGGCGGCCGTGGTGATGGCGTCGGCGCACTGGGAGACGGCGTTGCCGATGCTGACCGGCAATCCGCATCCGCAGACGATTCACGACTTCGGCGGCTTTCCGAAAGAGCTGTATTCGATCGAATATTCCGCTCCCGGCGCACCCGATCTCGCGGCGCGCGCAGTTGCGCTGCTCAAGGACGCCGGCATCACGGCGGGCATCGACGGCTGCCGCGGCCTGGATCACGGCGCGTGGGTGCCGCTGCGCTGGATGTATCCGTCAGCCGACGTTCCGGTCGTGCAGATCGCCGTGCAACCCGCTCGCGGCACCGCGCATCACGTCGCGCTCGGCCGCGCGCTCGCGCCGTTGCGCGACGAAGGCGTGCTGATCGTCGGCTCGGGCCACGCGACGCACAACCTGCGCGACTGGATCGGCAATCCCAATGCGGTCGAGCCGATGACGTATGCCGCCGAGTTCGCTCGCTGGCTCGGCACGGCGCTGGCCGCGCACGACGAGCGCGCGCTCGTCGAATATCGCGACCGCGCGCCATCGGCTGCACGCGCGCATCCCACCGAGGAACACCTGCTCCCGCTGTTCGTCGCCTATGGCGCCGCCGGTCGAGGCGCGCACGTCGAACGCATCGTCGACGGCTTCGAGAATGGCGCGCTCGCGCGCGACTCGTTCCTGTTCGGCGGCTAGAAGCTGACGTCCGTCTCCCCGGAGGACGATGGCGGCGATGCGATGCGAATATTCGCATTGCAGTGCGCGCGCGATGCGCGCGATAGTTCACGAACCGTTACAAACTATCGTGCTTGGACACGGGATCAACTGGTGTCGGCCGCTGTCCGACAGGTTAATCCGGAGAGCTCCGATTCGCAGGCCGCGCTTCGAGGCCTTACATTGGCGTCACGCACGAAGGATTGGAGACCCCATGGCGCACATCCTCGACCCGCATCTGATCTGCACCGACAACCAGTATCGCGCCGCGCGCGCCGAGCTCGACGAGCTGATCGGAGCCGAGTTCGACATGCCGCTCGGGCACCGCGTCGACGAGCTGATCGAGATGATCGAGAGCTACGAGGGCTCGATGCGCTTCGTCCCCGATTGGTCGGACGAGGGTTGGCAGCACGCCGCGTGACCCGAGTAGCGCGGCGCCAAGGCCGAAGGACCTCGTAGCCCGGCACGAAAGCGCGAAAGACCGCGCAGCGCGCTTTCTAGTGCAGGCGCTGCCGCGATTTGCGCGTAGCCGTTTCGTGCAGCTCGCGGCGCGACCCGCTGCCGCGAGCCTCGCTCACCCGGCGGCGGTCCTGCCAGAACCGGTAGATCAGCACTGACGCCACCGCGAGCTCGTCGACCAGGCTCGCGCGCTTTTCCTTGTCGTCCACCCACTCGGCGAACTCGGGATCCTGATCCCCGAACGCGAGCGCCTCGATCGGAAACATCCAGTCGCGCGCATCCTGCGCGTCGTAGAGCGGCTGCCACTCGTCGTCGCGCAGCTTCACGCCCGACATGTACCCTTCGCACCACGCGGAGGCCTCCGGCGGCGTCTTGTCGTTGCGCTGCTTCTCCTCCGGCATGTACAGCAGCGGCTTGAAACGCGTCGGCGATTCGCCGAGCGTGCGCTGGATGCCGACCATGTGCCGCAGAATCAGCTCCATGATCCGCTGCGCCTGCTCGTTGCCGGTGAAAGCCGGGTTGGACGTGCGGGCGCCGTCGCTCCACACCTGCGGCAGCCATTCCGACGGCTGCACGCTTTCGGGACCGCTGACGATGGCCGTGAGAAAACCGTCCAGCATCTCGAGATCCATGCAGTCGGGGGGCACGAGATCGGAGGCGAGGAAGCCCTCGAGCTCGTCGAGCTCGGCGTCGGACAGCGGTTCGTCGAGGGCGCGCGGGTGGGGATCAGGCATGGCAGCTCCAGTGGCTCGTCATCATCGCCGTTCGCCGCGGCTAAGGGAAGCGCCTGCGCGCTCCACGCGGAAGTGCTCGAAGGTTCCTTGGGCAATGCGAACCGGAATACGTTTCATCGCAGCGCGTGGACGGCTGCGAGGGCCAGCCCGAACACGACCACCGCGCCTGCCTGGTGCAACGCCGCGAGCGGAAGCGGCACCACGTTGACCAGCGTCGCGATCCCGAGCGAGACCTGCATCGCCAGCATCGCCACGAGCGCGGCTGCGGTGCCGCGCGCGCGCCGCGGCAGCGCCGAACGCCACACGCGCCAGGCGAACAACGGCACGATGAACGCGAGGATCCACGCGAGCAGCCGGTGGTCGAACTGCACGGTCGCCATGTTCCAGAACAAATTCTTCCACCACGGCGCGAGCATCAGGATTTCCGGTGGCACGACGCGTCCGTGCATCAGCGGAAACGTGTTGTAGGCGAAGCCGGCCCGGATGCCGGCCACGAGGCCACCCGACAGCACCATCGCGAAGACGAGGGCAGCGACGGCGACCGCGAAGCGGCGCAACGGTCGCGCGCCGGGCATCGCGCGCGGATCGATGTGCGCCGGGAACGCGAGCGACAGCGCGACCCACAACATGGCGCCGAAGATCGCGAACGCGAGCCCGAGATGAGCCGTCAACCGGAATTGCGACACCCGCGGATCGTCGACCAGCCCGCTTTGCACCATGAACCAGCCGAGCGCGCCTTGCAGCGCGCCGAGCGCGAAGATGCCGGCCAGCGGCCAGCGGAGCGACCGCGGAATCCGTCCGCGCGCGAGAAACCACAGGTAAGGCAGGAGAAACGCGGCGCCGATGAAGCGGCCGAGCAGCCGATGGAAATATTCCCACCAGAAGATGCGCTTGAACTCCGGCAGCGCCATCGCATGATTGACTTCGCGAAACTCGGGCGTCTGCCGGTATTTCGCGAACGCCTCGCTCCAGTCGGCGTCCGAAAGCGGCGGAATCGTGCCGACGATCGGCTGCCATTCGGTAATCGACAATCCCGAATGCGTGAGCCGCGTGACGCCGCCGACGACGACCATCGCGAAGACGAGCAGGCAGCAGGCCGCGAGCCACGCGACGATCGCCCGCGTCGACGCGCCCGCCCGCTCGCCGGCGACGCCGCGCCCGCCACCGATCGCGCCGGACGCGGGGATCCCCATGCGCGCGATCCCGGCGTCAGTGCCCATGCGCTGCACCCTGGGCCGGTGCGCCTCGTGCGCCGGCAGGCTCGACGTCGGCGACGATGTCGACCGCACCCGCGTGCTCGAACGTCAGCGTCAGCGGCACCTTGTCGCCCGCCGCCAGCGGCCGCGCGAGGTCGATCAGCATCACGTGATAGCCGCCCGAGCCGAGGACGACCTGGCCGCCGGCCGGGATGGCGATGCCCGCGACCGGACGCATTTTCATCAACGTCCCGTCCATCGTCATCGAATGCATCTCGACCACGTGCGCCGAAGGCGAGGTGACGCGCACCAGGCGGTCGGCCGCTTTTCCCGCGTTGCGCACGGTGAAATACGCACCGCCCGTGCGCGCCCCCGGCGGCGTCGGCCGCGCGTACGGATGCGCGATCCGCAGGTCCTTCAGCGTGTAATCGGCGGCGAGCGAAGGCATCGCCGCGAAGGCGAGCCAGGCCGCGGCGAGCAGCGGGAACATCGGGTGCATCGGACGGATATTACCCGTGGTCGTTGACAGGCCGCCGCGTCCGCCGTCTAATCGGCCGGCCACCTGACCAGAGCGCGAGCGCGTCCATGCGGGCGCCGAGTCGCGCCAACGGGGACTCGTCCTGGAGGATTTCCGATGCCATCGCCCATCCGCGCGCTCTTCCCGATTCTCGCGGCGGCTGCCGTCGCGCTCGCGTCCGGCGCATCCGCGCAGCAGCCGATTACGCTCCACGGCGCCGTGCAGTTCAACGACGACCACGCGTTCACCAAGGCGCTCGTCCGCTTCGAGGAGCTCGTCAAGAAGTACTACGGCAAGCCGATCAATTTCGTGCTGCACAAGAACAGCGAGCTCGGCCTCGAGAAGGACTACTTCGCCTTCATGAACCAGGGGATCACCGTCGACTACGGCATCGTGTCGCCGGCGCACATGTCGACGTTCTCGAAGGCGGCGCCGTTCATCGACGCGCCGTTCCTGTTCCGCGACCTGGCGCACTGGAACAAGGTTCTCGACGCCGACACGCTGAAGCCGGTCGCGGACGAGGTCTCGCAGAAGGCGGACGTCATGCTGATCGGCTTCGCCGGCGGCGGCACGCGCAACATCTTCGCCAACAAGGCGGTGCACAACATGGGCGAGCTCAAGGGGCTCAAGATCCGCGTGCAGGGCGCACCGATCTGGAGCAAGACGTTTCTCGCGGCAGGCATGGCGCCCACGGTGATCGCCTACGACGAGATCTACAACGCGATCCAGAACAGCGTGATCAACGCCGGCGAGAACGAGGCCGCCGGCGTCGAGGCGATGAAGTTCTACGAGGTCGGCCCGAACCTGATCATGACGCAGCACGCGATCACGATCCGGCCGCTCTGCTTCTCCGGCAAGACGTTCAAGCGCCTGCCCCCCGACCTGCAGCAGGCGGTGATCCGCGCGGGCAAGGAAGCGGGCGCGTACGGCCGCGAGGTGGAATCGAGCCAGGACAGCGCGAAGCTCGAGGCGCTCGAGAAGGCCGGCAAGCTGAAGCGCATCCCGTTCGCCGACCGTGCCGCGCTCAAGAAGTCGGTCGATCCGGTGATGGCCGAGTACGCGAAGGAAATCGGCGCTTCCGCGATCTACGACAAGATCAACTCGATGTGATCAAGGGCACGTGGCGCCCGGCGGAGGTCACGCGCTTCCGCCGGGCTTTTGCTGCCCGCCGCAAGGAATTCGGATGCGCAGGCTGATCGACGCGTACGGCCGTCTGCTCGACGTGCTTCTCGGCATCAGCGTGGCCGCGCTGATCGTGCCGGTGACGATCCAGATCATCGCCCGCTACACGGCGCTGATCCCCGCGTGGATCTGGACCGAGGAGATGGCGCGCTTCCTGTTCATCTGGATGGTGATGCTGGGCTCGATGATCGGCGTGCGCGAGGGCACGCACTTCGAGGTCGACGTGTGGCCGCAGCTGTCCGACCGCGGCAACGCGCTGCTCCGGATCGTGACCTACGCGTTCATCCTCGTGTTCGCGTGCGTGTTCGCCTGGTACGGGATCCGCTTCGTGCAGTTCGGCTGGGACCAGAGCTCCGAGCTCGCGGAGATGCCGATGGTGTACATCTTCGTCGCCTGGCCGCTCGCCGGGTTCACGTGGCTCGTGTTCCTGGCCGAGCGCCTGCGCTCGGACCTGCGCATCCTGCGCGGTGATGCAACCGCCGCGGATTTCCCGCCGCCGCGCGATCCGGCGGAAATCAGCGCGGAATGAACCTGTGACCGCCGCGCTGACCCCCGGCGCCGCCGCGATGCTGCTGTTCGGCTCGTTCTTCGCGCTGATGATCCTGCGCGTGCCGATCGCGTTCGCGCTCGGGATCGCGTGCCTGCCGGTGCTGATCATCGAGCCGCGGCTGTCGCCGATGGTCGTCTTCAACACGACGTTCAAGGCGTACAACTCGTTCATCCTGCTCGCAGTGCCGTTCTTCCTGCTGACCGCCAACCTCATGAACGTAGGCGGCATCACCGAGCGGCTCGTGCGCCTGTCGCGCGCGATGGTCGGCAACTTCCCCGGCGCGCTCGCGCAGATCAACGTGCTGCTCTCCGTGTTCTTCGCCGGCATCTCCGGCTCGTCGACGGCGGACGCCGCGAGCCAGGGGAAGATCTTCATCGAGGCGCAGGTCAAGGAAGGCTACGACCTATCCTTCTCGGTCGCGATCACCGCCGTGTCGGCAGTGCTGGCGGTGATCATTCCGCCGTCGATCCTGATGATCGTCTGGGGCGGCGTGCTGACCGTCTCCATCGGCGCGCTCTATCTCGCCGGCGTGATTCCGGGCCTGCTGCTCGGGCTTGCGCAGATGGCGACCGTTCACGCCTACGCGAAGATCCGCCGCTATCCGACGTATCCGCGGGCGACGCTGCGCGAGTTCGTGACCGCTGCCGCGGTTTCGGTGCCGGCCCTGTTCACGCCGTTCATCATCGTCGGCGGCATCCTGCTCGGCTGGTTCACCGCGACCGAATCGGCGGCGGTCGCGGTTCTCTATGCGGCCGTGCTGTCGCTCTTCTTCTATCGCGAGATGAGCCGCCAGCAACTCTGGCACGCGCTGCTCGAGACCGGCAAGCTGTCCGCTATCGCGCTGTTCTGCGTGGGCACGGCCTCGGTGTTCGGGTTCCTGCTCGCGTATTTCCAGATCCCGAAGGCGCTGCTCGAAAACGTGCAGGCGTGGGGCCTCGGCCTGATCGGCGTCGGTTTCTTCATCGCGTTCGTGTTCCTTGTCGTCGGCTGCTTCCTCGACGCGATTCCCGCGATCATCATCGTCGGCACGACGCTGCAGCCGCTCGCCGCGTCGGTGAACATGCATCCGGTGTCGTTCGCGATCATCGGCATCGTCTCGCTGGCGTTCGGCCTCGTGACGCCGCCGTATGGGCTGTGCCTGATGATCTCGTGCGCGATCGCGAAAATACCGCTGCGCGCCGCGCTCAAGGACACGATGATCATGCTGGTGCCGATGCTGCTGGTGCTCGCGATGCTGATCATCTGGCCGGAGATCGCGCTCATCGTCCCGCGCTGGATCCGTCCTGACTACCTGACGTAGCCGCTTCGGCTTATCGTTCGACGCAAATGCTCACGACGCGTCCGTTGACGGAAGGCTTCGGCGTCGAGGCGCGCGGCGTCGATCTCGCGCATCCGATGACCGACGAGGCGTTCGCCGCGATCGAGCGCGTGTTTTTCGAGGGCCAGGTGCTCGTGATCCGCGGGCAGACGCTCGCGCCGTCGCAGTTCGTCGCGTTCGCCCGCCGGTTCGGGGCGCCGGAGCCGCACGTGATCGACCAGTTCCATCACCCGGCCGACCCGAACATCCTGATCCTGTCGAACCGCGTCGAAAACGGCCGGCCGCTCGGGCTCGCCGACGCCGGCACGTATTTCCACACCGACTATTCGTACCTCGACGTCCCGGCGCGCGCGACGACGCTCTACTCGATCGAGGTGCCGGCGGCCGGCGGCGACACGCTGTTCGCGAACCAGTACGCCGCGTACGACGATCTCCCGACGGCGACGAAGCGCCGCATCGATCCGCTCGTCGCGATTCACCACTACGGCAACCGCAACAACGAGGACGAGACGACGCGCACGGTCGCCTCGGTGCTGAACGAAGCGCAGAAGGACAGGATGCCGCTCGTCACGCACCCGGTCGTGCGTCCGCACCCGGCCACCGGCCGCAAGGCGCTCTACGCCGTGTCCGGCAGCTCGTTCGGCATCGTCGGCATGCCCGACGACGAGGCGCGTGCGCTCCTCGACGAGCTGGCGGCGCACGCGACGCAGCCGAAGTACCGGCTCTCCGTGTCGTATGGCATCGGCGATGTCGTCGTCTGGGACAATGCGTCGCTTCTGCATTCGGCGACGCTCGTGGACCGGTCGCACCCGCGAACGCTGTGGCGAATCACGCTGAAGGAACGGGCCATGGCCGGACGCGCGCCGCAGGTGCTGGCCGTTAGCTTCCGCGGAATGTAGCCGGCACGACGACTCCCGCCGTCACGCACGACGCCGCCGCGCCGCGACGCATGGCGCGGCGGCGGTCGTGTTCGATGCCTACTGGCAGGGATTCGCCAGCGGCTCCGCGCAATCGACGTGGCGCCGATTGCGACCGTCGTGCGGCGTCGGCAGGTACGGGAACACCGTGTAGATGCCGTTCGCGGTGATGTTCGTTCCCGGCGCGCCGGCGTTGAAGTTGACCCCGTCGCCGAGCGCGAGATCGCCCTCCGGCGTTCCGATCAGCTTGCCGGCCACGACGCGCAGCGCGATGTCGGTGACGTCGTCGTTCGGACGACGGCCGTTGGGCCAGCCGGCGCTGTCGCCCGCGAGTACGCCGAGACGCTTCTGGCTCGCCGGCGGCGTCGGTGCGACCGCGAGGTTCAGCCGCAACAGCTCCGCGCAATCGTTCGCGCCGCAGGTTCCGCTCTGCGGCTGCGACGGGTACTTGAGCAGCGCGTTCACGAGGTCTCCGCGGTCCGTCGCCGGGATGTTTGTCCCGAACCGCAGGTTGATCGCCGTGGCGAGCCGCGAGTTGCGGTAGAAGTCGACGAACTGTCCCTCGTCGCTCGCGTCCGTCGCGTTCCACCGGTCCTTGCGATCGAGGCCGATGATCACCTCGTTGACCAGCGGGTTGCCCATGCGCGACACCTGCACCCACCCGCCGGTCTGCACACCTTCGCCGCGCGGGCCGTTGCCGAGCGTGCGGACCTTCCGCCGGGCCGTCGACGCGTAGGCGCCGATCACGGCGTTCGGATTGCCTGTGATCGTGCTGATCGGCACCTCGATCGCGATCGAGCTGACGTTGAACCCCGAAAGCGTGTCGACGCCGAACGGATTGACGGCGTCGTTCGCGTCCTCCGCCGGCGACAGCACGGGCGGCGTGCGGCGCAGGTTGAGCGAGTCGAACGTGCCGCCCAAGTCGATGTAGAACGATTCGTCGCGCTGCCCGGCGAATGCCTTGCCGCCGTTCGCCAGCGCGTAAATGCCCTGTGCGGCAAGCGCTTCGTAATCGGGCATCGTGAACGGACCGGCACGCGAGGGCACGGCGAACATCGGCCGCGTGCCGAGGTCGATGCGCGTGCGCCCGCGCACCTGCGTCACCGTATAGGACTGGCGCAGGATCAGGCCCTCCGATCCGGCGCCATCCAGCGCGGTGATGGGCGGGACGGCCGGCGGCGCCGCGACGTCGGCCAGCGGCAACCCGAGCGGCGCCACGGGGCCGCGGACCTCGCTGCGAAAACGGATCTCGTAGACCAGGTCTTCCCGGCCGTCCGCGTCGGTGTCGACGTTGATGCTGTAGAGCACGTCGTCGCCGAAGTTGTAGTAGTTGGGTCCGCCGCTCGGCTCCTGCACCGGAATGGCGTTCAGGATGAACACGACGTTGGCCGGGTTGGTCCAGCTTCGGAACACGTAGAAGTCGGTGTTGTCGGCCGCGGGATCGCTGGCGATCAGCGGCGCCTCGCGATGACTCGCCGCACAGGCCGAGCCCCCGCCTGCCAGCGCCGCGCAGCAGAGCGCAACGCCGAATGCGATCCGGGTGACGTGTCGTCTATTCATGGTCTCTCCTCGAAGGACGGTTAACGTGCGGCGAGCGCACTGAAGACGCTCGTGTCGAATGCGCGCTCGACGAGCCACGTCGACGCGACGGCGGCGGTGACGATCGAGCCGCCACCGAGCGCGAGTCGCCGATAGGCCCAGGTCGACCGCGACAGGAACGCGAGCGGAAGGAACACGAGGACGATCGCGAGCTGCCCCGCCTCGACGCCGAGGTTGAAGCCCGCGAGCGACAGCGCGAGCGAACCTGTCGGCAGCCCGAGACCCCGCAAGGCGCCGGCGAATCCGAAGCCGTGCAGCAGGCCGAATCCGAAGGCGGCGACCCAGCGTCCGTTCGCGACGATCGGGTGGAGATTGTTCAGCGCTGCCAGTACCACCGACAGCGCGATCGCGGATTCCACCCAGCGCGACGGCAGTTCGACGATGGCGAGCGCGGCGAGCGTCAGCGTGATCGAATGAGCGACCGTAAAGGCCGTGACGACCTTGACGACGTCGAGCGTCGCGGCGCGCAGCGAGTCGCAGGCGACCCAGGCGCCATTGCGGCGGACGAGCACCGCGGGCAGCAGCAGCGACAGCAGGAAGAGCACGTGGTCGAAGCCGCTCCAGATGTGGAAGACGCCTTCTTCGGCATACGTCGCGAACTGAGCCAACGGCCCGGCGCTTTCCCCGCCGACGCTGCGGCGCGGCGTGTCGGCGGTGAACACGGCGCTGTGGCTGCGTCCGCCGTCGATGAAGTTCAGCAGCCCCCGGTGCTGCGGATCGATGCCTTCGAACAGCCGGTAGTCGAGCGTGAGCGTCGGTCCGCGCTCGGGGCACGTGCCCGCCAGCGTCAGCACCGCGTACGCGCCGTCGGTGTGCGTATCGATGCGAAGCTCGGTGGCCACGAGCGGACAGCGCACTCCGGCCGAAGACATCGCGAGGCGCGGCAGCGCGTACGCAGTGATTGCCGTCGCGCGCACGCGAACCTCCCCCCACGTGATGTCGCCATCCGCGTTCGCATCGAGGCCGATCGCGTTGTCGAGATCGCGGAGCGCGATGTCGAGGCGGCCCGCGAGCGTCGGGCCGGCGCGCTCGATCGTCAGGTAGGCATCGCTCGCCTTGTGCGCGAGCGCGGGCGCGCAGACGAGCGCAGCGGCGAGCAGCAGGAGGCGTCGCTTCATCGTGCTGGCGACGGCGCGGCGAGCGCCGCATCCTCGAGGCGATTCACGGCGATCCACGCAGCTGCCATGGCGAGCGCACCGGCATCGTCCGCCGCGCGCGCCGCTTCGATCAGGATGCGCAGATCCGCGGGCTCGCGCTGGACGGACCAGTTGGCGCGGGCGAGCGCGACGGCGGCGCTTGCGTCTCCCTGCACGTCCAGGCGAAAGCGCGCCTCCTCGCGGCGATGCATGCTGTCGCCGCGGCGACGCGCTGCGTCGAAGCGCGCGGCGAGGTCGGCGCCGTGCGTCTCGTACGCGGTGCGCGCATCGGGGAGCCGCGCTTCGGCAAGCGCAAGCCGCAACAGCAGGCCGTCGTTGCGGCTGTCGTCGCGCAGCAGCGCTGCGACTTCGCGTGCGCAGCCGCGGTCGAGCAAAAAATCGGCGTAGGCACCCTTCAGGTACGCGTCACGCGGCGCAAGCGCCCGTGCGGCCTTGAAATGACCCTCGGCGCCCGCGAAGTCACCGCGCCGCGCCGCGATCTCGGCGGCGATCGTCAACGCCCACTCGCGCACCTCCGTGCTGTCGGATGCGCGGCGCGGCGCTGCGAGCAGCGCGTGGTAGGCCGCGTCCGCATCACCCGCAAGGCTCGCGGGACCGGCGTCGCACGCGGCGGCGACGAGCGGCGAGGCGAGGCGGGTCAGCGCGGCGCAGTCGCGGCGCGCATCGGCGTAGCGGCCGACGACCGTCAGGACGCTCGCACGCGTGAGCCGTGCCTGCGCATACGCCGGTCGTGCCGCGAGCAGCCGGTCGAGGTCGACGAGCGCGCCCGCGAACTCGTGCTGGCTTTGCCGGATCGTCGCGCGCAGCAGCAGCATCGGCGCCGGAACGTTCTCGCCGGTCAACCACGGCGCGAGCGCCGCCTGCGCCTGGCCGAGAAAGCGCGGATCACCGAGCGTTCGTGCCGCGTCGAGCGCGAGGCGCGCAACGGGAAGCGCCCGCGCGGGATCGAGCGGGTTCGTGGCGAGGTCCGCGCGCATGCGGCGAAGCGCCGCGAGCGCCGGGTCGCCTTTCTCGGGCAGCGACTCCAGAACGACCGCGTCGCTGGCCGGAACGAAGGGCTCCGCCGGGGCAGGCGCCGCCGCAAGCGCCGACGCCAGGCCGAGGGCAGCGAGGAATGTTCGCGGCGGGATTGCGCGTTCCATGCTGCCCATACGTCGGCACGCGCGATCTGGATGCACCGGAGCCGCCGCAGCCTATACTGGCGGCCCCGGGAGGTCCTCGAATGCCCTTGCGCGCAACGGCCCGTCATGCGCTGAAAGGTGCGCTGAAGCGAATGCCCCCGCTGCGCACGCTCGTGGCCACGCGCGACGCGCTGCGGGACGAGCGTGACAAGCTGTTGCGCGAAAACGAAGCGCTGCGCGTGCGATGCGAGGCGCTCGCGCGCGATGCGGCAGAGCTCGCGTACTGGGCCGGCCCGGAGCCGCGCTTCGCGCCGCCGGGACACTTCGACTCGCCGATTCCGTCGCTCGCCGAAGTGCGGGCGCAGGCGCGGCGGCTGTTCGGACCGCCGCCGCGCGAGCTTCCGGGCATCGACCTCGACGAGCAGGGCCAGCTCGCGCTGCTCGCGCAGCTCGAGCCGTACTACCGCGACCTGCCGTTCGGGCCGGAGCGGCGCCCGGGACTGCGCTACTTCTTCGACAACCCGAGCTATTCGTACGCGGATGGCATCTTCCTCTACTGCATGCTGCGCCATCTGCGACCGGCACGGCTGATCGAGGTCGGCTCGGGCAACTCGTCGTGCCTGTCGCTCGACGTCAACGAGCTCGACCTCGATGGGCGGATGCGCTGCACTTTCATCGATCCGCATCCCGAGCGCCTGCTGTCGCTGCTCGAGGAGCGCGACCGCCGCACGATCGACCTGATTCCGAAGCGGCTGCAGGACGTCCCGCTGTCGACGTTCGCAGCGCTCGAAGCGAACGATGTGCTGTTCATCGACTCCTCGCACGTCGGCAAGGCGGGCAGCGACGTCAATTACCTGCTGTTCGACATCCTGCCTTCGCTGCGCTCCGGCGTGCACGTCCATATCCACGACGTGCTGCATCCGTTCGAATATCCGGCCGAATGGATCTACGCCGGCCGCGCGTTCAACGAGGCGTACCTGTTGCGCGCGTTCCTGGCGTTCAACACGGCGTTCCGCGTCGTGCTGTTCAACACCTTCCTCGAGTATTTTCACGAGCGCAGGTTCGCGGAGCGGATGCCGCTTTGCGTGCGGAACACGGGCGGCAGCCTCTGGCTCGCGCGGCGGTAGCGCCGGCCGGCGCCTAAAGCAACCCTTAAGGTCGCGCCCGTAGAATCGGGCGTGCGCCCCGAATGCACGGGGCGGGACTTCGCCATGCGCATTCTCGTCGTCGAAGACGACCCGATGATCGGCAAGACGCTGCAGCAGGCGCTGCAGCAGGACGGCTACGCGGTCGACTGGGTGACCGACGGCCGCGCCGCACAGGAGGCGATCGCGACCGGCGCCGATGCCTATGCGATGGTGCTGCTCGATCTCGGCCTGCCGCGCAAGAGCGGCATCGAGCTTCTGCGCGAGCTGCGGCGCGAAGGCAATCGCGTGCGCGTGCTCGTGGTTACCGCGCGCGACGCCGTGGCCGATCGCGTCGCCGGGCTCGACGCCGGCGCCGACGATTACCTGACGAAGCCGTTCAGCCTCGACGAGCTCACGGCGCGGATGCGCGCGCTGTTGCGGCGCGATGTCGTGCGCGAGGACAACGTGCTGCGGCACGGCGCGCTCGCGCTCGACCCGGTGACGCACAGCGTCACCAAGGACGGCCAGCCGGTCGACCTGTCGGCGCGCGAGTTCGCGCTGCTCGCTGCGCTGCTCGAGCGGCCCGGCGCCGCGCTGTCGAAGGCGCAGCTCGAAGAGCGCATCTATCGCTGGGGCGAGGAAGTGGAAAGCAACGCCGTCGAGGTGCACGTGCACAACCTGCGCAAGAAGCTCGGGAACGAGACGATCCGCACGCTGCGCGGCATCGGGTATGCGCTAGCATGAATTCCATTCGCCGCACGCTGCTCGTCTGGCTCCTCGCGGGACTCGCGGCGATCGCCATCGCCGCGAGCGGCGCCACGTACCTCGCGGCGCGGCGCGAAGCGGGCGAGCTGCTCGACCTGCAGTTGAAGCAGCTCGCCTATTCGACGCGCATCGACGACTTGCTGCGCGGACGGCGGCCCGGGTTGGAGACGCGCCGCGAGCCGCACACGGCCGGCATCACGGAGCTCGTCACGCAGATCTGGGATCGCGACGGCGTTCTCGTGTACTGGACGCAGCCGGGCATGGGGCTGCCGGTGCCAGCGACGGAAGGCTATTCGACGGTGCGCCAGGACGGCCGCGACTGGCGCGTGTACACGCTCGTGCAGGGCACGCATGCGCTGCAGGTCGCGCAGGCGGAAACCGAGCGCGAGGCGATCGCGACGCAGGCGGCGCTGCGCACGCTGGTCCCGTTTCTCGCGCTGTTGCCGGTGTTCGGCGGCCTCATCTGGCTCGGCGTAGGCCGCGGCCTCGCGCCGCTCGAGTCGATGTCGCGCGCGGTCACGAAGCGGCGGGCGGACGCGATGGCGCCGATCGCCGATCGCGGCCTGCCCGAGGAGCTGCACCCGCTCGCGGCGAGCATCAACGGCTTGCTCGCGCGGCTTTCCGATGCGCTCGCCGCGCAACGCCGCTTCACCGCGGACGCCGCGCACGAGCTGCGCACGCCGCTCGCGGCGCTCAAGCTGCAGCTCGATCTCGCTCGGCGCAACGGCGCCGCGGCGGGTGGCCAGGCGGCGCTCGACGATCTCGAGGCCGGTGTCGCGCGCGCATCGCACGTCGTCGAGCAGCTATTGACGCTGGCGCGCGTGGAGCCGGAGGCGATGGCGCGTGCGCGCACGCAGTGCGATCTCGCCACGCTCGCGCGCGACGCGGTCGTCGCCCGCGCGGGACTCGCCGCGGCGAAGTCGATCGACCTCGGTCTCGTGCGCGCGGATGCCGCGACAGTCGACGGCGAGCCCGCGAACCTCGCGATCCTGCTCTCCAACCTGCTCGACAACGCGCTGCGCTACACGCCGCGCGGCGGCCGCATCGACGTCGCCGTCGAGCAGGCGGACGACGGTGCGACGCTCGTGGTCGCCGACAGCGGACCCGGCATCCCCGCGGACGAGCGCGCGCGCGTGTTCGACCGCTTCGTGCGCGGCCGTGACGTGAACGGGCCGGGCAGCGGCCTCGGCCTGTCGATCGTCAAGCGGATCGCAGATGCGCATCACGCGACCGTCACGCTCGACACGCCCGCGGAGGGCGGCGGTCTCGCGGTGCGCGTCCGCTTCCCGAAGCCTTAAGGAACCGTTAAGCGCCGCCTCGTATAGTTCATCGTGCCGGCCCGGCCAATACACGAAGGGCCTCTCGTATCCCAGGAGAACACGATGCAACCGAACACGCGCATGAAACAGATTACCGTGGCGCTGGCCGCGGCGGGCTTCGGGCTCGCGGTCGGCGCCGGCTACAACCGGCTCGACACCCCTGCGTTGTCGCTCGCGAATGCGGCGGCTCCGGCGGCCGTCACATCGCCCGTCGCACCGACGGCAGCGGCGCGGCTGCCGGACTTCACCACGCTCGTCGCTCACGCTGGCGCCGCCGTCGTCAACATCAGCACGATCGGCACGACGCGCTCGGCCGCGATGGATCAGGACGACGAGGACAATCCGCTGAACGAGTTCTTCAAGCGCTTCGGCGGCCCCAACGGCCCCGGCCCCAACTTCCAGATGCCGCAGCCGGCGCCTACGCGCGGCGTGGGCTCGGGCTTCATCGTGAGCCCCGACGGCTACATCGTGACCAACGCGCACGTCGTCGACGGCGCGAAGGAGGTCACCGTGCGGCTTACCGACCGCCGCGAATTCACGGCGAAGGTCGTCGGCGCCGACAAGCGCACCGACATCGCGCTGATCAAGATCGACGCGAAGACGCCGCTGCCCGCGCTCGACCTGTCGAACCCGCCGGCACCGCGGCAGGGCGAATGGGTGATCGCGATCGGCTCGCCGTTCGGCTTCGAGAACAGCGTGTCGGCCGGCGTCGTGAGTGGTGTCCATCGCGCGCTGCCAGGCGGCCAGATGACGCCGTTCATCCAGACCGACGTCGCCGTGAATCCCGGCAACTCCGGCGGACCGCTGTTGAACGCGGCCGGCCAGGTTGTCGGCGTCAACTCGCAGATCTACAGTCGTTCCGGCGGCTACATGGGCTTGTCGTTCGCGATTCCCGCGAGCGTCGCGGCGAACGTCGCGCAGCAGCTCAAGGAGCACGGCAAGGTCAGCCATGGCCGGCTCGGCATCGGCATCCAGGGGCTCAACCAGTCGCTCGCGCAGAGCTTCGACCTGCCCGATTCCAACGGCGCGCTCGTCGGCACGGTGGAGAAGGACAGCCCGGCCGAGAAGGCGGGCTTCAAGACCGGCGACATCATCCGCAAGATCGACGGCGTGGCGATGACGGACAGTACCGACGTCACGAGCCGCATCGGCAACATGGCGCCCGGCACCAAGGTGAACGTCGAGGTGTGGCGCGAAGGCAAGCCGGTGACGCTGACGGCGACGATCGGCACGTTCGACGACAACGAGCACGTCGCGAGCGCGGGCAGCAAGGCGCAGGGACAGGGGAAGCTCGGCGTCGCCGTGCGGCCGCTCACGCCCGAGGAGAAGTCCGAGATCGGCCACGACGGGCTGGTCGTCGAGAACGCGACGGGACCGGCGGCGCGCGCGGGCATCCAGCCTGGCGACGTGATCGTCAGCGTCGGTGCGGCGAAGGTCACCACGCTCGAGCAGCTGAAGCGCCAGATCGAGAAATCCGGCGACCACGTCGCGCTGCTGATCGAGCGCAACGGGCAGAAGATCTTCGTGCCGGTACGCGTCGGCTGATCGCCCGCGATCCGGGGCCCGATCGCGCCGCTCCACCTGACCCCGAAACGGCCGCGGACTTCCGCGGCCGTTTTTTATTCCTCGACGAGCCGCGCGAGCGTGCGCTTCGTGCGCGCGAGATAGGCGGCGCCGAACAGGTTCAGGTGGTTCAGCAAATGATAGAGGTTGTAGAAATCGCGGCGTAGCGCATAACCGGGCGCGATCGGCCGCACCCCTTCGTACGCGCGCATGAACGCCGCGCCGAAGCCGCCGAACAGCTCCGTCATCGCGAGATCGACTTCGCCGTCGCCGGCGTAGACGGCGGGATCGAACACTACGGGCGTGCCATCCGGCAGCGTCGCGGCGTTGCCCTGCCACAGGTCGCCGTGGACGAGGGACGGCGAAGGCGCGTGATCGCGCAACCGATCCGGCAACGCGAGCAGCAGGCGCTCGCCGTCGCGCTCGAGATCCGAGCGAAAGCCGTTGCGAAACGCGCGCTCGAGCTGCGGCGCGAGGCGTGCATCGCGAAAGAACGCGGTCCAGTCGTCGCTCCAGCCGTTGACCTGCGGCGTGCCGCCGATCCAGTTGTCGCGATGCCAGCCGAAACGCTCGCCACGCGGCCCACGCGGGGCCGGTGCGCCGTGCAATGCAGCGAGCGCACGCCCGAGCGCGACAGGCTCTGTCGGGGCGGTGAGATCGAGCCATTCGAGCGCGAGATACGCGTCGTCACGCATCGCCTGTTCAATGACGATCGCGGGAACGCGGATCGTGCCGGTCGCCGCGAGCGCGCGCAGGCCGTTGGCTTCACACACGAGCATCGCGGCGTCCGCGCCCGCGGCGCGCTTGACGAAAACGCGGCGCCCCTGCAGGAACTCAGTGCCGCAGCGCGTCGATCCCATCGGCGATGCCGGCGAGCGTCAGCGGGAACATCCGGGCCCCCAGCGCCTGCAGGATCAGTTGCGTCGTGCGCGTGTATTCCCACGTACGCGGCGGCTCGGGATTCCACCAGGCGACACGCCGGAAATGGCCGAAGATTCGCTCAAGCCAGACGATTCCCGGCTCCAGATTCCGGTACTCGGCGCTGCCGTCGATGGCGGTGAGCTCGTACGGATTCATCGCCGCGTCGCCGACGAAGATCACTTTCCAGTCCGGCCCGTACGTTCGCAGGAGCTCGAGCGTCGGATAGCGCTCGTTGCGCCGGCGCGCGTTGTCGCGCCACACGTGGTCGTAGACGCAGTTGTGAAAATAGAAGTGCGTCAGATGCCGGAACTCGGACTTCGCGGCCGAGAACAGCTCTTCGCAGACCGCGACGTGCGGATCCATCGAGCCGCCGACGTCGAGGAACAGCAGCACCTTGACGCGGTTGCGCCGCTCGGGCTGCAGCTTGAGGTCGAGCCAGCCGGCGTTGCGCGCGGTGCCGGCGATCGTGCCGTCGAGATCGAGCTCTTCGGGGATGCCTTCGCGGGCGAAGCGGCGCAACCTGCGCAGCGCAACCTTGATGTTGCGCGTGTTGAGCTCGACGTCGCCGTCGAGGTTGCGAAAGCTCCGCTCGTCCCAGACCCTGACCGCGCTGCGGCCTCCGCCTTCGGGGCCGACGCGCATGCCTTCCGGGTTGTAGCCGAACGCGCCGAACGGGCTCGTGCCGCCGGTGCCGATCCACTTGCTGCCGCCGGCATGACGCTCGCGCTGCTCGGCAAGCCGCTGCCGGAACGTCTCCATCAGCTTGTCGAGCCCGCCGAGCGCCGCGACCCGGGCCTTGTCCTCGCCGCTCAAATGGCGCAGGAACTCGTGCCGCAGCCAATCTTCGGGAATGCCGGCGCCTGCGTCGAACAGCGCGTCCACGCCCTTGAAATAGCTGCCGAACGCGAGATCGAAGCGGTCGAAGTGCTGCTCGTCCTTGACGAGGCACGCGCGCGCGAGCGTATGGAAGTCGTCGAGCGACGTCGCGATCACCCGCCGCTCGAGCGCCTCCAGCAGCGTCAGGAACTCCCGCGTCGATACCGGCAGCCGGAACGACTTGAGATGCAGGAAGAATCCGGCCAGCATCGGCGTTTCAATCCGACGGGTTCGCGTCCTCGCGCTTCGCGATCCACCACGAGACGATGCCGAACGCGGTCGCGAGCGCGCCGAGGAACAGCCAGAAATACGCGTAGCCGCGGGCGTCGGCGCGCACGGCCGCGTCGACGGCGTCGATCTCGGACAAGCCGTTGAACGCGACGCCGAAGCAGGCGAGGGCAAAAACGACGGACGCCCACATCGAGAATTGCGCGCTGATCTTCATGCGTCGTCCGTGCCACGCGCCGGCGCGGCCCGGGGGCGCGCCAGCAGGAAGCGCAAATGCGCTTTCACGGCCGGCCATTCACCCTCGATGATGCTGAACACGACCGTATCGCGGCGGCTGCCGTCGGGCATCAACTGGTGGCTTCGCAGCACGCCGTCCTGCTTCGCGCCGAGGCGTGCGATCGCCGCGCGCGATGCCTGGTTGAACCAGTGCGTGCGGAACTCGACCGCGATGCAGTGAAGTGACTCGAACGCGTGCGTGAGCAGCAGCAGCTTGCACTCGGTGTTGATCGCCGTGCGCTGCGCGCGCCTCGCATACCACGTGTGGCCGATCTCGAGGCGCCGGTTCGCGGCGTCGACGTTGAAATAGCGCGTGCTGCCGACGACGTCGCCGCTCGCGTTGTCCCGGACGACAAACGGCATAGCACCGAGCCGCTCGCGCATGTCGAGCGCGGTGTCGAGCCACCTGCCCGCGCTCTCCGGCGCGGGAACCGACGTGTACCAGAGCTTCCATAATTCACCGTCGGCCGCGGCCGCCGCGACCGATTCCAGATGCGACGGCGCGAGCGGCTCGAGCGTCGCGTGCGTTCCGGCGAGCGTGACCGGCTCGAGAAATCGGCTAGCCACGGCCGGCGCGCGCCATGAACACGACGCGCTCGAACAGGTGCACGTCCTGCTCGTTCTTGAGCAGCGCGCCGTGCAGCGGCGGCAGGAACGCCTTGCGGTCGCTGCTGTGCAGCGCCTCGGGCGAAATGTCCTCGGCGAGCAGCAGCTTGAGCCAGTCGAGGAGCTCGGACGTCGACGGCTTCTTCTTGAGGCCCGGCACCTCGCGCAGGTTGAAGAATACCTCGAGCGCCTCGGCCAGCAGCGCCTTCTTCAAGTCCGGGAAGTGCACGTCGACGATCCGCGTCATCGTCGCGCGATCGGGAAAGCGGATGTAGTGAAAGAAGCAGCGGCGCAGGAACGCGTCCGGCAGCTCCTTCTCGTTGTTCGACGTGATGACGACGAGCGGCCGGTGGCGCGCGACAATCGTCTGCTGCGTCTCGTAGACGTAAAACTCCATCCGGTCGAGCTCGCGCAGCAGGTCGTTGGGGAACTCGATGTCGGCCTTGTCGATCTCGTCGATCAGCACGACGGCCGGCGTCTCGCTCGCGAACGCGTCCCACAGCACGCCGCGCTTGATGTAGTGGCCGATGTCGGCGACGCGGCCGTCGCCGAGCTGCGAGTCGCGCAACCGCGACACCGCGTCGTATTCGTAGAGCCCCTGTTGCGCCTTGGTCGTCGACTTGACGTGCCACTGGTAGAGCGGCCGCGACAGCGCGCGCGCGATTTCCTCGGCGAGCAGCGTCTTGCCGGTGCCGGGCTCGCCCTTGACGAGCAGCGGCCGCGTCAGCGCGAGCGCCGCGTTGACGGCGAGCTTCAGGTCGTCGGTGGCGACGTAGGTGTCGGAGCCTTCGAAGCGCATGGCGGTGATCCGGGGCGAAGGATTCCCCGGATGTTAGCCGATGCGCCCGAGCGCCCACTGCAGCAGCCACAGTGCGACCATGCCCGCCGCGATCGTGCGCAGCGTGCTGCGCGTATGGAACGCCACGACACCCGCGATCGCGGCGGCCAGGATTCGCGGCACGTCGGCGTTGCCGGTGGCTTCCGGCGCGAACGCGACCATCGGCACGACGAGCGCCGTCAGCATCGCGGCCGGCACGTAGCGGAAGGCCCGCTCGAGCAACACCGGCACGCGCCTGCGGGCGAAGATCGCGATGAACGACAGGCGCGACGCATAGTTGAGCGCGCCCACGATCGCGATGACGGCCCACAGCTTCAGCGTCGTGTCCATCGCTCTCGCGCGAAGTCGGCCAGCGTGCCCGCGACGATCCCGAGCGTGCCGGCGACGATCAGGTTGAGCCTCATCGGCAGCGCCGAAAGCGCGATCACCGCGCAGCCGGCGACGAGCGCCGCGCCGATCGTCGGCGCCGTGCGCATGTGGGGCGCGACGAGCGCGATGAAGCACAGCGGCACGGCGAAATCGAGCGACCACGACGCGGGAATCACGTTGCCGGCGAAGTAGCCCGCCATGTTCGTGACCTGCCACCACGCCCACAGCGCGAAGCCGCCGCCGAGAAAATGCATGCCGGCGGCGTGCGGATTGCCCCCTGCGCTCAGGCGGCGCACCGACGCCGCGAAGGCCTGGTCGGTGAGCAGGAACGCGAGGCCCTTCTGCCAGCGCGGCGGCAACGGCCGCACGTAAGGCGCCATCGCCGCGCTGTAGATGACGAAGCGCAGGCCGGCGACGAAGCAGGTCATCACGATCACGGCGAGCGGCGCGCCGGCCGCCAGCAGTTGCACGGCGAGGATCTGCGCGGCACCGGAGAACACGATCGCCGACAAGCCGAGTGCTGCGAGCGGCGATGCGCCCGCGGCCGCGGCACCCACGCCGCACACGAGGCCGAACGGCACGAGGCCGATGCACGCCGGCACCATCTCGGCGAAGCCGGCGCGAAAGTCGGCATCGGCGGCAATGCGGCGCATCGCTTCAGGCGATCGCCGATGTCTGCGCGAGTCCCGCGTCGACGATCAGGTTCTGGCCGGTGATGCCGCGCGATTCGTTCGAGGCGAGGAACAGCGCCGTGCGCGCGACGTCGTCCTCGGACAGCCGGAACTTGAGGCACTGCGCGTCGACGATCGCCGCCTCGTCGGCCGGCGTCACCCACAGCGCCTGCTGGCGCGCCGTCGCGATCGCGCCCGGCACGAGCGCGTTGACGCGAATGCCGCGTGGGCCGAGCTCGCGAGCGAGCGTGCGGGTCAGCCCGTGGATCGCCGCCTTCGCCGCGGTGTACGCGGAAAGTCTCGTTCGGCCGCGCATCCACGATACCGAGCCCAGGTTGATGATCGACCCGCCGCCGGCCGCCTCCATCGCCGGCGCCACCGCCTGCGCGGCAAAGAAGTGATGCCGCAGGTTGACGGCCAGCAGGTCGTCCCAGAGCTCGGGCGTCATGTCCGCGAAATCGTGACGGTCGTCGCGCGCCGCGTTGTTGACGAGCACGCGAATCGACCCGTGCGCGGCACTGGCGTCCGCGATCGCGCTCTGCAGCGACGCGATGTCGCGCACGTCGCAACGAAGGTGGCGTACCGGCGCAACGCCGTGCAGGGCGCGCAGGCTGTCGATCAGCGCCGCCGAGGCGGCGTCGTCGACGTCGACGAACGTGACGCGGCAGCCGGCGCGCGCGAAACACGCGACGAGCGCAGCGCCGATGCCCGACCCGCCGCCCGAAACGAAGACGGAAAGACCCGCGAGATCGGGATAGCGCGCGCGCGCGCCCGCGCTCACTTGGGCGGGGCTGGAAACATCACGTACGGCGGCCGCGGCTCCTGGTTCGGCGGCACAAAGGCCGGCGCCTTCTCGCCTGCAGGACCGAGCGAGCGGATGAATCGGTAGATCGCGCGCAGGTCCGAAGGCGTCATCCGGTTGAGCGCGAACCATGGCATCGGCGGGCGCGTCTCGAGCGTCTGCGCCTGCTCGACCCATTCCTTCTCGGAGATTTGCTCCATGTAGAGGCGAAGATTCACCGGATAGGTCGTGCCCCAGGGTCCGCGCCAGCCGAGCGTGTCGCCGATCAGCCATTGCTTCTCGTCCACCTTGCCGCCGCTCATCGCGTAGCCCGGCGTGTGGCAATCGTTGCAGCCTGCGATTGTCGTCAGATAGCGGCCCCGCTCGCGCAACGGATCGGCCGGCTTCTTGTCCGCGGCGCCAGCGGACGCGCCGAGCGCCATTGCGAAAAGCGCGAGCCCGATGGCCGCACCGCGTCGCCGACGTTGCATGTAACCTCCTCCTTCCGTGGGGGGCATTGCGTGCGGACGCCATCTTAATCCGCCGGGTCGAATCGTGCGAATTCTGGGGATTGCGAATCGAAGCGGCGCAACCTGCCGTATCGCCCCCGAAGTGGGCGGGGCGATCGTCGCGTTCGCCTGGCGCGGGCGGCCGATCCTGCGGCCGACGCCCGAGTCCGCGCTCGCGGATCTGAACGTGCGCGCCACGTCGTGCTACCCGCTCGTCCCGTACTCGAACCGCATCGCGGACGCGCGCCTGTCATTCGCCGGGACCGAATACGCGCTCGCGCGCAATTTCGGCGATCATCCGCACGCAATCCATGGCGTCGGCTGGCAGCGCGCGTGGGACGTCGCGGAGGCGTCTTCGCATCGGGTGCGGCTCGCGCTCGTGCACGAGGCGCGCGATGCGAGCGCGGCAGCATGGCCGTGGCCGTTCGCCGCGACGCTGACGTTCGAGCTTCCCGAGCCCTCGCACGACCACGCGGCCCTGCTGGTCGCGACGCTGACGATCGCGAACTCCGGCCCGTCGGCTTTTCCCTTCGGCCTCGGGTTCCATCCATTCTTTCCGCGCAACGCGCACACCGAAGTCGGATTCGTCGCCGTGGCCGTGTACGAGAACGACGCGACGCAATTGCCGCTGCGCCGCGTCGCCATTGCGCCCGCATCGCAGTTCGACCCGCCGCGGCCTTGCGCAGCAGCGGATCTCGACAGCGTATTCGCCGGCTGGCAGGGCGCGGCAACGCTTGTCGACGGCACGACCGGACTCGTCACGTCGCTCGCGGCCGACCGCGCGTGCCGGCACCTCGTCGTCTACGCGCCGCGCGACGCCGGCTTCATCGCGCTCGAGCCGGTCACGCACGAAACGGACGCGTTCAACCGGCATGCGCGGGGAAACGCGGACACCGGATTCCGTACGCTGCCACCCGGCGGCACCTTTTCTTGTACGATGCGCATTGCTGCGTCGGCGCCAGACCGGCCGGCACTTCCGGCGACGAGCTCCCCGTCATGACTGCCTCCAGCCCGTTCACCTGCGTGCTCGACGTTCGCGCGAGCCTCGGCGAATGCCCGCTGTGGGCGGACGACGAACGCGTGCTGTACTGGGTGGACATCAACGCCCCTTCGCTCAACCGCTTCGACCCCGAAAGCGGACGGAACACCGTGATGCCGATGCCGTCTTCGATCGGCAGCTTCTGCTTCCGCGAGGGCGGCGGTTTCGCCGTCGCGCTGCGCGACGGCATCTGGCTCGCCGACGCGCGTGGCGAGCTCGAGCGCAAGGCGGCGAGCGCGCCGTACGACCCGTCGACCTACCGCTTCAACGACGGCCGCTGTGACCGGCAGGGCCGATTCGTCGTCGGGTCGATGAACGAACAGCACGACCCCGACGGCGCAGCGCTGTATCGCCTCGACGCGAGCTTCGCGCTGACGCGTCTCTTCGGCGGCATGACGATCAGCAACGGCCTCGGGTGGAGTCCCGACGGCGCGACGATGTACCACGCCGACACCCCGATGCGCACCGTGCGCGCGTACGACTACGACCGCGGCGAAGCGCTGCCGGCGAACGGCCGCGTGTTCGCGCAATGGCACGGCGAGACCGAACGCCCCGACGGCGGCGCCGTCGACAGCGCGGGCAATTACTGGATCGCTTTCTACCGCGGCGGCAAAGTGCTGCAGCTTTCGCCGCGCGGCGAGACGATCGCCGAGTTCGCCGTGCCCGCGATGTGCCCGACGATGTGCGCGTTCGGCGGCGTCGATTTCCGCACGCTGTACGTCACGACGGCGCGGCAGAAGCGCGAGGCCGACGAGCTCGCGCGGCTGCCGCAAAGCGGCGGCATCTTCGCGATGCGCGTCGACGTGCCGGGAATGCCCGAGCCGCGGTTTCGCGGGTGGCCCGATCCTCGCGCGATGAAGCCGGACCGCCGAAGCTGACCGCAATGCTGCAGCTCGACCCCACCGACTACCTGCGCCTCGACGTCCCGCACAGCCTCGGCGCGACGGCCGCCGGCGCCGCGTTCGCGACGTCGAGCGGCGACATCCTCGACGTCGAGTGCTTCGGCGAAGGCGCGTTTCGCGTGCGCCTCGGTCCCAACACGCGGCCCGACTACGGCATCGTCGTCGCGCACGCCCGGGAATGCCAGGTCGCGCAGCGCCTGCCGGGCGCGTGGACGTTCGAGGCCGGCGACTCGCTGCTCGAGATCAGCGGCTCGCCCCTTCGCGTTTCCCTCGCCTGGAAGAATCACGTCGTGCTGCGCTCGATCACCGACGAGCACTTCCGCGGCCGCACGCGCCTGCCGACGTTCGGCCGCCTGCGCCAGGGCGGCTTGTGGAGCGCGGCGTTCGCGCTCGCGAGCGGCGAGCCGGTGTACGGGCTCGGCGAGAAATTCGGTTCGCTCGACAAGCGCGGTCAGCTCATCCATTCGCAGGTCGAGGACGCGCTCGGCGTCAACACCGGGCTCGCGTACAAGAACACGCCGTTCGCGTGGAGCCCCGGCACCGGGAAGGGCGCGTGGGGCGCGTTCGTCCACACGCCCGGCATGGTCACGCACGGCGTCGGCCATCCGGACTGGTCGCATCGCAGCTATGCCGTGATGGTGGAGGACGAGGCACTCGATCTCTTCCTGTTCGCGGGCGACACGCCCGGCGCGATCATCGACCGCTACACGCACCTGACGGGCAGGCCGGCGCCGGTGCCGCGCTGGAGCCTCGGCCTGTGGGTGTCGCGCGCTTACTATCCGACGCCCGAGGATGCGCTCGCGGTCGCGGCGAAGCTGCGCGAGCGCAAGATTCCGGCCGACGTGCTGACGCTCGACGGCCGCGCCGCATGGGACGTCGACACGCGCTTCGACTTCAGCTGGGACGAGAAGCGCTTTCCCGATCCGGCGGCCGCGCTCGCGAAGATCAAGGCGCACAACCTGCGCGTATGCGTCTGGGAATATCCGTACGTGTCGGTCAACTCGCCGCTGTTCCAGGAGCTCGCTTCGCAACAGTACCTGCTGCTCACGCAAAGCGGTGACCCGTACGTCTTCGCGTGGGACATCTCACCCGCCACGACGCCGTTCGGCGGCGTGCTGACACCGCTGCCGGAAAGCGGTATCGTCGACTTCACGAACCCGGACGCCTACGCGTGGTGGCGCGACGCGCACCAGCCGCTGTTCGAGGACGGCGTCGACGTCATCAAAAGCGACTTCGGCGAGCAGATTCCCGAGGACGCGGTCGCGTTCAACGGCGACGACGGGCGCCGCCTGCACAACGTGTATCCGCTGCTCTACAACCGCTGCGTATTCGAGGCGACGGCGCGCTTCAAGGCGCCGGCGGACGGCCCCCCGATCGTATGGAGCCGCGCAGGCTGGGCAGGAAGCCAGCGTTATCCGCTCGGCTGGGGCGGCGATCCGCAAAGCGACTGGGAAGGACTTGCCGCGTCGATCCGCGGCGGCCTTTCGCTCGGGATGAGCGGCAACCCGTATCACAGCTCGGACATAGGCGGGTTCTACGGATCGGCGCAGCCGACACCCGAGCTGTACGTGCGCTGGCTGCAGGCCGCCGTATTCGCGTCGCACATGCGCGTGCATGGCATGGGCGACCGCGAGCCGTGGGCATTCGGCGCCGAGGCCGAAGGCGTCGTGCGCAAGTGGCTGGCGATGCGCTACCGGCTGATTCCCTATCTCGAGACACTCGTCGCCGAGGCGGTGCAATCGGGCATGCCGGTGATGCGCGCGATGCCGCTCGCGTTTCCCGACAACCGGCTCGTGCGCGGGTTCGAGACGCAGTTCATGTGCGGCGACGCGCTGCTCGTGGCGCCGATCGTGCGCGAAGGTGGCCAGGTGGACGTCGCGCTGCCGCCGGGTGCCTGGTACGACCTGAACACGCGCGCGCGCTATGCGGGCTCCCAGGTGCTGCGCTACGCGGCGCGGCTCGATCAGTTCCCCGTATTCGGCCGCGAGGGCTGCGCGCTTCCGCTGGGTCGTGCGGTGCAGCACACCGGCGACATCAATGCGGACAACCCGCTCGAGCTCCTGTGGCTGTTCGGCAAGCCCGTCCGCGGGCTCGAGGGTTACCGGCAGGCGCGCATCGACGTCGACCGCAACGGAGCCTGCGTCGTGAAGGCGATGCTCACTGTCGACGTGCAGGTGTTCGGCGACGCTTCGGCGGTGACGATCCTGCCGCTTTAGAGAAGCCGCGATGCCCGCGCATCCGACGCTCGCGATCACCTGCGGCGAGCCGGCCGGCATCGGCCCCGAGTTGTGCGCGATGCTCGCCGCGCGCCATGCGTCGCGGCACTTCCGCGCGCGGCTTGTCGTGCTGGGCGACGACGCGCTGCTGCGCGAGCGCGCGCGGCGCATCGGCATCGAAGCGCGTTACGCGCGCTACGATCCGCTCGCGTTCGCGCCGGCCGGCAGCGCGATCGAGGTTTGGCATCATCCGCTGGCAGCGCCCCCGGTGCCCGGCCATCCCGATCCGACGAATGCGCGCAGCGTCCTGTCGACACTCGAGGCAGGCTGCGATGCGTGCGCGACCGGTGCAATGGCCGCGCTGGTGACCGGGCCCGTGCAGAAGAGCGCGATGCAGGACGCGGGCATTCCGTTCCTCGGCCACACCGAGTTCTTCGCCGAGCGCACCGCAACGCCGCGCGTCGTGATGATGCTCGCGAGCCGCGGCGACCCGCCGCTGCGCGTCGCGCTCGTCACGACGCACCTGCCGCTGCGCGACGTGCCCGCCGCGATCACGCGCGAGGCGGTGAGCGAGACGATCGCGATCCTCGAGCGCGAGCTGCGCGCACGGCTCGGAATCGCCAAGCCGCGCATCGCGGTGTGCGGACTCAACCCGCACGCGGGCGAAGGCGGTCATCTGGGCCGCGAGGATATCGACGTGATCGCCCCGGCGCTCGAGACGGCACGTGCGCAGGGTGCCGACGTGACCGGCCCGCTGCCGGCCGACACGGTGTTCGTGCCGGACATCGCGCAGCGCTTCGACGCGATCGTCGCGATGTACCACGACCAGGGGCTGCCGGTGCTGAAGGCGGCCAGCTTCGGACACGGTGTCAACGTAACGCTCGGGCTGCCTTTCATTCGCACCTCGGTCGATCATGGGACGGCGCTCGACCTCGCAGCCGATGCGGCGCGCGCGAAGACCGCGGACGCCGGCAGCCTGGTCGCGGCGGTCGAGCTCGCGATCGAGCTCGCCGAGCGGTGATGCACGGCCACCAGCCGCGCAAGCGCTTCGGACAGAACTTCCTCGCCGATCTGCATTACGTCGCGCGCATCGTCGCCGCCGTCGATCCGCAGCGCGGCGACAACGTCGTCGAGATCGGTCCGGGCCTCGGCGCGCTGACCGGCGAGCTGATCGCGCGCGCCGGCACGATCGCGGCCGTCGAGATCGACCGCGATCTCGCCGCGCGGCTTTCCGATCGCTTCGCTTCGGCGCAGCTGCGACTGTTCGAGGCCGACGCGCTGGCGTTCGACTTCGCGCCGCTCGGGCCGCGCCTGCGCGTCGTCGGCAATCTTCCGTACAACATCAGCTCGCCGCTGCTGTTTCATCTCGCGTCGTTCGATGCGCAGCTGCGCGATGTCCACGTGATGCTGCAGCGCGAGGTCGTTGCGCGGATGACCGCCCGACCGGCCACGCCAGATTACGGCCGGTTGACCGTAATGCTGCAAGCGCGCTTCGCGGTGACACGGCTGTTCACCGTGCCGGCCGGCGCATTTCAGCCGCCGCCGAAAGTCGAGTCCGCGGTGGCGAGGCTGCTTCCGCTCGGCGACACTAGGCCCGCGATCGCGGACGAGGCGCTTTTCGCACGCATCGTCGCGGCCGCGTTCGGCCAGCGGCGGAAGACGCTGCGCAACGCGCTGGCATCGTTGGCCGGCGAAGCGGCATTGCGGGAGGCGGGCATCGATCCAGCGGCACGGGGCGAGACACTCTCCGTTGCCGAATTCGTCCGGCTGGCGAACCGTCTCGGCCGCGCCGATGGTCGGTCCGCGTGACGCGCTCGCTGCCGGCGTGCCAGGAAACCTAGATCAGCTTGTCGGCGCGAAGATGCAGCGCCGGTGGCACCGTCAGCCCCAACGCCTTGGCGGTCGCGCCATTGATGACCAACTCGAAGCGCGTGGGCGCCTGCACCGGCAGCATGCCAGCGGGCTCACCATCCAGAATGCGATCGACGTAGTCGACGGCGGCGCGATATTGCTCGACCAGGTCGACGCCGTAGGCCATTAGACCGCCTTCGACGACGAAGTACGCGTACGGGTAGATCGACATTATCTTGTGACGCGCGGCGAGCGCGATCATCTGCGCCCGCTTGCCCACCGTGAATGCATCGGGCATCACGACGAGCCCGATGTCGGCTGCCTCTATCGCGAGGCCAGCCATCGCCGCGTCGAGTTCGCCGTCGTTGTGCACGGCAACGGCCTTTGCCGCCAGGCCCAGGGAGGACGCCGCCGCTTCGAACGGCACGTAGTAGTACGCGCCGCGGTTGGCCGCGACGTCGGGATTGAAGAGCGCAACGACTTTCGAAAGCGACGGTTTCATCTCCTTCAGCAGCTCGACCCATTTGCTGCCGAGTGACGATGTGAGATTGGTGAACCCCGTCGCATTGCCGCCTGGACGAGCCAGGCTGCCGACGAAACGGTCGCCGACCGGGTCGCTGACTGAAAGAAAGACGATCGGTATCGTCTGCGTTTCGCGCAACAGCGCCCGCACGACGGGCGTCGTGCTGGCGAGGATCACGTCGGGACGACTGCGAACCAGCGCCGCCGCATGGTCGCGGATCGACGCAGGGTCGTTGCCCGCCCAGTGGTACGTCGTCTTGATCGTCTTGCCTTCGATCCAGCCCTCCTTGCGCATGCCGTCGATGAATGCTTGCACGCGCACATGCGCTTCCTGGTCGGCGGCGGTGTAGCCCATCAGGACACCGATGTGCCGCAGTCCGGACGGCGTCGCCTGCCCGCGAGCGCTCGGGGTCAACCCCACCGCTGCGCTCGCGAGCAATGCCAGCACGACACGTCTGCGGGCGCTGGTAACAAATGGGGGGTTGCTCATGGGATCAACTCGGCGTCACGCAATTCGATCCAGGCAGGCTTCGTACGCGTCAGCGCTATTTTAGAGAAATGCGGCGGTGAGCCTAGTCTCCACCCACGGCACGATCGTGATCAGCACGAGCTGCGCGAGCACGATCACGATCAGCGGTGACAAGTCGAGCGTCCCGCCGATCGGCGGCACGACGCGCCGGACCGGACGCAGCAGCGGAAACGTCAGCGCGTTCAGCACGCCGGCGAGCGGACCGTCGGGCGCCACCCACGACAGGATCGCCTGCACGAACACGACGATGATCGCGAGCCACAGAACCGCCTTCAACAGCGCGATCACCGCCGCGAGCGCGAGAAACGGCAGCAGCGGGCCCGCGAGCGAGAAACCGGTGCCGAGCGCCAGGTGCAGCGCGGCGAGCCACAGGAACTGCGCCAGGTACACCGCGACGACGGACGCCCAGTCGATCCCGCGCCAGCCCGGCAGCACCTTGCGCAGCGGCTTCACCGCCCAGTCGGTGAGCGCCATCAGTGCCTGCCCGAGCGGATTGCGAAACGGGGCGCGCATCAGCTGCATCACGAGCCGGAGCAGCAGCGCATAAGTGAGCAGGCCGAAGACGACGTCGATCAGGAACGCGAGCGCGGTGGCGAGCATCGTGGATTCCGTCAGCGTGTGGCGCCGATCTCGTCACCGAGCTCTCGGGCGCGCGCCGCGCCCGCCTTGACGGCCTCGACGAATTGCGTGCCGACGCCGGCGCCATTCATCACCTCCAGCGCACGCGCCGTCGTGCCGCCCTTCGACGTCACGTTCGCACGGAGCGTCGCCGGCGGATCGCTGCTCTGGCGCGCGAGCGCGACGCTGCCCGCGAAGGTCGCATATGCGAGGCGTCGCGCGAGCGGCGGCGCGAGCCCGAGATCGATTGCCGCCTGCTCGAGCGCCTCGAGGAAATAGAAGACGTACGCGGGGCCGTTGCCCGACACGGCGTTGACCGCGTCGAGGTCTTCTTCGCGATCGCACCAGAAGACCTCGCCGCAGGCCTCGAGCACCGCCACCGCCGCCTCCGCGCCCGCGCGGACTTCCGGTGTCGCATACAACCCGCTGATGCCGGCGCCGATCAGCGCCGGCGTGTTGGGCATCGCCCGCACGATCCGCGCATAGCCGCCAAGCCAGCGTCCGAGATCGGCGCAGCGCACGCCGGCCGCGATCGTCAGCACCAGCGGCACCGCGCCGATGAACGGCGATAGCTGACGCGCGGCGTCGCGCATCTGTTGCGGCTTGACGGCCATCACGACGATGTCGGCGCCGCTCACGGCGGCGGCATCGGTGTCCGGATGCAGGCCAACACCGGGCAAGCGGGCCACCAGCCGGTCCCGTTGCGCCGCGAGCGGCTCGACGATCGCGATGCCGCCGGGCGCCACGCCCCGCGCCACCAGCCCCCCCGCCAGGGCGGACGCCATGTTGCCCCCGCCTATGAACGTCGCCTTCACTGGATCACCTCCGCGCTTGCGCGCTCCGGAGCTTGTTCGCGCTTGGGACGGCCCTTCGCGCTCACGAAGCCCCCGTCGTGACGGGTTTTTCGCGCTCGCCAAAGATCGCCGTCCCGATGCGCACCTCCGTGCTGCCTTCGGCGATCGCGAGCTCGAGATCGGCCGACATGCCCATCGAAAGCGTGTCGACGGCCAGCCCGGCATCCTCGCATGCGTCGTAGCAGGCGCGTAGCGCGCGGAATTCCCGGCGCAGTCGCGCGGGATCCGCGGCAGGCGCCGGAACGCCCATGATGCCGCGCAGGCGCAGGTTCGGCAGCGCGGCGACGTGTCGCGCGAGCGCGGCGGCCTCTTCGGGTGCCACGCCGCTCTTGGTCGCCTCGCCGCTCACGTTGACCTGGACGAGCACGTCGAGCGGCCTGGCCGCGCCCGCCCGGGCGGCGGACAGCGCATCGGCGATGCGCGCGCGGTCGACGCTCTCGACCCAGTCGAAGCACCGGGCCGCGGCTCCCGCCTTGTTCGATTGCAGCGGACCGATCAGATGCCACTCGACGCCGGGCAGGTCCGCGAGCGCCGCCTTCTTGGCGACGGCTTCCTGCACGTAGTTCTCGCCGAACGCCCGCTGGCCGAGCGCGTGCACTTCGCGAATCGCCTCCGCGGGGAACGTCTTGGAGACCGCGAGAAGGCGTACCGAGCCCGGCGGCCGCGCGGCCGCGGCCGCAGCATCGGCGATGCGCTGGCGCGCGACTTGCCACGATTTCTCGTACCGGCCCATAATCGACTCGCGCATTACACCATCGACGCGTGGCATGTGTATTGCATGCTACAGCGCGTTTGAGCAGCGATCGCGCGGCATACGGGCCAGGTGCCTGGCATGAAACCGGCTGAAACCTGCACCGATCGCCGGTCGGCTGGATGTCGCGTCCGCTTGCGGGCGCCGCGCGGCATGCGGTCATTGTTGGACGTGCAGCGCCGAAGTGCACGTCGCGATCCGATTCACGGCCTCCCGATGGGTGTCTGACGCATGGATATCACCGAACTGCTCGCTTTCGCGGTCAAGAACAAGGCCTCGGACCTTCACCTGTCCGCGGGGCTTCCACCGCTGATCCGCGTACACGGCGACATCCGGCGCATCAACCTGCCGCCGATGGAGCACGAGGACGTGCACGCCATGGTGTACGACATCATGAGCGACTCGCAGCGGAAGATGTACGAGGAGTTCCTCGAATGCGACTTCAGCTTCGCGGTGCCGAACCTCGCCCGCTTCCGGGTCAATGCGTTCAACCAGCATCGCGGCGCCGCGGCGGCGTTCCGGACGATTCCGTCGAAGGTGCTTTCGCTCGAGGAGCTCAATGCGCCGAAGGTCTTCGCCGACCTCACCGACCGCCCACGCGGGCTGATCCTCGTCACGGGACCGACCGGCTCGGGCAAGTCGACGACACTCGCGGCGATGGTGAACCACGTCAACGAGAACGAATTCGGCCACATCCTCACGATCGAGGACCCGGTCGAGTTCCTGCACGAGTCGAAGAAGTGCCTGATCAACCAGCGCGAGCTCGGCCCGCACACGCTGTCGTTCCCGAACGCGCTGCGCGCGGCGTTGCGCGAAGATCCCGATTACATCCTGGTCGGTGAAATGCGCGACCTCGAGACGATTCGCCTCGCGATGACGGCGGCGGAGACCGGTCACCTCGTGTTCGCGACGCTGCACACGAGCTCGGCCGCCAAGACGGTCGACCGCATCATCGACGTGTTCCCGGCAGCGGAAAAGGACATGGTGCGGGCGATGCTGTCGGAGTCGCTCGTCGCCGTCATCTCGCAGACGCTGCTCAAGACGAAGGACGGACAAGGGCGCGTCGCCGCGCACGAGATCATGATCGGCACGCCTGCCATCCGCAACCTGATCCGCGAGAACAAGGTGGCGCAGATGTACTCGTCGATCCAGACCGGGCAGTCGATCGGCATGCAGACGCTCGATCAGTGCCTCGTCGACCTCGTGCGCCGCAACGTCATTTCCGCCGCCGAGGCGCGGATGCGCGCGGTCAACAAGGAGACGTTCGGCGCCGCCTGATTCCAAAGCGCGCGCGAACCGGAGAACCAGATGGAACGGGAACAGGCCACGCGATTCATCCACGAGCTTTTGCAGCTCCTCGTCAAGGAAAAGGGCTCCGACCTCTTCGTCACCGCCGCGTTTCCGCCGGCGGTCAAGGTCGACGGCAAGATCACGCCGGTGTCCAAGACGGCGCTGTCGCCGCAGCACACGATCGAGCTCGTGCGCAGCGTGATGAACGACAAGCAGGCCGCGGAGTTCGAGTCCACGCGCGAGTGCAATTTCGCGATCAGCCCACCGGGGCTCGGCCGCTTCCGCGTCAACGCGTTCGTGCAGCAGGGGCGCGTCGGCATGGTGCTGCGCACGATCGTGACCGACATCCCGAAGTTCGAGGATCTCGGCCTGCCGCCGGTCCTGCGCGACGTCATCATGTCGAAGCGCGGCATCATGCTGTTCATCGGCGCCACCGGCGCCGGCAAGTCGACATCGATGGCGTCGCTGCTCGGCTACCGCAACTCGAACAGCTTCGGCCACATCATCACGATCGAGGACCCGATCGAGTTCGTGCACGAGCACAAGAACTGCATCGTCACGCAGCGCGAGGTGGGCGTCGACACCGACAGCTGGGAGGTCGCGCTCAGGAACTCGCTGCGCGCGGCGCCCGACGTCATCCTGATCGGCGAAATCCGCGAGCGCCACACGATGGACTACGCGGTCGCGTTCGCGGAAACGGGCCACCTGTGCCTCGCGACGCTGCACGCGAACAGCACGAACCAGGCGCTCGACCGGATCATCAACTTCTTCCCCGAGGAGCGACGCGCGCAGCTGCTGATGGACCTGTCGCTCAACGTGCGCGCGTTCGTCGCGCAGCGGCTGATTCCGCGGCGCGACGGCAAGGGCCGCGTGCCGGCGGTGGAGGTGATGCTCAACTCACCGCTCGTGTCGGACCTGATCTTCAAGGGCAACGTCGGCGAGATCAAGGACCTGATGAAGCGCTCGCGCGAGCTCGGCATGCAAACGTTCGACCAGTCGCTGTTCGACCTCTACGAGGCGGGGCTCATCACGTACGAGGACGCGCTGCGCAACGCCGATTCGCTGAACGATCTGCGCCTCGACATCAAGCTCAAGGGCAAGGAAGCGAAGAACCGCAACATGTTCTCGGGCATCGGCAACCTGGACATCGTCCCCGAGCCGAACCAGTAGAATCGGGGGTGTGACCCCTACCGACGTCAAGCTGCACCAGGCCTCGCGCGTGCTCGAGGTCGTGTTTCCCGATGGCCGCCATTTCCGGCTGCCGTACGAATTCCTGCGCGTGCACTCGCCATCGGCCGAAGTGCGCGGCCACGGCCCCGGCCAGGAAGTGCTGCAGGTCGGCAAGCGCGACGTGACGATCACCGAGGTCGAGCCGGTCGGCCACTACGCGCTGCGGCCAACGTTTTCCGACGGCCACGGGTCGGGCATCTATTCCTGGGACTACCTCTACGAGATCGGGATGGACCAGGACGAGCTTTGGCGCCGGTACCTCGAGCGACTCGCGGCAGCCGGCGCGAGCCGCGATCCGGAAAAGCGATGACCGATCCGGCGTGGTTCGGCTACGAGCGGGTCACGCCCGACGAGAAATCGCGCCGCGTGCGCGGCGTCTTCGATTCCGTCGCCGGCAAGTACGACCTGATGAACGATCTGATGTCGGCGGGCATGCATCGCGGCTGGAAGCGCTTCGCCGTCGAGATTGCCGGCATCCGGACCGGGGCTCGCGTACTCGATCTGGCCGGCGGCACCGGTGATCTCGCGCGCCTTTTCGCGCAGCGTGCCGGTCCGACGGGCGTCGTCGTCCACACCGACATCAACGGCGCGATGCTGGCGGCGGGCCGCGACAAGCTGGTCGACCGCGGCGTCGTCCTGCCCACCGTCCAGTGCAATGCGGAGGCGCTGCCGTTTCGCGACCGCAGCTTCGACTGCGTTTCGATCGGCTTCGGCCTGCGCAACGTCACGCGCAAGGAGCAGGCGCTCGCCGAGATGGTGCGCGTGCTGCGGCCGGGCGGGATCGCGGTCGTGCTCGAGTTCTCGCGGATGTCGGGCCCGCTCGCGCCGCTGTACGACTGGTACAGTTTCAACGTCCTGCCGGCGCTCGGCCGCGTCGTCGCCAACGACGCCGCGAGCTACCGCTATCTCGCCGAATCCATCCGCGTCCATCCCGATCAGCAGGAATTGAAGGCGCTGATGGAACGATCCGGCTTCGATCGCGTCGAGTACTACAATCTGGCCGCGGGCGCGGTGGCGCTCCACGCCGGGCGCGTGTACTAGCCTATACGCGAATCCCGGATTGACGCGGGGCGCGATAGCCCGCATATACGGTTCGCCGGCGCATGGCGCCGAAGCCGCCCTGGGAGGCGGTGCTCACCCTGGAGGAATCACGTGAATCGTCTGCCCTTGCTCGCCCTCGCTGCCTTCGCAACGGTTGCGCTCGTCCACGCCGATTTCGCCGACGCCGCGCGGATGGGCGGCGGCCGCAGCTTCGGCATGCAGCGCAGCATCACCCCGCCTGCGGCGCGCACGACGCCGCCCGCTGCGCAGAATTTCAACGGCCCGGCTGCCAATCCGGTGATGCCGGCCAGGCCGGGCGCCACCGCCGCCGCACCGGCTGCCGCGGCTGCGGGCGCTGCGAAGGCCGCGCCGTCGGGCATGTCGCGCTGGCTCGGTCCCGTCGCCGGCCTGGCGGCAGGCCTCGGCCTCGCCGCGCTGTTCTCGCATCTCGGCCTGTCCGCCGAGTTTGGCAGCCTGCTGCTGATCGGCCTGCTCGCCGTCGGCGCGATCATGCTGTTCCGGGCGCTCGCCGCGCGCGGCGCACGCAACGCCGGGCCGCAATACGCGGCCGCCGGTGGCGGATCGCGCGCGCCGTTCGAGACGGCTCGCGAGCCCGCATTCGGCACCCAGTGGGGCACAAGCGACGCAACGCCCGTCGCCGCCAACCGTTTTCCGCCGGGATTCGATCCGGCGCCGTTCGTCGAGCAGGCGAAACAGCAGTTCCGCAGGCTGCAGTCGGCCTACGACCGCGGTGACCGCTCGCTGCTCGCCGACGTGACGACGCCCGCGATGCACGCGGAGATCGTGCGCGATCTCGCCACGCGCGGCACGCACCAGCCGACCGAGGTGACGATGCTCGACGCCGAGGTGCTGGAAGTGGTGCGCGAAGGCGACCAGTACGTGGCGAGCGTCCGCTTCCAGGGCACGCTGCGCGAGGACGGCGCGCGCGATCCGCACGCGTTCGACGAAATGTGGCACCTGGTGAAGCCGGTGGACGGCTCGTCGGGGTGGCTGCTCGCGGGCATCCAGCAGGCCGGGGCGCCCGCCCTCGCCTGACGGGCAAGGTAACGCGCGGAACATGGCGCTCACCGACGCGGCCTTCAACCGGATGCTCGCGCACGAGCCGTGGGCGCGCGATCGGCTGGCAGCGCACGCCGGCCGCGCGTTCATGGTTCGCATCGGCCCGGTGACGGCCGGCTTCCGCGTCGATCCGCAGGGGCGGCTCGAAAGTGCGCCGCTCGCGGGCGCCACGCCCGATCTGTCGCTGTCGCTTTCGCCGCACAACGTCCCGTCGTTCCTCGCCGATCCTTCGCGCTGGAACGAGTTCGTCACCGAGGAAGGCGACGTCGAGCTCGGCGGCACGCTGAAGGAGCTCGCGCAGACGATGCCGTGGCTCGTCGAGAAGGCGAGCGCGCAGATCCTCGGCCCGGTCGTCGGTCAGCGCTTCGCAGATGCGGGGCGCCGGATGCTCGAGATGCCGGAGTATGCTGCGAGCCGCGTGGCGGCGAACGTCGGCAGCTACGCGCGCGACGAGGCGCAGGTGCTCGCGCATCCGGCGGATTTCCGCGCACTTGCGCAGGAAGCCGCCGTGCTGTCGGCGCGTCTCGACGCGCTCGATGCGCGCCTTGCGGCGCTCGCGGAAAGCGCGCCGGACGACGGCCGCGCCTGACGTCTACTTGACCGCGACGGCTTCCTCGAGCCGTCGCTGCTTCGCGAGCCGCATCGCCTCGAGCTCGCGGTCCTCGAGCTCCCGCTTCTTCTCCTGCGACACGGGCTCGCCGTCGAACGACAGCGCAAGCCCCGACGACTGCGCGGGCTCGCCCCGCTCGCTCTTGAGTTTGATCGCGAGCCGCAGCTCGTTCGCGGAATCGGCGTTGCGGATCGCTTCCTCGTAGCTGATGTGGCCCTCGTTGTACAGCTCGAACAGCGCCCAGTCGAACGTCCGCATGCCGAGCTCGCGCGAGCGCGCCATGATCGTCTTGAGCTCGTGGAACTCGCCCTTGAAGATGCGCTCGGCGATCGTCGGCGTGTTGATCAGGATTTCGACGGCGGCCTTGCGGCCTTCGCCTTTCTCCTTGCGCACGAGGCGCTGCGAGACGATCGCGCGCAGGTTCGCGGAGAGATCCATCAGCAGCTGGTTGCGCCGCTCGTCGGGAAAGAAATTGATGATGCGGTCGAGCGTCTGGTTGGCGCTGTTCGCGTGCAGCGTGCCGAGGCACAGATGCCCGGTCTCCGCGAACGCGATCGCGTGCTCCATCGTCTCGGCGTCGCGGATCTCGCCGATCAGGATCACGTCCGGCGCCTGGCGCAGCGTGTTCTTGAGCGCGTGATGCCACGACTGCGTGTCGACGCCGACCTCGCGATGCGTGACGAGGCAGCCCTTCGATTCGTGCACGTACTCGACCGGATCCTCGATCGTGATGATGTGCCCTGACGACGTGCGGTTGCGATGGTCGATCATCGCCGCGAGCGACGTGGACTTCCCCGAGCCCGTCGCGCCTACGACCAGCACGAGGCCGCGCTTGTGCATGACAATCTGCTCGAGCATCGACGGCAGCCCGAGCTTCTCGACCGTGGGGATCTCGGCGGCGATCGTGCGCACCACCATGCCGACGTACTGCTGCTGCACGAACACGTTGACGCGGAAGCGCGAGCGATCGGGCAGCGTGATCGCGAAATTGCACTCGAACTCGCGCTCGAACTCCTCGCGCTGGCGGTCGGTCATGATCGAGTACGCCAGCTCGCGGGTGACCTGCCCGGTCAGTTTCTGGCCGGAGAGCGGCTTGATGTTGCCGTGCGCCTTCATGCTGGGCGGGAAATCGTTCGCAATGAAGAGGTCGGAGCCGCCGGCCTCGCTCATCGCCGCCAGCAGCTTGTGCATGTAGGCGCGCGCTTTCTCTGCGTTCGTGTCGGACATGGAATCTTTCGGAAGTGATGCGAATGGAAAAACGAGACCCGTAGTGGCAAGTTGCGTGCCCATGGGCCCGGTGAAAAAGGTCTAGCTACAATCCGTCGCCCGAAAGGCGCCACGATGCCGCGGTCCCCTGCCTCTCCGCCGCCGATCACGCTCGCGAAGTTCAGCCGGCCACGCCTTTACGACGTGCTGCGGCGAGAGCGGCTGTTCACGCGGCTCGACGCTGCGCGCGAGCATCCGATCGTCTGGATCGCCGGTCCCCCCGGCGCCGGCAAGTCGACGCTGATCGCGAGCTACGTCGAGGCGCGCAAAGCGCCCGGTGTCTGGTTCCAGGCCGACGCCGGAGACGCCGATCCCGGAACGTTCTTCCATTACCTGACGGTCGCCGCAACCGACGTCGTGCACGCGAAGTCGAAGGCGCTCGCGGCGCTGCCGCGCTTCGGCCCCGAGTACGCGGCCGAGCTGGCTTCGTTCACGCGGCGATTCCTGCGCGCGTTCTTCGCGCTGTTCCCGCCGCAGTCGGTGCTCGTCATCGACAACTTTCATGAAGCGCCGGCTACTGCCGCATGGCGGCACGCGTTCGCCGAAGGCCTTCGCGAGCTGCCGGCGGCCCTCAATCTCGTGTTCGTGTCGCGAATGCCGCCGCCGCCTGAAATGGCGCGGCTGATCGCCGATCAGTCGATCACGCAGATCGACTGGAGCGAGCTGCGGTTCACCGAGGACGAGGCCGGTGCGATGACCGCGCGCACGGGCATCGATCCGGCCGTTGCGCGCGAGATCCACCGCGCTTCCGACGGGTGGGCGGCAGGGATCGTGCTGATGCGCGAGCATCTCGCGCGCGCCGGCGCGCTCGACAGGAGCGCGCGCGTGCCCGAGAGCAAGGAAGCGGTGTTTGCGTATTTCACCGGCGAAATCTTCGAGCGTGCGCGGCCGAACAACCAGCGAACGCTGCTGCTCGCGGCGCTGCTGCCGTCGGTCACCGGCAGCGACGCGGCCGCGATCACCGGCGACGACGACGCGCCGCGCGTCCTCGACTATCTGTACCGGCAGCACCTGTTCACCGACCGGCGCCGCGGCGCTGCCGAGCCGGTCTACCAGTTCCACGCGCTGTTCCGCGAATTCCTGGTCGAGGAAGGCCGGCGCCGGCTCACCACCGCCGAGCGGCGCGACGCGCTCGACCGGGCCGGCGGGCAGCTCGTATCGCGCGGCGAGTTCGACGCGGCCGCGGCGCTCTATCGGGAGGCGCAGGCGTGGCCGGCGCTCACCGGCCTTGCACTGCACGCAGGTGCGGCGCTGATTGCCGACGGGCGAACCAACACGCTAGCGCAATGGATCGATGCGCTGCCCGCCGATGCGCAACAGCGCGAGCCGCGGCTTTCCCTGTACCTCGGCGTTGCGCTGCTGTACAGCGATCCGAAGCGCGCGAAACAACTGCTGAACCGCGCGTACGAGGGATTCGTTGCGAGCGGCGATTTGCGGCGGGTGCTGATGACCGCGGCGCACGCGGTCGATTGCCATTACTTCGAATGGGCCGATTTCACGCCGCTCGATCGCTGGATCGCCGTATTCGAGGAACACCTGACGCCGGATGCGCCGCTCGACGCGCCCTACGACGCGATGCGCGTCTGGTCCGCGTTCCTGATCGCGCTTCTGTTCCGCAGGCCGTCGCATCCGCGAATCGCCGACGTCGCTGCCGAGGTCGCGCGGCGCATCGGCGACGAATCGGCGGCGGAGGTTCCGCTCAATTTCCGGTTGAACGCGGCGTCGATCCTGTTCAACTATTACAACTGGAAGACGAAGGGCGACACGGCCGACGCGCTGATCGCGCGCGTAGCGCCGTGGCTTGCGGATCCGCGCGCCACGCCGCTCAACCGGGTCTGGTGGCGAGTTCACCTCGCGTTCAACCAGCAGATCCAGGCGCGCTTTGACGCCGCACGCCGCACGATGGACGAAGCGGAAACCATCGCGCGCGAGCACGGCCTGCGCTCGGTGCTGTTCGAGATCTATTACGCGGAAGTCGCGCCCGTCGTGTCGTCGCGCGACGTGGCCGCGTCGGTTGCCGCGCTCGCGAAGCTCGCCACCGTGCTGAATCCGGCGCGGCGCATGGACGTCGCTTACTTTCAGTTCCAGGAGTCGACGGTGCGGATGCTCGAAGGCCGAGCCGAGGAAGCGGTGCGCGCCGCGCAGGAGGCGCTCGCGATCGGCCGCGAGGCGGGGCTTCCCGCGATGCAGATTCCGCATTTCCTCGTCCGCGAGGCACTGTCGCACCTCAAGCTCGGCGCGCTCGACGCCGCGCTCGCGCGCTACGACGAGGCGATCGCCGCCGCCACCGGCGTCGACGCCGACAACTTCCGCATGCAGCGCGGATTCGTGCTCGCACATCGCGCGCGCGTCGAGGGCCGCATAGACGAGGCGGTCGCGAGATTGCGCGAGCTGCTCCCCGTGTGCCGGGAGCGACGCTATCTCGGCTATCTGCGGCAGTTGCCGGAGGTCGCGGCGCCACTCTTCGCGCTTGCGCTGGCGAATGGCATGGAGCCCGAGTACGTGAAGATGGTGATTCGCGAGCGCCAGCTTGCGCCGCCGTCGCCATGGACGGCAGACTGGCCGTGGCCGCTCGCGTTGCACACGCTCGGCGATTTCGTCGTGCGGCGCGACGGCGAGGCACTCGCGTCGAAGGGCAAGGCGCAGAGGCGTCCGCTCGACATGTTGAAGGCGCTGGTCGCGCAGGGCGGGCGCCACGTCGACACGTCGGTGCTGACGGCGCAGCTGTGGCCGGATGCCGAGGGCGACGACGCGAAGACTTCATTCGACAGCGGCCTCTACCGGCTGCGCAAGCTGCTCGGCGTCGACGGTGCGCTGACGCTCGCCGAGGGCAAGCTGTCGTTCAATCCCGAGGTCGTATGGGTGGACGTGTGGGCGTTCGAGCATGCGCTCGACGCGACGCCCCCCGACGTCGATGCAGCGTTCGCGTTGTATCGCGGCCACTTCCTCGGCCTGGAAACGCCGGCGCCGTGGGCGATGCCGCTGCGCGACCGGCTGCAGGCACGGCTTGCCCGCGCCGTTCTGGCCCGCGGCCAGGCGCTCGAGGCGCAGCGGGATTTCGCGGCCGCGCGCCTTCTCTACGAGCGGGCGCTGGAGCTCGACAACCTGGCCGAGCCGGTGTACCGCCGGCTGATGGTGTGCCAGCGCGAGCTCGGCGACCCGGCCGGCGCGCTGTCGACGTACCGACGCTGCCGCGAGCTCCTGTCGATCGTGCTCGGCCGCAAGCCCACCGCCGAGACCGAGGCGGTGCGGGCGTCGCTCGTAACCGCCTGAACCCGGTTATGCAGGAATCCGTCAGCCATCCGTGAGCCCCGGGCGCTCAGGATGTGCGCCTGTCGAGAGCGGAGGAAACGCCATGTTCAGCCCGAGCCCTTCCCGGATGCCTTGCAGCGCGAGCGACGTGCGCCCCATCGCGCGCGCCGGCCGCAGCCAGCCGATGGCCCTGCGCGGATTGCCGTTTCCGGTGGTCGCGAGCGCTCGCGGTCGCGCGGCTGCGAGGCGCATCGCACGCCGCGTGGCGGCGACCTGCGGCCTGCTCGAAAGTGTCCTCGGCACGGCGCCCAGCGTCGCGCTGCGCGTGCTCGACCGCGGCGACTGGCATCGCCATGCCGAGGTGCCGGCCTACGGCGTCACGCACGTCGCGGACAACGGCGATCTCGTCACCGGCGCCAGCGCCGCGGATCCCTGGCACGACGTCAGCGACCATTTCGCGCGCCGGCTGCCGGCGCCGGCGCTCGGCGCGCTCGTGGGCGTGCACGGCGTCGACGCCGAGAATCGCCGCGGTCCGGCGCTCGACGCGCTCGCGGAGTCGCTGATCGTGCACGAGGTCGCGCATCTCCATGCGGCGCAGACCGGCCTGACCTTTCCGACGCGCTGGCTCGAGGAGGCTTTCGCGAACTACGTCCTCGTCGCCGTGCTGGGCGAGACCGACCCCGACGGCCTGCGCCGCGTCGGTTCGCTGGCCGAAGCAGCCTTGCTGCTGAGCGAAGACCTGCCTGCGCTATCGACATTCGAGCGCGATTTCGGCGAAATGGACGTCGTGCCTTCGGTGCTGGCCGAGCTCGCGATCACCCGCGGCGTCTATGCCGCCTATGCGCTGGAAGGCACGGTACCGCTCGCGCGGCTCGCCGAGGCGTTTCGCCCGGGTACGCGACCGCGCGACGCGGATTGCGAGCTCGGCCGCATGCTCGAGACGCAGGTGCATCCCGCGCTCGCCGCGATCGCGGGAACGTTCGGCAACCCCCGCGCGGAGTGCGCGGACTGATCGCAGTCACACAGAGAGGAAGCATTCGGATGAGCGCACGACTGATTCGCATCGCCGCGGTGTACCTGGCCATCGGCGTGACGATGGGCATCGTCATGGGCATCACGCACCAGTTCGTGCTGGCGCCCGTGCACGCGCACATCAACCTGCTCGGGTGGGCGAGCCTCGGCATCATGGGCGTCGTCTATCGCGTCTATCCCGCCGCGGCCGCGACGCGCCTCGCCCGCGTCCACTTCTGGATCCACAACGTCGCGCTGCCGGTGTTCATGCTCGGGCTCGGCTTCGCGCTGACCGGTCACGAGGCGGCGATGCCGGTCGCGATCGCGGGCGCGCTGACCGTCGCCATCGGCATCCTCGTGTTCGTCGCCAACATATTCATGACGATACGGCCCGCCGACGCGACCGCGACGCTCGCGCAGGCGGTTCGCGCCAGCGCATGACCGGCACGCGCCGCAAGCCCGCGGACGCCGCGCAGGCGCGCAAGCCTGCGCCGCCCGCACCCCGCGCGCGGCCGCCGCGCGATGCGTCGCCCGTCGCGGTTGCGGCGGAAACCAGCGATCTCCCGAAGCCTGCGCGCCGGCGGCGCCCGCCCTTCGTGCTGTAGCCGCAAACGAGGGCGCTCTACGAGCTTCGTGCCGTAGCCGCCAGGAAGGGCCGCCGTACAATCCGGGCATGCGCCTTGCCCGGCTCCTCCGGATCGTGATCGTTGCGCTCCGGCACGGACTGGACGACTTCGCGCTCTCGCACGCGCGCCTGCGGCCGCTGCGTCCGTTCGCGCGCACGCTGCTGTTCTGGCGCGACCTGACGCCGCCGCGCGGCGTCCGCCTGCGCCAGGCGCTGGAGGATCTCGGGCCGATCTTCATCAAGTTCGGCCAGATGCTCTCGACGCGGCGCGATCTTCTGCCTCCCGACATCGCCGACGAGCTCGCGCTGTTGCAGGATCGCGTTCCGCCGTTCCCGTCGGCGCAGGTCGAGGCGACGATCGTGCGCGTGTTCGGGCGGCCGATTGCCGACGTGTTCAAGTCGTTCGATCTCACGCCGGTCGCCAGCGCGTCGGTGGCGCAGGTGCATTTCGGCGAGCTGCCGAACGGCACGCCGGTCGCCGTCAAGGTGCTGCGGCCGAACATCGCCGACGTGATCGAGCACGATCTCGCGCTGATGCGCACCGCCGCGTCGCTCGTCGAGCGGCTGTGGCGCGAGGGCCGACGCCTGCGGCCGCGCGAGGTCGTCGCCGAGTTCGACAAGACGATCCACGACGAGCTCGACCTGACGCGCGAGGCGGCGAACGCGTCGCAGCTGCGGCGCAACTTCCTGCGCTCGGGCATCTTGCGGATCCCGGAGGTCTACTGGGACTGGACGTTCAGCGAAGTGCTGGTGATGGAGCGGATGTCCGGCGTGCCGATCGGGCGCGTCCCCGAGCTCGCCGCCGCCGGCATCGATTTGCGGCGCCTCGCGCGTGCGGGCGTCGAGATCTTCTTCACGCAGGTGTTCCGCGACGGTTTCTTCCACGCCGACATGCACCCGGGCAACATCTTCGTCGCCGTCGATCCCGCGCACCACGGCAAGTACATTGCGCTCGACTTCGGCATCATGGGCACGCTGTCAGAGCAGGACAAGAACTACCTGGCGCAGAATTTTCTCGCCTTCTTCCGTCGCGACTACCACCGCGTCGCGACGACGCACCTCGAGTCCGGCTGGGTGCCCGCGAACACGCGCGTCGACGAGCTCGAAAGCGAGATCCGCGTCGTCTGCGAGCCGATCTTCGACCGGCCGCTCAAGGAGATCTCGCTCGCCAAGGTGCTGGTGCAGCTCTTCCGCGCGTCGCGCCGCTTCAACGTCGAGATCCAGCCGCAGCTCGTCCTGCTGCAGAAAACGCTGCTGAACGTGGAAGGGCTCGGCCGGCAGCTCGACCCGGATCTCGACCTGTGGGTGACCGCCAAGCCGTTCCTCGAGCGCTGGATGCAGGACCAGATCGGACTGCGTGCGCTCGAGCGGCGGCTGTTCGCGGAAGCCGCGTCGATCGTGCAGACGCTGCCCGAGCTGCCGCGGCTCATCCACCAGAAACTCACCGCGCCGTCGCCCGCGTCCGACGTCGCGCTGAAGGCGCTCGCGCTCGCGCAGCAGTCGCGCAACCGCTGGCTCGCCGCGATCGTGGTGCTGCTCGCGATCGTCATCGCGCTGCTGCTGCGGCAGGCGCTGTGACTTCGGGGTCAGAGCAACAAGTCGGGCTGCCGTCCGGGGAAATGCATCGCTGACCCTCATTTCCCATCCGCTACAATCCGCCGCGCCATTCGGCGATCGATCAACAGGGAGTGCTGGCAGCGGTGGCGTTGCTCGAAATCCAGGGTGTCACCCGGCGCTTCGGTGACTTCGCCGCCGTCGACGACGTGAGCCTCGCAGTCGAGGCCGGCGAGTTCTTCACGCTGCTCGGCCCGTCCGGTTGCGGCAAGACGACGCTGCTGCGCATGATCGCGGGATTCGATCTGCCGGACGCCGGCCGCATCCTCCTGAACGGCGAGGATCTCGCGAGCCGGCCGCCCGAGCTTCGCCCCGTGCGCACGGTCTTCCAGAGCTATGCACTGTTCCCGCACATGACGGTCGAAGGCAACGTCGCGTTTCCGTTGCAGATGGCGAGCGTGAAGGCTTCGGAGCGGCCGGCGCGCATCGCCGCGGCGCTCGAGGACGTGCGCCTGATCGGCTTCGGCAAGCGTTATCCGCACGAGCTGTCGGGCGGCCAGAAGCAGCGCGTCGCCATCGCGCGCGCGCTCGTCACGCATCCGACGATGCTGCTGCTGGACGAGCCGCTGGCGGCGCTCGACGCAAAGCTCCGCGAGGAGTTGCAGGTCGAGCTCATCAACCTGCAGAAGGAAGTCGGCATCGCGTTCGTGTACGTGACGCATGACCAGACGGAGGCGCTCGCGCTGTCGCACCGGATCGCGGTGATGAACCATGGCCGCGTCGAGCAGCTCGACGAGCCGTCGAAGATCTACGGCTTTCCGAGAACGAAGTTCGTCGCCGACTTCATCGGCCAGTGCAATCTGTTCGCAGGCCCGGTGACCACGAACGACGGCGCGATCGTCACCGTCGACGTGAAGGGACTTGGCTCCGTGCGCGTCGCGACGCGCGCGACGATCGCGGCCGGCGCGACGGGCACGGTGGCGCTGCGACCGGAGAAGATTCGCATCGCGCCGAGCGCTCCACTCGACACGCCGGACAACCATTTCCGCGGCAAGGTCGCCGACCTGCTCTACATGGGCGACGTCACCGTCTACCGCGTCGAGACGCCGGGCGGCACGCGGATCGAGGCGCTGCTCGCGAACTCGCAGAGCGGCCGCGCGAAATTCTTCGAGGTCGGCGATGCGGTCGAGATGAGCTGGAGCGTCGACGCCGGCCACTTCATCGCCGAGTAGCGTCCGGCAAATGGCTGCCAACCGTGTTTCCGAAGCGCCCATGGCGAAGTGGCTCGTCAGCGGCCCGCCGCTCCTCTATCTGCTCGTGTTCTTCGCCGTGCCGGCGCTCATCATGGTGCTCGCGTCGTTCCGCACGCCGGGCGAATTCGGCGGGCTCGCGCCGCTCGTCGACGAGGCCGGCCGGCTCGATCTCAACACGGAAAGCTACGTCCGGCTCCTCACCGAATCGGTCTATGCACAAGTATTCGTCAAGTCGGCGTGGTACGCGCTGCTGACGACGCTCGCGTGCCTGGCACTCGCGTATCCGCTCGCGACGCTGATCGCGAAGAGCCCGAAGAAGCACCGCGATCTGCTTCTGCTGCTCGTGATCCTGCCGTTCTGGAGCAACTTCCTGATCCGCATCTACGCGTGGATGATCATCCTCGGGCCGAACGCCGCGCTCGCGCGGATGGTGAATGGCGTGCTCGCGTGGTTTGGCGCGGGCCCGGTGCCGCTGCTCTTCAGCGCGTTCGCCGTGCTGACGTGCCTCGTGTACGTGCATCTGCCGTTCATGGTGCTGCCGCTCTACGCCAATCTCGAGAAGCACGACCAGGCGCTGCTCGACGCGGCGCAGGACCTGGGCGCAAACGCGTGGCATCGCTTCTGGCGGATCACGTTTCCGCTGTCGCTGCCGGGCGTGTATGCCGGCGCGGCGCTGGTGTTCATTCCCGCGCTCGGCATCTTCGCGATCCCCGACATCCTGGGCGGGCCCGACGACACGCTGATCGGCAACCTGATCAAGCAGCAGTTCCTCGAGACGCGCGACTGGCCGTTCGGCAGCGTGCTGTCGATCGTGCTGACGCTGGCGGCGCTGTTGCTCGCCGGCATCGCCGCGTGGGTGGGCCGGCGCGGCGCGGCCGGGGCTGCGCGTGCGTAGACAGTCGCCCTGGCTGTGGACTGCGGCGCTCGCCGCGTACGCGTTTCTTTACGTTCCGCTCGTCATCGTCGTCGTCTATTCGTTCAACGACTCGCGCCTCAACGCCGAATGGGTGGGCTTCACGCTCGACTGGTATCGCAAGCTCGCGGCGGACGACGACATGCTGGCCGCCGCGGGCAATTCGCTGCTGATCGCGCTCACGGCGAGCCTCGTGTCGACGGTGCTCGGCACGATGGCCGGGGTGGCGCTGCACCGCTACAAGCTGCGGCTCCTGCCGATCCTGGTGCTCGCGCCGATCGCGATTCCCGAGATCCTGATGGGCGTCTCGCTGCTGATCTTCTTCGTGCTGCTGAACGTAACACTCGGGCTCGTGTCCGTCGCGTTGGCGCACATCGCGTTCTGCATCGGGTTCGTCGCGATCGTCGTGCGCGCAAGGCTAGCCGGCATGGACGAATCGCTCACCGAGGCGGCGCGCGACTGCGGCGCAACACCGGCCCGGGCGTTCCGCCACGTGACGCTGCCGCTGATCATGCCGGGCGTCGTCGCCGGCGCGCTGATGGCGTTCACGCTGTCGATCGACGACTTCGTCATCACGTTCTTCACCGCGGGCGCCGGCACCGTCACGCTGCCGCTGCTGATCTACTCGATGATCAAGATTTCGGTGACGCCCGAGGTGAACGCCGTGTCAACCCTGCTGATGCTGCTGACGTTGCTGCTGATCGTCGTGGCGGCCAAGCTGTCGCCAACCCTGCTGCGCTCCGACCGGGAGATCTGAAGATGAACGCTCGAGCCCTTGCCGCCGCCGTCCTGGCCATCGCCACCTTCGCCGCGGCACCTGCCCACGCGAAAGACCAGCTTCATCTCTACAACTGGAACAACTACATCGCCCCGGAGACGATCAAGCGCTTCGAGGGCGTGTGCCAGTGCGAAGTCGTGCAGACGTATTACTCGGACAACGAGGAGCTGCTCGCCAAGCTCGCCGCCGGCGCCAAGGGATACGACGTGCTGGTGCCGACCAGCAACGCCGTGCAGGCGCTGATCCGCGGCGGTCAATTGAAGCCACTCGACAAGACGGCGATTCCCAACATCAAGAACGTCGATCCCGCGTATCTCAATACGCCGTTCGACCCGGGCAACCAGTATTCGGTGCCTTACGCGATGTCCACGACGATCCTGGGCTACAACGACGAGAAGATGAAGGAGCTCGGACTGCCCACCGACTCGTGGGCGGTGATCTTCGATCCGAAGTACCTCGAGAAGGTCAAGGGCCGCGTCACGGTGCTCGACAGCGCGAACGAGCTCTTCGCGGCCGCGCTCAAGTACCTGGGCTACTCGGCCAACGACGTCGACCCGAAGCACTGGGACGAGGCCGCGGCGGCGATCAAGAAGGCGAAGCCGTACTGGGCCGCGTTCAACGCGTCGTCGTACATCAAGGAGCTGACGGTCGGCAATATCTGGCTCGTGCACGGTTACTCGAACGACATCTTCCAGGCCAATCTCGACGCGCAGGCGGCCGGGCGCAAGTTCCGCATCCTGCAGGGCGTGCCGAAGGAAGGCGCGGTGCTCGCCGTCGACAACATGGTGATCCACAAGAGCGCGCCGCGGCCCGACCTCGCGCTGCGGTTCATCAACTTCATGCTCGAAGGCCGCAACTCGGCCGAGCTCACGAACCTGATCGGGTCGGGCAATCCGAACATGGATGCGATGAAGTACATCAAGCCCGAGCTCACGAAGCTGCCCGCCGTGTTCCCGCCGAAGGACGTGCAGGCGAAGCTCGAGCAGCTCAAGGACCTGACGGTCGCGCAACGACGGCTGCGCAACAAGCTGTGGACGGAGATCAAAGCGAGCAAGTGAACGCCGGGGCATAAGCTGCGCTTTCGATTCGGCGTTCGCGCCGGCGATGATCGGCCATGACGAACACGACGGAATCGACGCGACCGCGCACGCGCCTGCCGCACGTGCTGGCGACGCTGTACGGCCTCGCGATCGTGTTCGTGTCGCTCGGGCCGTTCAGCCCCTGGCTGCCGCCACCGCCGGGGACGCCGTTCTTCCTGTTCGCACCCGCGCCGGCGCGCTGGCTGCGCGACGACACGCTGCTCAACGTCCTGGCGTACGTGCCGTTCGGCTTCTTCATCGCGCTGCTCCGCCGCGGCGCGTCGCCGGCGCAGCGCGTCGTCGCGGCCGCAGTCATCGGCGCAGCGATGTCGTTCGCGATGGAATCGCTGCAGATGTACATCCCCCCGCGCGTTGCGAGCGCGATGGACCTTGCGGCGAACGCGGTCGGCGCGATGCTCGGCGGCATCGCTGCGGCGGCGCTCGCGCGTAGCAACGCTCGCGAGGCGATCTACCGCGCGCGGGCGCGGCTCTTTCTGCCGGGACATCTCGGAGACGTCGGTCTCGCGCTGTTGCTGCTCTGGCTCGTCGCGCAGACGAATCCCGGCATTGCGCTCTTCGCCGTGACCTTCGACAGCGATCCGGTCGCGCCGACGGCGATCGCGGTTGCACCGACGTCGATCGCTGTCGCGCCGCCGCCAGAGCCGGACGTGAGCGAGGCGGCGCACGAGAAATCGGACGCCGTCGTGCAGGCGGCGGGAGCCGCATTCCAGATGCTCGGCGTCGGCCTCTTCGCCGCGCTACTGTTGCGACGGCACCGAAGGACCGGGACGATCGTGCTCGCGCTGATCGCCGGCGCGTTGGCGGTCAAGTCGATCGCTGCGCTCATCCTGCTGAAGCCCGCCGTGTGGGAAGGCTGGATCCGGCCTGGAACGCTGATCGGCGTCGCCGTCGGCGCCGTCGCGCTCCGCATCGCGCTCGCACTGCCGCGACCGGTGCAGGTCGCCACCTGCGCCGTCGCGCTCCTGTCGTCGCTCGGTGCGCCGGTGCTCGCGCCGGAATCGCTGACGGCGCGCGCGCCGCTCGCGCTGTTCGACTGGCATCACGGCCAGCTTTTGAACTTCAACGGCCTGACGCGCGCTGCGCTGCTCGTGTGGCCGATCCTGACCGCGGCGTGGCTGTTCGCACTCGCCGGCCGTCCGGCGTGGGGCAAGCCCGCCGACCCGGCGTAAAATTCGTCGATGAGCTACTACGAGCATCACGTCTTCTTCTGCTGCAACCAGCGCGACCCGCCCGAGCGCTGCTGCGCGAACAACGACGCGCTCGCGCTTTCTCAGTACGCCAAGCAGCGGATCAAGGCGCTCGGGCTGTCCGGGCCGGGCCGCGTGCGCATCAACAAGGCCGGCTGCCTCGACCGCTGCGAGGAAGGACCGGTGATCGTCGTCTATCCCGAGGAAGTCTGGTACACGTACGTGGACAAGGACGACATCGACGAGATCATCGATCGCCACGTCGTCGGCGGCGAAATCGTCGAAAGGCTGCGCATTTGACGGCGCGCGGCGTCGAGCGCTTCGAGATCGGCGGCCCGGTCGGTGCGATCGAGATCGTCCTCGACATCCCGGCAGCCGCGCCGCAAGGCGTTGCACTCGTCTGCCATCCTCATCCGCTGCAGGGCGGAACGCTCGACAACAAGGTCGCGCAGACGCTCGCACGAGCGTTCGCGAGGCTCGGCTATGCGGCGGCCCGCCTCAACTTTCGCGGAGTCGGCAAATCCGCCGGAACGTTCGACGACGGCATCGGCGAAACCGAAGACGCGCTCGCCGTCCTTGCGCACGTGCGGAGCCGATTCGGCGACGCGCTGCCGGTCGCACTGGCCGGGTTCTCGTTCGGCTCGTTCGTGCAGACGCGGGTCGCCGAGCGCGTGCACGCCGAGGGCCTGGTGCTGGTCGGTCCGGCCGTCAACCGTTTTCCCCTGCACCACGTGCAGGCGGGCACGGTCGTCGTGCACGGCGAGGAGGACGACGTCGTGCCGCTCGCCGACGTGCTCGGCTGGGCGCGCCCGCAGCAATTGCCGGTCGTCGTCTTCCCGGGTTGCGGCCATTTCTTCCACGGCCGGCTGCCGCAGCTCGCGAGCGTCGTGACCGCGATGTATCCGCGCGGCGGCCACGCCAGCCGCCAATGAACGACACGGTCGCGCAGATCGCGCCGTCGCGGGCGAGCGCGCAGGACGACGCGCCGGTGCTGCGCGTGGAGGCGCTGCGCAAGCGCTACGGCGAGCTCGAGGTCGTGCGCGGATTGTCGTTCACCATCGGCCGCGGCGAATGCTTCGCATTGCTCGGTCCGAACGGCGCCGGCAAGACGACGACGCTCAAGTGCTGTCTCGGCCTCATCGACCCGGACGGCGGCGCGATCGAGCTCGTCGGCGAGCCCGTGCCGAAGGCGGCGCGCGAGGCGCGCATCCGCGTCGGTGTCGTGCCGCAGATGGACAACCTCGATCCCGACTTCACGGTGCGCGAGAATCTCGTCATCTACAGCCGCTATTTCCGCATCGGCAGTCACCTGCTCGACGCACGGATACCGCGCCTGCTCGAGTTCGCGGGGCTCGCGGGCAAGGCCGAGACGTCGATCAGCACGCTTTCGGGCGGGATGAAGCGGCGCCTGATGCTCGCTCGCGCGCTCGTCAACGATCCCGAGCTTCTGATCCTCGACGAGCCGACGACGGGCCTCGACCCGCAGGCTCGGCACCTCATCTGGAACGGCCTGCGGCAACTGCTGAAGCAGGGCAAGACGATCCTGCTGACGACGCACTTCATGGACGAGGCCGAGCGGCTCGCAACGCGCCTCGCCGTCATCGACCACGGCACGCTGATCGCGTGCGACACGCCGCGTGCACTGCTCGATGCGCACGTCGAGCCCGAGGTCGTCGAGGTGTACGGCGACGCCGCGCGCACCTGGGCGGAATCGCGCGGGCGTACGCTCGCGACGCGGGTGGAGATCGCGGGCGAGACGGCGTTCTGCTACGCGGGCGACGCCGCGCCGCTGCTCGCCGACCTCGCCGCGCGCTCCGGCGTGCGCTATCTGCACCGGCCGGCGAACCTCGAGGATCTGTTCATCAAGCTGACCGGGCGCGAGCTCCGGGATTGAAATCGACCTGTCGCGAAAGTGAAATGGCACTGAAATGACTGCAAGCGTCTTGCGGCCGCCGCTGCTCTCCCTCCGCTTCATCCCCGTGTGGCGGCGCAACCTGCTCGTCTGGCGCAAGCTCGCAATCGCCAGCATCCTCGGCAACATCGCCGATCCGCTGCTCTACATGCTGGCGCTCGGCTACGGCATCGGCGCGCTGGTCGGCGAGGTGGGCGGCATGTCGTACGTCGCGTTCATCGGTACCGGCATGGTGTGTCAGAGCGCGATGTTCACGTCGAGCTTCGAGGCGATGTACTCGGCGTTTTCCCGCATGCACGTGCAACGGACGTGGGACGCGATCATCAACGCGCCGATCGCGCTCGACGACGTGGTGCTGGCCGAATGGATCTGGTGCGGGACCAAGGCCGTGATGTCGACGGCGGCGATCCTGCTCGTCATCCAGGCGCTCGGCTTCGGCCACACGTGGCTCGCGCTCTGGATCCTGCCGCTGGGCTTCCTCGTCGGGCTCTGCTTCGGCGCGTTCGGCCTCGTGATGAACGCGCTCGCGCCGGGGTACGACTTTTTCACCTACTTCTTCACGCTGGTGCTGACGCCGATGCTGCTGTTCTCCGGCGTCTATTTCCCGGTCGAACAGATGCCGGCGTGGCTGCGGGCTGTTTCGGCCGCGCTGCCGCTGTCGCACGCGATCGACATCGCACGTCCGCTGATGCTCGGCAAGGTACCATCCGCGATTGCGCTGCACGTCGGCGTCCTGCTCGCCTACTCCGCCGTAGCGTATTACATTGCACTCCTGCTGACGCGCCGGCGGCTGCTCAGGTAGCTGACCCACGGCGCCGGCGCGAGGGAGCATTACTGCCATGGCCACGACCCAAACCCTCCGAACGACCGAAGCCGTACGGCCGGCCGAAACCTACAACGACCAGATCGTCCGCCTGTTCCTGCTGGGCGCCGCAGTCTGGGGCATCGTCGGCATGTCGATCGGCGTCTACGCGGCGGCCGAGCTCGCCTGGCCGGCGCTCAACTTCGACGTTTCATGGCTCACGTTCAGCCGGATCCGCGCCAACCACACGTTCGGCGTGATCTTCGCGTTCGGCGGCTCCGCGCTGATGGGCACGTGCTACTACGTCGTGCAGCGCACCGGGCACACGCGGCTCGCGTTCACGGCGCTTGCCAATTTCACGTTCTACGGCTGGCAGCTCGCCTGCGTGCTGGCGATGGCGACGATGCCCTTCGGCATCACGCAGAGCAAGGAGTACGCGGAGCCGGAATGGCCGATCGACATCCTGATCGCCGTGGTCTGGGTGAGCTTCGGCGTCGTGTTCTTCGGGACACTCGCGCGCCGGCGCATCCGCCACATCTACGTCGCCAACTGGTACTACGGCGCCTTCATCATCGCCGTCGGGCTGCTGCACATCGTCAACAACCTCGCGCTGCCCGTTTCGCTCACCAAGTCGTATCCGATCTATTCGGGCGCCGTCGACGCGATGGTGCAATGGTGGTACGGCCACAACGCGGTCGCATTCTTCCTCACGGCCGGCTTTCTCGGCATGATGTACTACTTCGTGCCGCGCCAGGCGCAGCAGCCGCTGTGGAGTTACCGCTTCTCGATCGTCAACTTCTGGGCGCTGATCTCCGTGTACATGTGGGCGGGATCGCACCACCTGCTCTACTCGGCGCTGCCCGACTGGGTGCAGTCGGTCGGCATGGCGTTCTCCCTCGTGCTGCTGATGCCGAGCTGGGGCTCGGCCGCGAACGGCCTGCTCACGTTCAACGGCTCGTGGCACAGGCTGCGCACCGACCCGGCGGCGAAATTCATGGTGCTCGCGCTGGTGTTCTACGCCGCGTCCACGCTCGAGGGCTCGATGATGGCGGTGAAGACGGTGAATTCGCTGTCGCACTACACCGACTGGACGATCGCCCACGTGCACGCGGGCTCGATCGGCTGGGTGGCGATGATTACGATCGGCTCGCTCTACGCGATGGCGCCGCGCGCGCTCGGCCGCCCGGCGATGCACTCGCACGGCGCCATGGAGCTGCATTTCTGGCTGCACACGATCGGCGTGCTGGTGTACGTGATCGCCATGTGGGCGGCGGGCGTCACCGAAGGCCTGATGTGGCGCGCCACCACGCCCGGCGGCGCGCTCGCCTATCCGTTCCTCGACAGCCTGATCGCGGTCAAGCCGTTCTACGAGCTGCGTTTCCTGGGCGGCGTCTTCGTGCTGTCGGGCATGGTCGTCATGGCGTGGAACCTGTGGCACACGGCTGCGGATGCACGTGCGCACCTGGTCCGCCCGATTCCGGTGCCGATCCCCGACCCTATCGCGCACCAGGTGCCCCCGCCGCTGCCGGCGGCGCCGGCTTACGGTTGACGAGGCCGCGATGGGTCTTCGTTATCAGCACTTCGAGTCGATCGAGAAGCATGCCGGGAAGCTCGGCATCCTGATCGCGATCATGGTGTCGCTCGGGGGTCTCGCCGAGATCACGCCGCTTTTCATGGAGGCGCAGAAAGTGCGGGCGCCCGCGGGGGTCGCACCGTACGACGCGCTGCGGCTCGCCGGCAAGGACATCTACGTGCGCGAAGGCTGCTACCTGTGCCATTCGCAGATGATCCGCACGCTGCAGTTCGAGACGCAGCGCTACGGCGACTACTCGGTGGCGAGCGATTCGGTGTACGACCGGCCGTTCCAATGGGGATCGAAGCGCACCGGCCCGGATCTCGCGCGCGTCGGCGGCAAGTACTCGGACGACTGGCAGCGCCTGCACCTCGAGGATCCACGCGAGGTCGTGCCGGAGTCGAACATGCCCGGTTATCCGTGGCTTGCGCGCGAGCGCATCGACGCCGACGACATCGTCGCGCGGATGCGAACGCTGCGCCGGCTCGGCGATCCCTATACGGACGCCGATCTCGCCGCCGCGCCGACAGCGCTCGCCGGCAAGACGGCGATGGATGCGCTCGTCGCCTACCTGCAGGGGCTCGGCGTCGCACCCCGGCAGAAGCGTGCGGCCACGCCCGGAGGTGCGCGATGAATCCGGCATGGGGGCACCTGGCCGGCGTGATCACGCTGATCCTGCTCGCGGCATTCGTGGGCATCTGGATCTGGGCGTGGCGCAAGCGCCACCGAAAAACGTTCGACGCGATGTCCCGGCTGCCGATGGAGGACGCGGCGAGCCGTCGCACCGACGTGGCGAGCGGCCGCAGCGACATGGCGAGCGACCGTAACGACCCACAGCGCGGAGGGTAATCCGGTGAGTGCCTTCTGGTCTGCGTGGATCATGCTGCTCATCGTCGTGAACCTCGGCATCACGCTGTTCCTGTTCCTGTGGGGTACGCGCGTGCCGATTCCCACCGAGCCGGACGGCACGACCGGTCACGTCTGGGCGCACGGCGTGCTGCGCGAAGGCGTGCGCAGGCTGCCGCGCTGGTGGTATGTGATGTCGGGCAGCATGTTCGTGATCGGCTTCACCTATCTCGCGCTCTTCCCGGGTTTCGGCAGCTTCAAGGGACTGCTCGGCTGGACCTCGCAGGCCGAGCATGCGCAAGCGGTCGAGAAGAACGCCGCAAAGCAGGCCGAGGCCGTTCGGACATTGCGGACGTCGACGATCGAGGATCTCGCCGCGAATCCGGCGGTGCTGCGCGCGGGGGCGGTGCTGTTCGCCGACAACTGCGCCGCTTGCCATGGCCGAGATGCGCGCGGCAACGCGCGCCTCGGCGCGCCGAACCTGACCGATGCCGACACGCTCTACGGCGGGGACGGCAAGACGCTCCTCGCGAGCATCGCGGACGGACGCAGCGGCGTGATGCCGGCGCTCGGGGCGACGCTCGCCGATGCCGCGATCGTCGATGTCACCCATTACGTGAAGAGCCTGTCCGGGGCGATCCACGACGAAACGCGCGCCGCGCTCGGAAAGCGGCACTTCGCGACGTGCGCCGCCTGCCACGGCGCCGAGGGCCGCGGCAATCCCGCGCTCGGCGCGCCGAACCTCGCCGACAATACGTGGCTCTACGGCGGCGACTACGCCCGCATCGAGGAGACGATTCGCAACGGCCGCAACGGCGTCATGCCGCCGTGGCGACACCGTCTGTCCGAAGACCAGGTGCGGAGCGTCGCCGCCTATGTTTATGCACAATCGCATCGGATCACCGCAGCGCGCTGAGCGCGCGCCGACGGGGGCCGGCGATGCGTGGTGGCGCCAGCCGGTGCTGTGGCTCGGCGCGGCGATCCTGCTCGCGTCGCTCGCGGGCTGCATCGTCATGCTGATGCTTGCCGCGCGCCACGCCGAGGCGCCGCTGCCGAGCGCCGGCACCGAGATCCTCCGCATGCCCGTTGCACGCCCGATGCAGGGCGCCGAGCCCGCGATGCGGGACGCGCGATGAGCGGCAGGACGAAGACGTGCTGGCATTGCGGCGAGCCGCTGCCGCCGGCGAACGCGCCGCAGGCCGTCGTCGCAGGCGTAGCGCATGCCGTCTGCTGCGCCGGCTGCCGCGCGGCCGCCGAATGGATCGACACGCTCGGCCTCGCCGACTACTACCGCTTGCGCAGCGCACCGGCGCAGCGGCCAGCCGCAACGACTGGGGAGCAAGGCGCGATTCTCGCCCGGCCGGAGATCGCCACGCAGGTCGTGCGCGACTTGGGTGGCGACCGCCGCGAGGCCGTCGTCCTCGTCGAAGGCATCCGCTGCAGCGCGTGCGTCTGGCTGATCGAGCGCGGCATCGGATCGCTTCGAGGCGTTGTCAGCGTCGAGGTGAACGCGGTCGCGCAGCGCGCGCGCTTCGTGTTCGACGGCGCGCAGTGCACGCTGGCGCATATCGTCGACGCGCTCGCGCGGATCGGCTATCGCGCGGAGCCGCTCACCGCCGCCGCGCTGACCGATGCGCGCCGGCGCGAAAATCGTGCCGCACTCAAGCGGCTCGCGGTGGCCGGCATCGGGGCGATGCAGGCGATGACCTATGCGAGCGCGCTGTACTTCGGGGCGATCGACGCTCAGGATGCGCCGACGCGCGACCTGTTCCGCTGGCTCGCGTTCCTCACGGCCACGCCGGTCGTGCTCTATTCGGCGCGTCCGTTCTTCACGGGTGGCTGGCGCGCGCTCGCCGCCCGGCGCCTCGGAGTGGACGTTCCGGTCGCGCTCGCGATCGCGCTGATCTACGCGGCGAGCCTCGTCATGGCGCTGCGCGGCGGCGCCGACGTCTACTTCGACTCGGTAAGCATGTTCGTGTTCTTCCTGCTCGTCGGCCGCTACGCCGAAATGCGCGCACGGCATCGCGCGGGCGATTTGACCGATGCGCTCGCGCGAAGTACCCCTGCCTTCGCCGACCGCGTGCGCGCGGACGGCGCGCTCGAGCGCATCGCGGCGCTCGAGCTCGTCCCGGGCGATCGCGTGCACGTCGCCGCGGGCGCACGGGTTCCCGCCGACGGCGTGCTCGAGAGCGGGCATTGCCGCGTCGACGAGTCGGCGCTGTCCGGCGAGTCGGCGCCGATCGTCAAGGCGCGCGGCGATGCGCTCGTCGCCGGCAGCGCGGTCATCGACGGGCCGCTCGCGTTCCGCGTCGTGCGCGTCGGTCCCGACACGGTGGTCGCCGGCATCGTCGCGCTTGCGACGCGCGCACAGGCGGCGCGGCCGCGCCTCGCCCGCGCCGGCGAACGCGCCGCCGCGCTGTTCGTAGGCCGGGTGCTGACGCTCGCGGCGATCACGGCGGCCGGCTGGAGCTTCGTCGATCCGTCGCGCGCGTTCGAGGCGACGCTCGCGGTGCTGGTCGTGTCGTGTCCATGTGCGTTCGCGCTGGCGGTACCGGCGGCGCTGACGCGCGCGCTCGGCGTGCTTGCGCGGCGGGGCGTGCTCGTCGTGCGTCCCGACGCTATCGAAGGGCTTGCCGCTGCCACGCACGTGATGTTCGACAAAACCGGGACGCTGACCGGCATCGCGCTCGACCGCGTCGAGCCGCTGCGCGACGTCGATTGCGAGGCCGCCCTCGCGCTCGCCGCATCGCTCGCACGCGGCAGCCGGCATCCGGCCGCGGATGCGATCGCGGCCGCGGCGGGCCATGCGTCGCTCGCTCCGGTCGCAGCGTGGCAGAGCCACAGCGGCGCCGGCGTGCAAGGCCAGATCAATGGCCGCAGGCTGCGCCTCGGCTCGCCGTCGTTTGCGCTCACCGACGATACCGGCCCGGCGTCGCTTGCGCCCCCTAATCGCGCCGGCTCACCAGGTCTCGAGGGCGCGGCCGTACTCGCCGACGATGCGGGCGCGATCGCGGCGTTCCACTTCACCGAGCGCGTGCGTCCCGACGCGCAAGCCGCGGTCGCGGCGCTTGCCGCACAAGGCGTCGCGATCGAGATCGCGAGCGGTGACGCACGCGCGAAGGTCGCGGCGATCGCGGCGCGCCTTTCCATTGCGCACTTCATCGCCGGCGCGCGCCCGGCCGCCAAGCTGGCGCGGCTTTCGGCGCTGCGGGCCGAGGGAGCGCGCGTCATCGCCGTCGGCGACGGCATCAACGACGCGCCGGTGCTGGCCGGCGCGGACGTGGCGCTCGCGCTCGCGTCGGGCACCGAGATCGCGCAGGCGGCAAGCGACATCGTCCTTTCGACCGGGCGCCTCTGTGCGATCCCGGAGGCACTCGACATCGCGCGGCGCACGCTCGCGGTGCTGCGCCAGAACCAGCGGTGGGCGATGGGCTACAACCTCGCCGTCGTGCCGCTCGGCGCACTCGGCTTCGTGCCGCCATGGCTCGCGGCGATCGGCATGTCCGCGAGCTCGCTCGTCGTCGTGCTGAACGCACTGCGCATCGGCCGCCGCGAGCGGCATGATCATGTCCCGAGCGATCCGATGAGCGCGAACGGCCGTCCCGCAGCGCCGGTGGCACTGGCTGTCATCGGAAGCCCGCCCGCGCAGAGGGTAGTCCAGTGAGCGCGCTCGTGTTCCTGATCCCGCTGTCGATCCTGCTCGCGGTCGGCGCGCTGATCGCGTTCTTCTGGGCCGTCGACCACGGCCAGTTCGACGACCTCGACACGCCGGGACTGCTGCCGCTCACCGATGCGCCGGACGAGCCTCCGCAGGAGCCGCGGCAATGACAGCGACGCTCACGCTGACCGCTGCTCTGCTGCTCGGCCTTGCCGCAAGCGGCCACTGCCTCGTCATGTGCGGCGGCATCTCGGCTGCGCTCGGCGTCGCGACCGCAAAAGATGCCGGCGGGCGCGCGCGGCCGATTCTCCTCGTCAGCTACCAGCTCGGCCGCATCGCGGCGTACACGCTCGCCGGACTCGTTGTGGGCGGCGCGCTCGGCGGAGTCGTCGGACTGCTCGACGACGATGCCGTCCGCCTCGGTCTGCGCGCCTTGAGCGCGCTCGCGCTGCTGCTCGGCGCGCTCGTCGCCTTCGGCAGCCTGCGCGACGCGAGCTTCGGCCTCGGCGCGCGACTCTGGCGTAAGCTTGCGCCGCTCGGACGAAAGCTCCTTCCCGTCACGAGCGCACCGCGAGCGCTCGCCTTCGGCATGGTCTGGGGCTTCATGCCCTGCGGGTTCGTCTATACGGTGCTCGTCATTGCGGCGCTGCAGTTCGACGCGCTTGGCGCCGCCTTCACGATGGCCGCATTCGGCATCGGCACGATGCCCGCAATGCTCGCCACCGCGTTCGGCGCAAGCCGTGCCGGTTCCTGGTCGCGACTCGTCGCGCGCGGCTCCGGGCGCCGGGTCGCAGGCGGGATCCTGGTTGCGGGCGCAGCGCTGACGCTCGCCGGGCCGTGGCTCGCGGACAGCGTACCGTGGCTGCACGCCGCGCTGCCGTGGCTTTGCACGGTGCCGGGAACGTGATGCCGATCGTGCCGGCGTGGCTCTGCCGCCAAGCCTTCTGCCATTGCACCCCGGAGGAATGAACCGATGGCCTGGATCGTGCTCGTGCTCGCCGGGCTGTTCGAGATCGGCTGGGCGATCGGCCTCAAGTACACCGAAGGCTTCACCCGACTGTGGCCAAGCCTGTGGACGATCGCCGCGATGATCGTGAGCCTGGGGCTGCTCGGCCTTGCAATGAAGTCGCTGCCGGTCGGCACGTCTTACGCCGTCTGGGTCGGTGTCGGCGCCGTCGGTACGGCGATCCTCGGCATCGTGCTGCTCGGCGAGCCGGCCACCGCCGGCCGCATCGCGAGCCTCGCGCTGATCGTCGCCGGCATCGTCGGCCTCAAGCTGTCGTCGCCCGTTTGAACCGCATGCTTGCCGCGCTTCGCTACGCGTGGGCGGCACCGGCGACGCTCGCCGGCCTGCTCGTCGCGCTCCCGGCATTTGCAGCCGGCGCGCGTGCGCGCGTGATCGACGGCGTGATCGAGGTCACCGGCGGCCGCGTCGAGCGGCTGGTCGCCGCGCTGCCGCGCCGATGCCGGTTCTGCGCGATCACGTTCGGCCATCTCGTCGTATGCACCGATGAATGCACGGCGGCCGCCGTGCGCGCGCACGAGCACGTGCACGTGCGCCAGTACGAGCGCCTCGGAACACTGTTCTTTCCGCTCTACGTCGGATCGAGCGTCGTGCAGCTGTTGCGCGGGCGCGATCCGTACTTCGACAATCGCTTCGAGCGCGAGGCACGCGCGCTTGCCGACCGATGACCCCGGTGGGCTACGCGGTCGTCAAGACGCTGCACATCGTGTTCATGGTGGCGTGGTTCGCCGGACTGTTCTATCTGCCGCGGCTTTTCGTCTATCACGCGCAGGCTCCCGTGGACGACGGGATCGGGGCCGAGCGCTTCAAGACGATGGAGCGCAAGCTCTACCGCGGCATCATGACGCCGGCTGCCGTGCTGACCATCGCCTTCGGCCTGTGGCTGTGGCTCGGCTACGGCGTCACCGGCGCATGGCTGCACGCCAAGATGACCTTCGTCGCGGCGCTGGCTGCGTTCCACGTCTACCTGGGCTTCCTGCTGCGCGATTTCGCGCACGACCGCAACCGGCACGGTCACGTGTTCTACCGCTGGCTGAACGAGATCCCGGCGCTGCCGCTACTGCTCGTCATCGTGTGGCTCGTCGTCGCCAAGCCGTTCTGACTCGTGACTGAACGGTATTTCGCGCCCTGCCCGCGCGGTCTCGAGGCGCCGCTCGCCGCCGAGATCGAGAAGCTCGGTGCGCAGGACATCGCGCCCGCCGACGGCGGCGTCGGCTTCGCCGGCGACCTGACGCTCGCGCTGCACGCGAACCTCGAATCGCGGCTCGCGAGCCGCATCCTGTGGCGGGTCGGCGGCGGTCCCTACCGCAACGAGCGCGATCTCTACGACGTCGTGCAGGCGATCGACTGGCCGCGGCATTTCGACGCGAAGCGAACGCTGCGCGTCGACGTCGCAGCGACGCGCTCGCCTCTGACGAGCCTCGAATTCGCGACGCTGCGCACGAAAGACGCCGTGTGCGACCGGCAGCGCGCAGCGACGGGGATTCGTCCGTCCGTCGATAAGCGCGCGCCCGACGTGCGCGTGCACGTGCACCTGACCGAACGCGAGGCGACCGTCTACCTCGACACGTCGGGCGAGCCGCTGTTCAAGCGGGGTTATCGCCGCGACACGGACGACGCGCCGTTGCGCGAAAACCTCGCCGCGGGACTGCTCGCGCTCGCGCAGTGGTCGCCCGGACAGGCGTTGCTCGACCCGATGTGCGGCAGCGGCACGATCGCCGTCGAGGCGGCGCTGGTCGCAGCCGATCGCGCGCCGGGACTCGCCCGCACGTTCGCGTTCCAGAAGCTCGCGTGGTACGACGGCCCGGCGTGGCAGCGGATCAAGCAGGCCGCGCGCGATCGCACCCGCGAGGCGCCCACCGCGGCTTCGATCGTCGCAAGCGACAAGGCGGCGGGTGCGGTCGCGAAGACGCAGGCGAACGCGCGCAATGCGAAGATCGACGCGTTTCTCCGCATCGAGCAGGCCGACGTGCTGGCGCGCGCCGCGCCGGCCGCAAGCGGCGTGCTGATCGCGAATCCGCCCTACGGCGTTCGCCTCGAGGAGGCCGATGCGATGGGCGCGTTCTATCCGCGGCTCGGCGACGCGCTGAAGCGCCGCTTCGCCGGCTGGACCGCCTACTTCCTGACCGGCGACCTGCGTCTCGCGAAGCTGATCGGCCTGAAGCCTGCGCGACGCACGCCGCTTTGGAACGGCGCGATCGAATGCCGCCTGCTCGCGTTCCCGCTGATCGAAGGATCGATGCGCGCGCGATGATAAAATCGCGGTCGCCGCACTTTCGCGCCGCCGTTCCCATGCCGCTGCTCCCGTCCCGCCACTACGTTTCCGAGCACACGCGCTTCATCCGCGACCTGCTCGACAAGAAGCCGGAACTCGAGACCGAGCAGCGCGTCGGCCGCGCCATCTGGTGGGACAAGCTGCCGTCGGACATCAAGGCCGGGCGCGAAATGGACAAAAGCCGCGTGCCGCAGAGCGGCTACGTCTATTACGACAAACCGTAGACCCGCATCGGTTCGCCGCGCCGCGATTGCGGCCGGCGTCGCGCTCGCCGCGGCGCTCGGGTGGTTCACGCTCCGGCCGGCCGCCCCCGCTCCGCCACTCTCCGCACCGCCTGCCGCGCCGGCGGCCGCTGCTCAGCGCGACGTTGCTGCGCCGCCGCCGCAGGGCGCCGCCACGCTCAGGGGACAGCTGCCGATCCCCGCCGGCGCGCTCGCGCAGTGGAGCGCGCTCCTCGATGAGCGTCCCGCGCTCGCGAAAGAGCGCTTCACGTTCCTGATGATGACGTCGGGTATCGGGCTCGGCGGCGCCGACCAGGCCGATACCGCGTATCGCGATTACGTGTCGCGCACGCTGCGCGTCGGCATCGCCGTCCCCATCCTGTACATGCGCACGACGTTCGGCCGCGACGGCGACTGGCGCTTCGACCCCGACTTCGACGTCGCGCGCAAATGCGGCAACCGCCCGGTCGCCGAAGACAACCTGCGGGACGTGATCCGCTACGCCGTTGCGCACGCGCTGCCCGTGCAGTTCATCCTGAACGGCGGCATCTGGGGCGACGCGAGCTGCGAATCGCCGCAGTGGGACCTGACCGACCATCTCGAGGAAGACCGCGCGAACTGCCAGTGGTCGCAGCGCGACGAGGTGTTTCCCGACGACTACCTGAAGGGCCTGGCCGGATCGACCGACTCGCCGCTGCTCGCGCGCTCGCTCACCTATCACGTCTACGCGCGCGACGTGCGGCGCTACAAGCGGCGCAACCTGCAGGCGGCCGCGAAGATCGTCGCCGCGTTCGCACGCGAGCATCCGGACCTGTTCGTCGGCGCCGTGCTCGACGCCGACACGTACATGAACCCGTTCTTCCAGGGCAAGGCGCTCTTCGACTACAACCCCGGCATGCTGCGCCAGTTCCGCGAATGGCTGAGCGGCAGCGGCGCCTACGCGCTCGCGCCGAAGCCCGGCGGGCCGAACCTGTCGTCGCACCGGCGGCGCCATCCGCTCACGCTTGCCGAAGTCAACTCGCTCGCGCACGCGCGCTGGAAGACCTGGCGCGAAGTCGAGCCGCCACGGCGCCTGCCGGGGCTCGTTGATCCGCTCGCCACGCCCGGCGAGCAGCCGATCTGGAAGGACCCGTGGTGGAACCTGTGGGACGAGTTCAGAAAGCACGTCGTCGACCTGCAGTACGACGACCTGTCGACGTGGGCGCACGAGGCGGGCCTGCCACGCCACCGCATCTTCAGCGCGCAGGGCCTTGTCCACGACGGACCGGCGCGCCCGCCGTTCGCCGTGTTCGTGAACAGCGCGAGCCACGGCTACGATTCGGGCGGCGTGTCGGTCGAAGGCGCGATTCCAGCCAACGGGCACCTGGGCGCGATCGTCTACGGCCGCACGGCGCGCAACGACCTCGAGATGGAGACCGGCCACTCGCTGTTCGCGACGATCGGCCGCATGGACGACGGCTGGGCGATCGTCGAGTACAACAACACCGACTTGACCGCGCCGACCGTGCCGCCCGATTACTCGATGGCGTACCACACGTTTCGCGATGCGTTCAACTACGGCGCGCGCGAGGTGTCCGCGATGGCGTGGAACGGCTCGAACGGCATCTACCTCGGGCAGCCGGGCTACGCGCCGCACACGTCGTGGCGCAACACGGCCGCCGAGGACGCGATGCGCGACTTCATGGTTTCGCACGCGAACGTGCCGCGCGGCGCGCGCCTGTGGACGTTCGGCACGCCGCGCCGCGCCGATCTCGACGGCTTTCGCGCCGAGCGCGGCAAGATCGCCGCCGGCGAAGGCCATGCGACGCTGCGGCTCGACGACGGCATGGCGACGCTCGTGTCCCCGCCCGACCAGGTGATACGCCCTCGGGAGATCGACCGGCTGGTGCTGCGCTTCAACGGCGTCGCGCCCGCGAACGTGCAGGTGTTCGCGCGCCGCGATGCGGTCAGCGAATGGACGCCTGTTGCGGACGCCGGCGGCGTCGACGTCGCGCTGCGCTGGCCCGACGCGTGGCGGGACGGCCGCACGGTGGTCGAGCAATTCAGGCTCACGCTCGCGTTTCCGCCCGGAACGCGCGAGGCGACGCTTGCGCGCGTGCTGCTCTATCCCGCCGTGCGCGCGTCGCCGTAGATGAAATAGCGCGCCGTCCGGTCGATGCGCGCCTCGAAACCCGCGCCGCGCAAACGGGCCGCGAGCGTCGCGGGCTCGTAGAACACCTTGACGATGCGAAACTCGCGGCCGTCGTCGAGCTTGCGCGTCACGATGCCGGCGTCGCGGTCGGGCGTTGGATGATTGGCCGCTGTCGACGTCGGATCGTGCACGGAATCGACGACGTAGGCGAAGCCTCCCGGCGCGAGCGCGTCGCGCACCATCGACCAGAACGCGGCGAAGCGCGCATGCGGCACGTGCGACAGCCAGAAGCTCATGAACACGCAGTCGTAGCGCGCCTGCGGGCGCCACGCGAACAGGTCGGCCTCGACATAGCGGACGTTCGGCGCGGCAACGCGGCTTCGGTTGATTGCGATGACCTCGGGCGACGCGTCGACGGCGGTGACCGCTTCGACATGCGGCGCGAGACGGCGCGTGAAAAGGCCGGTGCCGCACGCGACCTCCAGCACGGTCTTCGGCCGCGCCGCGGCGAGCATGCGGTCCACCGCCTGCTCGACGACGGCGACGTCGGCGCGCCACGTCGCATTGTTGTCGACGCCGCGATCGAATCGCCCGGTGCGGAACCACCACGCGTCGTATTCGGGCGCACGCGCGCGATAGTAGGCAACCTGGTCGGCTAGGAGCCGCGTCTCGCCAGGAACGGGCGGCGTATCGTTAGGGGCTGGCGCTTCGCGCATGACGGCTCGATTCACGAAAATGACGGGGAAAGGCTCCGCGGTCCGCACGTTCGGCGATCTCGCGACCGGTCGCGACAACAACCTCGACCTCCTGCGGATGGCGGCCGCGACGTCGGTCGTATTCTCGCATTCGTACGCGTTGACGGGCCGGTCGCTCGCCGAGCCGGTCGTCGTCGCGAGCAGCGCGCGCACCGACGCCGCCACGATCGGCGTCACGGTGTTCTTCGCGATCAGCGGCTTCCTGATCGCGCAGAGCCTCGCGCGCCGGCGCTCGCTCTACGCGTTCGCGGTCGCGCGCGTGCTGCGCATCGTGCCGGGCCTCGTGTTCGCGAAGCTCGTCTGCGTGCTCGCGATCGGCTGGTATGCGACGACGCTTGCGACCGCCGATTATTTCGGCCACCCGCAAACGTGGCGCTTCGCCGCGCTGACGCCGTTCTTCGGCATGCCCTCGTACCTGCCCGGCGTGTTCGCGGCCAATCCGTATCCGCTCGCGGTCAACGGCTCGCTGTGGACGATTCCGCTCGAGGTCTGGTGCTACGTGGGCGCCGCCGCGCTCGCCGCGGCGACGATCCTGTTCCGCCCCGTGCTGCTGACGCTCGGCATCGCCTGCGCGATCGGCTTGTACGTGCAGTTTCAGGCGGCGATTCGCGGCGCGCTGCCGTTCGGCGAAACGGTCACGGTGCCGGGACTCGTGCTCGCGTTCATGATCGGCGCATGGCTCTGGGCATGCCGCCGGCGCATCCCCGTTTCGCTAGCGCTCGCGGCGGCGGCGCTCGCGCTGCTCGCGCTTTCGGCGGCGACGCCGTTCTTCGCGCTCGGATATTACGCCGGCATCACCTACGTTGCGCTCGCGCTCGCCTACCACCCGTGGCTGCAGATCACCGCGTATCGACGCATGGGCGACTATTCGTACGGGACGTACGTCCTCGCGTTTCCGATCCAGCAGCTGCTGGTCTGGCGATTCGGCATCGGCGACCCGCTGCTGCTGTTTGCCGCGACAATGGCCGTGACGCTGCCGCTTGCCGCACTGTCCTGGCACCTCGTCGAAAAACCGGCGCTCGCGATGAAGGGCCAGCTCGCTGCGTGGCGGCCTCGCCTGCGCTACGGCTTGCGCAGGATCACGAGATCGTGATGCAGGATGTAGCCGGGCAGAACGTGCAGCACGTCGAAATGACGGTCCCACGTCCGACGGACGTAATCGGGGCTGTGGTAGACATTGACGTACTCGCCGCGGTGATCGGCATGCCCGTCGAGCTGCGTGTTGGCGCCGCTTTCCAGAATGCCCGCGCGGCGCACGTCCTCTCGCACGCGCCGGTATTCCGCCGGCGGCAGTCTTGAAAAGTCGATCGCCGTCTGCCCGTGCGTGGTCATCAGCAGGATCGCGCCCGGCGCGCTCACGCGCGCGAGCTCGGCGAGCCACGCGAGCTGCATCGCCTCGCGAAAATGCGTGAACACCGAGATGCCGTAAACAACGTCGAACGCGCCGTCGCGGAACGGCAGCGGCTGGGTCAGGCTCGAGACGACGAACCTGCCCGGCAGGTGGCAGCTGCACCAGTCGACATTGTCGCCGTCGATGTCGCAGCCGGTGAGCGCAGGCGCGTTCTGCGCGGGGAAGTGGCGAGCCACGCGCCCGCAGCCGACGCCCCAATCGAGCACGCGGGTCGAATCGGCGAGGCCCCTTCCGGCGACGGCGGAAAGCGCGCGATCGAGCCGGTGATAGTCGGTTGCGCCTGACACCAGGAAGCCGACCGGATCGCGATCGCCGATCACGCGAAAGCGACGGTCGGCGTCGGGGATGTCCGCGTGCAGCGCGGGGTCCGGCTTGAACCAGGCGTCGCGTCCGCGCTCCACCGCGGGGGTGTCCGGCCGCGTACGCCGGATCTCGAGCACGCCGCCCGGAAACGGGTCGGGCAGGTGGTCGATCGTGCACTCGAATCCGGAGTTCGCGGCGCCCTCGCGCTGCCAGAACACTTCCCCCACGTCGCCGCGGGGCAGCGGATAGCGGATGGCGTCGAAGCGGCGGCCGTTGATCGTGAACCAGCCGTCGGCCGGCTCGTGCGCAAGATCCACCGGCATCGACCAGCCGGCGACGCTGACGCGCTGGCCGTCGATCTCGACGCGGTCGACGTACCACGGCTCCGCGACGAGGGTCTTCCGTTGCATCCGGCCGATTCTACGGCACGCGATAATGCGCACCCGATGACGACGCCTTCGCAAACGATCGGCTGGATCGACGAGCCCGAGGACGAAGGCATCGTCGGCCCGCACGTGCGCATCGCCGGCTGGGCGCTCGCGCCGTCGAGCGTCCGCGCGGTCGAGTTGCGTCTCGACGGCAAGGCGTTCGCCGCGCGCATCGGGCTGCCGCGCCACGACGTCGCAGCCGTGCGTCCCGGCTATCCGGACAATCCGTTCGGCGGGTTCGAGATCGTCGCCGACACGAGCGGTTGCGCCGCGCCGCCCGGCGCAGTCCGGCGCCGCCTCGACATCGTCGTGATCTCCGGCGACGGCGGCGAGCTCACGCTCGCCACGCGCACGCTGGTCGATCCATCCGTGCATTCGATGTGGTCGTTTGCCGCGAGACCGGATGCGCGGCCATTCTTCCTGGTGCCCGCGTTGTCCGGAGTCACACAAGGGGGCGCGCAAAACCTGGACACGCGCTACTCGGCGTACGCGTCGCCGACCACGCGCATCGGCATGCGCGTGCCGATTCTCTACATGCGCACGACGACGGGTGCCGACGGCGACTATTGCTTCGACGCCGGGTTCGACGTCGGGCGCCGCGTCGACGGCCGAGTGATCGCCGACGACGCGCTTGCGCCGGTGCTCGCGTGGTCGCGCGCGCGGCGGCTGCCCGTGCTCGTCACGCTGAACGGGGGCATCTGGGCCGATGCCGCCGGCAGCGCGCCCGCCTGGGATGCGATCGACCGGCTCGAGGAGGATCCGGGCAATTGCCAGTGGAACGAGCGCGACGAGGTGATGCCCGACGATCATCTCGCGCATCTGCCGGGCTCGCACGCGTCGCCGGAGCTCGCGCGCGCACTGACGCTCAACGTCTATGCGCACGACGTGCGCCGCTGCAAGAAGCGCAATCTGCAACAGGCGGCGGACGTGCTGCTGCCGTTCATGCGAGACACATCGGAGCTTCTGCTCGGCGTGAATCTCGACCCGGACGTCTACATCAATCCGTTCTTCGCCGAGGCGCAGTGGTACGACTACAACCCCGGCACGCTGCGGCAGTTCCGGCACTGGCTCGCCGGCACCGGACCGTACCGCGGCGAATGCGAAGGGGACGCTCCCGATCTCACGCGGCACGCGCGTGCTCGCGCGCTCTCGCTGGCGGACGTCGAGACGGTCGCGGGGCGCTGCTTCGCGAGCTTCGACGACGTCGATCCGCCGCGCCGGTTCCCGCGCGACACGGCATGGCCCTTCTGGAAGGATCCGTGGGTTCGGGAATGGGAGACCTTTCGCCGCCACCTCGTGCATCTGCACTACGACGAGCTCGCGCAGTGGCTCCGCGATGCCGGCATTCCGGCCGATCGCATCTGGTCGTCGCAGGGCCTGATGGCGCCGGCCGAAGATTGCCTGCCGCTCGCCCTCGCGATCGACAGCCCCGTCAAGAACTACGATTCGGGCGGCGTATCCATCGCGGGCAGCAAGCCGTGCGACGGGCATCTCGGCGCCATCGTCTACGGCGACGCGGCGAAGAACGCGATCGCGATGGAACGCGGCGGCACGCTGTTCGACGCGCTCGCCGCGATCGATCCCGGATTCGCGATCGTCGAGTTCAACACGGCGGATCTCCGCCATCCCGAGCGCCAGCCCTCGTACGCCGACGGTTACCGCGCGCTGCGCGACCTGTGGAACGCGAACGCGCGTCTCGTCTCGCCGATGGCCTGGAACGGCGCGAACGGCAACGATGCCGCCGCACCGGGCTACGTGAGCTACACCGCGTGGCGCAACACGCCGCTCGAGGACGCCGCGCGCGATTTCCTGCTCGCGCGCTCGTCGCTGCCGCCGGGCACGAAGCTGTGGACGTTCGGCTCGCAGGTGCACGCGGACGCCGACGGCTGGCAGGCGGAGGAAGGCACGCTGGATGCGACGCCGGGAGCGCTTCTGCTTCGCGGAAGCGCCGGAGGTCGTGTCGCGCTCGTCTCGCCGCCGCTGACGCTCCCGTCCGCAACGATTGGCGCGTTCGTGCTGGGCCTTGCGCCCGACACGGCTGTCACGTCGGTCGAGATCGCCGCACGCGCATCCTGCGAGACGGCGTGGCGACCCGTTGCGCGGGTCACGCGAAGGGAAGTGGAGATGACCGCGGCGGGATGGCACGTGCGGGCGCCGTCACCCGCCAACCGGCCGATCGATCGGCTGCGGATCACGCTGACCGCGGCCGCTCCCGCCGCGCTATCGCTTGCGCGCGTCGCGATCCTGCAAAAGTAGGGTCAGCGCTCGTCCGACTTGATCTCGACGTACGTGCGATCGCGCAGCTGGCGAATGAACTCCTCGAACTGCTCGTCGCTCTTGCGCTGACGGATGGCGAGGCGCGCCTGGTCGCGGCGCTTGTCCTGCGTGATGTCCTGCTTGCGCCGCTCGATCACCTGGATCAGGTGCCACCCGAACGGCGTGCGCACCGGTTGCGACAATTCGTCGACCCCGAGCGCATTCATCGCGCGCTCGAAATCGGGGACAGTGTCGCCCGGAGATATCCAGCCCAGGTCGCCGCCGCGCGCGCTCGACGCGTCTTCGGAGTTGCCGCGTGCCACGTCCTCGAATTTTGCGCCGCCGACCAGGCGATCGCGCAGGCGCTCGATGCGCGTCTTGCCTTCCGCCTCGGACGTCGTCTCGTTCACCTTGACCAGGATGTGTCGCGCGTGCGTCTGCTCGACGACCATCGGCTGGTTGCGGTTGCGCTTGTCGGCGAGCTTCACGATGTGGAACCCACCGGCGCTGCGCAGGATGCCGGACACGTCGCCGGGGTTCATCTTCCGTATCTCGTCGCTGAATACCGTTGGCAGCCGCGCGCCGGTGCGCCAGCCGAGATTGCCGCCGGACGAGGCGTCAGGCGCGTTCGAATACGCCGCCGCCACCTGGGCGAAATCCTTGCCCGCACGGATCTCCTCGAGCGCCTGCACCGCACGTTGCCTGCGCGTCGCGACGACGTCGGGCGCTGCCTGTTCCGGGACGGTCACGTAAATGTGCGACAGCAGGTATTCGTCTTCCCCACCCGCCTGCGCCGCGAGCGTGGCGAGGTAGTTGTCCACTTCCGCGTCCGACACCATCACCTTGCTGTCGACCTCGCGCTCGCGCACGCGCTGCAGGATGATCTGCCGGCGGATGTCCTCGCGATAGTTCGAGTAGGGAATGCCCTCGCGCTCGAGCACCTTGCGGAACTCGTCCGGCTTGAGCTTGTTCTCCTCGGCGACCCGCAGGATCGTGCGCTCGACCATCGTGTCGTCGACGCGCACGCCGGTGTCCTTCGCGTATTGCAGGATGGCGCGCTCGACGATCAGCCGCTCGAGCACCTGGCGGTCGAGCACGTCGTTCGGCGGCGGCGTGATGTTGGACGCCTTGAGCTGTGACATGACGATGCGACGCTGCTCGTTCAGGTCCCACTGGGTGATCGCCTCGTCGTTGACGACGACGAGCACGCGGTCGAGCGGGACGATCTTCGCCGATTGCGCGGCAGCGGCGCCGGCGACGGCGAGCATGGTGAGCAGTATCAGGCGCGAAAGACGGCGAAGTGCCATCGGTTTTGACTCCTAGAACTCGGGAAGCGGATCGAGGCGGCGATCGCGCTCGCGCAATGTCGGATCGTTGGTGGGCAGGTAGCCCGGCACGCTGCGACGCAAAAGTTCGAGCGGGCTGGTGCCGACGCGCGCGAGCCCGTTGAGCTCGAGCTGGACGAATACCGACGTCGTTGCCTGCTGCGTCGTGGTCGTCAGGCGCTGACCGACGATGCGCAGGACCCAGCAGTCGGCATTGTACTCGATGCCCGCCACGGCCTCCAGCGTCTTGTGGTCCGCGATCGAGTAGTTCCAGCGGCCGATCAGCGTCCAGCGGTCGGCGACCGGCCATTGGCCGGACAGGTCGACCTGCTTGATCTGCTCGATCGCTCCGGTCGAGTCGACGAGCGCCCGCGTGTAGCGCCACGTCGCGTTTAGCGCGCGGCCCGGCGCGGGCGTGTAGCGAACGCCGACGTTGAAGCGCTCGACGTCGCTCGCGTCGAGGTTGTACTGCAGCAGGCTCGCGAGCGACCAGGCCTCGGACAGGCGTCCCTCGGCCCCGACGAGGAAGTCCGACGTCGATGCGGAGCGCAACGGCTCGTTCAGGCTCACGCGCTGGTCCTGGAAATAGAAGCGCTGGCCGACCGCGAGCCGCAGGCGCTCGGCGCCGGTTTCGCGGTCGAGATACCGCGACGTGAGCGCAAGCGTCAGCTGGTTCGCATCGCCGATGCGGTCGTTGCCGATGTACCGATTCTCCGCGAACAGCTGCGAGAAATTGAAGTCGTCGAGCGCGGTGTCGAACACCGGCGCCGCGCTCTGGTCCTTGTACGGGATGTATACGTAGAACGCGCGCGGCTCGAGCGTCTGCGTGAGCGGCGTGTCGAGCAGCGTCAGATCGCGCTCGAAGACAAGACCCGCGTCGAGGCTGGTGATCGGGATCGCATAGCTCGGATGCTGCTCCGGCAGCGCGGCCGTCGTGCGGTCCAGCATGTACTCGCGCATGTGGACGCCCGCGCGCGCGGTGAAGAACCACGCGGCGCCCTGCCGATGGAAAGCGGCGGTGGGATAGAGGACGAAGCGCTCGCCGGTCGGCGCGAGCTGGTCCTGCGTGAAGCGCGCGTACTCGCCGGTGCCGCTCCATGTGAGGCCGCGCCAGTCGGTGTCGGCGAGCGACGCGAGCACCTGCGGCAGCCGATTGTACGGCGGCACGACCGGTGCTTCGGGATCCTGCAACGTCTGGAAGCTTTGCGCGCGCGCGAGGAACGACCACGGACCGTGCGTGGCGACGAGCCCCGCCTCCCGCGGAAGCGTTTTCTGCGACGTGACGGCGATGCGATCGGCGAAGTCGGCGAAATACTTGTCGTCGGAGACTTTGTTGTAGTTGAAGAAACCGCCGAGCCACGGGGTGAATTGCTCGTTGTGCTTCCACGCCAGCGCATAGCGGTTCTCGCCGGTCGAGCGGTCGTTCGGCAGGTATTCCGCGTTCATCTCGCCGGTGGCGACGCCGAGCGGCGATGTCTCGTCGCCAAGCAGGTAGCGGAACTGCGCGCCGATCTGCAGGCCGCGCTTGGTCATGTAGTGCGGCGTCAGCGTCGCGTCGTAGTTGGGCGCGAGATTGAGGTAATACGGGGCGCTGATCTCGAAGCCGCGCACGCCGGTGGAGCCCAGCGTCGGCGTGAGGAATCCGGACTTGCGCTCGTTCGAAAGCGGGAACTGCAGCCACGGCGCGTACAGCACCGGCACGTCGAGGAAGTGCACGGACACGTTGCGCGCGGTCCCCACCTTGCGCAGGTTGTCGACTTCGAGCTCCTCGCCGCGGAGGTACCAGTCGGGATGCGGAGCGACGCACGTCGTATAGCTCGCGTCCACCGCTTCGTAGTGGTCGGGGCCGGTGAAGCGGATCTCCTTCGCGTCGCCGTGCGCGTTGGCCTCGGCCACGAAAAAGCGCGGGCCGCGGAAGAATCCGGTTTCGGTGTCGCGCTTGTATTCCAGCTGCGGACCGGTGATCCAGTCGAATCCGCGCCGCAGGACGACGTCGCCATCGCCGTAGATCGTCTGCTCCGCAATCGCATACGACAGCTTGTCGGCGAGCACCGTTTCGCGGTGCGTCCGCAGTTCGACGTGGCCTTCCGCGGTGACTCGTGTCTCCGAGCCTTCGAGCCGGTCCGCGCGCAGGAACAGCGCGCCGCGCGTCTCCTGCTCGCCGCCGGCGAGGGCCCGCGTGCTGCCGGACGCGGGCGGCGTCACGAGCGCGGACGCCGTCGTCGGCCTCGGCACGAGCACGCCGATGTCGCGCGAGAGCTTGAGCGACAGCGGCTCGGCGCCGGCCATTGGCGCGCACGACATGCCGTACAGGGCGGCCCACGCGACGACCAGGCCGACGGGAAGCTTCATCGAATGAAAGCGGGGAAACTGCGAGGCGTTTGCTAGAATCGCCGCATTCTAGCGGTGTCAGAGATGTATTTGGGGCGCGTGCCGCCGGAAAATGCATCTGGCTGCCCGGTTGCCGGAATTACATCTCTGACACCGATTCCCGACTCACCCGACGCGCGCGCAGATGCGCTCGCATGCTGGCTGCGCGACGACGTGCGGCTGCCCGACTTCGCGCTCGCGCCCGCATCGGCCGACGCGAGCTTTCGGCGCTATTTCCGCGCCACGCTGCGCGAGGGCTGGCCCGCAACGCCGGGCGCAGCGTCGCTGATCGCGATGGACGCGCCGCCGCCGCAGGAAGATTGCCGCCCGTTCGTGCATGTGGCGCATCTGCTCGCGCAGGCGGGCGTGCACGCGCCGCGCGTGCTCGCCTCCGATCTCGCGCGCGGGTTCCTGCTGCTCACCGACCTCGGCACGACGACCTACGCGGCGGCGCTCGACGCGCAGTCGGCGCGTGCGCTCTACGCCGATGCGCTCGACGCGCTCGTGCGCTGGCAGCTCGCGTCGCGCGCCGACCAGCTGCCGCCGTACGACGAAGCGCTGCTGCGGCGCGAGCTCGCGCTCTTTCCCGACTGGTACGTGACGCGCCATCTCGGGCGCACGCTGTCGGCCGCGCAGCGCGCGTCGCTCGACGCCATGTTCGACGCGATCATCACGCGCAACCTGGCCGAGCCGCGCGTGTTCGTGCACCGCGACTACCATTCGCGCAACCTGATGGTCGCAGCGCCGAATCCGGGCGTGCTCGACTTCCAGGATGCCGTGCTCGGGCCGATCACCTACGATCTCGTATCGCTGCTGCGCGACGCGTACGTCGAATGGGACGAGGAAATCCAGCTCGACTTCGCGATTCGCTACTGGGAACGTGCGCGCGCCGCGGGGTTGCCGGTCGCCGCCGATTTCGCGGCGTTCTGGAGCGATTTCGAATGGATGGGCGTGCAGCGGCAGCTCAAGGTGCTCGGCATCTTCGCGCGGCTTTGCATCCGCGACGGCAAATCCGGGTACGTCAAGGACATGCCGCGCGTGCGCGGCTACCTGCGGCGCGCGGTCGCGCGCTATCGCGAGCTCGATCCGCTCGCGGCGCTCCTCGACGCGCTCGAGGACGCCGCGCCCGCGGCGCAGCCGGCCTGACACGTTTCATGGCGGAAGCCTCGCGCTGCGCGATGATCCTCGCGGCCGGCCGCGGCGAGCGCATGCGTCCGCTGTCCGACGCCACGCCAAAGCCGCTGCTCGAAGCGGGCGGCAGGCCGCTCATCGTCTGGCAGATCGAAGCGCTCGCCCGCGCCGGCTTCGCCGATCTCGTCATCAACGCCGCGCACGGCGCCGATGCGCTGCTGGCGGCGCTTGGCGACGGCGCGCGGCTCGGCGTGCGCATCCGCTGGTCGCGCGAGTCCGAGCCGCTGGAAACCGCCGGCGGCATCGCGACGGCGTCGCCGCTGTTGCCGCCGGGACCGGCGCTGATTGTTTCCTGCGACATCAACACGCGATTCGATTACCGGACACTCGCGGCCCGCATGGACGCGATGGCCGCGACGCGCGAGCCGCCGCGCGCGCACCTCGTGCTGGTGCCCAATCCGCCGTACCATTCGGAAGGCGACTTCGCGCTCGAAGGCGACAAGGTCTCGCTCGCCGACGCGGCGCGGCTCACGTTCGGTAACATCGGCATCTACGACATGGCGCTCTTCGCAGGACTTCCCCGCGGGGTGAAGCTCAGGATGCTGCCGCTCTATCGCAAATGGATCGCGCGCGGCATCGTCTCGGGCGAGCGCTACGACGGTCCGTGGGCCAACGTCGGCACCCCCGCCGATCTCGCCGAGCTCGACGCGGCGCTCCGCAAGTAATGTTCAACCCGCTGCTCGACTTCACGGGCCTGCCGCGCTTCGGCGAAATCCGCGCGGAGCACGTTGCGCCCGCGATCGCCGCGCTGCTCGAGGAAGCGCGGCGCGCCGTCGACCGCGTCGCGCGCGACACCGAGCCCGCGACGTGGGAATCCGTCGTCGCGCCGACCGAAACGGCATTCGACCATCTCGAACGCGCATGGGGCGCTGTCAGCCACCTGAACGCCGTGGTCAATACGCCGGCGATCCGCGACGCCTACAACGCCGCGCTGCCGATCGTGACGGCGTTCCACACGGACATCGCGCAGGACCGCGGATTGTTCGAGCGTTTCCGCGCGCTCGCCGCCGGTACCGCGTTCGCCGCCCTCGACGATGCGCGGCGAATGGTCGTCACGCACGCGCTGCGCGATTTCCGCCTCGGCGGCGCCGAGCTCGCCGACGCCGCCAAGGCGCGGCTCAAGACGGTGCAGGAGGAGCTCGCCACGCTGTCCGCCACATTCGACGACAACGTGCTCGACAGCGAGAACGCCTTTGCGCATTACGTCGCGGACGAGCGCCAGCTCGCCGGCTTGCCGCCGGACGTGGTCGCCGCCGCGCGCGCGCGCGCCGCGGCCCGCGGGCGCGACGGCTACGAGCTGACGGTGCGCTATCCCTGCTACATGCCCGTGATGCAATACGCCGAAGACCGGGAACTGCGCGCACTGATGCACCGCGCCGCGGCGACGCTCGCGTCGGACCTGGGCGCCAGGGCGGAATGGGACAACACGACGGTGATCGGGCGCATTCTCGAACTGCGCGGCGAGGAAGCGCGGCTGCTCGGGTACGCCAATTTCGCCGAGCTGTCGCTCGTGCCCAAGATGGCTCAGACGCCGGCCGACGTGCTCGCGTTCCTGCGCGATCTCGCGCGGCGCGCGCGTCCCTTTGCCGAGCGCGATTACACCGATCTCATTGCATTCGCGAAGACCGAGCTCGGCCTCGCCGACGTCGCGGCATGGGATCTGCCGTATGCGGCCGAAAAGCTCAAGGCCGCGCGGTTCTCGTTCTCCGAGCAGGAGGTCAGGCAATACTTTCCCGAGGAGCGCGTGCTCGCGGGACTCTTCCGGGTCGTCGAGACGATCTACGGCGTTCGCGTGCGGCCGGCCAGCGCCGTCACCTGGCACCCGGACGTGCGCTTCCATGAAATTCTCGACGCATCCGGCGCACTCGTCGGCCAGTTCTATCTCGATCTCTACGCGCGCGAAGGCAAGCAGAGCGGCGCGTGGATGGACGACGCGATCAACCGTCGGCACGCGCACGACAAGCTGCAGCATCCGGTCGCATACCTGACGTGCAATTTCGCCGGGCCGGTGGGCGGCCGCTCCGCGTACTTCACGCATCGCGAGATCACGACGCTGTTCCACGAATTCGGCCACGGCCTGCATCAGTTGCTGACGCGCGTGGACGTCGCCGGAATCTCCGGGCTGCAGGGCGTCGAGTGGGACGCGGTCGAACTGCCGAGCCAGTTCATGGAGAACTACTGCTGGGAATGGGACGTGCTGGCGCACATGAGCGCGCACGCCGATTCCGGCGAGCCGCTGCCGCGCGCGCTGTTCGACCGCATGGTCGCCGCGCGCAACTTCGGCAGCGGCATGGCAATGGTGCGCCAGCTCGAGCTCGCGCTGTTCGACATGCTGCTGCACAGTGATTACGTGCCAGACGGAAGCCATGCCGGCCCGCAGGCCGTGCTCGACGAGGTGCGGCGCGAGATCGCCGTCGTGCCGCGTCCCGCCTACGACCGGTTCATGCACGGCTTCGGGCACATCTTCGCCGGCGGCTACGCGGCTGGATACTACAGCTACAAATGGGCGGAGGTCCTGTCCGCCGACGCCTACAGCCTGTTCGAGGAAAAAGGGGTCCTGTCACCGGAAATCGGCGCCCGCTTCCGCGACGAGATCCTCGCGCGTGGCGGAAGTCGCACAGCCCTCGAGTCGTTCGTCGCCTTCCGCGGCCGTGCGCCGCAGCTCGACGCCCTTCTGCGCCATAATGGGATGGTCGAGACCTGACGCCTGCCACGAGTCCATGAGCCGAACGACGCTTGCCTGCCTGCTGCTGCTCGCCGTACCGATGGCCACCGCGCACGCGGACGGGCTTTATCGCTACGTGGACCCGAGCGGCCGCGTCGTCTACTCCGACCAGCCGCCGCCCCCGTCGGTGAAAGACGTGCAATCGAAGCGCCTGCAGGAAAACGTGATCGAGACCGATCCGGTTCCGTTCGCCGCGCGCGACGCGGCCGCCCGCAATCCGGTCACGCTCTATACGTTCGATTGCGAGGTGTGCAAGCAGGCCGAATCGCTGCTCGCGAAGCGCGGCGTCCCGTTTACGAGCGTGATCGTCAGCGAGCAGGCCGGCGCGGCCAAGCTGCAGGCGCTCACGGGCAAGATGTCCGCACCCGTGCTGAAAGTCGGCGACAAGCCGCCCGTGACGGGTTTCAACGCCGACATCTGGCAAAAGCAGCTCGACGACGCCGGCTATCCTCGGTCCGCGCCGCAACGGACGATCGCGCGCGCTGCGCCGAAAGCGCCGGACGCCGCGGCGACGGCCCCGCCGGAACCGGAAGCGCCTCCGGCGCCGCGCGTTCCGGGCAGCGACTACCCGAAATAGCCGGGCGAATCCCCTCGCATCGTGCGAGTGCCGCGGGCGGGGTTCACCGTCAGGCGATGATCGGCGCCGCGACGCTTGCGAAGCTCGATGCGCTCCGCGCGACGTTCGAGGACGCGAGGCCGTTTCGCCACGTCGCGGTCGACGGGTTCCTCGAGCCGTCGGCGTGCGAAGCGCTGCTCCGCGATTTTCCTCCATTCGAGGAGCGCTACGCGCGCGACGAGCACGGCGGCGTCGGCCGCAAGGCCGTCGTCGAGCGCGTGAAAGGCGTCAGCGCGTTCTACCGGTCGTTCCACGATTACATCGAGTCGGCGCCGTTTCTCGACGCGATGTCGCAGCTGACCGGAATTCCGGACCTGATCGCGGACCCGACGCTGTTCGGCGGCGGCACGCACGAGAATCTCGAGGGCCAGGGGCTCGACGTGCACGTCGACTTCAACATCGACGAGCGGCGCATGCTGCACCGGCGCGTCAACCTGCTGATCTACCTGAACCACGAGTGGAAGGATGCGTGGGGCGGCGCGATCGAGCTGCATTCGGATCCCTTCAATCCGGCGATCGACGAGGTCAAAACGTTCCTGCCGCTGTTCAACCGGGCGGTGCTGTTCGAGACCAACGAGTATTCGTGGCACGGCTTCCGGCGCATCGCGCTGCCGCCCGATCGCAAGGACCTGTCGCGCAAGTCGTTCTCGATCTACCTGTACACGAAGGACCGGCCGGCCGAGGAAGTCGTCGCGCCGCATACGACGTTCTACGTGCCGCAGCCGCTGCCCGCGCATCTGCGCGAGGGGTACACGCTCACCGCCGACGACATGCGCGAGCTCGAGATCCGCACGCAGGGGCGCGACGGCCTGCTGCGCATGTATCAGAAGCTGCTGATCGAGAAGGAGCAGCGGCTGCGCGATTTCCTGAGCGTCGCGCAGCAGGCGCCGGCCGATCACCAGGTGATCCTGTCCTCGCGCTCGTGGAAGCTCGTGATGGCCCTGCACCGGCTCAAGTACCGGCTCTCGCATCTGCGCTGAGCGTCAGGAGCCCGTTTGCGAAGCTCATACGCCGCTTGATGCGCTGCGCCGGCGCGCCTCGACGCCCAGGGGGCCGCATGTTCACGACACGGACTTGCGGAGCTCCTCATCCATGCCGAGCTCCTGGATCCGGCGCGTCAGCGTATTGCGTCCCCACCCGAGCCTGGCCGCCGCGTCCATCCGATGGCCGCCGGTATGCGCGAGCGCGCGTCGGATCAGCGTGCGCTCGAACTCGCGCTGCAGGCGATCGCCGACCTCGCGCTCGCCTTCCGCAAGCGCGCGCGCGAGCTCGCTGTCGAGCGCGTGCTCCCAGCGCGGCTCGGCGCGCTCGCCATTGGCGGCCGGCAGCGCGCGCACGTCGGGCGGGAGGTCCTGCACGTCTACGAGCTGGCCCGGGGCCATGACGGTGAGCCAGTGGCAAACGTTCTCGAGCTGACGCACGTTGCCCGGATAGGAGAACGCCGTCAGTGCCGCGAGCGCCGCGTCCGAAAGCACCTTCGGGTCGACGGCGAGATCGCGCGCGCTCTTCAGCAGGAAGTGCCGCGCGAGCGGCGCGATGTCCTCGGGGCGCTCACGCAACGGCGGCAGCCGTAGCCGGACGACATTGAGCCGATGCAGCAGATCCTCGCGGAACAGGCCCTGGCGCACGCGCTCTTCGAGGTTCTGATGCGTCGCCGCGATGATGCGCACCGTCGCGCGCTGCGGCGCGTGGCCGCCGACGCGGTAGTACTCGCCGTCGGCGAGCACGCGCAAAAGCCGCACCTGCAGATCGGGCGGCATGTCGCCGATCTCGTCGAGGAACAGCGTGCCGCCTTCCGCCTGCTCGAAGCGACCACGCCGCGCCGACTGCGCTCCCGTGAATGCACCTCGCTCGTGGCCGAACAGCTCGGACTCGAGCAGGTCCTTCGGGATCGCCGCGGTGTTGATCGCGACGAACGGCCCCGCCGCGCGCGGGCTGTGGCGATGCAGCGCGCGCGCGACGAGCTCCTTGCCGGTGCCCGACTCGCCGGTGATGAGCACGGTGGCCGTGGATTGCGACAGGCGGCCGATCGCGCGAAACACTTCCTGCATCGCCGGCGCCTGGCCGAGGATCTCGGGCGACTCGCCGGGTGCAGCGACCGCCGCGGGGGCCTGGCGCGCCTCGACGGCGGCGCGGCGGATCAGCGCGAGCGCATGGTCGACGTCGAACGGCTTCGGCAGGTATTCGAACGCGCCGCCCTGGAACGCCGCGACGGCACTGTCGAGATCCGAATACGCGGTCATGATGATGATCGGGACCTGCGGATGCCGCTCCTTCACTTCGGTGAGCAGCGCGAGGCCCGATTCACCCGGCATGCGGATGTCGGATACCAGCACCTGCGGCTGCGACAGCGCGAGCGCCTGCATCACTTCGTACACCGACGCGAACGACTGGTGCGGAATGCCTTCGCGCGCCAGCGCCTTCTCGAGGACCCAGCGGATCGACCGGTCGTCGTCGACGACCCAGACGGCATCGGTCATCGGACTACCCTCCGGGCTATCGTCCTTCGGGGCAATTCGCGCTTGGGGCGGCCCTGCGCGCTCATTGGCCCTCGCGCGAGCTGCCCATCGGCAGCAGGATCGTGAACACCGTGCGGCCCGCGGTGGTTTGGCATTCGATCGTGCCGCCATGCTGCGTGACGAACGTCTGCGCGATCGTCAGGCCGAGGCCGCTGCCGCCCTCGCGCCCGGACACCAGCGGGAAGAAGATGCGCTCGCGGAGGTGCTCGGCAACGCCGGGGCCGTTGTCCTCGATGGCGACAGCGAGCGCGAGCCGGTGGCGCCTTCGTCCGAGCATCACGCCGCGCGCGACGCGAGTCACCAGCCGGATCTCCGGCGCAGCCACCGGATGCCCGGCCAGCGCCTGTGCGGCGTTGCGCACGACGTTGAGCGCGGCCTGCGTGAGCTGCTCGTGATCCGCGTCGAGCTCGGGCAGGCTGGTGTCGAAGTCGCATGCGATCGGAATCGCCGGGAACTCCGCCTGCACGACACCCTTCACGCGCACGAGCACTTCGTGGATGTTGATCCGCCCGTACGACGGCGCGCGGTGCGGAGCGAGCAACCGGTTCACCAGCGCGCGCAACCGGTCGGCCTCGCCGATGATCACCTGCGTGTACTCGACGAGCTGCGGGCGGTCGAGCTCGCGCTCGAGCAGTTGCGCTGCGCCACGGATGCCGCCGAGCGGGTTCTTGATCTCGTGCGCGAGGCTGCGGATCAGGTCGCGATTCGCCTGCTGCTGCTCCTGCAGGCGCTCCTCGCGCGCGATCTTGAGCTCGCGGTCGATGTGCCGGAATTCCAGCAGCAGCGCGGCTTCCGGGGTGTCGATCGCGGACACCGTGCACGTGAGATGCAGCAACGGCCGGCCGATCACGGCGAGCTCGAGCTCCTGCCCGGTGTACGACGCGCCAGACGCGCGCGCGCGCTCGATCGCCACGGCAAGCGCGCTCGCCGGCTCGAATACATCGGAGAGCACGTGCCCGACGAATTTCTGCCGCGACAGCTCGAACAGATTTTCGGCGGCAGGATTGACGTGGACGATGCGCCCGCCGGCGTCCAGCAGCAATACGGCGGTGGCGAGCAGGTCGAAATCGCGCGCCGGCGGCGCGGCGGGCGTCGGCGCCAGCGCACGCAGCTTCATGACCGCGCGCATGCGACCCCGGCGTCAAAAGGCGGAGAATCAGCGGATCGCCGTGATCTCCTTGCGGAGCGCCTCGACGTTGCGCTCGTGCAGCTGCATGGACTGCCGCAACCGGCCGATCCGCTGACGGTATTTCTCCGCGTCGTTCTGCTCGTCGGCAAGCGGCGCTGGCGCGCCATTGCCGTAGGCGCCGCGCGCCTCGCCGAGCAGCTTCTCCTCGCTCGCGAGCTCGTCCTCGAGCACCTTGCGGCGCAGCTCGTCGCGGCTTTTCTGCGCATCGGCGTCGACGCGCGGAAAACCGGTGGGTGTGGGCGTCTTCGCGGCGCCGCTGCTCGCGCCCTTCGGGCGCGGCGTGTCGTCCGCGATGTCGCACGACAGCTTGCGCAGGTTCTTGCCCTGCGCGACGTTCGAATAGACGATGTTGCCGTCGGCATCGATGTATTTGCAGATCGTCGCCCCGGCGTCCGTGACGAACGCCAGCGCGACCACGGCGCCGAGGATTGGCGCGAGGCGGCGGCAAGCGTTACCGAACGGTGGCTCACGTCGTGTCATCCGCCCCAGTGTAACCAAACGCGCCGGCGCGTCCAACGCGCGGGCCGGTCGAGCGGCCGCCCGCGCGAAAGCCGGTTGCGCCGATGCAAATCCGGCGCGCGTCCGATCAGAGGCTGTAGTACATCTCGTACTCGACCGGATGCGTCGTCATCCGGAAGCGAGTGACCTCCTCCATCTTGAGCTCGATGTACGCGTCGAGCATGTCGTCGGTGAAGACGCCGCCGCGGGTAAGGAACTCGCGGTCGCGGGCAAGGCTGTCGAGCGCCTCGTCGAGCGACGCGCACGGATGCGGCACCTTGGCGGCTTCCTCCGGCTCGAGATCGTAGAGATTCTTGTCCATCGGATCGCCCGGATGGATCTTGTTCTGCACGCCGTCAAGTCCCGCCATCAGCATCGCGGAAAACGCGAGGTACGGATTGCACGTCGGATCCGGGAAGCGCACCTCGACGCGGCGGCCCTTCGGACTGCTGACATAGGGAATGCGGCACGCGGCGGAGCGGTTGCGCGCCGAATAGGCGAGGTTGATCGGCGCCTCGAAGCCCGGCACGAGGCGCTTGTACGAATTCGTGCCCGGATTGGTGATCGCGTTCAGCGCCTTCGCGTGCTTGATGATGCCGCCGATGTAGTAGAGCGCGAACTCGGACAGGCCGGCGTAGCCTTCGCCCGCGAAGAGATTCTTGCCGCCCTTCCACACCGACTGGTGCACGTGCATGCCCGAGCCGTTGTCGCCGACGATCGGCTTCGGCATGAACGTCGCCGTCTTGCCGTACGCGTGCGCGGTGTTGTGCACGCAGTATTTGAGGATCTGCAGCCAGTCGGCGCGCTGCACGAGCGGCGCGAACTTCGTGCCGATCTCGCACTGGCCCGCGTTCGCCACCTCGTGGTGATGCACCTCGACCTCGACGCCCATCTGCTCGATCGCGATGCACATCGCCGAGCGGATGTCCTGCAGCGAATCGACCGGCGGCACCGGGAAATAGCCGCCCTTGACCGTCGGGCGGTGGCCCATGTTGCCGCCCTCGAACTTTTCCGCCGACGACCACGCCGCTTCAGACGAGAAGATCTTGCAATAGCTGCCCGACATGTCGACCGACCACTCGACGGAGTCGAAAATGAAGAACTCGGGCTCGGGCCCGAAGTACGCGACGTCGCCGATGCCGCTGGACTTGAGATAAGCCTCCGCGCGCTTGGCGAGGGAGCGCGGATCGCGCTCGTAGCCCTTGCCGTCGGCCGGCTCGATCACGTCGCAGGTGATGAGCAGCGTCGTCTCGTCGAGGAACGGATCGAGCCGTGCGGTCGCGGGATCGGGCATCAGCAACATGTCGGAAGCCTGGATGCCCTTCCAGCCGGCGATCGACGAGCCGTCGAACGCGTGCCCGGCCTCGAACTTGTCGCCGTCGAACGCCTTGGCCGGCACGGAGACGTGCTGCTCCTTTCCGCGCGTGTCCGTGAAGCGAAGGTCGACGAACTTGACTTCCTTGTCCTTGATGAGCTTCAGCACATCGGCTGCGGTGGTCATTTGCAAAGGTCTCCTGTCGATCGTGGCACAGCTTCGCCGGCGCACTCGAACCTTCCATTTAGCCACTTCCATGCCATCGACGGTGCCACGCCAAGTCGTTGATTGCATTAAAGAAACGCGCCCGTCGTGCCGGTTCGGTACGACTGCTCGCACCGCAATGGGGCATCGACTATAACGGCCGGCCCGAAATGGTGCAACGGCGACTCGGTCGCCCGGCGCGCAAAGCTCGGGCGCTGGTCAGGGGTAGAACAGATAGACGCGATAGCCTGCCTGCTGCGTTGCGCTCGCATCGAGGAACATGCGGACGACGTGCTCGCCGTTTGGCGGAATCCCGGCCACGAGATCGGCGCTTCCGCTCGCGTATTCGGCAGGGGGGAACGCTCGCCGCACGACGATGCGATCCGACGCATCGGTGAGCATGAGCTCGAGGTACGGAAACGCGATTGCGTGACCGGCACGATTGCGAATCGTCGCCGACAGCAGCAGCAATCCGCGGTGCGCGGGATCGGCCTGCAAGTCCGAGGCGTCGATGGAAAGCGCCGCCCCGTCGCGCAGCGGACCGATCGTGCACCCGAGCGGTTTGCAGGCCGTCGCGAGCAGCGGCCGTGTCCCGGGAACATAGGCCGCGATCGCATCGCGATATTCGAGAACGAGTTGCAGCAGGAGTCCGGCGACGAGCGCCGCCGCGGCCCCGGCATACACACGCGCCGGGACGGTGTGCAGCCTGCGCCTTTTCCACTGGAAGCGGTCCGCAGGACCGCCGAGTGTGGCGCCGATGCCGGCGGCACCGGCAGCCGCGAGCGCTGGCGCGTCGGCGACTTCCGGATCCGGCGCGGAGGCTTGCGAAGACTCGGCGGTTGCCGGATATGCGGCCTCGGCAGCGGCAACTGCCGTTGAGGCTTCCGAAGACTCGGCGGTTGCCGGGTCTGCGGCCTCGACAGCGGCAACGACTTCGTCGGGGGATCGAATGTCCGCCGATTCGTCAGTGAGCGCTTCCTCACCGCGTTCAACGTGCTGGCTTGGTCCGGGACCCGCCACCTGCTCGGCGATCGGCTCTTCGGCCGCTTCTTCGCCGATTGATTCGGCCGTCGGGGTGCCTTCGTCGGGCGATTCGACTCCGGAGGATGCTTCGTCGACCGCTTCCGACGCAGGAGGCGCTTCGCCGTCCGCTTCAGTGAGGGAATCTCTTTGGACAACATCGCCGGCGATTTCCTGCCCGCCGGCAACCTCGCTCGCTTCGCGTGGCTCCTCGCCGGGCGGCACGAAAGCGTCCGGCGGCGGCGCCGCGTCAAGCGACACGAAATGGTCGTTCGCGTCGAATACGGCGCGACAATGCCCGCAGCGAACCTGACCTTCGCGAAACGCCAGCTGCTCGGCGGTGATGCGGAAAACGGTGGCGCACCCCGGGCAGCGCGTGAACGTCGATTCGGTCACGGCGTGCGCGGCTTCACGTCGGATTGCGCCGGCCCGAGAGCAACACCCACCCGTCCTCGTCGCGCCAGGCCGCAAGGTCGAACGAACCCGTGTAGACCGCGCAAACGTCGGCCGCCTGCGCTGCGAGAATGCCGGCGAGCGCGATGGCGCCGCCCCGCGCGGTGCGCGCCGTGAGCGCGGATGCCAAGAGCCGCAACGGATTCGCGAGGATGTTCGCGATGACGATGTCGAACTGTCCATCCGGCAATGCGTCGGCGTGCATGAAGGTCACGTCGACGCCGTTCTGCACCGCGTTGCCGGCGCTGGCGCGCAGCGCCTGCGGATCGATGTCGACGCCGGTCACGCGCGCAGCGCCGAGCCGCGCAGCGGCAATGGCCAGGATGCCAGACCCGCAGCCGTAGTCGAGCACCGAGCAGCCCGGCTTCACGCGCTCGCGCAGCCATGCGAGGCAAAGCCGCGTCGTCGGATGCGATCCGGTGCCGAACGCGACGCCGGGATCGAGCATCACGTTCACCGCGGCGGGATTCGGCGGCGCGCACCACGTCGGCACGATCCACAGGTCGTCCTCGATGCGCAGCGGCGTGAACTGTGCCTGCGTTGCATGCACCCAGTCGCGGTCGGCGACGGGGAACGTCTCGTACGCGGGCACCGGCTCGTCCGCGAGCGCCGCCGCACGGCTCAGGAACGTGGAAGGATCAGTGCCCGGGCCGAGCAGCGACGTGAGCCGCGCCGTGGGCCACCAGCGTTCGCTCGCCGAATCGGGCTCGTCGAAAACAGCCGCCTCGCCGGTGGTACCGGCGCGCGGGTCAGCAGCATCCACCGACAGCGCGCCCGCCTCGAGCAGCCCGTCCGACCAGCGCTCAGCGGCGGCCGCTTCGACGTCGAAGCGCACGGCGATGTACATCGGTGATGGTACTAGGCAGCCTGCTTCCGCTTGGCGAGCCGCTCCTCGAGATAATGGATCGACGTGCCGCCGCGCAGGAACTTCTCGTCGAGCAGCAACTCCTGGTGCAGCGGAATGTTCGTGCGGATGCCGCTCACGACCATCTCCGACAGCGCGACCCGCATGCGCGCGATGGCCTGCTCGCGCGTGTCGCCGTATGCGATGACCTTGCCGATCATCGAATCGTAGTTGGGCGGCACGAAGTAGTTCTGATAGGCGTGCGAGTCGACGCGGATGCCCGGCCCGCCCGGCGGATGCCATGCGGTGATCCGCCCGGGCGACGGCGTGAACGTCCACGGATCCTCGGCGTTGATCCGGCATTCGATCGCATGGCCGCGGCGCGTGACGTCGCGCTGGCGGAAGCGCAGTTTCTGCCCGGCCGCGATGCGGATCTGCTCCTGCACGATGTCGATGCCGGTGATCATCTCGGTGACCGGATGCTCGACCTGCACGCGCGTGTTCATCTCGATGAAGAAGAACTCCTCGTTCTCGTACAGGAACTCGAACGTGCCCGCGCCGCGATAGCCGATCTTGCGGCACGCGTCCGCCGCGCGCTCGCCGATGCGGGCCAGCGCGCGGGCGTTCAGTCCCGGCGCCGGCGCTTCCTCGATGATCTTCTGATGGCGGCGCTGCATCGAGCAGTCGCGCTCGAACAGGCTGACGGCGTTCCTGAACTCGTCGGCGAGCACCTGGATCTCGATGTGGCGCGGATTGCCGAGGAACTTCTCCATGTAGACCACCGGGTTGCCGAAGGCCGATTGCGCCTCGGTACGCGTGAGCGCCACGGCAGGCAGCAGCGCGGCCTCGGTGTGCACTACACGCATGCCGCGCCCGCCGCCGCCCCCGGCCGCCTTGATGATCACCGGATAGCCGATGGAGCGCGCGATCTTGATCACCTCCTTCGGATCGTCGGGCAGCGCGCCCTCGGAGCCCGGCACGCACGGAACGCCCGCCTTCGCCATCGCGCTGCGCGCGCTGATCTTGTCGCCCATCGTGCGGATCGTCTCGGGCTTCGGGCCGATGAACACGAAACCGGAGCGCTCGACCTTGTCGGCGAAGTCGGCGTTCTCGGACAGGAAGCCGTAGCCGGGATGGATCGCCTGCGCGTCGGTGACCTCCGCGGCCGCGATGATCGCCGGAATGTTGAGGTAGCTTTGCGCGGACGGCGGCGGGCCGATGCACACCGATTCGTCGGCGAGCGCGACGTATTTCGCGTCGCGATCGGCTTCCGAATGCACGACGACCGTCTTGATGCCGAGCTCGCGACACGCGCGCTGCACGCGCAGCGCGATTTCGCCGCGATTGGCGATCAGGATCTTGTCGAACAGCTTGTCGGGAGACGGCGCCGCCATGGGCCCGCGCTATTCGATCACGAACAACGGCTGCCCGAATTCCACCGCCTGCCCGTTCTCGACGAGGATCGCCTTGATCGTGCCGGCGGCGTCCGCCTCGATCTCGTTCATCAGCTTCATCGCCTCGACGATGCAAAGCGTATCGCCCTGCGCGACGGTGTCGCCGATCTCGACGAACGCCGCGGCGCCGGGTGACGCCGACCGATAGAACGTTCCGACCATCGGACTCTTGACTGTGTGGCCTTCGGGCGCAGCGGGGACCGCGGGCTCCGCCGGCGCGGCGACCGGCGCGACCATCGCGGGAACCGGAGGCATCGCCTGGAACATCATCGGCTGCTGGCGCGGCGGTACCGTGCGCGTGATGCGCACCCGCTCTTCCCCCTCCTGAATCTCGAGCTCTGCTATGCCGGAGGTCTCGACGAGATCGATGAGGGTCTTGAGCTTGCGCAGGTCCATGCCGACATCCTTCGTGCGGGAGCGCGCGGATGAAGCCGCGAAGTTTGCCGCAGTTAACTGCAGGTTGTCCAGCAGATATGGAAAGATCGCCGCGACTTAGGCGAGTGACGCCGACGCCCGACAGTGCCCGCCCCGTCAGGCGGGGGAGAGCAGCCGATCGAGCAGTGCGTCGAGCCGTGCCGCTTTCAACGGTCCGAGCTGCGTGTGAACGACGCTGCCACTGCGGTCGAGGATGATCGTGAACGGCAGCGCGGCCAACTCGTTCCCCAAGGCCTTCGACAGCTCGATCGCACCGAGGCCGCCGATCAGCGACGGATAGTTCAGCCGAATCTCCTGCGCGAATTCGCGCACTTTGTCGACCTGATCGACGGCGATGCCGACAAATTGGAGACCTTTGGCGCCATCCCTCGCCTGAGCGGCGATGAAGTGGGGCATCTCCTCGCGGCACGGCGCACACCAGGTTGCCCAGAAATTGACGATCAGGACCTTGCCGCGCCACTGCGACAGCGCCTGCTGGCGGCCATCGACATCCGGCAATACGAGCGCAAGCACCGCCGAGCCATCGCGCGGCGCTGCGCGCTGGCCCTGCTGATAGAGCGCTATCCCGCCCGCGAGCGCGGCTGCGCCCACAACGGCCGCACCGACCAGCAAATGGCGGCGGCGCCGTGGCGAGTCGGGGGCGCCGATGGCGGGGGCGATTGGCTTTGCGCTCATCGGAAGAGGCCCTTCGGCATGGCCTCGACGTACGGCCCCGGCTTCGCGCCGGCCGCGGGGACGACGAGCGTCAGCTGCTGCGGATTGGGCGGGTAGCAGACGCCTGCGTCGGCGCAACCCTGCGAGTCGGCGTGCACGACCAGCGTCTTGCCGGGCGCCGCGGCTACGAGCGGCAGGCGAACCGTCACCGCGCCGCGATAGGTCTCGACATCGCCGAAGAACTCGTCGTGCTTGCGCTGCCCGCGCGGCAGGTCGACCGGAAGAACCTGCACCGGCTCCGCCGTGAAGCGCAGCTTGTCGCGATAAAGATAATATCCGTCGGCGACGTCGAAGCGTGCCTCCAGCGTGGCGGGATCGAGCACCCGCGCCGAAAACCGGAAAGCCTGCTCGGGTGGCAGCAGCTTCGGCGCCAGCCCGGGCAGGCCCGCGGCGATCGCGGTGCCGAACGCGAGTGCCGCGAGGGCGGCCAGCGCGCGCTCAGCCACTCCGCGCCTCGGCCGCAATCCAACGCAGATACCGTTCGTCGCCGGCTGCCACCTGGATCGCAATGATTTCCGGCGTGTCATACGGGTGGATATTACGGATCGCCGCCTCAACGTCGGTATACAACGCGGCTCGCGTCTTGATCGCAACGGGGATCTCCCGAGCGGTTTCGATTCTGCCGCGCCAGTGATACATTGAATCGACCGGTGCGCCGATGTTCACGCACGCGGCGAGCCGCTCGTCGAGCAGTGCTTGCGCCAGCGCCCTGGCGGTGGCGTTATCCGGAACGTTGGTGAATACGACGATCGCCGGATGATCGTGCAAGGAGTTTCCATGCGTTTGCTGGTCTTGGCCATTGTAATGTCATTCCCGTTGCTGGACCTCGTCGTCACGGCGAGGTTCGCGCGATGGACCGGCGTGCCGATGTGGATGTGGCTCGCCGGATCTGCCATCGGGGGTTTGTGGGTGCTCACCCACGAACGGCATCAGTTCCGTGCGCGCACGCTCGCCGCTTTCCGCGGCGACGAATCGCTTCTGCGCGGATTGCTCGACAGTGGCCGGCGCGTGCTTGCAGGCATGCTGCTCCTCTTTCCAGGCGTCCTGAGCGACGCAATCGCGCTGATCCTGCTCGCGTTGCCGATCAACCAGCGCGGCGAATTCGATCCGCAGCCGGTCGCCGCCGGGCGGACCCCCTACCGGCGCGAGCGACGCACGCTCGACGGCGATTACCGCCGCATCGAATAGGCGCGCTCGGGGAGATTCAGGCGGGCGGCTGCGTCTGGCCCGCGCGCCGATAGGCCCAGAGCATCATCACCACGCCGACGACGGCCATCGGCAGCGACAGCCACTGGCCCATCGTCAGTCCGCCCGCAAGGAAGCCGAGAAAGCTGTCGGGCTCTCGCGCGAACTCGGCGAGAAAACGAAACACGCCATAGCCGATCAGGAACAGTCCCGATACCGCGCCGCGCGGACGCGGCCGCGCCGCATAGATCCAGAGGATCGCGAACAGCAGCACCCCTTCGAGTCCGAATTCGTAGAGTTGCGACGGATGCCGCGGCAGGTTGTCGACCTGCGGGAACACCATCGCCCACGGCAGATCGGTCGGGCGGCCGACCAGTTCGCCGTTGATGAAATTGCCGAGCCGGCCTGCGGCGAGTCCCAGCGGGCAGAGCGGCGCGACGAAATCGGCGACATCGAGGAACGTCTTGCCACGGCGGCGGGCGAAGAACCACATCGCGAACAGCACGCCGAGGAATCCACCGTGGAAGCTCATCCCGCCGTGCCAGACCTCGAAGATCTCCAGCGGATGCGCGAGGTAGTAGAGCGGCTTGTAGAACAGCACGTAGCCGAGGCGGCCGCCGAGAATCACGCCGAACACGCCGAAGAACAGAAGGTCGTCGACGTCGGATGCACGCCATCCGGGAAGCGCATGCGCACGCGCACGACGGCGGCCGAGCACGACGAACAGCACGAAGCCCGCGAGGTACATGAGGCCGTACCAGCGCACCGCAATCGGACCGACCTGGAACGCGATGGGATCGAACTGCGGGTGCACGAGCATGCTGCCGATATAGCACATCCGTGCGAAAGGCCGGCGGTATCATTCGAGGCTCGGTCGCCGTCGCCACCGCTGGAGAATTTCGCGTGCCTGCCAACCGCCGTTCCCGCCTGATCACCGCGGGCGTTGCCCGCTCCCCCAACCGCGCGATGCTGCGCGCCGTCGGCTTCGGCGACGACGATTTCGACAAGCCCATCGTCGGCGTCGCTAACGGCCACAGCACGATGAATCCGTGCAACGCCGGCATCCAGCCACTCGTCGACCGCGCGATGGCGGCGCTGTCCGAAGCGGGCGCGATGCCGCAGGTGTTCGGCGTGCCGACGGTCACCGACGGCATCGGCATGGGCACCGAGGGCATGAAGTACTCGCTCGTTTCGCGTGAAGTGATCGCCGACGCGATCGAGACGTCGGTGAACGGCCAGTGCATGGACGGCGTGCTGGTCGTCGGCGGCTGCGACAAGAACATGCCGGCCGGCATGATGGCGATGGCGCGCATCGACGTTCCCGGCATATATGTCTATGCCGGGACGATCAAACCCGGGCACTGGAAGGGCCAGGCGCTGACGATCGTGTCGCCGTTCGAGGCGGTGGGCGCGTTCACCGCCGGCACGATGTCGAAGGAGGATTACGACGGCATCGAGCGCAATGCGTGCCCGACAGTGGGCGCGTGCGGCGGCATGTACACGGCGAACACGATGTCGTCGTCGTTCGAAGCGCTCGGCATGAGCCTGCTTGGAAGCTCGCAGCTCGCCGCGCCCGACCACGAGAAGGCCGACTCGGCTGCCGAATCGGCGCGCGTCCTGGTGCGCGCGATCGAGCAGAATCTGAAGCCGCGCGCCATCATCACGCGCCAATCGATCGAGAACGCCATTTCGCTCGTCATGGCGACGGGCGGGTCGACGAATGCGGTGCTGCACTACCTCGCGATCGCGCACGCGGCGGAGGTCGAATGGTCGATCGACGACTTCGAGCGGATCCGCAAGCGGGTTCCCGTGCTGTGCGACCTGAAGCCATCGGGCCGTTACGTCGCCGTCGACTTCAACGCCGCAGGCGGCGTGCCGCAGGTGTTGCGGATGCTGCTCGACGCGGGCCTCGTGAACGGCGACTGCATGACGATCACCGGGCGCAGGCTCGGCGAGGAGCTCGAGGCGGTGCCGCCGAAGCCCCGCGCCGATCAGGACGTCATCCGACCGTTCGACAAACCGATGTATGCACAGGGACACCTCGCGATATTGCGCGGCAATCTCGCGCCGGAAGGCTGCGTCGCGAAGATCACGGGCCTCAAGAATCCGGCGATCACCGGGCCTGCACGCGTATTCGATTCGGAGCCGGCGTGCATGGAAGCGATCATGGCGCGGAAGATCCGCGCTGGCGACGTCATCGTGATCCGCTACGAAGGCCCAAAGGGCGGGCCGGGCATGCAGGAGATGCTCGCGCCGACGTCGGCGCTGATCGGCCAGGGGCTGGGCGAATCGGTCGGCCTCATCACCGACGGCCGCTTCTCGGGCGGCACGTGGGGCATGGTCGTCGGCCACGTCGCGCCGGAGGCGTACGCGGGCGGGACGATCGCGCTCGTCGAGGAGGGCGATTCGATCACCATCGATGCGCACCGGCTGGCGATCCAGCTGAACGTCGACGACGCGACGATCGCCGCGCGCCGTGCGCGCTGGAAGCCGCCTGCGCCCCGCTACACGCGCGGGCTACTCGCGAAATACATGCGCCTCGTGTCGACGGCGAGCGTCGGCGCGGTGACGGACGCGACGAAATAGGAAATGGGGTCAGAGACGACTTTCCGCGACGACCGTAGTGATTCGAAGCGGCTGCGCACGCCAAGTCGTCTCTGACCCCGACGCGGAACAGCGCCCACGGCGCAGCTGTTTGCATCAAAGGACCCCGAATGCGGGAGGAAGCGATGTCGACGCGAACCCTGGTCCTGATGGCCGCGCTGTCGTTCTCAGGACTACTGGTCGCGTGCGCGACGGGCGATCAGCCGGGCGCCACCGACGGGCCGGTGGCCGCGGCACCGGCGCCGGTCGTCGGCGCGCGCTGGGTGTACCGCGGCCGCGAAGGCTTTCGCATGCCGGTAGTATGGGAGGAGACGCACGAGGTCACCGCGGTTGGCGAGAGCGGCATCTCGGTGCGCGTCACGCTGAAGGGACCGGGGGTCGATTACAAGCGGGACGAGTTGCTCTCGGCTCCGGGCGTGGTACGCGTCGGTGCGCTGATGGACATCGAGACGCGCCATTTCGCGACGCCGCTGCTGCGCTACCGATATCCGCTCGCGCCGGGCGCGACGTGGAACCAATGGGTGGACAACTTCAACGAGCGGCTCAACCGGCCGGGTCAGATCAATCGCTACGTGCGCGTCGGCGGCTGGGAAAAGGTGCGCACGCCGGCCGGCGAGTTCGACGCCATCCGTATGCGGGTGTTGATGCGCCTCGACGACGACGAGTTCTGGCGCTACCCGACGACCTGCAACTACCTGATCTGGTATGCGCCGGCGGTCGGGGCACCGGTGCGCGAGGAGAAGGACGCCGAGTACCTGGAGCGCGGCGACCGCCTCGACGGAATGAGCGCCGTTCGCGCGCAGCACACGGTGCTCGAGCTCGTGTCCTACACGCCGGGACGCGGCTGACTTCGGTGTCGGAGGTGCAACCCCCGACACTGGGAGTTACACCTCCGACACCGGGGGTTGCACCTCCGACACCGTCTTCGCAAGCCCCAGCGCGCGCCAGATCGTCGCGGTCAGCGTCGGCTGGTTCAGCGTGTAGAAGTGCAGCCCCGGCGCGCCGCGCTCGAGCAGCGACGCGCACATCTTCGTCACCACGTCGAGCCCGAAAGCCCGGATCGACGCGGTATCGTCGCCGAAGCCCTCGAGGCGGCGGCGGATCCAGCGCGGAATCTCGGCGCCGCAGGCGTCCGAGAATCGCGCAAGCTTGGTGAAGCTCGAGATCGGCATGATGCCGGGCACGATCGGCACGTCGAGCCCGCGAGCGGCGCACGCGTCGACGAAGCTCCAGTACGCGTCCGCATTGAAGAAGTACTGGGTGATCGCCGAATCGGCGCCCGCGCGGATCTTGCGCTCGAAGCTCGCAACATCGTCGTCCGCGTTTCGCGATTGCGGGTGGTATTCGGGGTACGCCGCGACGTCGACGTGGAACCAGTCACCGGTTTCCCTGCGGATGAACTCGACGAGCTCGTTCGCGTAGCGAAATTCGCCGACGTCCGCGCTCCCCGAAGGAAGGTCGCCGCGCAGCGCGATCAGATGGCGGATGCCGTGGCTTCGATACCGCTCGAGAACGTCGCGAATCCCCTCGCGCGTGCCGCCGATGCACGACAGATGCGGCGCGCCTTCCATGCCTTCGGCGCGGATCTCGAGCACGGTCGCGAGCGTGCCTTCGCGCGTCGAGCCGCCGGCGCCGAAAGTCACGGAGCAGAACGCGGGCTTCAACGCGGCGAAATCGCGGCGCGCGGCGCGCAGCTTCGCCACGCCTTCTTCCGTCTTCGGCGGAAAGAATTCGAGGCTGTAGAGCGGCGCTGCGGCGGGCCGTACCGTCATGGCTTGCGATCGGGAATGAGCGCCGACAGCACCCACGAGATGATGCTGTAGACGATCGCGCCGAACACGCCGGCCCAGAAGCCCGCGACGTGAAAGCCGGGCACGAACGAGCCGACGAACCAGAACAGCAGCCCGTTGATCACGAAGATGAAGAGGCCGAGCGTGAGCAGGGTGACCGGGAGCGTCAGCAGCACGAGCACCGGCCGGATCAGCGCGTTGACGAGGCCGAGGACGAGCGCTGCCAGCAGCGCCGTGACGAAGTCGTCGACCTGGATCGACTTGAAGAGGTACGGCAGCGCGAGCAGCGCCAGCGCATTGACGAGCCACGTGATCAGAAGGCGCATGCGGTCTCCGGTGAAAGGATCGAAAATCCGTTGCTCGCGCGGCGTCGCATCAGCGGCGCGCGCCGTCGACGTACGGCTTCAAGCCGGCGTAGATCGTCGCGTTGACCGGCGCGGCGATCCCCGCCTGCGCCGCGAGGCCGGCGACGCGCCCGCATAGCCAGGGTGCCTCGAGCCTGCGGCCGCCCAGCAGATCGCCGAGCATCGACGCGCGCATCTCGGCCGGCAGAGTGTCGAGCGCGCGCATCTGGCGGGCGACGAATTCGTCGTCGAACGCGAAGCCTTTCGTCGCGGCGACGGCGATCGTCTCGCGCATCGACGCTTCGAACGTCGCGCGAAGCGCGGGATCGGTGCGTATGACGCCGAGCGGCTGGCGCGCGAGGCACGTCAGCCCTGACAGCGCGTTCAGGAAGACGAATTTCTCCCAGATCGCGCGGCCGATGTCGTCCGCGAGCTCGGCATCGACGCCCGCGCCGCGGCACGCGTCGACGAAGGCCTGCGCCTGATGCTCCGAACGGCCTTCGAACGCGCCGACGCGCAGCCGCGCCATCGATCCCACGTGCGCGATCACACCGGGCGCACGTATCGACGCGGCGATGTACGCGACGCCGCCCAGCACGCGATCCGCGCCGAGCGTACGTGCGAGGATGTCCACGCTGTCGATGCCGTTCTGGAACGGAATCACGACGCCGCCCTCCGCGCACAGCGGCGCGACCTGCGCCGCTGCCTGCTCGACGTCCCACAGCTTCACGCAGAACATCACGACGTCGGCCGGCGCGAGCGTGGCGGGATCACTCGTTGCCGATACCTTCGGCAGGATGATGTCGCCGCCGCCGCTCTCGACGGCGAGGCCGGTTGCCCTCATCGCCTCGAGATGCGCGCCGCGCGCGACGAACGCGACGTCGTGGCCGGCCGTCGCGAGCTTCGCGCCGAAGTAGCCGCCGACGCCGCCGGCGCCGATCACCGCGATGCGCATCAATGCGCTCCCAAATATCTGCGAGGTCAGGACGCCGCGGAGACGAGACCTTGCGCGGAAGATCAATACCGATAAGTGTCCGGCTTGTACGGCCCCCGGCGGTGCACGCCGATGTAACGCGCCTGCTTGTCGGTGAGATCGGTCAGCTTCGCACCGAGCTTCGAAAGCTGCAGCCGCGCGACCTTTTCGTCGAGATGCTTGGGCAGCACGTACACGCCCACCGGATACCGGCCCGCCTTCTCGCGCGCGTCGGTCCAGAGCTCGATCTGCGCCATCACCTGGTTCGCGAACGACGAGCTCATCACGTACGACGGATGCCCGGTGCCGCAGCCGAGATTCACGAGACGCCCCTCGGCGAGCAGGATGATCCGCCTGCCGTCCTCGAAGATGATGTGGTCGACCTGCGGCTTGATGTTCTCCCAGCGGTACTGGCGCAGCGACGCGACGTCGATCTCGTTGTCGAAATGACCGATGTTGCAGACGATCGCGTTGTTCTTCATCCGCCGCATGTGGTCGTGCGTGATGACGTCGATGTTGCCGGTCGCGGTGACGAAGATGTCCGCCTTGTCGCACGCGTCGTCGACGGTGACGACGCGATAGCCCTCCATCGCCGCCTGCAGCGCGCAGATGGGGTCGATTTCCGCGATCCACACTTGCGCCGACAACGCGCGCAGCGCCTGCGCCGACCCCTTGCCGACATCGCCGTAGCCGCACACCAGCGCAACCTTGCCCGCGATCATCACGTCGGTCGCGCGCTTGATGCCGTCGACCAGCGATTCGCGGCAGCCGTACAGGTTGTCGAACTTGCTCTTCGTCACCGAGTCGTTGACGTTGATCGCCGGGAAGCCGAGCCGGTTCTCCTTGTGCATCTGGTAGAGGCGCTTCACGCCGGTGGTCGTTTCCTCGGTGACGCCGCGGATCTCGCGCTTGATGCGCGAATAGAAGCCGGGCGACGCGTCGAGCCGCTTCGTGATCGCGGCGAACAGCGCCTCTTCCTCCTCGCTCGTCGGATGCGAGATGAGCGACCGGTCGGTCTCGGCCTGCGCGCCCAGGTGCACGAGCAGCGTCGCGTCGCCGCCGTCGTCGAGGATCATGTTCGGCGTCTGGCCGCCGCTCCACTCGAAGATCCGGTGCGTGAATTCCCAGTAGCGCTCGAGCGTCTCGCCCTTGTACGCGAACACCGGTGTGCCGCGCGCGGCGATCGCCGCGGCCGCGTGGTCCTGCGTCGAATAGATGTTGCACGACGCCCAGCGCACGTCGGCGCCGAGCGCGTGCAGCGTCTCGATCAGCACCGCGGTCTGGATCGTCATGTGCAGGCTGCCGGCGACGCGCGCACCGCGCAGGGGCGACAGAGGCGCGAACTCTTCCCGGATGGCCATCAGTCCGGGCATTTCGGTTTCCGCGATGGCGATTTCCTTGCGGCCCCAATCAGCGAGCTTGATGTCGGCGATCTCGCAATCGGCGAACTGCTTCGTTTCGTTGACAGCGTTCATCGTTCACTCCGCGTTGTCGGGTGAATCGCGCTTTCGGAAAGGGGAACCGCTCGTCCCGTCGTCCCGTGCGATCCACGGTTCAACGAGCGCGGTTGCATTTGGCAGGATGCCGGCCCCGAGCCTGGCCCGGCTTGGACGCCGGGTTGCAACGCTCCTCGGGGCAACGGCGGCATTGTACCGGAAGCATGCGGGGCGGCGTCCATGCCGCTCGCGCCGCCCGGCTTTGCCGATCGTCCGCTTCGTTCGAGCGCGACCCGGGCGCATGCGCGCTTCGTTCGAGCGCTATCCGGACGCCAGCGCGGCTTCCGCCGCCAGCATCGCATTGGCGAGGCTCGACTCGCGCCGGTAGAAGCCGTCGGTGTGAAACGTCTCCTCGAGCGCGAAGAGCTCGTAGTCCAGGTGGTGGCACACCTCGTGGCACAACGTTCGCAGGAAGCTCTTGAACGCGACGACCTGCCGCTTGCGCGCGGTGCGCATCCAGACGCTGATCCTCGCCGGCGTGCGTCCCTCGTCAGGCTCGTAGAGGCCGTGCAGTTCGCCGTAGTCGTCGGCAGGACGCTGCGCCAGCACGCGCAGGCGGATCGGCGGCACGTGATAGCCCGTCGTCAGTGCGTCGACGATGCGCTGGCCGCAGCGCTCGACAGCGGCGCGATCGTCGTCTGCGAGCGCCGCGCGCATCGCGGCCACGTCGGGCCCGGGTGCAACGCCCGGCGGCAACGCGATCGAATCGATCGCATCGCTCGTCCGGTAGATCCGCTGCTGCGCTGACGTCAGCCGGTTGTAGTAAGCAAACGGCAAGCGCGACTCATCTCCGCGTGCGACGCGTCACGCTTTCTTGATCTTCTCCAGCATCTTGAAAATCCCCTTGGGCGCGCCGACGAACATGCGCTTGAACGTCTTGGGCAGGCAACGGCGCTCGAGCGTGTTGCGGCGGGTGCGGTTGCGTTCGGCCATCTTCGAATCTCCGGTTTTCGACGTGTCGCGGCCACGGCCGCGGAAAGGCTGCGGATTATACCGGGCGAGCGGCGGCGCGCTTCAGCGCTGGCCGAGATTCACGCCGCGGAACGCACGGGCGGCATCGCGCGGCGCGGCGCGCGAATACTGCGGTGGCGGTTCGATCGCGGCGCCGAGCACCGCCGCCGCGTGCCATACCCAGCGCGGATTCCAGAGGAACGCCCGCGCCATCGCAACGGCGTCCGCATCGCCGGTCGCCACGATCGCCTGCGCCTGTGCGGGCGTCGTGACCAGGCCGACCGCGAACGTCGGCACGCCTGTCGCCCGGCGAATCTCGCGAGCGAACGCGACCTGGTACCCCGGCGCGAGCGGAATGTTCTGCGCGGGCGACACACCACCGCTCGATGCGTCGATGAAGTCGCAGCCGCGCGCTTTCAGCATGCGCGCGATCTCGACCGTCTGCTGCAGGTCGAGCCCGCCATCGACCCAGTCGGTGCACGAAAGCCGCACGCCGAGCGGCCGGTCCTGCGGCCACGCCGCACGCACCGCGTCGAACACTTCCAGCGGAAAACGCGCGCGCGCCTCCAACGTGCCGCCGTAGGCGTCGTCGCGGCGATTCGCGAGCGGCGACAGGAACTCGTGCAGCAGGTAGCCGTGCGCCATGTGCAATTCGAGGGCGTCGATGCCCGCACGCAGCGCCCGCCGCGCGCTCGCCACGAACCCCTCTCGAATGCGTGCGAGGCCGTCGCCGTCCAGCGCCGCAGGCGGCCGCTCGTGCACGCCATGCGGAATCGCCGAGGGCGCTACCGGTTGCCAGCCGCCTTCGCCTTCCGTCAGCAGGCGGCCGCCTTCCCAGGGAACGCGCGACGAGCCCTTGCGTCCGGCGTGCGCGAGTTGCATCGCGACCGGCATGGGCGGGCAGAGCGCGCGTGCCCGCGCCAGCATGCGGGTCAGCGCATGCTCGGTCGCGTCGTCGTACAGGCCCAGACAGCCCGGCGTGATGCGGCCGTCTGCAGTGACCGCCGTGGCCTCGATCGTGAACAGGCCCGCGCCGGACATCAGCAACTGACCCCAGTGCACGAGATGCCAGTCGGTGGCGCAGCCGTCGCGCGCCGAATACTGGCACATCGGCGACACGACGATCCGGTTCGCGAGCGAGAGCGCGCGCAGACGGATCGGATCGAACAGGTTTACCTGTCCGACGTAAGCCATGACCGGATGATCAGTCGGCGGCGACGGCCGCCTCGCGAAGGCCCGCGGCTTCGCGCAGCGCCTGCGCCTTGTCGGTGGCTTCCCAGGTAAAGCCCGGCTCGTCGCGGCCGAAATGGCCATACGCTGCGGTCTTGCGGTAGATCGGCCGCAGCAGGTCGAGCATCCGGATGATGCCTTTGGGGCGCAGGTCGAAATGCGCGTTCACGAGATCGACGATGCGCGCATCGGACACGCGGCCCGTGCCCTCGGTGTAGACGGTGACGTTGATCGGCTTGGCGACGCCGATCGCGTACGACAGTTGCACCTGGCACTGTTTCGCGAGGCCGGCCGCGACGACGTTCTTGGCGACGTAGCGCGCCGCGTACGCCGCGGAGCGGTCGACCTTCGAAGGATCCTTGCCGGAGAACGCGCCGCCGCCATGGGGTGCCGCGCCGCCGTACGTGTCGACGATGATCTTGCGGCCGGTGACGCCGGCGTCCCCGTGCGGGCCGCCGATCTCGAAACGCCCGGTCGGGTTCACGAGGAAGCGCGCGCCGGAGATCATTTCCTTCGGGAACACCGGCTTGACGATCTCCTCGATGACGGCCTCGGAGAGCATCTTCTGCCGCTCGTTCATCTCCGGATGGTGCTGCGTGGAGAGCACGACGGTGTCGACGCTTTTGGGCTTGCCGTCGACGTAGCGCACCGTCACCTGCGATTTCGCGTCCGGACGCAGCCACGGCAGCCGGCCGTCGCGACGCACCTCGCTTTGCCGCTGCACAAGGCGATGCGCATAGTAGATCGGAAACGGCATCAGCGTCGGTGTTTCGTCGCACGCGTAGCCGAACATCAGGCCCTGGTCGCCGGCCCCCTGGTTCAGGTAATCGTCCGACGCGCGGTCGACGCCCTGCGCGATGTCGGGCGACTGGCGGCCGTAGCAGACCATGACCGCGCAGCCGTCGGCGTCGAAGCGCAGCGCGGGATCGTTATAGCCGATGCTGCGGATCGTGTCGCGCGCGACGCGGCCGTAGTCAACGTTCGCGCTGGTGGTGATTTCGCCGGCCATCACGACGAGGCCGGTGGAAACGAGCGTTTCCGCCGCGACGCGTCCGGTCGGGTCATGCAATAGAATCGCGTCGAGCACCGCGTCGGAGATCTGGTCGGCGACCTTGTCGGGATGGCCTTCCGACACCGATTCGGACGTGAACAGGAACTCGCTCATCAAACGCTCTCCTTCGAGACGGCACGGCGCTCGCGCGCGACGCGTAAAGGGTTGAATTCTAACAGACGCATCCTCTCGGACCGCATCGTGCGCGCCGACCGCGCGTCGGTCGTGCGCGCGGCGCGGCTGATCGCGGACGGCGGACTCGTCGCGTTCCCGACGGAGACGGTCTACGGCCTCGGCGCCGACGCGAGCAACGAGGCCGCGGTCATGCGCATTTTCGAAGCGAAGCGGCGACCGGCCGATCATCCACTCATCGTGCACGTGGCCGATCTCGCGTCGGCGGAACGCTGGTCGTCGGCGATGCCGGCGGGCGCGCACGCGCTCGCGACCGCGTTCTGGCCGGGGCCGCTCACGCTGATCGTGCCGCGCGCATCGCACGTGCTCGATGCCGTCACCGGCGGCCAGGCCAGTGTGGGGCTGCGCGTTCCGGCGCATCCGGTCGCGCACGCGCTGCTCGCGGAATTCGGCGGCGGCATCGCCGCGCCGTCGGCCAATCGCTTCGGCCACGTGTCGCCGACGACGCCGCAGCACGTCGCCGACGATCTCGAAGATGCGGTCGACCTGATACTCGACGGCGGCGCGTGCGACATCGGCATCGAAAGCACGATCGTCGCGTTCACCACCGAAGCGCCGATGCTGCTGCGGCCCGGCGGCATCGGCGCGGACGCCATTGCCGCCGTTCTCGGGCAACAGCCGCTGGCGGCGGACGCCACCGCACCGCGCGCGTCGGGCACGCTGGCTTCGCACTACGCGACGCGCACGCCGGCACAACTCGTCGCGCCCGACGCGCTTCGCGCCGAGCTCGCGCAGCTCGCGGACCGCGACGAGCGTGTGGCGGTGCTCGCTCGCACCGGCGCTGCGCCGGACGAGTTCGACGGCGTCTGGCGCGACGCGCCGCACGACCCTCACGCCTACGCGCGGGCGCTGTACGCGAACCTGCGCGCGCTGGACAAGAGCGGCGTCGATGCAATCCTCGTCGAGCAGGTGCCCGACGACCACGACTGGGATGCCGTCCGCGATCGCCTGGCGCGAGCGACCGCCGGGATCGACGACGACCGCGATTAGCAGGAGCCGCCGAGAGCGCGCGCGATGAACGGCGCGATCGCCTCGGCGAGCCGCGGCGCCGCGTCGCCGAAGTAATGATCGGTGCCGCCGACGACGAGCGCGCCCGAGCACGCGTCGCGCGGCAGTTGCGGCTTGCGCATTTTCGACGCCGACAAAGCATCCGGGAGATCGCGCTCCGCGACGACGTCGAGCACCGGTTGCCGCGGCGCGACGGCGAACGGTACCAGCATCCCCACCGGCACCCATGCGTCCACGCTCGCGGACCCGCGCGCAAGCCACGCGTCGACCATCGCGGAGCCCATGCTGTGCGAGACGATCGCGACGCGCGCGTAGCCCTTGGCGTGCAGCCACGCCACCGCCGATGTCAGCCGCTCGCCGGCGTCGGGAAACAACGCGATGTAATCGTCGCGCCGCGCATCGGCGGCGAGCACCGGCATCTGCACCGACAGCGTCGCGAAGCCGCGATCGGCGAGCGCCGTGCGCAGCACGCCAATCAGGTTCCAGTCGGGGTTTACGCCCATGCCGTGTACGACGACGACCGCCTCGCGCGTCGTCTTCGGCGGTTCCGTGTACAGCGCGAGCACGCGCGGATGCTGCGGCGTGGCGAGCCACACGGCGTCCCCGACGACGAGCTGGGGCACGACCTGCTCCGCCCATCGCGTCTCGCGCGCAACATCCGCGGTCGCCGCGGACGCGATCGCGGCGCCGAGCGCAAGCATCGCATGCACGAGCAAGCGAGCGCCGGCCGCGAGCTCGCGGCGAATCGCTTGTTCGCGCGCCGTCACAACCCGATCGATGCGAGCGACGCGTCGGGCACGATCGCGGCAACGCCGCCCTGCGCCTGCAGGTGGCGCACCGGGTGGCCGACCAGCGGATCGTTCTCGACGAGATCGTCCGCGGGAAGGCCGGTGACGCGCGCGATCGCCGACGGCTCCATCGTCACGACCTTCGCACCGGGCAGCGCATAGAGCGCCGGCGCCTGCAGCGCGTGGGTGAAGAACGCGGCGCTGTGTCCGACGCCGGTCAGCAGTCCGATCAGCCGGCAGCCGCGCGCGCGAAGCAGGGCGAGCACCGAAGCGTGATGCGCCAGGAACTGCGACTGGAAACGCATCTCCGCCGCACGCGATACCGCGTGCCCGGCCGAATCCTCGACGAGCACGACCGCATCGGGAGTCCCCGCCTTGCGCGGCGCGACGTGCGCGAGCAGCGCGTCGTCGAGCGCGTGGATGTCGGCCGGGCCGATCGAGGCTCCTGGGCTCGGACGCGTCAGCCAGCACTCTTCGCGCAGCCAGAGACGCCCGCCGTTATCTACGGGAACGGCGCCGTCGAAGCACGGCAGCACCTCGAATGGCGCAGCCGCGGCGGCGTCGCCCGCGATCCGCGAGCGCAGCCGCGCGTGCATCGCGCCGACGACGGCGGCGAAATCCTCGCGCTCGCGCGCCGCCCGCGAAACCCATGCCCTGAGCGCGTCGGCGTCGTCGGTGAGAAGATCGGCATAGCCCGCCCGGGTGCGCGCCGCCGCGCCGAACACCGCCTCGATGTCGCGGCCGTCGTCAGCGTCGAGCTCCCACTTGCCGTGAACCGATTCGAGGACCTTCGGCCCGGACAGTCCGATCCGCGTGCCGGGCAACAGTGCGAGCCGGTCCGCGGCGCATGCGAGCACCGACGCGCCGCCGAATACGTGGCCGACACCGATCGCGACGACCGCGATGCCGGCAGCGCGCGCGTCCAGCAGCGCTGAAAGCGAACGCGCGAGCGCGAGCTCGGCGGCATTGGCCTCGTGCAGCCGCACACCGCCGGACGCGACCAGCAGGACGACGGCCGCGGGCCGCTCGCGTCGCGCCGTCTCGACCATGGCGGTGAGCGCGTGCGCGTGACGCTCGCCGACACTGCCCGCGAGGTAATGCTCGTCCTGCGCCGCAACCAGCATCGGCGCGCCCCCGACGCGCACGCGTGCGACGACGATGCCATCGTCGACGTGCGGCGCGATGCCATAGCGGGCAATGTGGGGACTGGGGCCGGCCGGCGGCAACAGCTGCACGCTGCCGGCGTCGCCAAGCGCGGCAATGCGCGCGTGCGGGGACGACACGCGCAGGTCGTGCTGCGGCGGCTTCGCGTCGTTGTTCATCGGTGTGGAATAATGCCCTGAAACGCCACGCAACGCCCGCGAGCGCGGATGAACGCCAATCTTTACGCATTGATCGAGGCGCATTTTCCGCGCGAGCGCGAAGTTCCGTGCATCCTGGTTGCCGACGGCCCGGTCGTTCACTACGACGACCTGACGGCGTTGTCGTCCCGGATCGCGCATGCGCTGGTGCGCGCCGGATGCCGGCCGGGGGACCGCGTCGCGGTCCAGGCCGACAAGCACTGGCAGGTGCTGGCGCTCTATCTCGGGTGCCTGCGCGCGGGGCTCGTGTACCTGCCGCTCAATACGGCCTACCAGAAGCACGAGCTTGCGTTCTTCTTCGACGATGCGAAGCCGCGCGTGATCGTCTGCCGGCCGGAAGCGCTCGGCACGGTGGCCACGCTCGCCGGCGATGCGACAGTGCTCGTGCTCGACGCGAACGGCGGCGAGGTCGCGGATCGCGCGAGCCGCGAGGATGCGACGTTCGAAACCGTGACGTCAGGGCCGGACGATCTTGCCGCCATCCTGTACACGTCCGGCACAACCGGCCGCGCGAAGGGCGCGATGCTCACGCACCGGAACCTCGCGTCGAATGCGCTGGCGCTGGTCGACGCGTGGGGCTTCACGCGCGGCGATGCCGTGCTGCACGCGCTGCCGATCTACCACGTGCACGGACTGTTCGTTGCGGTCCATTGCGCGCTGCTGTCCGGGGCGCGGCTGCTGTGGCTGCCGAAATTCGACGCGAAGGAAGTCGTCGCGTCGCTGCCGTCGGCGACGGTCATGATGGGCGTGCCGACGTTCTACACGCGGCTTCTGCGCGAGCCCGCGCTGACGCGCGATGCGTGCGGGAACGTGCGGCTGTTCATATCGGGGTCCGCGCCGCTGCTCGCCGAGACGTTCGCCGAGTTCGCGACGCGCACCGGACACGCGATCCTCGAGCGCTACGGCATGACGGAGACCGGGATGATCACGTCGAATCCGCTCGTCGGCGCGCGCGCCGCCGGAACCGTCGGCCGGCCGCTTCGCGGCGTGTCGGTGCGGATCACCCGCGAGGATGGCACCGCTTGCGGACTCGGCTGCGCGGGCGCCGTCGAGGTGCGCGGGCCGAACGTGTTCGCCGGCTACTGGCAGATGCCCGACAAGACGCGCGAGGAATTCACGGCGGACGGCTGGTTTCGCACCGGCGACATCGGCGAGTGGGTCGCGGAAGGGCCCGCGAAGGAGTACCTGCGGCTTGCCGGACGCGCCAAGGACATGATCATCAGCGGCGGGCTCAACGTCTATCCGAAGGAGATCGAGGAGCTCGTCGACGCGATGCCGGGCGTCGCCGAATCCGCGGTGATCGGCGTGCCCGATCCCGACTTCGGCGAAGCGGTGACTGCCGTGGTCGTCGCTGCCGGGGGACAGACGATCGACGGCGACGCCGTCATCGCCGCGCTCAGGCGCGAGATCGCCGCGTACAAGGTGCCGAAGCGCGTGCACGTCGTGGCGGAGCTCCCCCGCAACGCGATGGGGAAGGTGCAGAAGAACGTGCTGCGCGAGCGGTTCGGCTGAAACGCCGGTGTCGGAGGTGCAACTCCCGCATCCACGCGAGTTGCACCTCCGACACCGGGGGGTTACACCTCCGACACCGATCAGGCGGGCGCCGCGGCCTGCGGCTTCGCGCGCAACGCGCTGATGACGCGCGAGATCAGCGGCCACGCGAGCAGCACGAGCGCCAGCGCCACGATCGAGCCCACGAGCGGGTTGGACCAGAAGATCGACAGGCTGCCCTTCGACAGCAGCATCGACTGCCTGAAGGCGGTCTCGGCCATGTCGCCCAGCACGAGCGCGAGCACGAGGGGCGCGAGCGGGTACTTGAGCTTCTTGAACAGGTAGCCGAGAACGCCGAACACGACCATCATGTAGACGTCGAAGATGTTGTTGTGGACCGTGTACGCGCCGATCGCGCAGATCACGACGATCACGGGCGCGATGATCGCGAACGGGATCCGCAGGATCGCCGCCCACCACGGCACGGTCGTCAGCACGATCAGAAGGCCGGCGATGTTGCCGAGATACATGCTGGCGATCAGCCCCCACACGAAGTCGGGCTTCTCGACGAACAGCAGCGGCCCCGGCTGCAGGCCCCAGATCAGCAGGCCCCCGAGCAGCACGGCGGCCGTTGGCGACCCGGGGATGCCGAGCGTCAGCATCGGCAGCAGCGCACTCGTGCCCGCCGCGTGCGCCGCCGTTTCCGGCGCGACCACGCCCTCGATCTGGCCTTCGCCGAACTTCGCGCCGTTCTTCGACATGCGCTTCGCCATGCCGTAGCTCATGAACGATGCGGGCGTCGCGCCGCCGGGCGTCACGCCCATCCAGCAGCCGATCAGCACGGCGCGCAGCGACGTCGCCCAGAACTGCGGCAGCGTCTTCCACGTCTGCCAGACGATCTTCGGGTTGATCTTGCCGCCCTTGCCCTTGAACGACAACCCCTCTTCCATCGTGAGCAGGATCTCGCCCAGGCCGAAGAGGCCGATGACCGCGATCAGGAAGTCGAAGCCCTGCAGAAGCGGCGTGAAGCCGAACGTCATGCGGAGCTGGCCGGTGACGGTGTCGAGCCCCACCGCGGCCAGCGCGAACCCGAGCATCATCGCGGCGATCGTCTTCACCGGCGGCTCGCGTCCCATGCCGACGAAGCTGCAGAACGTGAGCAGCTGCACGGCGAAGAATTCCGGCGGGCCGAACCGCAGCGCGAAGCGGGCCACGAGTGGCGCGAGGAACGTGATCATGATCACCGCGAACAGCGCGCCGACGAACGACGACGTGAAGGCCGCGGTCATCGCCTCCGCCGCGCGGCCCTGCTGCGCCATCGGGTAGCCGTCGAACGTGGTCGCGACGGACCACGGCTCGCCCGGTATGTTGAACAGGATCGACGTGATCGCGCCGCCGAACAGCGCGCCCCAGTAGATGCACGACAGCATGATGATCGCCGACGTTGGCGACATCGAGAACGTCAGCGGCAACAGGATCGCCACGCCGTTCGCGCCGCCGAGGCCCGGCAGCACGCCGATCAGCACCCCGAGCAGGATGCCGACCATCATGAATAGCAGGTTCTTCCACGTCAGTGCGACCGCGAAGCCCTGAATCAGATTACCGAGGTCTTCCACCCGATCTCCTGATGGGAATCAGTAGCCGAGCAGGCTCTCGACCGGACCCTTGGGCAGCGGCACGAGGAACCACAGCTCGAACACCAGGAACAGGACGATCGGCAGGCCCGCGCTCACCAGGAGCGTCGGCAGCCAGCCGTACCGGCCCTGCCACAGCATGAAGCCGCCGATGTAGATGAACGCCGCCACGTAGATGCCGAGCCAGCCGACGAGGATCACGAACGCGATCGTCGGCAACAGCATCAGGAATACCGGCTTCAGCCGGTCACGCGTGACGAACGTTACGCCGTCGAGCTTCTTCCACCGCCAGATCGTCTCGAGCGCGACGTACGCGCCGGCCGCGACGAGGATCCAGCCAATGTAGAACGGAAAATAGCCAGCCTTCGGCCCGTCCTCGGCCCACGTATAGCCGACGCGCACGCTGTCGGCGATGACGATCGCGCCGATGAGCGTAAACAGCAGTGCGACCGCAAGCTCCACCCAGCGCGTGGCGATGTCGCCACGCGCTCTTCCTTCGGGTGTGGTCATGGGGCTACTGCTTGGCGATGAAGCCAGCTTCCTGCATCAGTCCCTTGTGGGTGTTCTCCGCGGCGGCCACCCAGTCGGCGTACTGCTTGCCGGTCATGAACGTCGTATTGAACGCCGCATCTTCCGTGTATTTCTTCCATTCCGGCAGCTCGCGCACCTTCTTGAAGATGTCCACGTAGTAATCGACCTGGTCCTGCGTGACGCCGGCCGGCATGAAGATGCCGCGCAGCATCGTGTACTCGACGTCGAGGCCCTGCGACTTGCACGTCGGAATGTCCTGCCACGACTTGTCGCTCGTCACCTTGTTCGGGTACGGCATCGGCTTCGTGTCGAACACGCACAGCGGCCGCACGGAGCCCGAGCGCCAGTGCGCGACCTGCTCGATCGGGTTATTCACCGTAGAGTCGACGTGCTTGCCGACGAGCTGCACGGCGACGTCGCCGCCGCCCTTGAACGGAACGTAGGTGAATTTCTTGCCAAGCGCCTTGTCGAGCGCCACCGTGATGATCTGGTCTTCCTGCTTCGACCCCGTGCCGGCCATCTTGAACTGGCCGTTCTGGCCCGCCTTCACCGCCTTCACGTAGTCCTGCGTGGTCTTGTACGGCGACTCGGCATTCACCCACAGCACGAACTCGTCGAGCGCCAGCATGGCGACCGGCGTCAGGTCCTTCCAGTTGAACGGCACACCGGTGGCGAGCGGCGTGGTGAAGAGGTTGGACAGCGTGATGATGATCTTGTGCGGATCGCCCTTGGCGTTCTTCACTTCGAGAAAGCCCTCGGCGCCCGCGCCGCCCGACTTGTTGACGACGATGAACGGCTGCTTCGACAGATTGTGCTTCGCGATGACGCCTTGCAGGAAGCGCGCCATCTGATCGGCGCCGCCGCCGGTTCCCGCGGGGACGACGAATTCGACGGGCTTGGTCGGCTCCCACGCCGCGGCTGCGGACATGGGCTGCAGGGCAAGCACGGCGCAACCAGCAAGCGCGGCGGCCAGTGCGCCGCGACGACGGATGTGATTCATGACTCCTCCAAGTTTGGAAAAACGACCGCGTCTAGTTCTGCTGCCTGCGTGTCCGCCTCCGGCGCGGACCGCACGGACGGAAGACGATCGTCCGATGCCGCCGGACGACCGCCGCCGCTTCTTCTTCAGTGCTTGCCCTCCACCCTCTCCTCGCTCCTTGGATTGCGGAACCGGCTGCATCGTTCAGAGCAGCCCGGCGCCCCGCGCCCATTTGTATTTTGCGCCGAGAACCGCAACCGGCATTTCCGTCGAATACGGGTACGCCGGAATGCCGTGCTGGAACAGGTGCTCGGCCGCTTCCTCGACCTGAACGTCGCCTGCGAGCGAGGCAACGATCGGCTTGTGGATGCCCTGCGCCTTCATCTCGTCGACGACTTCCACGACGAGGTTCGCGAACACCATCGGCGGCGTGATGATCGTGTGCCAGTAGCCGAGGATGATCGCATGGATCCGCGGGTCGCTTAAGCCGAGCTTGATCGTGTTCTTGTACGTCGTCGGCGGCTCGCCGCCGGTGATGTCGACCGGATTCCCCGCGGCGCCGAACGGCGGGATGAACTTGCGGAACGCCGCGTCGAGATCCTGCGGCATCGCCATCAGCGTGAGCTTGTTGTCGACGCACGCGTCCGACAACAGCACGCCCGAGCCGCCGGCGCCCGTGATGATCACCACGTTCTCGCCCTTCGGCGTCGCCAGCACCGGAATGGCGCGCGCATACTCGAGCATGTCGCGCAAGCCGGGGGCGCGGATCACGCCCGACTGGCGCAGCACGTCGTCGTAGATCTTGTCGTTGCCGGCGAGCGCGCCCGTGTGCGACGAGGCCGCGCGCGCACCGAGGCTCGTGCGCCCGGCCTTCAGCATCACGACCGGCTTCTTCTTCGACACGCGCTTCGCGACCTCGGCGAACGAGCGGCCGTCCTTCAGGTCCTCGCAGTGCATCGCGATGACGTTCGTGTTCTCGTCCTGCTCGAAGAACGTTAGCAGGTCGTCCTCGTCGAGATCGGACTTGTTGCCGAGGCCGACAATCGCCGACACGCCCATCTTCGCCGAGCGCGAGAACCCGATGATCGCCATGCCGATGCCGCCCGACTGCGACGACAGCGCCGTGTGGCCCTTGAAGTCGTAAGGCGTGCAGAACGTGGCGCACAGGTTCTTCCACGTGTAGTAGAAGCCGTAGATGTTCGGCCCCATCAGGCGCACGTTGTACTTGCGGCCGATCGCCTGGATTTCCTTCTGGCCTTCGACGTTGCCCGTCTCGGCGAAGCCCGACGGAATCAGCACGGCGCCGGGAATCTGCTTCTCGCCGACTTCGGTCAACGCCTGCGCGACGAACTTGGCGGGGATCGCGAACACGGCGACGTCGATGACGCCGGGGACGTCCTTCACGCTCGCGTAGGCCTTGTGGCCCATGATCTCGTCGGCCTTCGGATGGATCGGGTAGATCTTGCCCTGATAGCCGCCGTTGATCAGGTTCTTCATCACCGAGTTGCCGATCTTGCCGGCCTCGGCGGACGCGCCGATCACCGCGACCGCATCGGGTTTCATGATCCGGTTCATCGCGCGCACGATCTCGTCCTGGGTCGGGCGGTATCGCGGCTCGGCAGGATTCGAATCGATGACGATGCGCACGTCGGCGGCGATCGCGCCCTTTTCGGTCGCGAACACCGGATTCAAGTCGAGCTCGCCGATCTCGGGAAAGTCCGTGACGAGCTCGGACACGCGCTGGATGACGCCGGCGAGCGCCTCGCGGTTCACGCCCTTGGCGCCGCGCACGCCCCTCAGCACCTCGGCGGCCGCGATGCTGTCGAGCATCGACAGCGCGTCTTCCTGCGACGCTGGCGCGAGCCGGAACGTCGCGTCCTTCAGGACCTCGACGAGGATCCCGCCGAGGCCGAACGCGACCAGCTTGCCGAACGACGGATCGCTGACCGCCCCGATGATCACCTCCTGGCCGCCCTGCAGCATCTGCTGCACCTGGACGCCGACGAGGTTGGCCTTCGCGTCGTACTTCTTCGCGTTCGCCATGATCGTGGCGAAGCCCTGCTCGGCGGCCGCGACGTCCTTGACGCCGACCAGCACGCCGCCCGCCTCCGTCTTGTGCAGAATTTCGGGCGAGACGATCTTCAGCACGACCGGAAAGCCCATCTGCGTCGCGAGTTTCGACGCCTCCGCTGCCGTCTTCGCGACGCCTTCCTGCGGCACCGGAATGCCGTAGGCGTCGCAGACGAGCTTGCCTTCCGGCGCCGTCAGCGACGTGCGGCCTTCGGACTTGACCTTGTCGAGGATGTTGCGGACCGTCGTCTTGTCGTGCGCCATGATTTTCCTTGCAGTTCCCGGCTCGAATCGTCGGGCTTCGCCCGCGATTCGAGCGAAGCATCCCGGACGAAAGTAGGGGTCTACTTTCGTCCGCTTTTTATATTGCCTTGGCGGCGCGCAATGCGTCGATCTGCTCGCGCGTGTAGCCGAGCTCCTTCATCACCTCGTCGGTGTGCTCGCCCAGCAGCGGCGAGCGCTTGACCTCGGTCGCGCTGTCGGACAGCTTGATCGGGTTGCCCACCGTCAGGTACTTGCCGCGCTTCGGATGGTCGACCTCGACGACGGTGCCCGTCTTGCGCAACGACGGCTCCTCGGCCAGCTCCTTCATCGAGAGAATGGGACCACACGGGATGTCGTACTTGTTCAGGAGCTCCATCGCCTCGAACTTCGTCTTCGTCATCGTCCACTGCTCGATTTCGCCGAAGATCTCCATCAGATGCGGCAGCCGTCCCTTCGGCGTCGCGTAGCGCGGATCGGTCAGCCACTCATCGCGGCCGATCACCTTGCAGATGTCCTTCCACACCGGCGCCTGAGTGATGAAGTAGATGTACGCGTTCGGATCGGTCTCCCAGCCCTTGCACTTCAGGATCCAACCGGGCTGGCCGCCGCCCGACGCATTGCCGGCGCGCGGCACCGCGTCGCCGAACGTGCCGTTCGGATACTGCGGGTACTCTTCCATCACGCCGGTGCGCGCGAGGCGCTGCTGGTCGCGCAGCTTCACGCGGCACAGGTTCAGCACGCCGTCCTGCATCGCTGCCAGCACGCGCTGCCCGCGACCGCTCGTGTTGCGCTGATAGAGCGCCGCAACGATGCCGAGGGCAAGATGCAGTCCGGTGCCGCTATCGCCGATCTGCGCACCGGTCACGAGCGGCGGGCCGTCGTCGAAGCCGGTGGTCGACGCCGCGCCGCCCGCGCATTGCGCGACGTTCTCGTACACCTTGCAGTCCTCGTACGGACCGGGGCCGAAGCCCTTCACCGACGCGACGATCATCCGCGGGTTCAGCTCCTGGATGCGCTCCCACGTGAACCCCATCCGGTCGAGCGCGCCGGGCGCGAAGTTCTCGACCAGCACGTCGCACTGCTTGACGAGCCGCTCGAGCACTTCCTTGCCCTTCGGGTTCTTGGCGTCGACGGTGATCGACCGCTTGTTGTGGTTCAGCATCGTGAAATAGAGGCTGTCCACGTCCGGGATGTCGCGCAGCTGGCCGCGCGTGATGTCGCCCTCGCCCGCCCGCTCGACCTTGATCACGTCGGCGCCGAACCATGCGAGAAGCTGCGTGCAGGTCGGCCCCGACTGCACGTGCGTGAAATCCAGAATCCTGACTCCGTCGAGCGCCTTCCCCATTGCAATCCCTCGTGTAGCGCGGCCTAAAGTATTTGATATGACAATCGATCGTCAATGTCCCCGACGCGTTTGCGCGTGATGCACTTGCGCGGCGCGCGAGGCGTTCAGCTCGCCGGCTTCTTCGCCGTCGGGTTGAGGTTGCTGATCCGGCCGCTTTCCGTGCCGCCGCCCTCGTCGATGACGGCGTTGATCAGCGTCGGCCGCCGCGAGCGAATCGCCTCCTCCATCGCCTTGCGCAGCTCGTCGGGCGTCTTCACGTGCGCGCCCGCGCCGCCGAAGGCCTGCATCAGCATCTCGTAGCGGGCGTCCTTGACGAACACCAGCGGCGACGGGTCCTTGCCGCCGCCCGCGTTCTTCTCGTCGCCCCGATAGACGCCGTTGTTGTTCAGGATGACGACGCAGACGGGCAGGCCGTAGCGGCAGATCGTCTCGGTCTCCATCCCGGAGAAGCCGAACGCGCTGTCGCCCTCGACCGCGATCACCTGCTGCCCGGTCACGAGCGCGGCCGCGACGCAATAGCCCATGCCTACGCCCATGATCCCCCACGTGCCGACGTCGATGCGCTTGCGCGGCTTGTACATGTCGACGATCGAACGCGTGAAGTCGAGCGCGTTGGCGCCTTCGTTGACCAGAATCGCGTCCGGATTCGCCGCGACGATGTCGCGCACGACGTTCAGCGCACTCTGGAAGCTCATCGGCGACGGGTTCTTCGCGAGCGTCTCGGCCATCTTCGCGACGTTTTTGTTCTTGCGTTCCGCGATCGCGCCGAGCCAATCCGCGGGCGGCTTCACCCAACTCGCGCCGATGCCGGCGAGCAGCGCCGCCACGCACGAGCCGATGTCGCCGACGACCGGCGCGTCGATGCGGACGTTGCTGTCCGCCTCCTGCGGCGAGATGTCGACCTGGACGTACCTCTGGCCGCCCCACGCCTTCGCCGACTTGCCACCCCACGTCTTGCCTTTGCCATGCGACAGAAGCCAGTTGAGGCGCGCGCCGATCAGCATCACCACGTCCGCCTCGGGCAGCACGTAGGAGCGCGCCGCGGACGCCGACTGCTCGTGCGTGTCGGGCAGCAGGCCCTTCGCCATCGACATCGGCAGGTATGGAATGCCGGTCTTCTCGACCAGCGAGCGGATGTCGGCGTCGGCTTGCGCGTACGCCGCGCCCTTGCCGAGGATGATCAGCGGCCGCTTGGCACTCTTCAGCAGATCGAGCGCGCGCTTGACGGCATCCGGCGCGGGAATGTGCCGCGGGGCCGGATCGACGACCTTGATCAGCGACTTGCGGCCCGCCTCGGCGTCGATCGACTGCGGAAACAGCTTGGCCGGCAGGTCGAGGTAAACGCCACCTGGCCGGCCCGAGACTGCGGCGCGGATCGCGCGCGCGACGCCGACGCCGATGTCTTCGGCGTGCAGCACGCGAAACGCCGCCTTGGCGAGCGGCTTGGCAATCGCGAGCTGATCCATCTCCTCGTAATCGCCCTGCTGCAGGTCGACGACCTCGCGCTCGCTCGACCCGCTGATCAGGATCATTGGGAAGCAGTTGGTCGTCGCGTGCGCGAGCGCCGTCAGCCCGTTCAGGAAGCCCGGCGCCGAGACCGTCAGGCAGATGCCGGGCGTCTGCGTCAGGAAGCCCGCAATCGACGCGGCATAACCGGCGTTCTGTTCGTGCCGAAACGAGATCACGCGCATGCCGGCGGCTTGCGCCTTGCGTGTCAGGTCGGTGATCGGAATGCCCGGCAGGCCGAAGATCGTGTCGATGCCGTTGAGTTTCAGCGCCTCGATGACGAGGTGGAAGCCGTCGATCTCCGGCTGCGCCTCGACGCAGGCCTCGGCGCCGCCCGGCCGGTCGGCGACCGCCTCGGACGTCGTCTGCTTGCGCGCTTCGATCGTGCTTTGCATGGGGCTCTCCTCCGTCGGCAGGGCGGTCTGGCGCTCGCCGGTTGGTATCGCGTGGTTGCGGGCGCCGCCGCACGTTTCCCCTCGCGATAGGTCTTAAGGTATGTGATATACCACGCGCCGTCAATCGGTTATGATGGTCCTTCGGTATCGAAGGGTGGCGCAGACGGAGGTCGGCACCCCTCGAATTCAGAGGAGAGGACAGGACCGGTGGCAACGATCCCGGGGGGACACAGCACGGCGGCGATCCCGCTCGCGCTGCGTCCGCTGTCCGCCAGCGTCAGCTTCCGCGACCAGGCCTATGCCGCGCTGAAGCAGGCGATCATGGACGCGGACATCTATTCCCACCCGCACGAGCTGCGCCTCGACGAGCGGCAGCTGTCGCGGTCGCTCGGCGTGTCGCGCACGCCGATCCGCGAGGCGATGACGTTGCTCGAGCAGGAAGGCTTCCTGCGCACGGTGCCTCGCCGCGGCATCTTCATCATCCGCAAGACGAAGCGCCAGATCATCGAGATGATCGAGATGTGGGCGGCGCTCGAGAGCATGGCGGCGCGACTCGCGACGGTGAACGCCACCGACGACGAGATCGCGTCGCTGCGCACGATGTTCGACGAGTTCCGGAACCAGACGCCTGCCGAGCACATCCACGAGTATTCGGAGGCCAACATCGCGTTCCACCAGGCGATCATCCGGCTGTCCGGATCGCACCTGATGGGCAAGACGCTCGACAATCTGTTCATCCACGTGCGCGCGATCCGCCGGCTCACGATCTCGCAATCCGACCGCGCGGCGCGGTCGATCGCCGATCACATGCGCATCATCGAGGCGCTGGAGCGGCGCGACACCGAGCTCGCCGAGCGGCTCGTCCGCCAGCATTCGCTCGACCTTGCGGCGCACGTCGAGAAGCACTGCGACTTCCTGGAGTAACGATGGTCGAACTGCGATTTCCTGGAGTAACCATGGATCGGATTTCTCCGCAATGAACGACACGGCAATCGTCGACACGTCACTGCTGCGCGGTCCCCGCCGCGTCAAGAGCCGGCCGAAGGGCCGCCAGATCGATCCCGCCGCGCTCGCCGACGTCCGCGCGCTGCTCGGCGACGCGCCGCGCGAGCGATCGCTGCTGATCGAGTTCCTGCACCGGATCCAGGACGCGCGCGGGCACCTGCCGGCGGCACATCTCGTCGCGCTCGCGCACGAGATGAAGCTCGCGATGACCGAGGTCTACGAGGTCGCGACGTTCTACCACCACTTCGACGTGGTCGATGCGGGGCAGCCGCCCCCGCCGCCGATCACCGTGCGGGTTTGCGAGACACTGTCGTGCGCGATGGCGGGGGCACAGGCGCTGCACGACGCGCTGGTCGCGCATGGCGACGCGAACGTGCGCGTCATTGGAGCGCCGTGCATCGGCCGCTGCGAGCACGCGCCCGCGGCTGTCGTCGGTCGCAATCCGATCGACCGGGCGACACCCGCGCGCGTTGCCGAGGCGATTGCCACGCGCGCGACCGAGCCTGCGCCGCCGTCGTACGTCGATCTCGCCGCATACAGGAAGAGTGGCGGCTATCGCACGCTCGTCGATTGCGTAAAAGGCCGGCGCAGCGTGGACGCGGTGATCGCCGAGCTCGAAAATTCCGCGCTCCGCGGTCTCGGCGGCGCGGGCTTTCCGGCCGGCCGCAAGTGGAAGATCGTCCGCGGCGAGCCGGCGCCGCGCCTGATGGCGGTCAACATCGACGAGGGCGAGCCGGGAACGTTCAAGGATCGCCACTACCTCGAGCGCGACCCGCACCGCTTCCTCGAGGGGATGCTGGTCGCCGCGTGGGCGGTGGGCATCGACGCGATCTACGTCTACCTGCGCGACGAATACGCCGCGTGCCGGCAGCTGCTGACGCGCGAGCTCGCGGCGCTCGCCGCCGACCCGCCGTGCCCATTGCCGCACATCGAGCTGCGCCGCGGCGCCGGCGCGTACATCTGCGGCGAAGAGTCGGCGATGATCGAATCGATCGAAGGCAAGCGCGGCATGCCGCGGCTGCGCCCGCCGTACGTTGCGCAGGTCGGGCTGTTCGGCCGGCCGACGCTCGAGCACAACATGGAAACGCTGTACTGGGTGCGCGACATCCTCGAAAAAGGCGCCGCCTGGTTTGCCGGACAGGGCCGGCACGGACGCAAGGGCCTGCGCTCGTTCTCGGTGTCGGGACGCGTCGCGAAGCCCGGCGTGCACCTGGCGCCGGCGGGCATCACCGTGCGCGAACTGATCGATGAGTATTGCGGCGGCATGCAGGAAGGCCACACGTTCTACGGCTACCTGCCCGGCGGCGCGTCCGGCGGCATCCTGCCCGCTTCGATGGGCGACATCCCGCTCGACTTCGACACGCTGCAGCCGCACGGCTGCTTCATCGGCTCGGCCGCGGTCATCGTGCTGTCGCAGCACGACCGGGCGCGCGACGCGGCGCTCAACCTGATGCAGTTCTTCGCCGATGAATCGTGCGGCCAATGCACGCCGTGCCGCGTCGGCACCGAAAAGGCGGCCGGATTGATGGCGCAGCCCAGGTGGGACCAGCCGCTGCTCGACGATTTGTCGCAGGCGATGATCGACGCGTCGATCTGCGGGCTCGGGCAGGCGGCGCCGAATCCGATCGCGTGTGTCTTCAAATACTTCCCGCACGAGCTTGCCGTGCCGGGAGAAAGCGGGTCCAGCCGATGAACGCACCGCACGAACAGGCGCTGCTGCAGGACGCGATCGTCTTCACGCTGAACGGGAAGGAGACCACGGCCGCTCCGGGCGAGACGATCATCCAGGTGGCCGACCGGCTCGGCCTTGCCATTCCGCGCCTCTGCTACAAGCCCGGCTACCGGCCGGACGGCAACTGCCGGGCGTGCATGGTCGAGATCAAGGGCGAGCGCGTGCTGGCCCCGTCGTGCTGCCGGCAGCCGGCGGCGGACATGCAGGTCACGACGGACAGCCCGCGTGCATTGCATTCGCAGAAGATGATCGTCGAGTTGCTCGCGTCCGACATGCCCGAACGTACGTACAAGACGGCGTCGGAGCTCGACTACTGGAAGCGCGCGCTCGGAATCGAAAAACCGCGCTTCGCAAAGCGCGCGCAGCCAGCGGCCGACCTGTCGCATCCGGCGATGGCCGTGAACCTCGACGCCTGCATCCAGTGCACGCGCTGCGTTCGCGCCTGCCGCGAGGAGCAGGTGAACGACGTCATCGGCTATGCGTTCCGCTCGTCGCATTCGAAGATCGTGTTCGACTTGGACGACCCGATGGGTGCGTCGACGTGCGTGGCCTGCGGCGAATGCGTGCAGGCGTGCCCGACGGGCGCGCTCGCGCCGGCGCACGACGCGTTCGTGCAGGCGATCGATCGCAAGGTCGATTCGGTGTGCCCGTATTGCGGCGTCGGCTGCCAGATCACGTACAACATCCATGACGACCGGATCGTGCACGTCGAAGGCAAGGACGGCATCGCGAATCACGAGCGGCTCTGCGTCAAGGGCCGCTTCGGCTTCGACTACGTGAGCCACCCGCAGCGCCTCACGAAGCCGCTGATCCGCAAGCCGGGATTCCCGAAGTCCGCCGACTTCACCGTCGATCCCGCGAATCCGCTGTCGGTGTTCCGCGAAGCGACGTGGGACGAGGCGCTCGCGCTCGCGGGCGGCACGCTGCGGCGCATCCGCGACACGCACGGACCGCAGGCACTCGCCGGTTTCGGCTCGGCCAAGGGCAGCAACGAGGAGGCGTACCTGTTCCAGAAGCTCGTGCGCACGGGATTCGGCACGAACAACGTCGACCACTGCACGCGCCTGTGCCACGCGTCGAGTGTGGCGGCGTTGCTCGAAGGCATCGGCTCGGGCGCCGTCTCGAACCCGGTGATGGACGTCCTGAAAGCGGAAGTCGTCCTGCTGATCGGCGCCAACCCGGTGTCGAACCACCCGGTGGCCGCAACGTGGATCAAGAATGCCGTGAAGAACGGCACGAAGCTGATCCTCGCCGATCCACGGCGCTCGGAGCTTGCGCGGCACGCGACGTACTACCTGCAGTTCAAGCCCGCCAGCGACGTCGCGATGCTGAACGCGATGATGCACGTGATCGTCGAGGAGGGCCTCGTCGCCGATTCGTTCGTCGACGACCGCACGAGCGGCTACGCCGAGCTTCGCGACAACGTCGCGCAGTTCAGCCCCGAGGCGATGGCGCCGATTTGCGGTATCGACGCGAAAACGCTGCGCGAAGTGGCGCGCCTGTTCGCGACGTCGAAGGCGTCGATGATTCTCTGGGGCATGGGCGTGTCGCAGCACGTGCACGGCACCGACAACGCACGCTGCCTGATCGCGCTGTCGATGATGACGGGGCAGATCGGCCGTCCCGGCACCGGACTGCATCCGCTGCGTGGCCAGAACAACGTGCAGGGCGCGTCCGACGCCGGGCTGATCCCGATGGTGTATCCGGATTACCAGCGGGTGGACGACGCCGGCGTGCGGGCGAAGTTCGAAGCGCTCTGGGGAACGGCGCTCGATCCGAATCCGGGCCTCACCGTCGTCGAGATCATGACCGCCGTGCACGCCGGGCAGATCCGCGGCATGTACATCATGGGCGAGAACCCGGCGATGTCGGATCCCGACGTCGGGCATGCCAGAGCGGCGCTCGCCAAGCTCGAGATGCTCGTCGTGCAGGACCTCTTCCTGACCGAGACGTGTTATCACGCCGACGTGATCCTGCCCGCATCGGCGTTTCCGGAGAAGACCGGCACGTTCAGCAACACCGACCGTGCAGTGCAGCTCGCCCGCAAGGCGCTGCCACTGCCCGGTGACACGCGCCTCGACTTCGACATCATCGTCGCGATGGCGCGTGAGCTCGGCCTCGACTGGAAGTACACGCATCCGCGCGAGGTGTTCGACGAGATGCGCAAGGCGATGCCGTCGATCGCCGGCATCACGTGGGATCGCCTCGAGCGCGAGAGCGCCGTGACGTATCCGTGCGAGAACGTGGGTGACCCCGGCGAGCGCGTCGTCTTCACCGAGGACTTTCCGACCGCGAGCGGCCGCGCGAAGCTCGTGCCGGCGCAGATCATTCCCGCGGCCGAGCAGCCCGACACCGAGTATCCGTTCGTGCTGATCACGGGCCGCCAGCTCGAGCACTGGCACACCGGCAGCATGACGCGGCGCAGCCGGGCGCTCGATGCGATCGAGCCGTTCCCGGTCGTCTCGGTCCATTCGCAGGATCTCGCGCGGCTCGGCGTCGCGCCCGGCGGCGCGATCACCGTCGAATCGCGCCGCGGCAGCGTCTCGCTCTACGCGCGGGCCGACGACGGAACGCCGCGCGGCGCGGTATTCATTCCGTTCTGCTACTACGAGGCGGCGGCCAACCTGCTCACCAACCCGGCGCTCGATCCGTTCGGCAAGATTCCCGAGTTCAAGTACTGCGCCGTGCGCGTCACCGCAGGGGGCACACCGGATCCGACGCCGGGGTACGACGAGGTGGTCGCCGCGGCGGATTGACGGCGCGCGCGCATTAGACTGCCCTTCGCGCTTGCGCGCTTCGGGGCTTTGTTCGCGCTTGGGGCGGCCTTGCGCGCTCACGGGCGCACACGCATGAAGCTCAACATCCTGTCGGACCTGCACTTGTCGGTTGGCGCGCTCGACCCGCCATCGACCGATGCCGACGCCGTGATCCTCGCCGGCGACCTCGCCCGGCCGGACGAAGCGATCGCGTGGGCGAGCGCGTTGCGCAAACCGGTGCTGTACGTGCCCGGCAACCACGAGTTTTATGGCGGCAGCATCGCCGGCACGCGCGCTGCGCTCGCGCGCTGCGCAGCCGGCACGAACGTACGCCTGCTCGACGACACCGAAGCGATCATCGACGGCGTGCGCTTCCTCGGCACGACGCTTTGGACCGATTTCCGGCTGTTCGGCGACGGCGTGCAGCGCACGAATGCAATGGAAGCGGGCCGGCGGTTCATGCGCGATTTCACGCGCATCCGGAACACGGACGATTCGCCGTCGCCGTTCGCTCCGGCGGATGCGGCGGAATTGTTCGACGTGCAGTCACGCTGGCTCGAGGCGCGGCTCGCCACGCGCTTCGCCGGGCCGACCGTCGTCATCACGCACCACGCGCCGTCGCGCCGAAGCATCCACCCGCGGTTTGCGGACTCGCCGCTCAACGCCTGCTTCGTCTCGGGCGCCGAGCATCTGCTCGACGGCGAGCAGGTGCAATTGTGGATCCACGGCCACACGCACGACAGCTTCGACTACGTCGTCAACGGCACGCGCGTCGTGTGCAACCCGCGCGGGTATGCCGCCAACGGTGTCGACGAAAACCAACGTTTCGATCCGAACCTCTGCATAGGGATAGCCTAGCGATCGCGCGGCGTCGTTAGGCCCGGTTGTGATATTGGTATACCTCCGCCAGGATGGCGGATGTTCGTTACCCCGACGTCTCCGAAGGACGGATCGAATCGAGGAGCACCACAATGCAGATCGATGGCGGCTGCTTTTGCCGATACATTACTTTCGAAGCGGAGATCGATGCGGAAACAATAGGCGTATGTCATTGCACCGATTGCCAGATTCTTTCCGGATCGCCCTACCGAGTGGTAGTTCTGACCACCAGCGGAGGCTTCAGATTACTGAGCGGAACGCCGACGATCTACGTCAGGACGGCAGCCAGCGGCACTAAACGTGCGCAGGCTTTTTGCCCAAAGTGTGGTACCCCCGTTTGGGGAAGTGCGCTCGTGAACCCTCAGATCTATAACTTGCGAGTTGGCACGATTCGTCAGCGCGCGTCGTTGCAACCGCGCAGACAGCTATGGTGTGTCTCGGAAATCGAGTGGGCGAAGGATCTGTCGCCAATCACCGAGAGATTCGATCGCCAGCCGAACGTTGGAACCCGCGTGACGAGCGCTGATAGCGGCGGCGACCCTAAGATGAGGTAGCAGCGTTGCTCGTCATCGCTTCAGTCGCCTTCGAGATGGGCTCGACATAATTTGCCGCCAAACTTTCACCGTGTCGCCCTGGCAGAGCCGGGCGCTACCGGTTTGGCTAAAGAAACCCGACGACGCGCCACCAAGCGTAGTTCACCACCAGCAGCGGCACCCCGGCGGCCGCCAACGCGAGCGTGAAGCGTGCTGCCACGCGAAACTCAACGCCCACGATCCGTAAACCGACCACGACGGGCGGAACCATATACGGAAGAACGACGGTGGTGATCCCGACCGCGAACGTCATGACCACGGCTTTGAGGGGCCAGCCGATCGCCTGCGCGATCGGCTCAGCCAGCGGCACAGTGAGACCGGCCTGGGCCGGATTGGTAGTCAACATCCCGGCCAGCGTCGACATGACCGACAGGACGACAAAGTTAAGCAGATCCGAACCCTCGCGCAGGTTCAGCATGGGCAGCACGGCGCCGCCAAGTGCGCGTGCGAGTCCGGTGTCGATGATCACCGCGCCGAGTCCGAGCACCGAACCGATGTAGAAGTACGGTCCGTATTTGATGCGATCGTTGAACGCCGCCGCCGGCAGGACGCCGACTCGCGGGAGGATGCACAGCACGCCCGCAACGAGCCCGATCCATCCGGGGTGGATGCGGTGCAGGAAGTCGGTCGCCCACATCACCAGTGCCGCGAGCAGGATACCGGCGAGGCGCTTCTCCTCGGTGCTCATCGGCTTGGTCGCTGACCCGCCCGCGAGTCCCTTGACCTCGGCCGGGAACATCCAGCAGGTCATCGCGACTATCAGTGCGCCCTTCACAAACCCCATCACCGGGAACTGGAGTCCGAGGTACTCGCCGTACGTCAGGACCGTGCCGTACATCATCTCGCTAGTGCCAGCGATCGCTAGGTTCGGCGCGTTGGCCGGCAGGATTGCCGCGCCGATTTGGTAGCTCGCCAATATCGCTGCCAAGCACATGCCGTTGTACGCAGGGCTGCCCGACTCGTGCCCGACACGCTTGGCCAGCGCGGCGATAATGGGCAGCAGCAAGATGATGCGCGCCAACGTCGCGGGCATAAGAAAGGCGAGCAGCCCCGCGACGATGACAATCCCGCATATCGTCGAGACGTACGAACCCGTGAACCGCCCGAGCAGCAGCCAGGCCACGCGCTCGCCCAACCCCGTATGCCGCACGGCCTCGGCGATGATCAGCCCGCCCAGGACCAGCCACAGCGTGCCCGAGGAGAATCCGGAGAAGATCACGGGCGGCTTGGCGACCGCCGCCAGAGCGCTGGCGGCGAGGAACATCAAGCCGGTGACATGCTCGGGTAGTGCCTGCGTCGCCCACAACCCGGTGCACAGCGCGACTAGCCCGGCCGCATGCATCACCGTCGGCGACACGCCCGCCGGGGCTGGTGACACAAAGATCGCCGCCGCCGCGACGACAATCGCGACGTTGAGCACCCCCAAGGGCTCGAGTTTCAAGGTCGCATCACATACGCCGCGCGCTACCTTGCCTTGGCCAAGGCTGCTCTTGCCTCGTCAATGGGCCCGCGCAGCAGCTCCTTGTCCCAGTCGGGCATGCGCGCGATCTGCTTCCGGTCGATCAGGACCTGCGCCTGCTCGGTGAAGTATTTGGCAAGCTCGGGGACGTAGTCCGGATTCAGGTCTACCCGCCCGAATGCGCTACGAATCACCGCCTCGGGAACGTCGTAGCCCGTGGACTGGTAGAAGCGCCAGATGATCCGGGCCGCACGCTCGGGCTGCTCGCGCGCGAAGCGCACCGTCTCGAGCCAGCCCTTGAGCAGGGTCACCACGGCGTCACGTTTCTGTTCCAGGACTGGCTGGTTCACCGCGAGCATGACCGGCGTGAGGTCAAACCGAGAATAGTCAACGACGACCACTCCGATCCCCTCGTGTTCCGCGATCGACGAATACGGCTCGGTGCCGGCGTAAGCGTCAACCGACCGGCTGGCGAGCGCCGAGACGTGGTTCTCGAACTTTACGTTGATGATCTGGATGTCGCTCGACTTGAGCCCGTACTTCGGCAGTATCACGCTCTGGAAGACGTGGTCGGTGCCAGATCCCACCTGCGAGGCGACCTTGCGGCCCTTCAGGTCAGCGATGGTCTTGATGCCCCGGTCCTTCCCGCCTACTACCATGACGATCTTGCCCGCGTAGGCGGCCACGGCTATACCCGCCAGCTCGCCCTTCGCCACACCCACCACGAACGGCGTGGAGTTCATGACCCCGACCTCAACCCGTCCGGAGACCAGCGCGTCGCGCACCGCCACGCCGGAGTTGAACTTCTGGAAAGCCACGCGCGCACCGACCTTTTCGAACATCTTCTCTTCCTCGGCCAGTATCGCGCCCGCTCCGATGAGGTTGGCCGGGTAACCCAGCGTGAGGGGTGAGTCGGGAGCCGCTCTGGCCGGCCCCGCGCGCAGGGCCGCGAGCAGAGGAAACGACCCGAGCGCTCCGAGAAGCATGCGTCGGTTCGGGTGGTAACGCTTCATGGTCGGTCTCCGGTGGTAGAGGGTACGAGTAGGACCTTGCCGAACTGAGCACGCGCGGCCAGGGTGCGGTGAGCCTCCGCGGCCTCGCGCAGCGGCAGGACGCTATGTATGACCGGCCGCAGCTTGCCTTGCCCGATAAGGTCGAGGATGGTGCGCATCTCCCGGTGGGTCCCCATCGACGAGCCGAGGATGCTCAAGTGCTGACGATAGAGATAGCGAATGTCCTGCTCGACAAACGCACCGCTGGTGGTTCCACAGGTCACCACACGGCCGCCGCGCCGCAGGCTGTGAAGACTCTTCGCCCAAGTGTCCTTGCCCACGGTCTCGACCACGCAGTCGAGCCCGCGGCCGCCGGTCAATTCTCGCGCGACGCCCGCGAAGTCCCGCTCGCGGTAGTTGACCGTGGCATCGGCGCCGAGCTCACGCACCCGGCGCAGTTTCTCCTCGGTGCTCGCGGCCGCGATGACATAAGCTCCACACAGCTTGGCGATCTGCACCGCCGCCGTGCCCACGCCGCTGGCGGCCGCGAGTATCAGGACGAACTCACCCGGCCGCACCTGCGCTCGGGTGACGAGCATGTGCCACGCGGTCAGGAAGACGAGCAGGACGGCGGCGGCGTCGGTGTAGGTAATCTTCTGCGGCAGCGGAATAAGATTTGCGACGGGTACCTTGGCGAGCTCGGCGTAGCCGCCGTGGGCCCAGCTCGACCCGACGATGGTGTACTGGGGACACAGGTTATCTTGGCCAGAGTTGCACGCCCAGCAGATCCCACACGATATCCCGGGATGCACCGCAACTCGGTCCCCGATCTCGACGCCGGTGACGCCTGGTCCGAGGGCGGCGACATCCCCCGCGATTTCGCATCCGAGGATGTGGGGCAGTTGCACCACGTGATTGGGCGATCCTTGGCGGGTCCACAGATCGCGCCCGTTGACACCGCAGGCGCGCACGCGGACAACGACCTCGCCCGGACCCGGAACCTTATCCGGAAAATCCTCGTAGACGAGGACCTCGGGGGCGCCGTGCTGCCGGAAGAGCGCTGCCTTCACGCCCCTCTCCCCGCCTCGGAGTCTGCGCTGCGGAGGAACATGCGGGTGCGGTCGGTGCCGGTGGTTCGTTTCAAAGGAATCGCTGATGTAGAGGTCAGATGCTCTTCGCCCGACAACCTTGTGTCGCGCAGACTCCTACCCGCGCGCTTTGCGCAGGAGGTCCTGACGTAGCGCCGCGTCCCAATTGGGCAGCGTGGCTAGCTGGTTGCGGCGCTTGAGTGACTCCGCGGCATCGGCGAGATACTTGCGGGCGTCCGGAGTGATGTCCGGTTCGACGCGCAGCTTGGAGAGCGACTTCTCAATGACGCCGGGCGGGAGGTTGTAACCCTGCCGCTCGTACTCACGCAGGACGATCGACGCGACGCGCGCCCTCTCGGTGTTGAAAATGCGTGCCCCCTCCAACCACGGCTTGAGGAATGCAACGACCAGCGCCTCGTTCGCCCGCAGATATGCCGTGCGTACGACCAAGATATTCGGCGAAGGATCGAATTTGTCGAAGGACAGCAGCGGGCGCGACATGCCTTCCTGCTCCGCCAAGCTGCCGTAGGGTTCCAGCGCCGTGATCGCGTCCACCGAGCCCGCTGCCAAGGCGCTCTGCATGTTCCCGAACCCGACGTTGACGATCTTATAGTCCTGAGGCTTCAACCCGAAGGCAGGGGCTATGACCTCGATCAGCACGCTGTGCGTGTTCGAGCCGACCGCCGTGCCGATCCTCTTCCCGCGCAGATCCTCCATGCGCGTCACCGGCGAGTTCGCCTCGACCTGCAACTGCACCAGCCCGCCGAAATAGCTGTCTATGGCAATCCCGGTCATCTCGTCGCGCGCCGCGCCAACGACGAACGGCACGCTGCCCATGGCCCCTATATCGATCGCCCCCGCGACGATCGCGTCGCGCACGCCCCGGCCTGCGTCGAACTTGCTCGCCACAATTGAGACTCCGGCGCGATCGAAGAGCTTCTCCTCGATGGCGATAATGTCCACTGCGCTCGCGAGTGTTGCTTGGTAGCCGACCCGTATCGGTGTGGCCGACCGCGCACGCAGCGGCAGCAGCATTCCAGCCGCGATGAGTCCACCGGAGCCGATCAAACGTCGCCGCGACCACGATGCGCCGGACATGGCGCTACTCCTCGTCAAAGAAAAGTTAAGAGCAACTAAGCCGATTATAATAATATAAGCTGTCAAACTTCTACAGCGGCGATTCCGAGCATGGCGCAGTCCATCGAAGTACGTAACATCACGTTCGAATACTCGGGTGAAAAAGGCACCGTGCTCGCGATTGACGACGTGAGCTTCTCGGTGGCCCAGTCCGAGTTTCTGTGCGTTCTCGGGCCGAGCGGGTGCGGCAAGACGACCATCCTCAACATGCTCGCCGGATTCCTCAAGCCGACCGAGGGGACGATTCTGATCGGCGGCAAGCCGGTAGTCGGTGCCGGGCAGGACCGGGGCGTGGTCTTCCAGGACTTCGCGCAACTCTTTCCCTGGCGGACCGCGCGGCGCAATGTCGAGTTCGGCCTGGAGATGCGCTGCGTGCCCGAGTCCGAGCGGCGGGAGTCTTCGACGCGCTTCCTCAAGCTGGTGCGGCTCGAGAAGTTCGCGGACAGCTTCCCGCACCAGCTATCGGGCGGCATGCAGCAGCGGGTGGCCATCGCCCGTGCGCTCGCCTACAACCCCGGGGTGCTACTGATGGACGAGCCGTTCGCGGCCCTCGACGCGATGACGCGCGACGAGATGCAGAAGCAGCTCACCGAGGTGTGGCAGGAGACGAAGAAGACTGTCGTTTACATCACGCACAACGTCGCTGAGGCAGTGTACTTGGCCGACCAGGTACTCGTGCTCGCGGCGCATCCGGGAACGGTGAAGGCCGGACTGCGCCTCGACCTGCCGCGACCGCGCGATCCACTCTCGGCCGAGTTCGTCGCCACGCAGCGCCATCTGCTCGGCCTCCTGCAGCATTAAGCCGCGCCATGAACCGCGTGAAGGACTTCTTCGTACGCGCCGGATGGATGGTCCTGCCGTTCCTCGTCGTGGCCATCATCTGGGAGACCTTGGCTCGCTCCGGGATTTATCCGCCCAAGCTGTTCCCCAGCCTTGTCACGGTGTTCGAGGCGCTAGTGCGCCTGGTGGTATCGGGCGCGCTATGGACGAACACGCAGGGTACGCTGGTGCGACTCGTGTTGGGCTTTGCACTCGCGGGCGTGGTCGGCGTCCTGCTCGGGATCGCGATGGGACGCTACCGGGTCGTCGAGGACGTCTTCCTGCCCATCGTAAGCATCGGCTACCCCATTCCCGGCCTCGCCTACGCGCCGCTGTTCGTGCTGTGGTTTGGACTCGGTGACCTCCCCGCCGTGCTGCTCGTCGGTCTTGCGTCCTCCTTCAGCGTGACCATAAACACCTGGAAGGGCGTTAAGGCCGTCAGGGAAATCTGGCTCCGCGCCGCGCAGGCGATGGGAGCGAACGACCGCCAGATCTTCCTGCAGGTGAGCTTGCCGGGCGCGCTGCCGTACATCTTTACCGGACTGCGGCTGGGCCTTGCCCAAGCCTGGCGAATCCTGGTCGCGGTGGAAATGATCACCGCGGTGCTCCACGGTCTGGGCTGGATGATCTTCGGCGCGCAGGAGTTCCTGAACACCGACGTGATGCTCGTGGGCATCGCGACCATAGGCGCGATCGGGCTTCTGCTCGAGAAGCAAGTGTTCGCGCGCCTCGAGGCCCACACCATCGTTCGATGGGGAATGATGAGCGCATGAAGCTCCGTTCGCCATCCTGGGTGAGCTTTCGACGCGGATCGATCGGCGTGCTGGTGGCGCTTGGCGCCTGGGAAGCGTTCGCACGCAGCGGACTCTTCTCTCAGGCGCTCTCGCCACCGATCGAGACGATCGCCGTCTCGCTCTACCAGCTTTTCGCCGACGGCAGCATGGTCCGCAACGCCGGCGCCACCCTTGGGCGCGTGCTTCTCGGGCTGCTGATCGCCTGCCTCATCGGCATCCCGCTCGGGACGGCGATGGCCCGATACCGCGCATGGGAGCGCTTCTGGCTGCCTCTCGTGTCAGTACTCATGCCGATTCCCTCCCTCGCGTGGGTTCCGCTATTCATCCTGTGGTTCGGCATCGGCGACATTACGATGATCGTCGTCGTGAGCTACGCGGCAACGTTCCCCATCGTCTACAACGTCTGGACGGGCGTGCGCTCGGTGAATCGGATCTGGCTGCGTGCGGCAACGGCCATGGGAGCAAGCGAATCGGCGTTGTTCTGGAAAGTCGTCCTGTTCGGCGCCCTACCCTACATCATCACCGGCATCCGGCTGTCCTTTGGACGCGCGTGGATTGCAGTGATCGGCGGCGAGCTGCTCGCAAGCCCGACCTGGGGACTCGGACGTATCATCTTCGATGCAAAGGAGTTCTTGAACTCCAGCGTGATGCTCGCCGCGCTACTGGTCATCGGCGTTCTGGGCCTCGTGTTCGAGCGGGTCGTGTTCCAGGAGATCGAACGGCGCACGGTTGCCCGATGGGGCATGGTCGCGAGCGGGAAGCAGTGATCACGGTCGGTACCGTCCTGCAATTCCGAATCGGGGGGTGTTTCTCCTCAGGCCACGTGAGTTGTGGATCGGACATGAGCGATCGAGCAGTCGAGCCAAGGGTCGATATGCTGCTGCTCGGTGTGATGCAATCTTTGACAGCAAGGCACGCGCGTGCGGTGACGAGCCGCTGCCCTGTTATTCGCTAGCCGGAGGATGACGATGGAATTGCCTTACAACTCCTTCAAACACGCGGTGCGCGATGGCAGGCTGCAGATCGGGCTATGGTCCAGCTTGTCGTCCAACTACTCGGTGGAAGTGATCGCGGGCGCAGGTTTCGACTGGATCTTGATGGATACGGAGCACTCGCCTAACGACCTGGAATCGGTGCTGACGCAGGCGCAGGCGGCGGCAGCGTATCCGACGAGCACCATCGTACGTGTCCCCTGGAATGACATGGTCGCGATCAAACGTTATCTGGACATCGGGATCCAGACGTTGCTCATACCCTATGTGTGCACAGTCAAGGAGGCGGCGGATGCCGTCGCCTACACGCGGTATCCGCCGGCTGGGGTGCGGGGTGTCTCGGGCTCGACGCGCGCCTCCCGGTTCGGACGCGTAAAGGATTACGCGAAGCGAGCGCACGAAGAGCTATGCGTGCTCGTTCAGGTTGAAACGAAAGACGCCCTCGGGCATATCGAAGGCATTTGCGCGATCGACGGTATAGACGGCGTTTTCATCGGCCCAGCCGATCTGCACGCGTCCATGGGCTATACCGGAGAGACCAACAACCCGCAAGTTGTTCCGGTCATTGAGGACGCGATCCGTCGCATCAGAAAGTGCGGGAAGGCGCCGGGCGTACTCAGTTTCGTCGAGGCCGACATCAAGAGGTATATCGCCGCCGGCGCACTCTTCGTCGCCGTGGGAGCCGATGTCGGGATTCTTGCGCGCGGCGCAGAAGCACTTGCCGGCAAATACAGGCCTTGAGCTTGGCCCCTAGTTCGCGCGGCTTGCCCAGCGCATTCGGAAACTTCGCTCAGATCTATGCATTGACCAGATTCACGGGCCGTTCTCCCCCGAGCACGCGCGCGACCTCCGCAGCTGCCATGCGACGCAGCCGCGCCTCGGCCTCGACGGTGCACCACGCTGAGTGTGGCGTCACCATGGCACGTGGATGCGACAACAGCGGATCGTCCTTTGCGGGCGGCTCGGCGCCCAGCACATCGAGGCCGACGCCCCCCACGCGTCCGCTTACGAGTGCCTCGAGCAGTGCAACCTCATCGATCAGCTCGCCGCGTGACGTATTGACGATTAGGACGCCTTGCTTCATCGCAAGTAACGACCTGCGACCGATCAGACCACGAGTTTCCCTGGTGGCGGGAAGGTGCAAGGTAACGAGGTCGGCGTCGGCGAAAAGTTCATCGAGCGAGGAGCACACGACGAGGCCCTCGTCTTTCAACGACGAAGCAGTGAGAAACGGATCGAATCCCCACACCCGGAATCCTAGCCCCGACAAATACCGCGCAGTCGTTCGCCCGATGCGGCCGAGGCCTACGACACCGGCGATACAAGCGGCGGGCGAGTGCATCGGTCGCAGACGCCCAAGATCCCATAGCCCTGCGCGCGTGTCAGCCGACGCCTGAGGAATACGCCGCATCAACGCAAGCGCGAGCGCCACGGCATGTAGCGCGACTTCTTCGGTGCCGAAGTCAGGGACGTTGCAAACCATGATGCCGTGATCGGATGCGGCCGCGAGATCGATGTTGTCCACCCCTATGCCGTAGCGTACGATGGCGCGCAAATGCGGTAGGCCGGCTAAAACGTCCCGGGTGAACCTCGGGTGCGCGGCCGTGAGCACGACTGCTGCCCCCGAACAGCCGGCTACCAGCTCGTCGCGCGAAGTCGCCGGCGTCCGTCTCAGCACTGCACCTGTTGTGGCAAGCACGTGCGCCTCGATGTCCAGGTCCTCGAAGCGCGCTCCGGCGACGGCAACGATGGTGGACTTGGTCACGTTGATCAAGGCATGTAGAGGCCGCCGTTGACGTCGATGACCGCACCGTGAACATAAGCTGCGCCGGGCGACGCCAGGAATGTGACCACGGATGCAATCTCTTCCACCCGGCCAATGCGACCAAGCGGAATTTTTCCAAGCAGCTCTTGCCGTTCCGACTCTGAATAGCTGTCGAATTTGGCAGCGACGCGCTCTGACGCGATTATTCCTGGCGCGACGGCGTTGACACGAATGCCGAACGGCCCGAACTCACGCGCGAGATGGCGGTTCATGCCGACCAAGGCCGACTTGGCGGCGGTGTACGCGACACCGGAGAGGTGACTAGCCTGACGCGCCGCAATCGACGTCATGAGGACGATCGTGCCGCTCCCGCGCTCCTTCATTGAAGGCAACAGCGCATGGCAAAAACGGAACGAACTGGTGAGATTCAGGTTTAACGTGTCCAGCCAGTCCGCGTCGGGAAGCGCGTCGGCGGTGAGCGGCCGGCCCGCACTGCCACCGCCGGCATTATTGACCAGTACGTCAACCAAACCGTAGCGCGCAAGCACCCAGGACGTCGTCCGGACGACTGATTCATGATCGCGCACGTCGCATACGATCGACGTTGCGTTACCGCCGGCCGCGTGCACCAGCGATTCGGTCTTTGCAAGCGCGCCCTTGTCTCTTCCGATCGCGACGACTTCGTAGCCAAGCGCGCCGAAGGCTACGCAGATGGCCCGACCGATGCCGCGCGAGCCTCCGGTGACCAGTACGATGGGCCGGCTCATCGGATTGCTACGATCGGCCGCGTCGTAGGCCGGCCCGCCGACCGGGCGTTATCCTCGCGCGCACGATCCGGGGGCAGGCTCATTTCACGCGTTCATGCATCGTATTGTCCGACTCGTATCGTCGTCCGTTCACGGTGCTAACATCGCTCGGTTCTTCGTTTGCCGGACCGACCGCCTGCAGCATTAGATCGCATTTTCTTCTGCCTTGAATGAAAGAGCGTCATGACCGCCAGATCCAGACGCATCGTGTTGCGAGAAATGCTCGAAACCGGCAAGACCTTCGCGGTGCCCGGCGCCTACGATGCGGTAAGCGCGGCGCTCGTACAGGCCGCCGGATTCCCGGCTGTGTATGTCGGCAGCTATGCGACGGCCGCCAGTCGACTCGGGCAGCCCGACGTAGGCATCGTGAGTTGGCGGGAGATGGCTGCGCATGCGCAGTCCGTCGTCGATGCCGTGAGCGTTCCGGTGATCGCCGATTTCGAGGACGGCTTCGGCAAGGCGGCCAACCTGTGGCGATGTGTACGCGAGTTCGAGCGCGCCGGAGTGTCGGCGATACATATCGAGGATCATGTTCACGGCAAGCACACGGACTTTCCGCGCGTCATACGCCCGATGTCACAGATGCTCGATCGCCTCAAAGCAACGCTCGATGCCCGGGAGGACCCGTCGCTGTTGGTGATTGCACGCACCGACGCGGCCTGGCTCCACGACGACCCTACGGAAGCGATCGATCGCATGAACGCTTTTCTTGAAGCGGGTGCAGACATGGTGTTCCCGGCCGGACTGAAACCGAAGAGGCTCGGGAAAATCCGCGACAAGATCGACGGCAAGGTCATGGTCACGAACTTCAAGGGATACACGTTTGCCGAGGAAGAGGCGGCGGGCGCGAACATCGTTCTGTACTATGGATTCTGCCTCTACGCTGCGTTCCGTGGGGTTCAGTCGGCGCTAGCGGCATTCGCTCGTGGAGGCGATTGCAGCGAAATCCCCGAGGTTTTCGACACTGCCGACGAGTTCGAGCGGTTCATCGGGTATTCAACCTTTGCCGAGCGGGCTCGGAAATACGGGCTTGACTGAGACGTTGCGCAGGCTGGCTCGGGCACTCGTCACCCTGCGACGCGCTTCAGATTCGTCGTGTACTTGAAGTGATCGACACGATGCCTCGAATGTGCGGCCTGGATCAGTGTTCCGTCTGCCGTGTAATGGTCGCGCTCCACCGTCAGGAGCGGTGTGCCCGGCAAGACCTTGAGCATTTTCGCGACGCGATCCTGCGCCAATTCCGCGCCCATTGCCTGACGGACATCCGTGATGATGAGCTTGCACATGTCCTGCACAACAGCACTCACGAGACGGCGCTTTTCCAGCGCCGCAACCAGGTCAATCCTGGCGATGACATCGCCGCTGATCGGGGGGAGGTAGACGTCCGTGAATTCGAATGGCTGGCCATTCGCAATACGCAATGTTTCGCACCAGTAGACCTTTCTGCTCGTCGGTAGTCCGAACTTCGCGGAAATTTCCTCTGGCGGCCGCACATAGCCCTTGCGCAACAATTTGATCGACGTCTGATAACCCATGGCCAACAGATCGTCGGTGGAACCCAAGCCCCATACGGTCGGAGCTTTGCTGCTGTCCAGTACGAACGTGCCCTTGCCCGGGTATCGCTCGATCAAGTGCCGTTCGCGCAGCGTCCGCATCGCGGCGCGCACGGTGATCACGCTGACTCCCAGTTCCGTGGCCAGCTGCATGTCGCCAGGAATTCGCGAACCCCTCGCATATTCTCCCGATCGCACCTTCTGCTCCAACCAGCGGGCGATCTCTTGGTAGAGAGGTGACCTACCGTCCCGCCGAAATCGCGCGGGAGTGGCCACAGAGACCGGAGGCGGTAAGGGGTGGTTCAAGATTCCGAGGAGTGAATGCGGGGAGTCCGCACGCAATAAGTGCCCGCGCGGCGAGAGCGCGCGGTTCGCGACCGAGGATCGCCGGTGCCTCGAGCAATCCCGAGATGCGTCATCTTTTCGCCACGATACAAATTGCCCCGATCCGACCCTTAGAGTCAATAGGCGGCCGCCACGGGTGTGTTCGGACCGATGACGGATCGTACCAGCCGAATTTCGCTTGCGTACCCGAAAACGCAACTCTACAACGTCGAGCGACGGTACGACTGCAACGGCGCAAATAGAGATTCTGCGCTCGACTCTGCGCTGCACGGCACCGGCCCAGGTGGCGCGCATGCGCAACCAGGCTGGACGCAATGCTATTATTATATTATTATAGGTACGCGCCCGACGCGGAAGTGCGCTGTACATTCCCAATGCAACGCATTCGTCGCCGTCGTGGCATTCACCCCGCTACCAAACGTAGCGCCGGATTCACGCTGCACAGGCAGCCGGGAAGGATATGCGAAAGATGGTGGCATTGGTAACGGGTGCCAGCTCCGGGATCGGGGAGGGAATCTGTCGCCGTCTCCTCGATCGCGGCTTTACCGTAGTCGCGTTGCAGCGGTCGCCACCGCGTCTTGAGCACCGCAATCTTTTCGCTTTCGAGGTCGATCTCGCCGATCGGCAGGCCGCCGAGACAATTGGAAACGAAGTATGCGAAAAGTTTGACGTAACTCATCTCGTCAACAACGCAGGTGCCAATCGCCCGAACCCCATTGATCGGGCAGCGATGCCGGATTTCGATTACCTGGTGGACCTGAACCTCCGGGCGGCCATCACACTGACGCGCGCCGTGCTGCCTCGCATGCGTGCCGCCAGGTTCGGCCGAATCGTGAACATTTCCTCGCGGGCGGCGCTCGGCAAGGCAGGATTCGCGATGTACTCCGCGACGAAATCCGCGATCATGGGACTGACGCGATCGCTCGCGCTGGAACTCGGCGCGGACGGAATCACGGTCAACGCGATCGCGCCTGGGCCGGTGTCGACGCCGCTGTTCAACAACGCGAACGCTCCGGACAGTCCAGTGACGAAGCGCATCCTCGGTAACCTCGTGGTAGGCCGCATGGGCACTCCGGACGACATCGCAAATGCAGTGCTCTTCTTCTTCGCCGAGGAAAGCGGGTTCGTGACAGGTCAAGTGCTGCACGTGTGCGGTGGAGCAAGTTTGGGTTCCGCCCCCCTATGAAACCGCAAGCAGAAGGCAACCTCGATCGTCTGTTCAATCCGCGGTCGATCGCCGTGGTCGGGGCCTCGGCGGACAGCTCCCGCGTCAGCGGTCAACCCTTCGCCAATCTGCGCGCTCACGATTATTCCGGGCGTTTATACCCCGTCAATCCGAAGCACCTGGAGGTCGACGGGGTCACGTGTTATCCAGCCGTTGCGGCGCTGCCGGAATGCCCGGATCTCGCGATCGTCGCCGTGAATTCGCAACACGTGCCGCAGGTGCTGCGAGACTGCGGCGAGTTTGGCGTTCCATTTGTACTGATCCTGAGTTCGGGGTTCGCGGAGACCGGCGAGCCAGGCGCGGAACTGCAACAGGAAATCGAGCGAATAGCGCGCCGTTATGGGATCGGCATCGTGGGGCCGAATTGCCAAGGAATGATGAACGTCACGGATGGCGTATTCGCCGGCTTCGGCGCCGCTTTCCAGATTCCGAACATCCTTCCGGGCCCGGTGAGCCTAGTCACGCAAAGCGGAGGATTCGGATACGCGGTGGTGAGCATGGCGGACGAGGCTGGTGTCGGCTTTCACCACGTCGTCTGCACCGGCAACGAGGCTGGCATCAGCACGCTCGACTTCATTCGGTATTTCATCGCCGACCCCGCCACGCGGATCGTAGCAGGCTACGTGGAGGGCTTAAAGGATGCGCGCCGCTTGCTGACGATCGGAGACCAGGCGCTCGCCGCCGGTAAGCCGATCATGATCTGGAAAGTCGGGAAAAGCGAAGCGGGACAGCGCGCGGCCTTATCGCACACGGCAAACCTGGGTGGTTCCAATGAGCTCTACCGAGCGCTATTCCAGCAGCGCGGGATCCTGGAGGTCGACGACGTACAGGACCTTGCCGACTACAGCCGCGCATTCCTAAGCGGGCGCGCTCCACAGGGACCGCGCGTTGGGATCGTCACCATTTCCGGTGGAGGTGGCGTTGTCATGGCGGATCTGTGCTCGGAGTTCGGACTTCGCACACCTGCGCTTTCGGATGAGAGCGCCGCGAAGCTGCGCGAAGTTCTACCGAGCTTCGGTTCCGTTGAGAATCCGGTGGACGTCACCGGCAATATTTTTAACGACCCAGCCGTGCTGGCCAGAGTGCTTCGGGTCGTCGGTGAAGACAGGAACATCGACACCCTCGTCGTAATGACTGCTCTCGTGCAGGGAAAGTTGCTGCTGGCGTTCGCGGAGGAAATCGTTTCGCTGAGTCGAGCGCTCGACAAGCCCATCATCCTGTGCGCGAGCGCGCGCGAGAACTCGGCGAGCGCTGCGTACGCCGTGCTGGATGCCGAGCTGATTCCGCGCTATCCCACCCCCGTCCGCGCCGCCCGGGCACTGCACGCAATGGTCGCGTTCGCCGATGCGAAACGCAAGCATGCAGCTCGGGGTCGCATGCAGCTGGCGGCAGCCGAGACCGCGAAATTCGCGAAGCTGCTCGACGGCGCGGAGGGCACGCTGACCGAACATCGCACCAAGGAAGTGCTGGTACACGCGGGCATCCGCGTTACGCGGGAGCGCATAGCGCGCACTCGTGACGAAGCAGTTCGAATCGCGGCCGAAATTGGCCATCCGGTCGCGCTGAAAGTCAGCTCGACCCACATTCCCCACAAGACGGAATGCCAAGGCGTTCGTCTTGATCTGCGCACCGGAGCGACGATCGCGGCGGCGTACGACGACATCATGCGCAGCACGCGATCGTTCAACCCGGCGGCGAACATCGAAGGCATCCTCGTGCAGGAGATGGTCGAGAACGGCGTGGAAACCATCGTCGGCGTCACGAACGACCCGCGTTTCGGGCCCGCCATCATGTTCGGGCTCGGCGGTATCTTCACTGACATCCTGAAGGACTGTGCCTTCCGCATATGCCCGATCGATCGCGAGGAAGCGCTGGACATGATTCGGGAGACGCGTGGCTGCGCATTGCTCGAGGGAGCGCGCGGCGCGCCGCGCGCCGACATCGCAGCGCTCGCCGATGTACTGGAGCGTGTTTCCACGCTCGCTATCGCGCTGCAGGATTCCCTGGCCGAGCTCGATATCAATCCGTTGTTCGTTCTGCCCGAACAGAACGGGGTGGTGGCAGCAGATGCGCTGATGTTGCTGCGGTCGCCGGACGAACGCCACGGAGAGCGGGTTCCAACGATCCGCACGTTCGCATGAGTCCCTCTCGATCGCAAGGCGGCAGCGACTGGCTGATGGAGCTTCGGCCGGAAGTGGAGGCGCTGCGGCATGAGCTGCGCCGGTTCCTCGAGAACGAGGTCGAGCCACGCTCGGGCAAGATCGACCAGGAAGACGCGATTCCGCCCGACATCGTCGCCAAAGCGCGCGAATTGGGACTCTTCGGCCTCACGATTCCCGAGCAATTCGGCGGAACCGGTCTCGACCTCGCAGGCAAGTGCGCGGCGGAAGTGGAGCTCGGTCGCAGCAACTACGGGTTCGCGACGCTCATCGGAAATCATACGGGAATCAGCTGCAGCGCAATCGTCGAGCACGGGAACGATGCGCAGCGCGCGATGTACTTGCCTCGAATGGCCAGCGGCGAGTGGATCGCCAGTTTCTGCCTCACCGAAGCCGAGTCCGGCTCGGATCCGAGCAGCATGCGCACGTGGGCGGTGAAGAGCGGCGACCGCTGGATCCTCACGGGCGAGAAGATCTACATCACCAATGCGCCGGAAGCGCATGTGTTCACGGTGATGGCCGTTACGGATGCAACAAAGGGCATACGCGGCATCTCGGCGTTCATCGTGGAGCGGGACTTCCCCGGCGTCACGGTCGGTCGAAGCGAGAAGAAGATGGGAATGCACGGCGCGCACACTGCCACGGTGAGTTTCGCCGAATGCGAGGTGCCGTCGTGCAATCTGCTTGGCCAGGAGGGGCGCGGCTATGTCCAGGCCCTGCAGGCGCTGACTCGCGGGCGGGTGACGTTGGCGGCGCGGTGCGTGGGGATGCTGGAGCGCATTCTGGAGATCTCTGTCGACTACGCGAAGCTTCGGCAACAGGGCGGGCGACCCATCGGCGAGTACCAGGCGATACAGATGAAACTGGCCGATATGGCCGTAGGCCTCGATGCAGCACGAATGCTGGTGCACCGCGCGATCGCGACGTTGCAGCGCGGCGAACGGGGTACGCGGGAAGCGTCCGTTGCAAAGCTGTACGCGAGCGAGGCACTCAACGCGGCGGCGGACAATGCCGTGCAGATTCACGGCGGAATGGGCTATATGAGGGAAGCGGGCGTCGAGCGGTTCTATCGAGATGCGCGCGTCACAAAGATCTACGAAGGCACTTCAGAGATTCAGCGGCTGATCATCGCGCGGAGCTTGCTGCGAGCCGAGTAGTGCCGTGAGGAGCGGCGGTGTGACCGCCGTGCCACTAACATTCTCACAAGGCCAAACAATGAACGTGTCGGATCGGGTCGCGATCGTTACGGGTTCCGGGAGCGGCATAGGCAAGGAGATCCTCGGGCGGCTCGTCCGGCACGGCGCGCGGGGAGTCGCGGTCGACATCGACGCGGACGCGGCGCACCGGAGTGCGCAAGAGTTGTGCGACGCCGGCGGCACGGCGATCGCGCTGCAATGTGATTGCACGAACAAGGTCGCCGTGGCCACGATGGTAGAGCAGACGACGGATCACTTCGGCAAGATCGACATTCTCGTCAATAACGTCGGCATCGTTCGCGACAATTACCTCACCAAAATGCCGGAAGCGGACTGGGACGCCGTACTGAACGTCAATCTCAAAACCTACTTCCTATGCTCACAGGCCGTCGTGCCGGGGATGATCCACGCAAAGTACGGGCGTATCGTCAATATCTCGTCACGATCCTGGCTCGGAAACGCCGGGCAGGCCAACTACTCGGCAGCCAAGGGCGGCGTCGTAAGTCTCACGCGCGTCATGGCGCTCGAGCTCGGGAAGTTCAACATCACTTCAAACTGCATCGCCCCGGGCGTTATCGATACGCCGCTCATCCGTGGGTTGCGCGCCGACGTCCAGCAGCGGCTGGCACAGGTGCAACCGACATCCCGGTTCGGCACACCGGCGGAAGTTGCCTACGCAGCTCATTTCTTCGCGTCGGACGAGGCGTGGTACACGACCGGCCAAGTGCTGCACGTGTGCGGCGGCAAGAGCGTTGGAAATTACGGCCACTGAGTGCGAGAAGATGTCGACACGAACCGAAGTAGCCATCGTCGCGGTCGCCGAGTCCGACCTCGGCAAAACGCCTGGAAAGAACGCAGCGCAGCTGCAGGCGCAGGCGGCGCGTCGCGCGCTCGTTGAAGCAGGACTGACGCTTGCAGACGTGGACGGGGTTTTTGCGCACACGGAAGGCATCTACCCAAGCCTGCTAATGACCGAATACCTCGGCGTCAAGACCCGCTACACCGACAGCACATCCGCGGGAGGTTTGTCGAACCTGATGCACGTCGTTCATGCCATCGCCGCGATCCAGTCAGGCTTATGCGAGGTTGCCCTCATCACCTACGGGAGCACCCAGGCTTCGGACGCTAGCCGGCGCCTCGGCGGCATTCCGGAGGATCCGCGCTCGCCGCGGAGCCAGTTCGTGACACCGTACGGGCAGATGACGCCGCTGGGTTATTACGCGATGGCTGCGCACCGTCACATGTATCAATACGGCACGACGAGCGAGCAGATGGCCGAAGTGGCAGTGGCTGCACGCAAGTGGGCTCAGCTCAATCCGAAGGCGTACCGGCGCGAGCCGCTCACCGTCGACGAGGTCCTGGCGTCCCCGATGATCGCGGAGCCGCTGCACGTGCGCGATTGTTGTCTGGTGACGGATGGCGGTGGTGCGGTGATCCTGACGTCGTTGGAGCGCGCCCGTTCCTTGCGACAGAAGCCGGTTCGCGTCATCGGCGCTGCGGAAAGCCAATCGCATCATTTCACCCCGCTGGGTGTCAAGGACTGGCTCGATACGGGCGTCTCCTCGACTGCGCGCGCAGCCATGCAGATGGCGGGCGTCACGCATGACGATCTCGACGTCGTTCAGATTTACGATCACTTCACGAGCGGCGTGATCCAGGCGCTGGAGGACCTCGGCTTCTGCAAACGCGGCGAAGGGGGCTCGTTCGTCACCGGCGGACGCATCGCTCCCGGCGGATCGCTGGCGCTCAACACGTCGGGCGGCGGCTTGTCATACGGACATCCGGGAATGTTTGGAATATTTCTGATCATTGAAGCCGTGCGCCAGCTACGCGGCGAATGCGGCCAGCGGCAGGTAAGGGACGCGAAGGTTTCGCTGTGTCAGGGAGCATCGCTCGTATTTTCCGCGCAGACGACGCTGATATTGGGGAGGGATTGAAATGAGCGATCGCCCATTGCCGATGCCAACCGACGACACGAAGGTCTACTGGGAGAGCGCCAAAGCAGGAAAGCTCGTCATTCAGCAGTGCAGTTCGTGCGGGGCCCGGCAGTTCTACCCGCGCCCGTTCTGCATCGTCTGCCTCGCCGAACCGATGGACTGGATCGAAGCGTCCGGCATCGGCACGATCTACACCTACACGGTCAACCACAGGCCGGCGAACGAGTTCATGAAGGACAAGACCCCGTATGTCGTTGCGGCGATCGACCTGGACGAGGGAGTTCGGATGATCGCGAACGTCGTCGATGCCAGCCCCGGCGACGTGAAGTGCGGCGCGAGGGTGCGCGTGAAGTTCGAGAAGGCAAGCGACGAGATCACATTGCCGCAGTTCACGCTGGCCTGACTGCCGGCGTGCGGCGCGAATCGAGCGGCCGTGCTGTCTCGAAGAGGAGCAAACGATGAAAGCACAGAGCGTTGCCCGCAACCCGCAGCCGAACGTTGGCGTGACGGAGTACCTCGCAGCATTCATCGCAGGGACTCGATTCGAAGAGTTGCCGGAGGGCGTGGTTCAGCTTTCGAAGAACTCCATCCTCGATACGATCGGCGTGGCGCTGGCCGGCGCGGCGGAGCCAGGTGCGCGGATCCTCGTCCAGTACGTGTCGCGCAACGGAGGCAATTCCGCGTCGTCGCTGATCGGCGGCAATGCAAGAAGCTCTCCGCGCAATGCGGCGCTGGCGAACGGCATGGCGTCGCACATGCTGGGCTACAGCGATCTGTCGCTGACGCCCATCGTGCATCCATCGATCTCTGTCTTGCCCGCCGTGCTGGCACTGGGGGAGGCGCGCGGCGCCTCCGGCCGCGACATCATCCTGTCGCATGTGCTGGGTGTCGAGTTCGCGTGCAAACTCGGCGCGGTGGTGGGCGCGCAGTTCAACAAGAAGGGCTGGCATCCGTGCTCGGTGCTCGGTGGAATGGGTGCCGCCGCAGGCTCGGCGCGCGTGCTCGCGCTCGACGAGATCCGGACCGCCAACGCCATCGGACTTGCCGGGATGCAGGCAGCAGGAATCAAGGCGGGCATGGGCACGATGGCCAAAGCCTACGGCGCCGGTCGCGGTGCCGAGAACGGCGTGGTCGCGGCCGAGCTGGCGGAGGCGGGCTTCACCGGGCCCGTCGATGTCATCGAAGGTCGCGATGGCTTTCTGCAGACGTTCGGCGACGGCGTCAATGGCGACCAGATGATGGAGACGTTCGCTGCTCCCTACCACTTCGCGGCTCCGGGCATCACGCTGAAGCCTTATCCGAGCTGCACCTGCTCCCACACGTCGATCAGCGCGGTTCTCGCGCTCAAGAAGCGGCATGGCATCGATCCGGACGACATAGCCGACGTCGAGTGCAGCGTCAGCCCGGCGGTCGCCAACTATCTCAAGTTCCCGTCGCCCAGGAACGCTCTGGAAGCGAAGTACAGCCTCCAATTCTGCGTAGCCGTCGCGCTGATCGACGATGACGTGACGATCGGAACGTTTGCCGACGCCCGCGTCGGCGACCCGACAGTGCTGGCCTTGATGCGCCGCATACGCATGACCGTCTCGCCCGAACTCGCCGCGCTCGGATTCAACCCGGATTCGGCACCGTTCGGCTCGCGCGTAAAGATCACGCTCAAAGACGGCCGTGAATTCGGGCGCAGCCAGAACAAGGGGCCGTGGGAGCCCGAAACGGCGCCCTCCTGGGACGATCTGCTGCCGAAATACCGCTCGTGTGCCGAGATCCGACTTGACGGGACGCGTATCGATGAAACGATCGACATCATCGGTTCCCTCGAGCGGCAGCAGAGCGTGTCGCGTCTCATGGATCTGTTGCGCGGGTGAATCGAACCAGTCTTAACAGGTGTTGCAATGACTTCGACGAATCTCGCGGAACTGAAGAGCGCCTTGATCCAAAGCATCGATCGCGAGGAATTGGTTCGCATTGCATGCGATCTCGTCAACATTCCGAGCGCGACCGGTCATGAAAAACCGTGTGCCGATTACATCGTCGAGCGTTACCGCCGGGCCGGCATCAAGACGCTACCACAGGTCTTCGAGGAGACGCGTGCCAATGCCATCGGGATCATCAAGGGCGACGGCAGCGGCCCGTGCCTGATGCTGAACGGCCACATGGATACCTCGTACGTCGGCGACGAGGCGTTCCTGCCTCAAACGCCCGGCTATCGGTCGCACGCGGTCATCGAGGGCGACTGGATCTACGGCCTCGGCATCTACAACATGAAGGGATCGCTTGCGTGCTTCATTCATGCCGCGGAGATTCTCAAGCGGACGAACACGACCCTCGCGGGCGACCTGATCGTCGCGTGCATCGCCGGCGAGATCGAGAAGTCACAGGTCGATCGGTACCAGGGGCCGCTCTATCGTGGCGGCTCCTGCGGCACCTTTTACGCGGTCACTCACGGCGCCGTTGCCGATTTTGCCGTTGTCGGAGAGCCGTCCGGCATGACCCTGATGCGCGCGCACGGCGGTTACGTTTGGACCAAGATCACGCTCGTTGGTGACCCGATGCACACGATATTCGGGCTGAAGAAGAACAACACCATCAACAACATGATGAAAGTCATGCAGGCCGTGCAGGACTGGGGTGATGAATACGAGAGGCGACGGGCGAAGTACGACATGCCCGCGCATGTCACGCTGTCGGCGATCGACGGCGGCTGGCCCTATCGGTGCTCCCGTGTTCCGGTGGCGTGCACGCTGTACGTCGATACCCGGCTCCTGCCCGGGCAGCAACCGCTGGAGGTGCAGCGTGAAATCGAGGCGGTACTTGGCCGGCTGCAATCGCAGGATCCGGATCTGGGCAAGCTCCATATGGAATCGAGCATCTTCATGAATCAATGGGGCTCGGAATGCGCGCCCGACGAGTTCATCTACGGAGCGGTTGCCAAAGCACACGAGGAGGCACTAGGAAGGAAGATCGAAGTTTCCGCCATCCCGATGGCCTCGGACGCATGCGAGCTGGTCGCGCACGGCATCCCGGCACTGAACTACGGGGCCACCGGGAGAACCCGCAGTCTCTCGGAAAATCATCACTACGGCGATGCACAGAGCGACTGGAATCCGGCGCAGGGCGAGCACGCGTCAATTACCGACCTGGTCGACAGCACCAAGGTCTACTTGAGTCTGATCGTCGACGTGCTGAGCCGCACACGCGACGATCTCGGGCTGAAGGCGCGACAATCGAGCGGTCATTGATCTGTCCGCGCCAGACTGCCACTCAGATCCTCTTCTCAAGCACGCGTCCGGAAACGTGCCGGTTGCCCGGCCGACCGAATAGGGCATAGACAGCGTCGCCCTGCCTCGCAGGCCGGTATCAGCGAACGCTCGTATGGATGTATTGACCGAGCATTGCCAATGCGATGACGAGCAATGCGCGTTTCACCCAAGCTCGATACGTCTCCGTGGTGCCGCGGTTACGCACGCGAAGTCCTACGAAAAAAACGGTGGCCGCCAGCAGAGCCAATGGCAGCGTAGCGACCCACAATGTCGGTGTGACTTCGCCGTGTGTTGCCAGCACGGTGAACTGGGCGAGCTTGCTGACGGTGAACGAGATGTTCAGCGCCTGGACCATTGATGCCGGGGTCAATCCGAGCGCCAGGTAGAAAACGATTAGTGGCGGGCCGGAGACATTGAGGGTGCCTTCGAAAATGCCCGCCGTCAGACCAGCCAACGGCGCCAGTGGCCGCTCGTTTCGGCGCACAAGTGGCAACGACCCCAGACCGAGCCGATCGAGGTAGAGATAGGCAAGGGTCACGAGCGCGAGAATCAACATATAGGGGATCTCGGGCGCCATGACGAACACCCACGTACCCGCGACGGCTCCTGCAAGCGAAAAGACCGGAATGACCCAGAAGCGTTTGATGACGGGCAGGATCGGCCCGGTCCTGACGATGCTTACGGTGGTGATGGCCAACGTCGGCAGCAGCAAGGTGATCACCGCCATGCGCAAGTCAGTGACAATCGCCACCAGTGGAGTGGCAATAAACGGGAAACCGAATCCGAGTGCGCCATGGATGACGCCGGCAATGACGATCGCCAGGACGATCCATCCTAGTTGTGCGAATGGCAGGTCGAAGAGCATCGCCGTGCTCGCTTACACAGTGAGAATGGCGTTACGTGCTGACCGATGCCCGTCCATCGCTATTCTTCTGCAACGCCGCAACAGCCTCCGGCTCGCACGCCTCCGATGCGAAGCCAGTCCCAGGCCGTGCGATGGATCACCCGCTCGGTCACGCCAGTCAACTTCCCGACCAGGACTTCGCCGCTCCGCATGACGAGCCGCACGTTCTGCCGGTCGCGGAAGATTGAGATGTCCGACAGCGGGTTGCCCTTGACCGCGATGACGTCCGCGATCTTGCCAGGCTCGAGCGTTCCAATCTGATCCCCCAAACCGACCGCCTCGGCCGCGTTGCGCGTTCCTGCGACGATCGCCTCCATCGCTGACATGCCGAGTTGAACGTACGCCTCCATTTCCATCGCGTTCTCGCCCATGTTCGGCTGGACGTTCAGATCCGTACCGAGCGCGAGGCGCACTCCCGCCTGGTGCAGTTGCTTGAACGTATCGAAGCAGAATTGCTGGTGCCGGCGGTAGTTGGCCAACACAAAGCTGGACGCACCGGCTTTCTCGACGAGATCGAGCGCGCGGTCCGTGCGCACGGTCAATGTCGGGATCAGCGGGGTATTCGTGGCAACCATCATTGCCATGGCTTCGCTATCCGTACGCACGCAGTGCTCGAGCGTATCGGTTCCCGCGCGCATCGCCCGCTTCTGCGATTCCGGCGTCCAGGCGTGTGTCGCGACGCGCTTGCCAAGCATGTGCGCTTCATCGACGACGGCGTCCAGCTCCTGCTGCGTCATGTTCAGGATTCCGCGCGCGTCCTGATGATCGGTGCCTCCGCCCCCGGACGCGCAAGTTTTGATGAAATCGGCGCCGTCCCGCAGCTGCTCTCGCACCATCCTGCGGAGGTCCCACGGACCGTTCGCGGTCACGCCCGGGACGCGTATAGCGTGGTGCGGGAGCAGGAGCTCCAAGTGCGCGAAGCTCATGACGGCCCACGCCCCGGCAACGATGCGAGGTCCGGGAAAGATTTGCTGTGTGATTGCGTCCCGGACGCCAACCATCTCCTTGGTGAACAGACCCCACGGCGTTATCCACGACATGTCGCGTAGGGTCGTGAAACCCATTTCCAGGCACATCTGCGCCTGCAGGAGCGCATACATCTGTTGCAGCTGCGGCGTCACCTCGAATGTCGCCGTACGGTAGTTATCGAAGTTGTAGACATTCTGCGCACCCAAGTGAATGTGCGCGTCGATCAGTCCGGGCAGGACGGTACAACCGGCGCAATCCAACACCCGCGCGCCACGGGGTGCGGCGATCGAGTCATGGGCCCCGATTGCCGCCACCTTCCCGTTCACGACGGTGACGACGCCGTTCTCGATGGTGTTGCCCTTGCCGTCGAGAATGCGGTCGCCAGTGATCAGGTATGTACGCGGAGGATCTGAATTGCCGGCCATGACGGCTCCCTCATAGGTGAAGACGAATCGCGCTTCGCCACGTCAGCAGCCCTGGCACCTTGCCGCCATGCGCGATGCTCAAAAACGACAGCTTCGACAGCGCGCGCTCCGCAACGCAAGTGCGCCGTGATAAGGCGCCCGCCTGGCGGCAGCAAGCGGTCTTTCACCGCCGGCGGTCGACGGGCGCGTCGCCGTGCTCGTGACCGTTTTGCTGCACTGCGGCGCCGATCGGCGCAGGGCAGAAGCATCCTTCCTCCACGACCAGGGCTTGATGCCGGTCGCGATCCCCCCGCGAGTGCTCTTGCATTCCATCATAATAATATAATATTGTCTCGAAATTCGCGGTTGTCCCGGCGTGCGGGCCTTCCGCGGTGCCAATGCCGCCGTCAACGGTAGGCATGTAATCGCGTCGGACGTTTCGCGGCGTCGAGTCGGCCCTGCTGGCGATGTCTGCCGTCAGGGCTACGCGTATTGCCGTGGTGCGATGGAGGAGTAGGATAGCCACGCGCGGCGAGTCTTGGGAATCGATGCCCGCCTGCAGACACTTGTGACCGGCATGGCAGTGGTAAACGAATCGCTTGCGCAACGCTTGCTGCTGTCACCTTCGGAACTGATTGCAGCGGGCGGGCATGACATCGATGAACCACCGGAGAGATTCCAATGTCCTCTGCTAACGAGTTCAGCAACTCCAGGCGTAACGCATTGAAAGGCCTCGGCGCTGGCGCGCTGATCGCGACCTTGCCGGCTCGAAGCGTGGCGCAGACCAAGCTGCAGAAGTTGACAGTATTCACCGGAACCACGCCGCAGTTCGCCAATCTCTATGTCGCGCACGAGAAGGGTTTCTTCGAAAAGGAGGGCTTGCCCGTCGAGGTGACGATGTTCTCCAGCGGTTCGGTGGCGTCCGAAGCGTTTCTGGCGGGCCGCGGCGACGTGATCTACTGTGGTGACACGCCCGCCTTGAAGCTGTGGGTTCGCGGCGCGGCCGTCGGGTTCTGTACCGGCGCGAGCTATGGCCATTACAGCGTTGTCGTCGCGCGCAAGAGCATCAACGCGCCGGCCGACATGCGCGGCAAGAAAGTCGGCGTACTGATGGGGTCGACCGCCGAGTACTTCGTGAAGCTTTATCTCGCGAGCGGCAACGTCGATCCCAAAGAGGTGGACATCATCAATCTGCAGGGGGCCGAGATGGTCACCGGCATCGTGCGCAAGGACATCGACGCATTCGTGCTGTGGGAGCCGTTCGGCAGCCGCGCGATGCAGGCTTCGAGTGACGTCCACATCGTCACGACCGGAGAGAAGTATTTCCTCGAATGGGTCCTTAACAACACCACGCCAGCCTACGCGAAGAGCAATCCGGCCGAGTTGATGGCCTATGTTCGCGGACTTCAGGCGGCATCGAAGTGGTGCGCGCAGAACCCGGAGGAGTCCACACAGGTCGTCGCGAAGTATCTGAAGCTGGACACCGCGCTGGTCAAACCCGCGGAGCGCATCAACTGGACCGTTGCATACACGCCTCGGTTCCGCAGCGATATGGAGCGCCTGAGCGAGTTCCTGAAGCTCAAACTCGAATGGCCGAAGATGTTCAACACCGAGTTCTTGAGCAAGGTCGATCAATCCTTGGTGGCGTGAAGGGGTACGGTGTGGCGAGTACGGCAGCGGCGGCAAGAGAGCGTAGAGTCTCGGAGGAAGTGGTGAGCGGGTTGCACCAGGAGGGCGGGAATTCGAACGCGTGGTCGGTGCTCTCGATTCGCAACGTCCGAAAATCATACGTAGACACTCAGCAGAATCTCTACACGGCGATCACGGACATTTCAGTCTCGATCCATCGCGGTGATTTCTATTGCCTCCTCGGCCCGAGCGGCTGCGGTAAGAGTACGCTGCTCAATCTGATCGCCGGGTTCGAAGACGTGACGACGGGCAGCATCGCTTTCAGTACGGGCGATGCGACATCGGAAGTGCCGATCAGCGGTCCCGGCGTCGATCGCGCGATGATCTTCCAGGACGTCAACGATTCGCTGTTCCCATGGCTGGATACTGAGGAGAACGTTGCGTTCGGCCCGAAGCTGCACGGCGTCTCGCGGGCGGTGTATGAGTCACAGCTATTGGCCTACCTCAAAATGGTCGGGCTGGATCGGCACTCGCATAAGTTCCCGTTCGAGCTGTCCGGGGGAATGCGGCAGCGTGTTCAGATCGCGCGCGCGCTGATCATGGAACCACAGATGCTGCTGATGGATGAGCCGTTCGCCGCGCTCGATGCGATTACCAAACGCCTGCTGCAGCGCGAGCTCATCCGTATCTGGCGCGAGACGCACAAGACGGTCGTTTATGTCACGCACGACATCGTTGAAGCGCTGCTGCTTGGAACGCGGGTGGCGGTCATGACGGCCGGTCCGGCAGCGAGGATCAAGCAGGAGGTTTCCATCGACCTCAAGTCGCCGCGAGATCCGACCAACGCCGATTTCGTCGAGCTCACGAAGCGGCTGGAAGGCCTGCTGGATGAAGAAGTCAAGAACTCGCGAGGCGCAGAGGCATGAGCAAGAACGCCACTTCCACCATTTCCGGTACTGCGGCAGGTCGATCCATCGGCACGAAGTCCGCCAAAGGCTCGGTGCCAGCCGCGCTGCGGCAGGTTGCGATGGCGGTGATTTCCGTAGGGTCGCTGCTCCTCGTCTGGCACTTGATGTCCAAGTACGTCTTCAACAAGGTGCTGATCGCGTCGCCGGAGGAGACGTTTTCCACCGCCTGGGAGATGTTGGTGAACGGCGAGCTTTTCCGGCACGTCGGGGTCAGTCTCCTGCGCGTCGTGATCGGCTACTTCATTGGTTGTTTCATCGGCATCTTCTTGGGAGCTCTGATAGGCCGCATCCGATTGGTCAGGGAACTCGCGGACCCGGTGCTGGAATTGATTCGGCCAATCTCGCCCGTGGCGATCGTACCGCTCGCCATGCTGTGGTTTGGCATCGGGGAGATGTCCAAGTATTTCGTCATTCTCTACGCTACGACGATCGTCATGGTGCTCAACACCGCGGCGGGTGTCGCGCGCGCGCCGCTGACGAGGATCCGGGCAGCGCGCTGCCTGGGCGCGAACGAGTACCAGGTATTTATAAAGGTCACGTTCCCATCGGCAATTCCGTTCATCCTCACCGGCATGCGCGTGGCGCTCGGCTTCTCATTCATGGGCATCGTAGCGGCAGAGCTGATCGGCGCTCGAGAGGGTATCGGGTTCCTTATCATGAATTCGCGCCAGCTCATGAATACGGAGCAACTCTTCGTTGGGCTCATGTCGCTTGGCGTGGTTGGCGCCGTCCTGGATCGGGTGTTCCGCTATCTGTTGGACCGCTATACGCGCCGGTACATGCAATTCCAGCGCGAGGTGTGACCGGGCGGATCCCGCTCACCGCCTGGGACAGCGGCCGAACAGCCGCAATACGACGCCAAGCCCCGCTAACGGGCAAACACGACGCCCGGCGCCGCTAATACACGTTCAGCTCAAACCGTTTGGGCGGTTCGGGCTTGCGGCTACTCGATGGCGCCGGCCGTTGTCGAGGATGGTCAAGCAGCGCAGACGACGACCGCCGATGAGGCCGTTACGTCGCAGCCGCGGATACACGGGCCGATAGCCGCGGCGGCGCTCGACCGCAGCGATCTCCTGGATACGCGCTCGGAGCGGCGCGGTATCCGGACAGCGACTGCGATAGCGATACTACGAACGCGAGATACCCGTCCGCCCGCAGGCAGGTGTCACGCGGAGCTGCGCTCGGTCACCCATCGACCGCCGCGCGCCTAACCTGCGGGCTCAGAATTTTCGGCGCGGCAGATCCAGGTGTCAGGTCGCTACGACGCGAGTGCCGGGTCGACATTCCGGAGCGCCCGAGCGTCGAACATTTTGTCCCAATCGAGCTTGAGCTTCAGGAACTCGCTCATGCGCTCCATATCGGAGCGGAACTTGGGCGTATAGGCGACCGTCCAGTTGATTGGGTCGATCGTTTCCTTGACCGTCTGAAGATCGAGCTTGAAGTGACGGGCTACGATCTGCGCCGTCTCCTCGCGATTCTGCATGCACCATATCGATGCCGCGTGCAGGCCGCGCACGTACTTGGTGAGCTCTGCTTGATTGGTTCTTGCGTACTCGGGCGTGGTCGACGTCATCAGCCATTCCGTGAAGTACTTCTCTCCGGTGGTGACGATGTGGAGCTCGCTCGATGCCTGCACCGCGCGTGTTCCGAACGGCTGGAACCCGATGAACGCATCGATATCACCGCGAACGATGCCGGTCACCATCTCGGCCGCTTGCAGGTTGATGAGGTCGACCTGCTTCGCATCGACGTTGCCGCTGGCGAGATACATCCTGGCGAAATAATCCGACGTGGAGCCGAGCAGGACACCGATTTTCTTGCCGCGCAGGTCAGCCGGCGAATTGACCCCCTTGCGCGCAACGACCACGCTGATATGCCCATAGCTCGCCGCCGGGCAGACACCCACTGCCGCACCTCGTATCCATAGGCGGAGGGCGGGCTGGTCGCCCGATGCGATCGTATTGCCGCGCCCGGCCTGGAACGCGTCGGAAGCTGCGGTGCCCGTCGAGAAGCTCGTGATCTCCACGGACAAGCCTTCCTTGGCGAAGAAGCCCTTCTCCTCCGCGACGATTACATTGCCGAAATGTAGGGTGCCGGTGAATAGCGACATCCTCCCGGGGCTTACCTGCGCCCCGCCTCCTGGCGAAGCCAGGATGACCACACCAGCGCCGATGGTCTTCAGCGCCGTCCGCCGCCGGTTTCCGTATTTGCCGAGCATCGACATGTCAGTTCCTCGGTTGACTCGCGGGCCCGGGCAGACGCCGTGACGGGGACCGTCGTCGACGTGCAGGTGCGCCTCGCGAGCGGATGGGTTTGGGAACGCCGCGAGTCTGCACGCTCGCTAGCGCCGCGTGCAGCCCGCCTAGATCAAAGATAGTCGACGATCTTCCAGGACTTCGGCTCGACCTGGACAACGCTCTTGCTCTTTCCAGGACGACGATCGACGAACACCGTGCCTTCCTTCATCACCATCTGAATATTTTCCTTCTTGGCGAGGACTGCGATGTCCGCGCTCGGGTCGCCTTCGACGGCAATGATATCGGCCAGCTTGCCCTGCTCCAGGGTTCCGAGGTCCGCGCCGCGATTCAGCGCGTGAGCCGCATTCCTGGTCGCCGTCTGGATCGCCTCCATCGGCGTCATGCCGAGGTCGACATAGAGCTGCAACTCCTTCGCGCCCGTGCCCATTTCCGGGTCGTAGCCCATGTCGGTTCCCATGGCTATCTTGACGCCTGCCTTGTGCATCTTCTGAAACGTCTCGTAACAGAAAGGCTGGATCTTCTTCATCTTGTCCAGGATGAATCTCGCCGTGCCCTGCTCGCGCCGCACATCGACTGCGTGATCGGTGCGGTGCGAAAGAGTCGGCGTGACCGAGATACCTGCCTTGGCGATCAGCTCGATAGACTCGTTGGTGTGAAACACCATATGCTCGATCGTGTCGGTCCCTGCCTGAACCGCCATCTTCTGCGCCTGCGCCGTAAAACAGTGCACCGCAGCCTGCTTGTGGAATGCGTGTGCCTCGTCGACGATCGCGTCCACTTCCTCCTGCGTCATGTTGCGCACGTCCGGCTCTTCCTTGTCGGTACCGCCGCCGCCCGACGTGCACGTCTTGATCACGTCGCATCCGATGCGGAGATTGGTGCGGGCGAGCTTGCGCAGCTCGTACGGCCCGTCGGCGGTCTGGAAGCCAATGCGCATCATCGCGCGCGGGTTGACCAGATCGAGATGCGACCCAGTTATCGAAGTCCAGCCGCCCACGAACATCCGCGGGCCCGGGAAGATGCCTGCATCGATCGAATCGCGTACCGCACAAAGCTGGGCCGTAAGCAAGCCACGGCTCGATACCATTCCAAGGTCACGCAATGTCGTGAAGCCCATGTCGAAGCACATCTGTGCATGGAACAGCGAGTACATCTGCTGCAGCTCCGGCGTGACTTCCCACTGCGACACGCGATAGTTGTGAAACGTCAGACAATTGAACATCGCGGTGTGGATGTGCAGGTCCATCAAACCCGGCATCAGCGTCAACTTTGAGCAGTCGATCGTTTCGGCGTCGGCGGGTATCTTTACCCGGCCCTCGGCCCCGATCTCCTTGATGGTGCTCCCTTCGAGCACAACGACGGGATTGCGGACAGGCTTGCCGCCGTTTCCGTCGATGAGGAGGCCACCTTTGATCACCGCCATCTTATGCTTGATCTCCCGCTTCGTCTCGGGCTTGTCCTGCGACGTGTAAAGCTTTTTCCCGGTAAACTCGATCGCCATTTCAGTTCCTCTCCTAGTGGGTCAGTTGCCTGTGCACGGCTACGCGAACCCGGCCGCAAGCGAATTGCGGCGCGGATCATAACCACCCAGCAGCACGTTTTCGGTGGGATGGATGTACACGCCTTCGACACCGCCGACGCGGTCGGTCCAGGCGGGATAGTCGACGATGTCGTGGCCCATCATCGACAGTGCGCGCCGCGTCTCCGCAGGTGCGCGCTGTTCGATGCCGACGATTCCCTTGAGGTCCTCGATCCGGAAGCGCGGGACTTCGATGGCGCGCTGCAGATCGATGCCGTAATCAAGCATGTTCACAAGGACCTGGACGACATACTGAACGATGCCAAAGCCGCCAGGACTCCCCAGCGCGACCAACGGGCGATTGCCGTCCATCACCACCGTCGGTGCATGGCCGATATTCGCGCGACGTGATGGTGCGATGACATTGGGACCACCGTCGAGCGCCATCCACCACGTTCGATCGTTCAAGAACATCCCCGTGCCGTCGATCACTTCGCCGCATCCGAAGGCCGAACCCACGGTTTGGGTGGCGGTCACGACGTTGCGGGCGGCATCTACCACGCAGAAATGTGTCGTCGCATTTCCCGGCAAAGCTTCCGTCGGCCCACCGCCTGCATGCTCGATGTCGATGGCGTCGCGATGCATGTTCGCGTAGGCCTTGCTTGCGAAAGACGCAACGTCGATGGCTCGCTGGTCGGGATCGCCCCCGATTTCGCGCCGGCTCCTTAGCGCAAGCCGCACAGCCTCGATCAGCAGATGCAGCGATGCCGCACCGTGGTACGGCAGGCGACCGAGATCAAAACGTTCGAGCAGGTTGAGAGCCTGAATGACGTGCAACCCTGCAGTGGGCGGCGCAGTGACAACGACACCGAAGCCACGATAGGTGCCGGCGACGACGTTTCTCCACTTCGCTCGGTACTCCTGCAGGTCGGCATGCCGGATCGTTGCGCCTTCACGTCGGCAGTGCTGCACGATCATGTCCGCCGTCGTGCCATCGTAGAAGCCGTCGTGACCGTGCCTCGCCAACCTGTCGAGGGTGTCCGCAAGGTCGGGTTGCTTCAACGTAGCGCCTTCGCGCAGGACGGTGCCGCTGTCGTCACAGACGATCCGGACGGAGGAGCGAAACCGGCAGACCTTTCTCGCGTTGCTGTCCAGCGCGCCGGCAAAGTATTCGTTGATCGGAAATCCACGCCGCGCCAGGTCGATGGCGGGCTCGAGCAGCCGTTCGAACGGCATGCTCCCGAAGCGTTTGGAAAGTTCGACCCAGGCCGCCGGCGTGCCCGGCACCATGCCGGTGACCACGCCGGTGTGTCGAGCGTCCAGCGGCTCTTCCTGGAAAGCGCGGCCGTTCCGGTTACGGTCCAGTCCGAAGTGCTCCCGGATCCGCTCGGGTCGCGCCAGGGCGGGGCACGTGGAATAGCCATCGAGATAATGGAATTCGCCGCCTTGTGCGTTGTAGCTGAGCCACGCGGAGTCGCCCGCCATGCCCGCCCAGTCGTGGCTCGTGACCGAGATTACGGCACCGAGCGCAATCGCCGCGTCGACCGCGTTGCCGCCTTGGCGCAACACCTGCACGGCGGCGTCCGAGGCCAACGGATGCATCGACGTCGCCATGCCGCGCGCGCCCCAGACCTGGACGACCGGTCGATTCCCCAGTTCGGCTTCGACGGTAGCGCCCGTATCGGCGCGGAGCGGCGCACGCATCGTAGGCTCAGCCGCGGCTGACTCGCGCCGCCCGGATCCGCGAACACCGGTCGCCGCAGCAGCATCGCGAGATCGAGGCATTGGGCGTCGTGTCGACGCCGGGGCTGGCATCGCCCGTCAGCCCCGAGCGCCGGCGCTCGCTGTCCTGGCTCACTTGCGCGGCGTCGTGATTACCGAAGGCATCGGTCCGCGCATGGCGATCGTCTTGTCGAGACCGATATCGTTCAGCCGCATTGCAGCGCGCATTATCGTAGCGGCATGCGTGACCATGTCATCGATTTCCACGAACTCGCCTTCCTTGGCGCGGGGGTCCTTGCCATCGACGCTGCGACGGTTGCCGCCTCCCGAGCCGTAGACGCACGTGGGGATGCCGAATCGATTGGCATCGATCGCATCAGTGCAGTACGGCGGACAGAACATCGCGGGCACCGCGGCGCCGGTCGTCTCGTGATGCGAGTCAACGACGGCTTGCACGACGGCATGATTCTCGGGGAGCTCGGTTCCGGGTCGCGACATGTAGTACTCGATCGTGACGGGGCGCTGCAGTTTCTGGCGAGCAATGCTGTTTATGGCCTCGGTGAACTCGCGTTCCACGTCGATGGGGAATCGCGTCGGCGGAAACCGGATATCGATGTACAGGCTGCACTGGTTCGGTGTGCGCGCCGCGCGCCATGGCAAGCCGCCGCGCAGCGCCGCGCGATTGACCGCCGGAATGACGCCCATATGCACGTTGCGCTTCTTGTATTCGTCAATCCACGGTGTCAGCTCGCGCCACAGCAGCCACATCTCGTCGATCGCACTCAGCGACGTGTCGGAAAACGCGGTGTGCGAAAAGTCGCCTTGCGTCGTCACCTTCGCCCAGGTGGTGCCCATCAGTCCGGTCGACGGCGTCTGGCCTGTCGGCTCACCCAGAAAGTGGTAGTCGGCCGACACGCCGTGGATGAGCATGAATCGTGTTCCCATGCCATAGCCGTGGTAGTGCTTTCCCTGGAATTCGTCGACCGGAGCCATCTCAACCTCACCCGCGGTGCCGGCGATGATCAGGTCGCCCTTGAGCTTCATGCCCGCGCGTTGCAAAGCGTGAACACCGGCGATATACGATACGAAGGCATTCTTCATGTTCATGACGCCGTTGCCATAGATGCGCCCGCCATCGACAACCGCGTGATTTTTCCAGCCCTTGCCCGTCAGATAGTCTTCGTCGCCCCTCACGGAAGTGTCCATGTGGCCGCTCATGAGGATCGCCGGGCCGCCGCCGCTTCCGCGCAATCGTCCGATTGCGTTGTACCGGTCGTCATAGATGTTTTGCAGCTGGGGCACGAGACCCACTTCCTTGAACATGCGGGCGAGAAGCCGCGCCATCTCACCCTCTTCACCCGTTGGGCTCGCCGTATTGACCATCTCCGTCGCAAGATCGGTAACCATTTTGCGATCGACGAGGCCAAGCAATTTGTCAGCGTTCATTGTGCGTCCTTCACGAAAAGTGCGTTGAGTGGCTTACGGTGCGTGCTTGTCGATGCACGGGCTTTCGCGTCGCCTCGGTCTTGGCATATGCGACAGCGAAGATCGCATTACCTGTGGGGCGCGGGCGCCTGCATCGCTTTCCCCGCAGACTTGGCGGCAAGAGAGCTCGCTGGAACGGCAGGCATATTCGGAGACTCCTCAATGGCGGGTGGATATGCGAGTGGGCTGTGCCGCATGTTCAGCATCACGTGCATGCGGGCGAAGGCAACTGCCGCCCAGACAGGCTGTATGACAGGGGCGGGCACGCCGCGCGCGGCCAGTCGGCGGCGGAGGTCCGGCGCCATCCAACTGAGACCGGTGCAGCCGAGAATGAGCACTTCCGCACCGTCGCTCTCGATAGCCTTGACGGCGGCGTCCTCCATGGCGTCGAGAAGGGCGGTGGGTGCCTTGCGCAGTTTCACGTCAGGCACGGGAAGATTGATGCAGCGTATTGACGCGAGCTTCTGCGACAAACCGTAAACTGCCACGTGCTGCGGAAGCATCTTGGTCTCGACAGGCACGGTGCACAGAAACGAGAACCGGCTTCCGAGCATCGAGGCAAGGTGCACCGCCGACTCTGTACAGCCGAGCACCGGAATCGGTGATATCTCGCGGGCCGCGAAGAGTGCCGGGTCCAGGATGCTCTGGAGCACGATTGCATCGTACCTGCGGGTATCGACCCACTTGCGTACGCGGTCCAGGATGCCGGCCTCGTAGCGCCGCATGGCCGCGCGACCCTGAACGACCGGCACGTCCGGTCCCGGGTCGAAGTCGCAGTCGATGCCGTCCATCAGACCTTCGTCCTGCATCATCCGCAGCATTTCGCGGCTGTAGTCGGCGTCGAGTTGGACCCCCGATGTCTTGAGGTACATGAGACGCATCTGATCCCTCCTTCCGGATTCCCTTGACGGTCGCCTGCGCCGGGGCTGTCGTTTGATACGTGAGGATTGAGTATAATATTACAATATTCGGTCCGTCAACGCGACCTTGGGACTCGGAAGGTCATGGCGGCGTGCATCGACGCCAGGAGACTTGCCGGTTCTCATCAGCGCCTTCATCGACATCGATTGTTTACCTTCCACGTCGTTCCGAGTGCACCAGTCGTTGATCGTTGGCGCTCGCCGTGACATCGCGCCGGAGTCAGCGACGCGCCGACGGCCGACACCGATGCATAATGAGAGCCGATTGGGGCAGGCCGGATCGTCTGCGGCAGAACAGGGGTGAGGTAGTACACATGGACACGCCAATATCCGAACGTCTTCCTGTATCGGTCATTACCGGCTTCCTCGGCAGCGGGAAGACAACCTTTCTCAACCGAGTGCTACGGGACGCGTCTCTCGCCAATTCGCTCGTCGTCATCAATGAAGTAGGTGAGATCGGCATCGATCACATGCTGGTTTCAACACCGAGCGAGAACCTGGTGCTGCTGGACAACGGCTGCCTATGTTGCGTACTGCAGGGCGACCTCGTGCAAACGTTCGCGGACGTGTACGTCAAGCGCGAACGCGGCGAGATCCCCCGGTTCGATCGCGTGATCATCGAAACCACCGGCCTCGCGGATCCGGTTCCGGTGATCCAAACCATCGTTACGGATCCCGCTATCGCGTACGTCTATCGCCTCGCTGGCGTTGTGACACTGGTCGACGGCATGCACGGCGATGCTCAGCTCGCGGCCAACCCCGAAGCCGTGAAGCAGATCGCCGTGGGCGACGTGTTGCTGATCTCGAAGACCGATCTCACTTCGCAGGATGAAGTTTCGGCGCTCTGCGTCAAGCTTGCTCAGATCAATCCCGGCGCGGAGATCGTGACGGCTGCTGACACGGCGAACCCGAAACAGCTTTTGGAGCGAGGCGCCGTGGCTGCAATACCGGTCGAAGGCGAGCTCGAGCGCTGGTTCGGGTCCGAGCGGTACCGTCATCGCGGCGTGCCGCGCCGCACCGCACGCCCGTCGAAGCGTCAAAGGGATACCGGGGAGCGTCATACGAGCGACGTGCAAACGTTTAGCTTGTATCGGGAAGGCGAGATCCGATCGGCTGCGCTTGCGCTATGGATGAGCATGCTCGCGGGATTGCGAGGCCGGGATTTGCTGAGGGTGAAGGGGCTCCTCAACGTCGAGGGCGAGCCGGTCGTAATTCACGTGGTACAGACCATCATCCACGAGCCGGCGACGCTCGAGCGATGGCCAGACGAGGACCGTCGCTCGCGCATCGTCTTCATCGCCCGCAATATGGAGCGACAAAAGATAGAGCGCACTCTCGACGCACTCTCATTTGTCGAGCCCGTCAAGTCGGTCAACCTGTCGATCGATCCTGCTGCCTACGCAAACTTCGTTCGGGCCACGAAGAGCTTCCTACCGTAGGCGGCGCACGCCGGCCGACTTTTCCGGCGCAAGCAAGCCGATAGTTCATGACGCTGGTTCGCACGTGCACCTCCTGCGCGAGCCGCACGTCCACGTGAGCCAGCAAAAGCAACGATGCGCGCACGGATCGAATTTGTCGCAACCGCAACTCGTTCGATAGAATCGTCGGCGTCATTCTCGGGAGCTAGCCTGTGGCGATCGACTACTTCGCCCTCAAGAACCGGATCTTTCCTCCGATCCACCAGCACTACACCGATCACGATACGATGCTGTATGCGCTGGCGGTGGGAATGGGCTTCGATCCGACCGACGAACGGCAGCTGGCCTTCGTGTACGAGAGGCACCTGAAAGCACTGCCGACGTTGGCCGTCGTGCTCGCGCATCCGGGGTTCTGGATGAAGGACCTCGACACGGGTATTAACTGGGTCCAGGTCTTGCATGGCGAGCACTCCGTCGTCCTACATGCGCCTCTGCCCAGCGCGGGGACGGTCGTGGGACGCACCCGCATTCGCGGGATCACGGACAAAGGAAAGGAAAAAGGTGCGCTGGTAACGTGGGAGCGCAGCCTGCACAAGGCGGGTAGCGACGAGCTGCTCGCTACTATCGAGCAAGTGACTTTCTGTCGGGGTGACGGTGGATTCTCTCAGTGCGACGGCAATGGACCACCGGGCGGCGACACTGCGCCGGTTTCCAGGCCAGCTACGCCGGAGGGGACACCGCACCAGATCTGTGACTTTGCGACGCTGCCGCAGCAGGCGCTCATGTACCGCCTGTGCGGGGATCGGAATCCGCTTCACGCCGATCCGGCGGTCGCGAAGGCGGCCGGTTTTCCACGCCCGATCCTTCACGGTCTCGCTACCTTTGGAGTCGCCGGTCATGCGATCATGAAGACCTATTGCGACTACGATCCAGCCCGTTTCGTGTCCATTGGCGTGCGTTTTTCCGCCCCGGTATTTCCCGGCGAAACGATCCGGTGCGAGATGTGGCGTTCCGGAGATCGGATCCAGTTCCGCGCCCGCGCCCTCGAGCGCAATGTCATCGTCCTTTCGCACGGCACTGCCACGACCATCTAGGTTCGCGGCTGTTGTTGCAATGTGACTTATGCGATCCGCACTGCCGTGCCCGAAGCAGCCGAGCGCTCGAGTCCTTCCAGCAGCGCTGCTCCGTTGATCGCCTCCTCGAAGGTGACCGGATAACGGCCGCGACCTTTGATGGCGTCGACGAAGCAGAGCAATGACTCGCCGATGCTGTTGTTGTCCGAGTATTCGACCGTCTCGGGCTTGCCTCCAGAATAACGAGTGGTTAGCGTACGCTCGTCGCGTATTTCGGCCCAGCCTTCGGTGCCGAACACATGCATGCGCCAAAATTCGGGCGTTGCAAGAATCGTCGAAAGCATCCCTGTCGCACCTGACGCAAATCGAAACGCAACCGACGTCGTGTCGTCACGGTGCTCGCCTACATGCAAATGACTATCGCTGTACGCGAATAGCGACGTGATCGGTCCCGACATCCAGATCATCGCATCGATGATATGGATGCCCTTGCCGGTCATCCCGCCGCCGGGATTCTCGTCGATGCTGAGCCGCCATCCGGCAGGAGCCTTGAGTGGCGCGCCATGGAAATCGCCTTCGAGGTGAACAATCTTTCCGAGCCGGCCCTCCGTCACGAGCCGGCGGACCTCTCGCACGGCGGGCCGAAAGCGGCGATTGAACCCTACGGCTAATACGACGCCTGCATCGCGGCACGCCGCGGCCGCCCGCTCCGCGCTCGCGCGGTCGAGCGTAAACGGCTTTTCGGTATATACGTGCTTGCCAGCTGCAGCGGCCTGCACAATCTGCTCGCAGTGCTGTGAATGCGGCGTAGCGAGAACGACGGCGTCCACCGAGCGGTCGGCGAGCACTGCGGCGTAGTCATCACCGAGCGGGATTCCCTTCGCCGCCGCGAAGTCGGCAGCTTTGGCTACGGTCCGAGTGACGCCGGCAACGAACCGAATGCTGTTGTCTTGCTGATCGACAGCGTCCACGAGACATTGTCCCCAATTGCCCAGTCCGACGATGGCAGCGCGGATCACGGCGTCACGCGGAAGCGTCGGCCTTCAGGCCCGCTTGTTCGATACCCCAGATCGCGCATTCTTCGTCCTGGTCGCCCGTGGCACCGCTGATGCCGACGGCACCTATGATCGAGCCGCCTGCATCACGGATGAGCACGCCTCCCTGCTGAGGCAGCACCCTGCCATGCGACATTGCCGCCAGTGCCATGATGAAGTTAGGATTTTCTCTTGCGCGCGTGGCGAGCGCACGGCTCGAGCGCCCCATTGCAACCGCCCCCCAAGCCTTTCCAAGGCCTACGTCGAAACGGAACATGCTCGTTTCATCCTCGCGTGCTGCCGCCTTGACATGACCACCGTCGTCGAGCACGACGACGGCGATCGGCGGGTACCCACGTTCACGGGCTTTGCGCAGCGCGGCTTCTATGATGGTGCGGGCTTGCACGAGCGTGAGCCTGGTCATGGGCGGCTTTCTTGGAGAGTGATGCGTCCGCGACGCGGATCGTCAACACGAAACCCTGACGACACCTGTGTAGATCCGCATGGCGCTCTAGTCATCGGGCAGCGATGGACTGGCCACTGCACCGGCTTCGACGGCGCCGCTGTCGATGAGATCGCGGACGGCTGGTTGATCGAACCCCAGCACATCGGTAAGTATCTGCACCGTGTCCTCGCCGACCTGACGACGACCCAGCCAGCGGATCCTGCCCGGCGTCTTGTCCATTCTTGGTACGACATTAATCACTTGGCACGACTCGCCCTCGAAGCGAACCACGTTGCCGCGCGCCGCAATATTGGGATCGGCGAGAATGTCGTTCACGTCGTGGATGAACTCCGCGACCGCGCGCGCATCGTGGAACTGGCGCAACACGTCCGCAGCGTCGCGCTCGCCCATCCAGGCAGTCATGCGTTTGTGAATCTCGTCATCATGCCGGCAGATCTCACGCAAGCTGCCAAACCGCGCCTCGTCCGCAAACGTTTTCCCTCCGATGATTTCAAGTACGCGCCTGGCAACCGCATGACTTCCCGCCGAGTATGTGATCCACTTGCCGTCGCGCGAACGATACATGCCGGAGAGCGCCAGCGAGAGCGGGTGCCGATTGGCATTGCGCTTGGGCACAAGACCGAGCGCCGTGCGTACCGGAACGTGGAAATCGATGAGCCTCAGCAATGTTTCGTAAAGCGCGAGATCAATGACCTGGCCGCGCGCCAGTCCTTTATCGCGCGCGCGTAATGCGAGCATGATGCCGTACGCGCCCATGAGTCCGGTGGTCATGTCCGCCATCGGAAATCCAGGATGCACGGGCGGACCATCCGGAAAGCCGGAGAGATCACACGCGCCGCTGTAGGCTTCGGCCGCCTTGCCAAACCCGGCGCGGTCTCCGTACGCGCCAGTTTGACCGTATCCGGACACACGCAGGATCACCAGGTCGGGATTCCAGCTATGGAGCACGCTGGGGCCAAGCCCGTTTCGCTCCAGCACACCAGGTCGATAGCTCTCGACCAGAACGTCGGACACCTTGACGAGTTTTTCGAGCACGGGCTTCGATTTCGCATGCTTCCAGTCGAGCGCGAGCGAGCGCTTCCCGCGGCCGGCCGACTTCCACACGATGGGCCCCGTGGGTCCGCTGGGGCCAACGTCGCGCATGATGTCACCCTTGCCGGGGCGCTCAACTGCGATGACATCGGCGCCGAAGTCCGCAAGTAGCGTCGCTGCAAACGGAGCCGAGTAGTCGTGTCCGAGATCGACCACACGGATGTTATGCAGCGGGCCGTCGTTCATCGCGCGGATCCATGGTTGTGCACACCCGATTGACCACTTATTTTCATGATGTCCTCGCGCAATGCTATTTCGAAGATCCGATCGCGGCCGTGAACTCGATTTCGAGCGCCGCGTTGAGGTCGATCTTGGTCACCCCGATTCCCGTGCTGACGGGCGGATTGTCGGGGAAGATCTCCCGGCGGACCTTGTCCAGGACCGGCCACGTCGCGTCGCGGTCACTGAAATAAATCGTTGACCGAATGATGTCCTGCAGCGTGCCCCCGTGCGCTTTGAGCGCGAGCTCCGCATTCTCGTAGATGAGCCGTACCTGCTTTTCGGTCGTCTCGCCAAGTGTCTTGGTTCCCGGATACACCCCGACGAATCCGGACAAGAAGATGAAATCTCCGACGCGGATCGCGGCATGGTGCCAACCTCCTACGCGCTTCGGATCGTGCAGCGCCGCACCATCTACGGGATTGATGATCTTTTTCATTCCGGTTCGACTCCTGTTTTGACAAACGGTTGAACAACAGTGCCTGCGCATCGCGCCTGCGTCGCCGTCATGGCGGTTGAGCGTGGGGCTTCAGGCGTCGACGTGCGTCACGACACGTTTCTCAAGCTCCCCGACGAAGGCCGCTACGTGGGGACTGGACAGCATGCGCGGCTTGGGCAGCCGATTCGGCAGGTCATGCCTGATTCCCGAGCGCGGACCTCTGCTGAGGATCAGTACCCGATCCGAGATGAGCGCGCTCTCGTAGATGTCGTGCGTCACATACAGGATCGTCTTCCTGGTTTTCGTGACCAACGCCACGATCTCGCGCTGGAGTGCGAGCTTGGTCAACGCGTCGAGGGCGGCGAGCGGCTCGTCCATGAGCAGGATTTCCGGGTCTGCGGCGAGCGCGCGCGCAATCTGGGCGCGCTGCTTTCCGCCACCGGATAGCTGGTGGGGGAACTTGTGCCCATCGCTGGCGAGGTGCACGAGCGCCAGCAACTCTTGACAGGTCGATCGTCTGACGGCGCTCGGGCCGACACCGCGCCGCTTGAGCGCGTACTCGACATTCTGGGCGACGGTGCACCAGCCGAACAGCGCGGACCCGGCGTCTTGAAAAACGACCATTCGTTCGCGCGATGGCTTGGTGACCTCTTGGCCGTGCACGACGATGCGTCCGGACGTCGGAGGCTCGAATCCCGCAACCAGATTGAGTAGCGTGGTCTTTCCGCACCCGGTGGGCCCGAGTAGGCACGTTAGATGGCCCTCCACGAACTGGCAGGAAACCTCATGCAGCACCTCCTGGATCGCGCCGTCGGGCGCGACGAATTGCTTTGACACGTCGCTGACATCGATGGCCACGCGCCCGACTTCCGCGCCCGCTCCATCCAGCGTAGCGCGAACGTCGGCGTGCATATTCGTGTCCGTCGGGGGAGCGGAGTTGTTCATGGTGAACTCGTAACCCTCAAGCCGTTATGCACCAGGCTGGCTATTGCCGCCGACGCCGCGTCGGTCTCGATCCACCGACCTTCGAACTTGGTCATCCACCGGTTTTCCAGGCGAACGGTCCAGCAGCGAACCGACCGTCGCGATGACCTAACCAGGGATGCTTTCCGCACCGGACTCACGGCGTTGTCATGCCCGGACGTAATCGAGGTATCGACCCAGGAATGTCTCACCCACCGCGGTGAACAGACGATCCGTCACCGCCCCCAGGAATGCGAGCAGCGCGAGTCCGACGAACAACTTCTCTACCTCGATGAGCACCCTAGCATTCATGATCAGGAAGCCGAGGCCTTCGCGCGCGGCCACGAGCTCGGCTGCGACTACGCTCGAGAACGCGAGCCCAATGCTGATCTTCATGCCGGTCCAGATCGAAGGAATGGCGCTGGGGAGCACGACGTCCCACATCACCCGCAGTGGCGAGGCCCCCATGCACCGCGCGGCGAGAACGCGCGCCCGTGGTGCATTCATGACGCCGTCCAGCGAGCTGAAAAAGCACGCGATAACGGTTCCCCACAGCACCACGAAATACTTGCTGCCCTCACCGATGCCGAACCAGATGATTGCCAGAGGGATGAGGGCGACCGGGGGTAGCATGCGGACCGAGTTGATGATCGGACTGACGAAGCGATTGAGGACCGTGATCTGGCCCAAAAGAACGCCCAGTGCGATTCCAAGCGTTACGCCCATCACGTACCCGACCGCAACGCGGCGCAAGCTGGCGATCGAGTGGGTAAGAATTTCGCCTGCACGGGCCATGTCCACGCCGGTGTCGAACACGGTAAGCGGGGTCGGAAACAAGGCCGGATTGTCGATCCAGTAGTAGAGCAAGTACCAGATGAGCACGAGAAGCGCCATGCCGACGAGGAAGTCGCCCGTGCGCACGACCGAGCGCCAGATCGTCCGCCGTCGTATGCCGGCGGGTCCGGTTCGCATCGCTGACGGAACGACGGACTTCAGCATGAAAGCCGTGCGTCGCTAACCTCGTTCGATGGTCATGCGTCGCGTGCTAGGACGACACCACTCTGCTCCTCCCACAGGCGCGCGACCTCGGTCTGGTCGGCATCGAAACCCAGCGTCTGCTCGGCTCGTTCCCAAACCTCGACGCAGCTCTGCACCATGGGAGCCCACGCTCCACAAGCGCCTGCCGCATCGCGCGCGATGCGGATGTCCTTGGTCATCAGTCCGAGCGCCGCGCCGTGCGCGAAGCGGCGCGTCACGACCTGCGGAATCAATTTTTTCTCGAGCGGATGATTGCGCCCAGTCGTCGCGGCGGCGAACGAGTCCAGCATGAGGTCGAGATCCAGGCCGAGGCGACGGCCGATGGTCAGCGCTTCGATCACTACCGCCATAGTAGCGCCGTTGACGTAGTTGTTGAGCGCTTTCATCGCGTGCGCGTTCCCAAGGCCGCCGCATAGATGCACCTTTCGCCCGAACGCCGAGAGTACGGGCCGAAGGCGCTCGATGGCTTGCGCATCACCGCCGACCAGCACGTCTAGCGTGGCATCGCGAGCGAAAACCACGCCGCCCGCGACCGGGGCATCTACCAGCTCGATAGACCGTCGGCGCAGCGCCTCGCCCAGTGCGCGAGTGTGCACGGGATCCGAAGCTCCGCTGTCCATGACGATGGCGCCTGGCGAAAGCCCGTCGGCCGCACCTCCGCCGGCACCGTGCTCGCCGAGAACGGCCCTGCGTACTTCCGCTCCATTGGGAAGCATCGTGATCACCACATCCGCTTCGGCCCCAACTTGAGGCAGCGTGTTCGCAACGCGAGCGCGATGCTCGGCCGCAAAGCTCGCCGCTGCCTCGGGTCGGATATCGTAAACGGCGAGATCAAACCCCACCCTGGCCAAGTGTCCGGCCATTGGCTGCCCCATGCGACCAAGACCGATGAATCCGATACGATGGACGGGATTCACTTTGGATTCTCCGTCGTTACGCGCTTGCGCGCATAGATGAAGCTCCTGCGCGCCTGCGCCTTAGCGCGCGCGACGGCCGTCCCGCGAGAGCGAGGCAAGTCGCCGATCGCAGAACGCGCTTGTGATGTCACCGCTACCGAAACGCTTGTCCGATCCGATCCACGGACGATGGCTGCACCGGCCGTCAACCCTTATAATAATATAACTTGGCGCAAACGTGTCAAGCGCGTGGCCAACCCCGAACGACAGGAGAGAAACGTGGATCAGATCCTTAAGCACATCGATGAGCAGGAGATCGTCAAGCTAACGTGCAATCTTGTTGATATCCCGAGCCGCACGGGCAACGAACGGGCGGTCGGCGAGTTCGTTCGCGAATGGCTTCGAGGTTTCGGAATCCGCTCCTTTCTGCAGGAGATCGGCGGTGACCGGGTTAACGTCGTCGGCATGCTCGAAGGAACCGCAAACGGCGTGTCGCTTCAGCTCAACGGTCATCTCGATACGAACTACTCCGGAGACGAGGACGATCTGCTCTTCATGAGTCCGGCGCTGTTCCGGAGGCGGCAGCATACGAAGCGGGCATTTGTTCAGGATGGCCGCATCTACGGCATCGGCGTCGGCAACATGAAGGCGGGCTTGGCTGCGATGTTGACGTCGATCGTGGCGGTCAAGCGCAGTGGAATCGCGCTCAAGGGCGACTTCATGGTAGCCGGGGTTTGCGGCGAAAACGGGGGCGGTCCCGCGGCTCAATATCAAGGTGTGCAATACGAGGGCGCCGGCTTTGGCACCGAATACCTCCTCAGTCACGGTGTCCAGACCGACTACGCCATCTGCGCAGACAACTCGAACTTCAAGATGACCTGGGTATCGCCTGGACAGGTGCTGCTCCGCGTCACCGTGTACGGCTTGCCCGGCGGTGCCTGGGCGACGGCGCACGCAAAGGGCAGATCCACGAGCCAGAATGCGATTGTCAAGATGCTCCCCGTGATAGAAGCGCTCGAAAACTGGTCCGCGGCGTACAGCGAGCGGCACCGCTATGTGTGCGAGGGCGGGCAGCTCACACCGACAGCGCATATCGGACACATCGAGGGCGGAAGGCCGTTCAATATGGCGGTGCGACCCGGCGTGTGCGCGATTTCGGTACTGGTGATGACACCGCCTGGCCTCAGGACCGTGGATGTCGTGCGGGAAGTGAAGGAAGCGCTTATTGCGCAGGACCTCGAAGCCGAAGTCGACGTGTATCGCTCGCACCTCGGATACGAAGCGCAGCGGATAGGCCCGCTCGTCGACGTGCTGCGCGATCATCACAACCGACTGTTCGGCAGCGCGCTCCCGATTGTGGACCCGCCGTACTGCGGCCCATGGACGGATACGGCCGTTTACAACGAGCGCGGCATCCCCTGTCTCAAGCTAGGGCTGGGGCTGTCCGCGGCGGAGCGGCTCAAAGTGGGCATCGGAGCTTACGATGAGCATCCGATCGATGACATCGTCCGCGCTGCCAAGCTCTATGCAGTCACGGCAGTCGATGTGTGCTCGCGGGAGCGGCTCGATCGGCCGTAATGCCGCAATGGTCTGAAAGGCGGGGGGGCGGAGTCAACGCCCTCCAGCCGCAGCGAAACCGGCCTGGTTTTCCGATATGGAGAAGCCATTGCATTTCCTGATCATCGCGAAGGACAAGCCCCGGTGGGAAGGAACGCGCGATGAACTGCGCGGCGTTCGCATCGCCTGGCTCCACGCCAATAGGGAGCGAATTCTGGCCGGAGGCGGAATGGTTGATGACCACAACCGGCACGTCAGCGGAGGACTTCTGATCGTTGAGGCCGAAGACCGTGCAGAAGCGCAGCGATTTGCGGACGAGGACCCCTTCACGCGTGCGGGTCTGTACGAAACATTGGAAGTCGTGAGGTGGCGGCGCGTCTTCTTCGATCACGAATGCATCACTGACCCGAACCCGTTCGCGCCGGATTGACCCGCGTACGGGATTGCGGCTGCTGACAGATGATGTATCGCAGGAAGGTAATCGGGCGACGAGACGTGGATGATCTGTTCGACGAGCCGGCTCAGAGCGTCAGATCATGGCGAGCACCTCGACTTCGACCATGAAATCCGGGTGTGACAGACGCCGTACCTCTACTGTAGTACTCGTCGGCATTGCGCGGAAATATTCCATGCGCACGTCCACATGCTTGAAGAATTCGTCGAGGTCGGTCACATACGTGTTCGTCTTGACAATGTCGTCCAGCGTGGCACCCGCCGCAGCGAGAGCCGCCTTTACATTCTCCCCGACCTGGCGAAGCTGCGCCCCCATGTCGCCCTTGCCGACGCAGTTAGCCTGCTTGTCGCGCGCGAGCTGCCCGGCGACGAAAATGAAGCGTTTTGCCTCTTCTACCGCAACAACGTGGTAATACAGCGTGTGCCCGTCGACGACGCGCTCGGCAAGCGCCTCCGGCTGATAGTTCATTCGCTTCATGAAGACCTCCTGTCAGATTGTGATTCGTGAAGACTATGGCGACATTGCCACGTCAGTACGGTGAACGCAGAGCGGATGCTTCAAGGAATCCGGGTGTGAGCCATACTGAGATCGAGCGGTTCCCCGGGTGCCGCATAGGACGACGCGGGCTTTTGAGTCCACCCGGCCACGCTGCTCGCGCGTGTGACACGATGACATGCTGGGCCGTGTCGTAACGATTCGACGGTAACCAATTCAGAACGAGGCAGCGCAGGCGATGTACAACTACACAAGAGTCGGAAAGAAAGGCAGATCGCTGGTTCTACTGCATGGTTTCCTGGGTGGGACCGGATACTGGACCTCGGTCGTGACGGCGCTCAAGGACCACTACGACGTCATCTCCATGGACTTGCCCGGATTCGCGGGAAGTGCACATCTACCAGCGCCGAACTCGGTATCAGGCTATGCCGCGTCCGTGTTCACGCTGATGGACGAGCTGGCGGTCTCCAAGTTTTCGCTGCTCGGTTTCTCGATGGGCGGCATGATTGCGCAACAGGCGGCTCTTGACCAGCCGGACCGGATCGCGAGCCTTGTTCTCTACGGCTCCGCGGCCATTGGCGATTTGCCCAATCGCTTCGAATCGTGGGAAGCTTCGGTTGAACGAATTCGGCGTGAAGGGGTCGAGCAGGTTGCCGACCGGACGGTGGCCACCTGGTTTGTCGATGGTGTCCGGCACCCCAATCACGCGGCGTGCCGTGCCGCGTGCCGGGGCGCCAACGCTGATTCTTGCGTCACCGTCATGCGAGCGATGCAAAGATGGACCGCTCTCGATCGGCTGCAGGAACTGAGGGCCCCGACCCTCGTCATTGTCGGCGACAAAGATCGCTCCACGCGTCCCTCGGAGTCCATCGCGCTTTGGCAAGGCATCGGTGGTTCTCTGCTGTGCGTATTGCCTGACTGTGCACACGGCGCGCACATGGAGAGGCCGGACCTGTTCAATGCCGTCGTCCTCGATTTTCTGCTGAAGAACGCATAGCCCCGAGCGACCTGGCGGCGGCGCAGCCGACTCTCTTCGCGTCGGCACTGCTCCGCACTACCCGCCGCCGACGCATCGCGCGTATAGGTCGCCAGCCTCAATCGCTGTCCGGTCCGGATATCGCGCGACCGTGCGCGAACGACCTGGTCTCCCGATCGCCTCGCCTGCGGCACGGGCATTCCGTCGCCCGCATAACCTGCTTTTCAGGGCTGAACGGCGACAAGCGCTGGATCAACCGTCCTCGCGAACTTGGACATCCACTGTGTCTTCCAATTGATCGGCTCCTTGACGATTCCAACCTCGGCTGCGATCGTGACTTTGGTCGTCATGTCATCGACGAAGCCCTTGTCGAGCGTCATGTCGTAATGGAAGACGGCTATATTCTTCTTCACGTTCTCGACTGAGGTGCTGAGTGCTTTCGCAATGATCGGGTAACACTCGTCAGGATTGCTCTTGAGCAACCGTATCGCATCGAGCAGCGATCGAACCATAGCGATCACCTGGTCCGGTTGGTTCTCGGCCGTCGATCTCGCCGCATTCAGCATGACCCGGTTGATGCCAAAGCCTTTGCTCCCATCGGTGAGAAAGTGTGCGCCCTTAACCGCCTTCAGACCCGCCGCCGTCGTCGGCTGATTCCAAAGGTACGCGACGATATCGCCATTGGCCATCGCCGCCGGCATGTCTCCGGGCGTTAGATTGATCATGTCCACGTCCTTGCGGCTCATTCCGTTCTGCTTGAGATAGTTGATGAAGAATATTTCCCCAGTTGAGCCGAGTGGAGTCGCGACTTTTTTTCCCTTGAGGTCAGATGGCTTTGTGATGCTCGAGATCGCGAGGATGGCGAGGCTGCTGTCATCCCACGTCACTGGTGCGATGCCGACGACGTCGCCGATTGCCCACAGTTTTGCCGAAGGTAGGTCGCCTGACAGCACGTAACCCGCTCCAGCCGAGCGCATCGCTAGCGTGGCATCGGTACCCGTGTTAAACGTATTGACGGTTACATCAAGACCGTGCTTCGTGTAAAAACCTTTGGCGGCTGCGATATGTGCGACGCCAAACGGGTAGTCCGTCCCGACAAAGATCTGAACCTTTTGTGCCAACGCGGACACAGCGGTGAACGTAACGGCAAGTGCCACTCCGACCATCTTCAAACCGTGCTTGAACATGGTGAGCCTCCTTCGGGTTCTGGATCGATACGCGTTCTCTCCACTGAACACGGCTATGCGCGCTCGTACTCAAGACGCGGTCAAGGAACGTTCCCCCGCGGTCGTGAACGCCACCCGGTCATCGACTGCGAAGGCGAAGCACGGGACTCCCAAAGGCGCGCACTTCAACCTGCTTTTCGACGCGCCGCATGAACCACGAAATGCGTGCTGGTTGCGCCCAATGCCGGCTCAAAGTATAACAATATAACAAGCGAACGGATAAAGTTTCAGCGGCGGACACGAGCCCCCTGAGAGAGTCTTATAGGGCAGAGGCGACGGGAACCGCCTCGAACCGGCGGGTCTGCAGACGCATGCCCGGCGGCAACGCCGGCGTCCGGCCGCCAATCCGGAGCGTCTTTCACAGGCGCACGGGGCGGCGCGACGAACCCGGAATTCCGCCAGGCATCGATCGGGAACGGGGCGTCTCGGGCCCTACTTTTCGGCGCGTGAAGCCAGGTTCTCGATGATCTTCCATTCGGCCGGCGTCACCGGCGTGATGGAGAGCCGGTTGCCGCGGCGCAGCGTGACCATGTCCTGCAGACCCTTCGTCTCGCGC